>ERZ869909.2627-NODE-2627-length-11542-cov-4.468382_pt1 | contig 11542 bp, 10 predicted proteins | sample MGYA00520892_ERZ869909 | MGnify/ENA primary metagenome ERZ869909 (study PRJEB32215, sample SAMEA104723947) | bioreactor metagenome | biome: bioreactor; feature: anaerobic bioreactor; material: water | place: China | collected 2015-03-12 ... | reverse complement strand
CCTTGTCGCGCTCGACAACCTGAGCTGGAGCCTCGGGCGCGGCGAGATCCTCGGCATCATCGGCCCGAACGGCGCCGGCAAGAGCACCTGCTACGACGCCGTCACCAACCTGGTGCGCCGCAAGGGGCGGGTCTACCTGAAAGGCGAGGATGTCACCGATGTGCCGGCCAACCGCCTGGCGGCCAAGGGGCTGCGCCGCGCCTTTCAGCAGAACGCCTTCTTCGACAACCTCACGGTTCTCGACAACATGATCGCCGTCACCCAGGACGAGGGCGGCTCGTCGCTCGCGGAATGCCTGTTCCGGCCGATCACGGAGCGCCGGCGCACGAAGGCGGCGCGGGAGCGCGCGGCCGAGCGGCTGGAGCGCATGGGGATCGAGCGGCGCCTGCATGACCTGCTGCCCGGCGAGATTTCCTACGGCACACAGCGGCAGCTCTCGATCGCGCTGGCCTATGGCACGGGGGCGGATGTCCTGATGCTGGACGAACCCGCCGCAGGTCTGGGCGGCGAGGACATGGTGCGGCTGGTGGAGCTTTTGCAGTCGCTGCGCGCCGAGGGCGTCAGCATCGTGGTGATCGAGCACCATATGGATCTGATCATGTCGGTCGCGGACCAGATCGTTGTGCTCGATCAGGGGCATCTGCTGGCGCAGGGCCGCCCGGCCGAGATCCAGGCCAACGAGGCCGTGCTCGAAGCTTACCTGGGGCGCAGCGAATGACCCGGACACCTGTTCTGTCACTGGAAAAGATCGTCGCGCGCTACAGCGGCAACACGGCCGTGCAACTGGATGAGTTGCATGTCGACGAAGGCGAGCTTGTCGGGGTCGTCGGCGCGAACGGGGCGGGCAAGTCGACGCTCGTGAATGCGGCGATGGGCTGGTCGCGCGGCAAGCCGGCGGTGAGCGGCTCGGTGCGCCTGGACGGCAAGGATGTCAGTGGCCAGCCCGCCCACCGGCGCGTGGCTCAGGGGATGCTGCTCATTCCCGAGGGCAAGTTGATCTTCACCTCTCTCAGCGTCGACGAGAACCTGCTCAGCGAGGCCCATGACCCTGGACCCGGGCGCAAGGCCTATTCGCGCGAGGAGGTTTTCGAACTTTTCCCGCGCCTCAGGGAGCGTCGGAACCACCTGGGATCGCAGCTGTCGGGGGGCGAGCGGCAGATGCTGGGCATCGGTCGGGCGCTGCGGCTGGCGCCGCGCGTCCTGCTGCTTGATGAGCCCTCCATCGGCCTCGCGCCGCAGCTGGTGTCGCGCGTGCTCAGCACCGTGCGCGAACTGGCCGAGGGCGGCCTGAGCGTTCTGCTCGTCGAGCAGAACGTCAAGGCCGCGATCCGCGTGGTCCACCGCCTGGCGCTGATAGAGCGCGGCAAGCTTGTCGTCGAAGGCACTGCCGATGAGATGCGCGACGATCCGCGTATCGCCGAGGCCTATCTTGGAGCGAACCACGGATGAATGTCACACAGCAGATCCTCAATGGCCTGGTGATCGGCCACAGTTATGCGCTCATCGCCATCGGCTGGACGGTTCTTCTGGGCGTGGCCAAGCTGGTGAACTTCGCCCATGGCCAGATGTACATGCTGGGCGCCTTCGTCACCTGGAGCGCGATCAGCCAATTCGGCCTGCCCTATTTCCTCGCCATTCCGACGGCGATGATCGTCGGTGTCGCGGTCGCCTTCCTGATGCAGCGGGTGATGCTGGGGCTCACGCTCAAGCAGGACCTGGTCTCGATCATGATCGTGACCCTTGGCTTCGGCCATGTCCTGCACGGGGCCGCGGGGCTGATCTTCGGCTCGACCGGCAAGCTCCTGGATACGCCCTTCTCGCTGCGCGACGTCTATTACGAGGACCTCTGGTTCACGCACCAGGATATCCTGATCGTCGTGGTCACGGTCCTGGTCTTCCTGATGCTGAAGCTGGCGCTCGATCGCACGACGATGGGCCGCTACGCGCGGATGGTCGCCGAAGACCCCGATCTGGCCCGACTGGACGGGATCGACGTGCGCAAGGTCTATTTCGGCGTCTTCGCCTTCCAGGGGGCGGCCGTTGCGCTGGCTGCGGCGATGGTGGCGCCGCGGACGCCGATCCTCACCTCGATGGGCTTCGAGGAGGTGATCATCACCTTTGCCGTCGTGGTCCTGGGCGGGATCGGCAGCGTCTGGGGCAGCTATGTGGCGGGCGTGGCGCTCGGCATGTTCACCGCCTTCTTCGGGGCGCTCGTCTCGCCGGCCTATACGACGGCGGCGATGTTCGTGGTGCTGCTGACATTGCTGGTGCTGCGCCCGGGCGGGCTTGCGGTCGGACCGGGAGGGCGCTGAGATGAAGATCGACCTCGGTCTGCCCTTCGCCCTGGCGGCGATTGTCATCGGCTACTTCCTGCCCTCGCTTCTGGGCGGTTCGTCCGCGATCTACAGCGCCTTCCTGCTCATCGCGATCTTCGCGGTGATGTCCTACGGGCTCGATCTGATCGTGTCGGACATGGGCGAGGTGAGCCTGGCGCATCCGGTCTTCTTCGCCGTGGGCGCCTATACGACCGCCATCCTGTCGGTGCGCCACGGGGTCGGGCCGGCCGGCACCCTGCTGGCCACGATCGGCGTTTCGCTGCTCTTTGCCGTTGCGATGGGCCTGATCACGCTGCGGCTGCGGGAATTCGTCTTCTCGCTGGTGACCTATTCGGTTGCGGTCGTGGCGCTGACCGTGGCGCAGAACTGGAACTTCCTCGGTGGATCGGACGGCATCACCGGCCTGCCCGCTTTCGAGATCGGCCTCTTCGGCTTTGAGTTCTCGGCCATGACCGACCGCGAGCTCTGGCCCGTCGGGTTCCTGCTGCTGCTGGTCACGCTCTATGTGGTGGCGGCCTTCCGGCGCTCGCGGCTGGGCCATGCGGCGATGACCGTGCATCTCAATCAGAAGCTGGCGATCATGTCCGGCATCGATCCCCAGCGGACCCGGATGTATGTCTTCCTGGTCTCGGCGCCGATCACGGCCTCGGCCGGCTGGCTCTATGCCTATCAGCGGGCTTATGTCAGTGCCGACGTCCTTTCGGCCTATTTCCTGCTGCTGATGCTCACCGCGGTCGTGCTGATCGGGCGGCGCGTGCTGCTGGCGCCGCTGCTGGGGGTGACGGTCATCCTGTTCCAGGAAAAGTTCATGTCCTTCGGCGGCTATATCGACCGGATCATCCTCGGTTGTGCGCTGATCGTGGTCCTGGCCTTCATTCCCGGCGGGCTGATCGGGGCCTTCAGGACCCTGCGTCAGCGCCTCCGCCGCCCATCCCCCAAACAGGCGCTCGAGGCGCGCTAAAGGAGACGACGAAAAGATGTCCGTAATCTGGCAACCGAAACTGGAATCCGACGCCCGCAAATGGCAGGAGACCGCCGAGACGCTCACCCGCGAGAAATTCGCCCCCCTGGCCGAAGAGCTTGACCGCGACCAGCGCTACCCTTGGGAAAGCATCGAGGATCTGGTCCAGAGCGGGCTTGCCGGGATGTTCATCCCCAAGGCCTATGAAGGGCAGGGCGCGAGCCTGACCGCAACCGTGGCCGCAGTGGAAACGCTGGGCATGGGCTGCGCCTCGACCGCGGCGATCATGTGCGCCTGCCAGCTCGGCGCCTTTCCGGTGCTCCTGGAGGGGCGCGAGGATCAGAAGGCGTTCTATCTGGGCGAGATGGCACGCGGCGTCGCCACCAGCTTCGCGCTTTCCGAACGCTCCACCGGCTCGGATGCGGCGGCGATCACCGCCACCGCCGAACGCGAAGGCGACGGCTGGCGCCTGCGGGGCGAGAAATACTGGATCGGCAATGGCGGTGCCTCGCGCTACTATGTGGTCTTCGCCAAGACCGACCCCGATGCGGGCGGACGCGGGATCTCGGCCTTCATGGTCGACAAGGAGGCCGAGGGCGTCGAGATCGACGAACTGTCCGACAAGATGGGGATCCGTGGCACCCAGACCTCGAACCTGATCCTCGATACGGTCGTGCCGGCTGATGCGCAGGTCGGTGAGACGAACCGCGCGCTCAGGCTGGCCTTCAAGACGCTCAATGTCGGCCGGATCATGGTCTCGGCGCAGTCCCTCGGCCTGGCGCTGGCCGCATTCCGCGAGGCCTCGGAGCGGGCGGTCGAACGCCGCGCCTTCGGCGGGCCGATCATCGATAACCAGGGCATCGCCTTCAAGCTGGCGGATCTGGCCACCGAGATCTCGGCGGCGCGGATGATGCTCTACCAGGCCGCGCAGGCCTATGACGCGGGAGAGGATGTCGCCAATCTGGGCGCGATGGCCAAGCTCTTCACCTCGGAGGTGGCGCATCGTGCGGCCGATGCCGCGGTGCAGATCTGGGGGGGCTTCGGCTACTGCAAGCCGAATGTCGCCGAACGTCTCTATCGCGACCAGCGCATCCTGGAGATCTACGAAGGCACCTCGGAAATCCAGCGCCTTGTTCTGGGACGGGCGATCAAGCAGGAGGTCATGGCCAGTTCAGGTTCCTGAAAATCGACGGAAAGGACACAGCCATGACGAAACCCAGATCCGCACGCCGCAAGTACAATCCGGGCGATCCCGCTCCGGCCGACCATGCCCTGGCCGATCCGGCGCGCCTGGAGATCCTGCGCGCCGCGGCCGAGCTGTTCATGGATCTGGGTTTCACCGCCACCACGATCGACGCCATTGCCGAGCGGCTCGGCGCCACGAAGGGCCGAGTCTATCACTACTTCTCCAGCAAGGCCGAGATCTATTTCGACGTCCAGCGCCTGGCGATGACTCGGCTGCTCGCTGCAATCGAGCCGATTGCCCGCGAGCCGGGCAGCGCCCGCAGCCGGCTGGAGCACATGGCGCGGGCCCATGTCGACATCATCCTGCGCGAGCTGCCGATCCAGAAGGTGTCGGTCCATGGGGTCGAGTTGCATCTCTTCGCGGCCTCGGCGGCCCGCTACACCGCCGAGGTTCGCAGCATCATCCATCTGCGCGACGAGTACGAACAGCTTTTCGCCGAGGTGATCGACGCCGGCACGCGCGAGGGCGATTTCGTCGACCTGCCGCCTCGGCTTCTGTCCAAGGCGTTCTTCGGCCCGCTGAACTGGGTGACCTACTGGTATCGCCCCCGCAAGCTGCAGACCGAGGCCGATCTGGAAGCCATCGCGACCGCGCTGACCGAATTTGCCATGCGTGGCATCACACGACCAAGAGAGGAACGTTCCGAATGAGTGCCCAACCGTTTTCCGACGATATCTGGGACGAAGTCGAAACCTGGTCCCGGGACCGGATTACGGCCTTTCAGACCGAAAGGCTGGGCCAGCAGTTGCAGCGTGTCGGCGAAAAGAGCGCCCATTACCGGCGCGTCTTCAAGGAGTGCGGTTTCGATCCGCGCGATTTCCGCTCGCTCGACGATCTGCGCCACCTGCCGCTGAGCCGGAAGGCCGATTACGTCGACGGGCTGGCCGAAGATTCGCCCTTCGGGACCTTCCGCGCCGTGGATATCGCCGATGCCGTGCGGGTCCACTTCTCCTCGGGGACGACGTCCCGGCCGACCCCGGTCCTGTGGACCGGCGAGGATGTCGAGCGCTGGTCGGATCTCTATGCGCGCTTCCTCTATGCCCAGGGATTGCGGCGCAACGACGTCTTTCACTGCATGTTCGGCTATTCCTGGTTCGTCGGCGGGCTGGGCGCCTCGCTGGCGGCACAGCGGCTGGGGGCGCTGGTCATTCCCGGTGGGTCGGTCGACACCCGGCGCCAGGTCGAGACGATCGAGACCTATCGGCCGCGCTGTGTGATCGGCACGCCCTCCTTCATGGCCCATATCGCCGAAACCGCGCAGGAGATGGGCGTCGATCTGGTGAATTCCTCGGTCGACATGGTCTGCGTCGGCGGCGAGCCCGGCGCCAGCGTGCCCGGAACCCGAGACCGGATCGAACGGCTCTGGGGGGCGAAGATGTTCGATTGCTACGGGGCGCTGGAATGCCAGCCCATCGGCTGGGAAAGCGCGCTGCAGAACGGCCCGCAACTGGCCGAGGATTTCATCCATGTCGAGATCCTGCACCCCGAGACCAATGAGCCGGTCGCCGATGGCGAGCGCGGCGTGCTGGTCCTGACCCATCTCGACAAGCAGGCCTGCCCGCTGGTGCGCTGGTGGACGGGCGATGTCGTCGTGCGCGACTCCCGACCCTCGCCGGACGGACGGACGCATGCGCGCCTGCCCGGCGGCGTCCTGGGCCGGGCCGATGACATGCTGATCGTGCGGGGCGTGAACCTCTTTCCCACCGCGGTCGAGGATGTGGTCCGCTCGCACGAGGGCGTGAGCAACGAATATGTCCTGGTGGTTGATGACCGCATGCGCGATCCCAATACCGGCTTCCTGCGCGGCATCACCCTGCGCATCGAGGCGCCCGGATCGGAGAAGGAGCAGATCGCCCGCTCCCTCGGCGAGCGTCTGCGCGAGAAGCTGCAGGTGCGCTTCGACATCGAGGTCTGCGAACCCGGCACCCTGCCGCGGACCGTCCACAAGGCCAAGCGCGTGATCCGGGAATGAAGGGATGAGCACGCCAACCCCCTTGGCCGGAATGCGGGTCATTGAGCTGACGCAGTTCATCGCCGGTCCCACCGCGGCGCAGCTCCTGGCCGATTTCGGCGCCGATGTGCTGAAGATCGAACCCGCATCGGGCGACGGGTCGCGGCAGTTGCCGGGCACCGCCTTCGGCAGCGCCTATTTCCGCAGCTTCAACACCTCGAAACGGAACCTGGTGCTGGACATGCGCAGCAGCGAGGGGCGGGCGCAACTCGAAGCGTTGCTGGCCGAGGCCGATGCACTGGTCTGCAACATGGCCCCCGCCGCGCTGAAACGCGCGGGCCTCGCCCCCGAGGACCTGCAGGCGCGGTTTCCGAAGCTGGTGATCACGCTGATCTCGGGCTTCGGGCGCAATGACGGGCGCAGCTGCATGGACACGATCGCGCAATGCGAAAGCGGGTTCGCCTGGCTCAATGCCGATGCCGATGGCACGCCGCGCGTCTCGACCTCGTGGCCGGTGGATTTCTACTCGGGGCTCTATGCGGCGTTCAGCACCGCGATGGCGCTCTGCGACCGCAAGAGGACCGGCGGCATGATCATCGATCTGACGATGATGGATGTGGCCTCGGCCGTGCTCCTGGGGCCGGCGGCGATCCTGGCCTCGGAAGGGGCGGGGCTGACGCCGGGGACGGGCAACCGCGATCGCGCCTCGGCGCCCTCGAATGTCTACGCCTGCGCGGATGGCTTCATCTACATCTACGGCGGCATGGATCCCTACTGGAAACGCCTGCGCCCGGTGATCGGCGGCGAAGAGGGGGATGCCCGGACACGCCTGGCGCGTGCGCCCGAATTCGACGCGATGGTCGAAGCCTGGACGCGCGAGCGGACGCGCGACGAGGTGCTGGCGGTGATGGCGGAACTGGCCATTCCGGCCGGCGCGGTGCGCCAGCCCGACGAGGCGATCACGATGATGCGCCGCGCCGATCCCGGCGCGGTCTCCCGCCAGCTGCCGAGTGGCGAGCATTTGCCCGCCTTCCCGGCCTGTTTCGACGGCCAGCGGATCCTCCGCCAGCCGGCGCCGAAACTGCCTGACACCGAATGAACCGACCAAAGGAAGATCCGATGACCGACAGCTCGACCGCAACGCCCGAAGTTCTCAAGGCCGATCTCTTTCGTGGCCAGTCCGCCCTGGTCACGGGGGCGGGAACGGGGATCGGCCGCGCGATTTCCCTGCGGCTTTGCGCGCTGGGGATGTCGGTCTTCGGGGTGGGGCGCCGCGAGGAGCCGCTGGGCGAGGTGGCCGATATGGCCAAGGCGCTGACCGGAAGCTTCGACTGGGCCTCGTGCAATGTCCGCGACAAGGAGGCGGTCGCCGCCCTGGTCGAGCGGGTGGGGCAGGCACAGGGGATCGATCTTCTGGTCAACAACGCCGGCGGGCAGTTCTTCGCCCCGGCCGAGAAGATCAGCCAGAAGGGCTGGGAGACGGTCGTAGATCTCAACCTGAACGCCATTTTCGGGGTCACGCGTGCGGCCTATCCCTTCCTGCGCGCGCGCCGGGGCGCGGTCGTCAGCATCTCGCTTTCGGGCGTCGATCGCGGCTCCATGGGGCTTGCCCATTCGATCGCGGCGCGGGCGGGCGTTCTGGGGATGACACGCTCGCTGGCGCTGGAATGGGCGCGCCACGGCATCCGCCTCAACTGCATCGGCCCGGGCACCGTGGTGACCGAGGGCCTCTCGGGCGAGGCGGCGCGCGCCCTTCTGGAGGGCCTCGTCGATGCCACGCCCATGAAGGAGCCGACCCCGGCGGCGGATGTGGCCGAACTGGTCGCGTACCTCGCCAGCCCCGCGGGACGGTTGATGACCGGCCAGCTGATCCAGATCGACGGTGGTGCGCATCTGGGCCGCGGCCTGCACATGCTCGACGAGGGGGGCGCCGATGACGACGCCGCTTGAGGGGATAAAGGTCCTCGATCTGTCGCGGGTTCTCGCGGGTCCCTGGTGCACCCAGACACTGGCCGACATGGGTGCCGAGGTCTGGAAGATCGAACCGCCGGGCAAGGGCGACGATACCCGCAGCTGGATGCCGCCCGAGATCGGTGGCGAGTCGACCTATTTCCAATGCTGCAATCACTCCAAGAAATCGGTGGCGATCGACCTGAAGTCCGAAGAAGGGCAGCGGGCGGTCCGGGCGCTGGCCGCAGAGGCCGATATCCTGGTCGAAAACTTCCGCATGGGCGCGCTCGACCGGATGGGCTTCGGCTTCGAGGCGCTGTCGCAGATCAATCCGCGGCTGATCTATTGCTCGGTCTCGGGCTATGGGCGCACCGGCCCGCGGGCCGCAGAGCCGGGCTATGATTTCACCATCCAGGCCGAGAGCGGGCTGATGGCCATCACCGGAGAGCCGGATGGCGCGCCGATGAAGATGGGCGTGGCGATCACCGACCTGGTAACCGGCATGAACGCGGTCCAGGCGATCCTGGCCGCGCTCCTGGCCCGCGAAAGGACCGGGCGCGGACAGCATATCGATATCGCGCTTTTCGATTCCGCCGTGGCGCTCCTGGCCAATGTCGCCTCGGGGCATCTGGCGACCGGGGCGCTGTCACGGCGCTACGGCAATGCCCATGCGACGGTCGTACCCTACCAGATCTTCTCGACCGCCGACAGTTCGCTGGCCCTGGCGGTGGGCAACGACCAGCAGTTCCGCGCGCTCTGCGAACGGGTGATCGGGCGGCCCGATCTGGCCGAGGATGCGCGCTACAGCGCCAACCGCGCACGGGTTCTGAACCGTGAGACGCTGATCCCAATCCTGGAAGGGATCTTTGCCACCCAGCGGACCAGGCACTGGATCGAGCGGCTGCGCGCGGCCGGCGTGCCAGGCGGGCAGGTGCGCAATGTGCGCGAAGTCTTCGCCTCGCCCGAAGTGGCGGCACGGGGGATCGTCAGCGTGGTGCCGGATGCGCTGCACGGAGAGCTTCGGCTCGTGCGCTCGCCGTTGCGGCTTTCGGACACGCCCCTGCGCGCGCCCCAGGCGCCGCCCCGGCTGGGCGAACATACCGACGAGGTTCTGGGGCGCATCACGTCGCCTTCGAACGAATGAACGGGAGGCACCGCTTCTTCGGGATGCGGTGACGGACCAAACCCCCGTATTCAGCAATCAAGGAGGAAATGCTGATGGCTTCGATCAGAAAGATCGCCCTTACCGGGGCGACTGGTATCGTATTGGGTGTTGCTGGCATGGCCGGCGCGCAGGAAGTGCCGGATCTGCCCCAGGTGGTGATCTGGAGCGCCTATGACACGGGCTCGTCCGGCCATGCCCAGGCCGTGGCGATCGGCTCGGCGCTGAAAAACCAGACGGGCTCGGACCTGCGTATCCTGCCGGGCCGCAACGACATCTCGCGCATGGTTCCGCTGCGGGACGGGCGGGCGCAATTCTCCTCGGCGGGGATCGCGGCTTATTACGCGCAGGAAGGGGTCGATGTCTTCCTGACGCCGGAGTGGGGGCCGCAACCGATCCGCGTTCTGCTGGCCAGCAATCCCGACCACAACCAGGGTCTGGGCGCCAGTGAAGAAAGCGGCATCACCTCGCTTGAGGAGATCCGCGGCCGCCGCGTCGCGGCCGTCGTCGGCTCGCCGGCGATCAACAACGGCACCGAAGCGATCCTGGCCCATGCGGGCCTGACCTGGGACGATGTCGAGCGGATCGACTTTCCGGGCTATGGCGCGGCCTGGGAGGGCATGCTGAACGGGCAGGCCGATGTCGCCTGGGGGGCCACCACGCTTGGCGCCGCCTACCAGCTGGCCAATTCGCCGCGCGGGTTGCACTGGCTCACGGTTCCGCATGACGATGAGGCGGGCTGGGAGCGGCTCAATGCCATCGCGCCGCATATCTTCCGCCACGTGGCGACCGAAGGGGCAAACATCTCGGCGGATACGCCGCATGAGGGGACGAACTATCCCTATCCGATCCTGATCACCATGGCCGACCAGGATCAGGAACTGGTCGCGGGCATGACCCAGGCGATGATCACCTTGTTCCCTGACTATGAAGGGGCCGCGCCGGGCATCAACGGCTGGGCGCTCGATCGGCAGAACACCCAGTGGATCCTGCCGTTCCACGATGGCGCGATCGAGGTGCTGCGCGGCATGGACGCCTGGAGTGACGAGGATCAGGCGCATAACGACCGGCTGGTTGCCCGTCAGGAAGCCCTGCGCGCCGCCTGGGACGAACTGATGGCCGAGAACCTCTCCGGCGACGCCTTGGCCGAGGCCTGGGAAGAAGTCCGGGCCGGTATCGACGGCTGATCCGACGGTTCCGTTTTTTCTCCCGGCGGGCGGCACGGTTGCCCGCCGGCACCTCAGGATGGGGTTCCCCGATGATGAAAGACGCCAAGGCGGTGATCCCGCCGATGCCTGATGCGCAGCCTGTCGATCCGCCACGCCTGCTGATCGTCGATGTCGTTGTCGCGGTGCTGACGCTGGGGGCGCTTCTTCTGGCGGTCAACCAGGTCTTCAACCTGGGCTTCTTCATGCGGGTGACGATCCTGCAAAGCAGCTATCTCTACTTTCTCGCGGCGGCCTTTCTCTGCATCGTCTTTCTGGTCTTTCCGGCGCGCCGCAGCGCGCCACTCATGCGAATGCCGGGGCCTCTCGACATTGCTCTGGCGCTGGCCGCCTTTGGCTGCGGGCTCTATTTCGCCGCGACCGGCATGCGCAGCCTCAACGAGGGCTGGGAATATTCCGCACCCGACACGGCCAAGGCCGTCAGCTTCCTCTTCTGGCTGCTGATCCTCGAGGCGACGCGCCGGACCGGAGGGCTGGTGCTTTTCATCATCGTACTGGCGTTCTCGCTCTATCCCGTCGTGGCGGGCAGCATGCCGGGGCCGATCTCCGGGTTCTCGCAGCCGCTCGACAATGTCGTGCCCTTTCATATTCTCTCGAGCGAAAGCTCGTTCGGGATCCCGATGAACGCCTTCGGCGGGCTGGTGCTGGGCTTCGTGCTGTTCGGGGCGGCGCTGCAGCATACCGGTGGCGGGACCTTCTTCAACAACATC
>ERZ869909.2626-NODE-2626-length-11544-cov-32.132903_pt1 | contig 11544 bp, 12 predicted proteins | sample MGYA00520892_ERZ869909 | MGnify/ENA primary metagenome ERZ869909 (study PRJEB32215, sample SAMEA104723947) | bioreactor metagenome | biome: bioreactor; feature: anaerobic bioreactor; material: water | place: China | collected 2015-03-12 ... | reverse complement strand
CCCATGATGATCCAGTTTGCGGCTTGAGGGAGCGACACGCTCTCGGCGCTGAGCGTCGGCATCTCTGGAAGCGACTGCGCGATGCCGTCCGCCGTGGCCTTCACGTCCCAGCCCATGGTGCTCAATCCTCCTGGCGCCTACCGCTCCGGACCGTCTCGGACCGCCGTCATCCCATCCTCGCGAAGCCGCAAGCGGTCGCAAGGAGAGACCGAGCCCTTCGGTGCAGGTTGGAAAGCGGCACGCGGATACCGTAATCGCCCTTATGCATACGTCCTACAATTCCCTGGCGTCATCGCGGCGGTATTGCGGCGAGCGCCCGACATGGATGCGATTTAATCAACGCCGCCCAAAGCCCGCCGCAAGGCTCTCAGCCACGAGGCAAGACACGGCCCCTCCGGGCTCGCCGCGCCCGGGAGAACGATGTGCAGGAAAATCATCGTCGGGAAAGAAGCCCTCCATCGAGCCGGGAGCGCATGGTCGCCACGCGCGCAAGACACGGACATCGCCAGCAACAGGCGCGACGCTCCGCAAAGACAGCCGAAAAATACTGTTTCTATACAAGCGCCAGGGCCGTCATCTCACGGCTTTACACGCCAGATCACGATCAATTCACCGCCCCTCAGCCCCTACGGATCAATTTCTCTAGGCACCACGTTACGTCATGATATTGTGTAACGTGAAATCCGAGACCACGATCGCAGGCCCTGATGTCTGACGCGCAAGCACGCAGCACCCCCTTCCCTTCGCCGGAGAAGCCCAACGGACGCAAGCTCGCCAAGGCCGTTGAGCGCGCCGGTGAGGAGTTTGCGGCCAAGAACCTGCGCTTCACCAAGCTCCGGCAGATGGTCTACGAGGAAATCGCCGCCACCTATGCCTCGATTGGCGCCTACGAGATCCTGAACCGCCTGGCCGACAAGGGCACCCGCGTCGCGCCCATCTCCATCTACCGGGCCATCGACGCCCTTCTCGAAGCCGGCGTCATCCACCGCCTCGAAAGCAAGAACGCCTTCTTCGCCTGCCGGCGGATGGACCATCGCACCGGCCGCCGTCCCCTGTTTCTCTCCTGCGAGAAATGCGGTGCCGTGGGCGAGGTGGACGGACAGCACATCTTCGACCTGATCGGCGAAGCCGCCGATGGCGCGAACTTCACGGCCCGTGTAAAGTTCGTCGAGGTTCAGGGCCTCTGCCCGCGCTGCGCGGCGAGCGCGAAGGAATAAGGCACCACGTCGATGAACGATCGTCCCGGCGAGTCCGCGGAGGCATCCTGTGCCTCGGCGCACAGCGCCCACAGTCATTCCCATGGTCATTCTCACGGCCATCGACACACCCACGACGGCACATGCTGCGGCGGGCACGGCGCAGCCCATAAGCGCCCGCCCGGCGCCGACATCCTGATCAGCGCCCGCGCCCTCGCCGTCGCCCGCAGCGGGCGCACCATCCTGTCCGACGTCGATCTCGACATCGCGGCAGGCGAGATCGTCACCCTCATCGGCCCCAACGGCGCCGGCAAGACCACCCTCGTCCGCACCTTGCTCGGCCTGGAGCGGCTAGACGAGGGGGAGGTCCAGCGCCGCCGCGGCCTCACCGTCGGCTACGTGCCCCAGCGCTTCGACATCGACCGCGCTCTACCCATGACGGTGTCGCGCTTCCTCGCCCTCGGCGAGGGCGCGCGCCAAACCCGCATCGCAGCGGTGCTGGAGGAGGTCGGCGCCACGCGCGTGGCGAACCAGCAGCTCAGCGAGCTGTCGGGCGGCGAGTTGCAGCGTGTCCTCCTCGCCCGCGCGCTCCTGAACGATCCCGACCTGCTCGTGCTGGACGAACCGGTGCGCGGCGTGGACTACGTGGGCGAAGCGGAGCTCTATACGCTGATCGGGCGGCTGCGCGACACGCGCGGCCTCGGCGTCCTTTTGATCTCGCACGACCTCCACATCGTGATGGGCAAGTCCGACCGCGTGGTCTGCCTCAACCGCCACGTCTGTTGCTCGGGCGTGCCGGAAACGGTCGCCCAGCATCCCGAATACGTGCGCCTGTTCGGACGCGACGAGGCGCGCGCCTTCGCTGTCTACCAGCACCGTCACGACCACCGCCACGATCTGGCGGGCGAGCCGGCACCCGTCCGCTCCGCATCTGAGCAAGCGGACGACGGCCACGGCGGCCCGTCCGGGGGCACCGCGTGATGGAGCCGTTTCTCCTGCGCGCCGTCGCGGCCGCCCTCGCGCTGGCCGTCATCGCGGCCCCGCTCGGCTCGCTCGTGATCTGGAACCGCATGGCCTACTTCGGAGAGACGATCGCGCAAGCGAGCCTTATCGGCATCGCGCTCGGCCTGTTCCTCGGCATCGACATCACGGCCCCCGTCATCTTCGCGACGCTCGTTATGGCCGGGCTCCTCATCGGGCTCTCGCGCCAGAAGATCGTGCCGCTCGACGCACTTCTGGGCCTCATGCACCACGGCGCGCTGGCGCTTGGCGTGATCCTGACGCTGAGCCTGACGAGCGGCGCCGCCGACCTCATGGGCTTTCTCTTCGGCGACATCCTCGCCGTCACCGTCACCGACCTTTACTGGATCTACGGCGGCGGCGTGCTGGTGCTCGCCATCATCGCATGGCTCTGGCAGCCGCTCCTCCGCCTCGCCGTGCACGAGGAGCTGGCCTCCGCGGAAGGCGTCAACCGCGACGTGGTGAAAGCCGTCTTCATCGTGCTGCTCTCGCTCACCATCGCCATCGCCATCAAGATCGTGGGCGCGCTGCTCGTGATCGCGTTCCTCATCGTCCCCGCCGTCGCCGCGCGTCCCCTCGCATCGACCCCCGAGCGCATGGCGATCCTCGCCGCCGTCGTCGGCGTCGCAAGCGTCGTGCTGGGGCTCTGGGGGTCGCTCACTGTCGACGTCCCGGCCGGGCCCGCGATCGTGCTCGTGATGGCCGCCATCGCCGGCGTCTCCGTCGGGGCCGCAGCGCTTGCGCGGCGCACTTGACCTCAATCGCCCCCGCGCTCGCCTTCTAGGACCCGAGCCGCTTGCTGAAAAACAGCGTCGCGACGACGGGCGTATCGTAGTACGGCGGGATCGGCCGGAACCCCATGCGCTCGTAAAGCGCGGTGGCCTGCGCGAGCTTGGGCAGGCTGTCGAGCATGAGTTCGCGATAGCCGATCCGCGTCGCCTCGGAGATGACGGCACTCACGAGCGCCCGTCCGAGCCCGTGCCCGCGCGCTTCGGGCGCCACGTAAAGCCGCTTCATCTCGCAGCAACCCTCTGCATCGAGCGGCCTCAAGCCGACGCACCCGACGGCCAATCCCTGAGCATCGCGGGCGAGAAGCAATTCACCGCGCGGCGGCGCATATTTGCCGGGAAGCCCCGCCAGCTCGCCCGCGAACCCCTGATACATGAGATCCAGGCCGAGCCAGTCGGCGTAGGCTTTGAAGAGCGCGCGAACGGCCTCGATATCGCTCTCCGAGCGTGCCGGCGCGATCTGGTATTCGGGTTGGTCCATCGAAAACATCCTGCCTGAACCGCTTTGTCGCACCGGGCCTGCCCACGATCCCGACAATCCGGGCCACGGGCGGCTGGCTGGTGACACAAACCTCGTTTATGTCTAAGCCGGTGCCGCTGCAGCAAATATCGAGTCTATGACCCAGTATTCCGATCTTGAAAGGTCTGCCCGCCGCCGCTCCGTTCCGGTGAACGTCGCGGGCGTGGTCGTTGGCGGGGCGGCACCTGTCGTGGTTCAATCCATGACCAACACCGACACCGCCGACATCGCGGGCACGGTCGCCCAGGTCGCCGCCCTCGCACGCACCGGCAGCGAGTTGGTCCGCATCACAGTGGACCGCGACGAAGCCGCGAAAGCCGTCCCGCATATCCGCGAACAGCTCCTGAAGCGCGGCGTCAGCGTCCCTCTCGTCGGCGACTTCCACTACATCGGCCACAAGCTGCTCGCCGAGAACCCGGCCTGCGCGGAAGCGCTCGACAAATATCGCATCAACCCGGGCAACGTCGGCTTCAAGGACAAGAAGGATCGCCAGTTCGCCGACATCATCGAGATCGCGCTGAAGCATGGCAAGCCCGTGCGCATCGGCGTCAACTGGGGCTCGCTCGATCAGGACCTGCTGACGCGCCTGATGGACGAGAACGCGGCGCTGCCGAACCCGAAGGACGCGCGCGAGGTCATGCACGAGGCCATCGTGCAATCCGCGCTCATCTCCGCCGAGCAGGCCGAAAAACTTGGGCTGGGCGCGGATCGGATCATCCTCTCGGCCAAGGTCTCGGCCGTTCAGGATTTGATCGCCGTCTATCGCATGCTCGCCGGGCGGTGCTCCTACGCGCTGCACCTGGGCCTCACGGAAGCCGGCATGGGCTCGAAGGGCATCGTGGCCTCGACAGCGGCCCTCGGTGTCCTCCTTCAGGAAGGCATCGGCGACACCATCCGCATCTCGCTCACACCTGAGCCCGGCGGCGACCGCACGCTCGAGGTCAAGGTCGGCCAGGAAATCCTGCAGACGATGGGCTTCCGCTCGTTCGTTCCGGTGGTGGCGGCGTGCCCCGGCTGCGGCCGCACGACATCGACGGTGTTCCAGGAACTGGCACGCGACGTCGAAAACATGATCCGCGACCGCATGCCGGAGTGGAAGACGCGCTATCCCGGCGTCGAGACGCTGACGTTCGCCGTCATGGGCTGCATTGTGAACGGCCCCGGCGAAAGCAAGCACGCCGACATCGGCATTTCGCTTCCCGGCACGGGCGAGAGCCCGGCCGCCCCCGTCTTCATCGACGGCAAGAAGGCGATGACGCTGCGCGGGCCGAACATCGCGGCCGACTTCAAGGCCCTCGTCGAGGATTACATCGAGCGCCGCTTCGGCGTCGGCGCGAAACGCGAGGCTGTATAGGCCCGTCACGCTTCGAAAGCGGCTAATGAAATGCTGCGAAGCGAGTCGTTTTCGAACGCCGCGCCCAGTCCTGGATAAGCGGCACAACTTTTCGGACTCGGCGCAAAACACGCTCCCCAATATCTGACATCCTTCACGCATCGAGTAAGCGCGCACATGCAGTCGTGCCGCGAGATCTCGATACGTGAAGGAGAAACGAAGTGGCGGACAAAACGCAAACCCACGGGAAGCCGGCCCCTGCAAATGCCGCCGACGAACCGCGCCCCATCGACGCCGACGATCTGCCCGACACGGATCTGGATCGCGTCCATGGCGGTTCGGCCGCGGCGGCATTTGCACGGGGCGTCACCCAAGACGCCTGCTTTATCGCCTCCATCGGAGCGAAGACGGAAGTCATCCACTGACACCGATCCGCCGCCGGCGTCACGGCATCGAAACACGAATTGCGAGGATGATGATGAGCAGCACGACGACCGACACGGCCTCTCTGCCGCAGACCGACGCCGAGCCCGATCGCAGCCGCGATCTCTCCGACGCGGAGCTCACCGGCGTCGACGGCGGCTTCGGGCCCTTTTCGCGCTTTGAACCCGCACCAACCGTCCAATCACCGTCGGAGCTTCGGCGCGCAGGCCAGGCAACCCGCGTGTTTACCGAAGCTTGAGTTTCTCTCGGCTATACGTCGAAGCGTCTTAGGCACCCGGTGTTCGTCATGCCGGTGCTCCCGTCGCGTGGGGACCGAAAGTCCCCACGCGACTTTCGATTTCGACGGATTAATGCTCCCGACGCGAAACGAACCGTGCTGCCTCGATCAGCATGTCGCCTCGCGCACCGAACGGCGCCAAGGCGACCACGGCGTCGTGCTCCGCTTGCGCGAGCGCGGCCCGCGCATCCGCGATCCCGAGCAACCCGACCAGCGTCGCCTTGCCCGCCGCCGCATCCTTGCTGACGGCCTTGCCGACGCTTTCCGCGCATCCCTCGGCATCCAAGAGGTCGTCCGCGATCTGGAACGCACGCCCGATCGCATCGCCATATCGGACAAGCGCCGCCCTCTCTTCGGGAGAGGCCTCGCCAAGCATCGCGCCCGCCTCGCACGCGAAGCGGATGAGCGCACCGGTCTTGAGACTCTGGAGATGCAGGATCTCGCGAACCGTCGGCGCCTGCGCTTCGGCCAACCGCTCGGCTTCGAGATCGAGCGCCTGCCCGCCCACCATGCCGTCCTTGCCCGCAGCCCACGCAAGGCCCGCGATCAAGGCCAGCCGCACCTCCGCGTTGGGATGCGTCGCAGGCGCGCTCAAGGTTTCGAATGCAACCGTCAGCAAGGCATCGCCTGTGAGAATGGCCGTCCACTCGTCGAATGCCTTCCAGACCGTCGGCTGCCCGCGCCGCAACGTATCGTTGTCCATGGCCGGCAGATCGTCGTGGACCAGCGAGTAGCAGTGCACGCATTCGAGCGCGGCGGCCGTATCCAGCGCGGCCGCCTCGGAAAGCCCGAAAAGAGCCGCACTCTCTACGACAAGAAAGGGCCGGAACCTTTTTCCACCGCCGAGCGTCGCATGACGAAGGGCCTCGAAAAGACGGGTAGGGACGCGGCCTGCATCCTCAGAACGCTGCGAATTTGCGCCCACAAGCGTTGCGAGGCGGGCCTCCGTTAGCCCTGCGATCCGATCGAGCCTTTGCGCGAACGTCATGGACGAAGTACCTAATCTATCTAAGAGAAGCGACGAGTGGCGCGGGATATAGCATTCGTGGCGGAGAAGGACACGCCTCAGGAGGCCGGAGAGATCCTCCGAGAGCCACGACCATTGCCCGAGGGCTCCCGGTCGGAAGGCGCCCCGACCGCGCGGGACGAGCCGCATGTGGTCCACGCCCCCGCCGCCGATCCGCACGCCGCGGAGCCCATGCGGCCCGACGCGCCCGAAGCTTCGCCTGGCGCCATCGAAAACCCGCCCGATCAGCCGAATTTTTCGCTCGAAGCCCGCGCGCCATGCGAGCCGGCCGGTCAACCGCCCGCGGAAAGCGGGGACGCTGCCTCATACGAGCCGCCATCGCCGGAGGAGCCGGAACCCGCGCCGATACTCCCGGCCGATATGCCCTCGGTCGACCCCGCGGCCGATCCGGAAACCTCAGAGGCGGAGCAAAGAACGACCCCCGCCCCGCGGACCGAAGCCGTGGAGCGGGTTTTCGCCGAGGCCCGGGCGACGCCCGAGACGCCGCGACCGGCCGAGGCCGAGCCTGCGCAGGCCGCACACGCTCTCGGAGAAGCGCAAGAACCGGCAGCACTTGAACCAGAGGCTGACACCTCGCTTGCCGTTCCTGAACCAGCTCCCTCTGACCCCGGGCCGGAGCCCGTCTCCGATGCGCAGGAGCAGGAGGAAGCGCCGAGCCCGGACGCCACCCCTCCGCCCGCCGCCACGGACGATGCCTCCGCGCGTGAAGACGAGAACAACTCCGCATCCTTTACGTCCGCCGTCGAGGGGCTGTTCCGCCCGTCCGGCACGGGGAGCGACGACACCCACCTCATCACGACAGGCCGCAGGTTCAATCGCACCCTCTCCGTCCCCGCGCCGGAACCGCAGCCCCCCGCGCCCGTGGCGGAAGCGCCGCCGGCGAGCCCCTGGAAACGGCACCTGTGGACCGGCGCCCGCTATGCCGCCTACGCCATCGCCGGCTATCTGGCTCTGGTGTTGCTGCTCATCATCCTGTTCCGCTTCGTCAATCCGCCAGGCTCGATGCTGATGCTGTCGAAGCTGCTCGGCGGCACCGCCATCGACCGCACCTGGGTTCCGTTCGAAGCGATTTCGCCCGCCCTCGCCCGGGCCGTCATCGTCTCCGAAGACTCCCGCTTCTGCGCGCACCGCGGCATCGACATGCAGGCCATGCGCCTCGCCCTGGAGGAAGCCAGCCGAGGCGCCCCCCGCGGGGCCAGCACCATTTCGATGCAGGTGACGAAGAACCTCTTTCTCTGGAACGCGAAAAGCTACCTGCGGAAGGTGGTCGAACTCCCGCTGACCCTCGTGATGGAGCTGGTCTGGCCGAAGAAGCGGATTCTCGAGGTGTATCTCAACATCGCGGAGTGGGGCCCGGGCGTCTTCGGCGCCGAGGCCGCCGCCCGGCATCACTTCGACAAGCCCGCCTCCAAGCTCACCGAGCGCGAAGCCGCCCTGCTGGCCGCCGCGCTGCCGAACCCGGCCATTCGCGTTGCGAGCAACCCCGGCCCCCGCACGTCGCGCATGGCCCGCGTCATCCAGGCCCGGGTCAGGGCCTTCGGCTCCGTCGCCCAGTGCGTTGTCGCGCCTCGGCCCCCGGCTCCCCCCGCAGCCGCCAGGCCCACGGCACCGGCGAGAACCGCTCCGGCCCGCAAGCCGCCCGCCAAGAAGCCACAACAGCAGAAGCAGGAAAGCCAGGATTGGGCGCCGACCCTGAGGTTCGGGCCCTGACGCCCGCTTCGACCCGCTCCGCGGCCCCTCAGGCCAACGTTTCGCGCCGAAAAGCCTCTAGCTTCGGGCCTGCTTTGCCGGTATAAGGCCGCGACCTTATTAGGTCTGGAGCTTGACACGCCCGACCATCATCACCCTTGCATATCGACCGCCGGCGCCCTTCGCGACGCCGCGAAGACCGGAGTTAACTTATGGCTGTCCCTAGGAAAAAAACCTCTCCCATGAAGCGGAACCAGCGCCGCGCACACGACGCGCTGACCGCCCCGACCTATGTCGAGGACAAGGACAGCGGCGAGCGCCGCCGCCCGCACCATATCGACCTCAAGACCGGAAAATACAGGGGCCGGCAAATTCTCCCCGCGAAATCCGACATCTGATGTCAAGGCGGCGGCTCAAAAGGCCGCCGTTTTCCTTGAGATCGCTACAAATGTCTCCAAGGATAGGGGACGCCAGAGAAACGTCCTGGCTATCAGGAGAACAGCATGTCGCTCAGAGCTATCCCGCTGACCGTTGTCGCCTTCATTCTCTACAACGTCATCGTTCTTTTCTCCGGAATAGGAAACTCTGAAGCGGCCGACGGTGCAGAAGCGGCCCGCGCGCTCCTCGGGACGGTGTTGTTCAACATCCCGATGATCAGCGGCGTGACCTTGCCCTTCACCTGGGGCGATTTGATCCTCCTCATCACGCTCGTCATTCTCTTCATCGAGATCATCAAGGCGACGTACACGTCGGCGGCGTCGATGGTCGATCACGGCCTCTCGATGCTGGTCTTCATCGCCGTCCTGATCGAGTTCATCGTCGTGCCGCAAGCGGCCACGTCGGTCTTCTTCTTCATCATGATCGCGCTCCTGATCGACGTGATCGCTGGCGCCATCATCGGTATCCGTGTTGCCCGCCGCGACATCGGTTTCGGGGCCGCTCCATAGCTTCGTAAAGCGGCCTGCTTGCCACACCCGGACACCACGCCCGAACCATCACGAGAGACGGCCTACGTCTGGGATCTTTCCAGCGACAGGATCGACTGGCAGGCCAACGCGGCATCGGTGCTCGGCGTCGCGACGTCCGATGCGATCGCGACGGGAGAAAAGTTCGCCGCCCGCATCGCGCCCGAGCATGTGGCCATCTGGCGATCCTCCATACTCGGCGCGCGCGCACCGGCCGACGCACCGCACGGCATCGCCTATCGGGTGCAGATTGCGATCGACACCGGCGACGACGACGCCGGTCGGATATGGATGGACGTTTCGGGCCGCTGGTGGCCTGACGCCAACGGTCGCCCCACGCGCGCGACGGGCGTGCTTCGGCGCATCGACGCGCACTATCTCGAAGATCGTCATCAGCTCGGTTTCGTGGCGGACGACCGGACGCGGGAGGGGCTCAACCGCACACGCCTCTTCGAAGTGCTCGGCGCCTGCCTGAAGCGGGCGCATGTCACCGGTCACCCCTGCGCCCTTCTGATGATTTCGGCGAGCGGCCTCGATGCCATCAACGCGCGCCTGGGCACCGACGTGGGCGACGAGGTCATTTCCGCCGTTGGCCGCCTGCTCAGAGAGCAACTCGGTGAAAGCGACGTTATCGTCCGCTATGCATCGAATGCCTTCGCTGTCGTCCTCCACGAATGCGACGGCCCGGCGTTGGCCGCGGCCGGCGAGCGGCTGATCGCGCACGTCGAGCGCGCACGCATCGAGACATCGCCGGGACCGCTCAAAGCCGCCATCGCCATCGGCGCAGTCGCGCTCCCTGAGCACGCCGGAACGTCCGCCGAAGCCGTTGCCCACGCACGCGCCGCGCTCGAACGGGCCAAACGCGCGCAGCGCTCCGCCTGCGTAATCCACACGGCCGGAGACACCAGCCCGCAGCAACGCGAGAGCACCGTCACTGGCGAGGTCATAGCCGCGCTCGAAGAGCACCGGCTCCTGCTGGCCCTACAGCCCATCGTCGCTGCCGCGACGGGACAAACGGCATGCTACGAAGCCTTGCTGCGCCTCAGGAAGATCGACGGCACGCTGGTCGCTGCGGCCGATTTCGTCGAAGAGGCGGAGCAGCTTGGCCTCGCACCCCTCCTGGACAAGAGAGCGCTCGACCTTGCCCTCGAACTGCTGAAAACGCATCCGCGGCTCCGCCTCTGCCTCAACGTCTCGTGCCTCACGGCGGGGGACAGGAATTGGATCGCAGCGCTCCGCGCAGAAGCCGCGCAGCACTCCGACTTGCCGTCGCGCCTCACCGTCGAGATCACCGAAACGGCGATGATCCACGATCTCGCCACCGTGCGCACGTTCGTCGAAGAGCTGCGCGCAGCCGGATGCAAAATCGCAATCGACGACTTCGGAACCGGCTATACGTCCTTCCGCCATCTCAAGACGCTGCCCGTGGACATGCTGAAGATCGACGGCTTGTTCATGAAAGACCTGCCGAACGACGCACACGGGCGCGTCATCGTGGGATCGATGATCGACATGGCAAAGGGACTTGGGATCGCGACGGTTGCCGAGTGGGTGAGCGACAGCGAGACTGCCGCGTTCCTCACCGCGGCCGGCGCCACGTACCTGCAGGGCTTCCTCTACGGGAACGCCGAGCCCTCGGACGATCTCGCGCGCCAGGGCGTGCTCTAGAGTGCTTCCGGAAAAGTGGGAACCGGTTTTCCGATAAGAAGCACGATAAAGCAAAAACTTAGAGCCGTTCCGCGATCCTACGAAAACCGGAACGGCTCTAGACCATGATCACTTCAGGCCCTATCAGCCTGAGCGGGATGTCTCTACTCGTGATCCTTCGCGAGCCGCTCGAGACGCTTCTGCATCGCGCTGAGCTGCTCCTTGAGCTCGCCGATCTCGTCCTTCGACGTTTCCTCGCCGCCGGCTTGCCCCGTCTCGTCGTCCTGGGGCTGGAACTTCCCGCCGCTGAACGAGCTCGTCCACATGCTCATCGCCTGCTCGAACATCGCCATGTTCTTGCGCGCCTGATCCTGGTAGGCCTCGAAAGCCGCCGCAGGGTTCGAGAACGCGCTCGCAAACATCGTCCGGAACTTCTCCTGCTCCTTGACGAGGTTTTCGAGGCTGAACTGGAGATAGCTCGGCACCATCGAGCCGATGTTGTCGTCGTAGAAGCGGATGAGCTGGCGCAGGAAGGGGATGGGAAGCAGCGTCTGCCCGCCCTGGCGGCTCTCCTGCTCGACGATGATCTGGGTGAGCACCGCGTGTGTCAGATCGTCACCGGATTTCGCGTCGTAGAC
>ERZ869909.2624-NODE-2624-length-11557-cov-3.466899_pt1 | contig 11557 bp, 13 predicted proteins | sample MGYA00520892_ERZ869909 | MGnify/ENA primary metagenome ERZ869909 (study PRJEB32215, sample SAMEA104723947) | bioreactor metagenome | biome: bioreactor; feature: anaerobic bioreactor; material: water | place: China | collected 2015-03-12 ... | reverse complement strand
CCTCGATGTCACGCAGCACTTCCTCGGAGTGGCGATTGACGTCCACCTTGTCGTAGTGGTGCGCGATGATGCCCTCGGGCGAGATCAGGAAGGTCTGGCGGCTGGCCAGTTGCACCAGCCCGAAGTTGCGCAGCACGCCGTACTCGCGCGCCACCGCGCCGCCCTCGTCGGCCAGCAGCGTGAACGGCAGGCCGTGTTGTTCGGCGAACTTCAGGTGCGTCTCGACGTCATCGAGGCTGATGCCGACGATCTCGGCCCCGAGCCGGCGGAAGGCGAAGATGTTGTCGCGGAACTCGCAGGCCTGCGTGGTGCAGCCCGGCGTGTTGTCCTTGGGGTAGAAATACAGCACCAGCCACTTGCCGGCGTAGTCTTCCAGCCGCCGGACCTCGCCCTGCTGGTCCGGCAACTCGAAGGCCGGGGCGGCCGAGCCCACCGGCGGGGAGGCCTGGAGCGGGGCCGCCAGCAGCAGGGCGGCTGTGGCGAAGAGTGCGGTCAGCTTGCGATTCATGGCAGGGTCCTCGCGCGGGGCGTCGGTTGCCGGGGATTTCGCCCCCGGAAGGGCTACGGATTCGGCGCGTAGGCGGCGCCGGCGGCGGCAAGCTTTTCCAGTCCGGTGTGGCGAACCGTGACGCCGGGATATTCCTGCTGGAAATGGTCGGCGAGCCGCTCCGCCAGGTAGACGGAGCGGTGCCGACCGCCGGTGCAGCCGATGGCGACGGTGAGGTAACTGCGGTTGGCGGACTCGATGCGGCCGAGCCAGGTCCCGAGGAAGCCGCGGATGTCGCCCAGGTAGGCCTGCACGTCGGCACTGTCGTCCAGGTAGCCGATCACTGCTGCATCGCGCCCGGTCAGCATGCGCAGGTCAGGCTCCCAGTAGGGATTGGGCAGGAAGCGGGCATCAAAGACGAAATCGGCGTCCTTCGGCACGCCCTGGCGGAAGCCGAAGGACTCGAATTGCAGGGACACCTGGTTGCGCCGCTGGCCGGCGACGCGGTCGCGGATGATGTCACGCAGCTCGTGCACACTCATCGTGCTGGTGTCCAGCACCAGGTCCGCCGACTCCGCCAGCGGCGCCAGCAATTCCTGCTCGTAGCCGATCGCACCCGTGAGCGTGCGGTCGCCGGCCTTGGCCGGGGTGTGCGGGTGGCGCCGGCGGGTGTCGAGGTAACGCTGCACCAGCACCGCCTCGGTGGCGTGCAGGAACACCAGCTGGCACTTCAGACCGCGTGCCCGCAAGTCCTCCAACAGGCCGCGGGTGACCGGGAGATCCTCGGGGCGCGGCCTTGAATCCAGCCCGATGGCGAGCCGGTTGAACTTCGCATCATCGCTCTCGACCAGCTCCCCCACCACCAGGGACAGCAGCCGGGCCGGCACGTTGTCCAGCGTGTACCACTCGAGGTCCTCGAGCATGGCGAGCGCCACGCTCTTGCCCGATCCGGACAGGCCGCTGACGACGACGAGCTCCATCGTTGGCAGGGTGCCGCTCAGGCCGAGGCCGCCCGTGCGGCGTGGTGGTTGACCAGCAGGTCGTAAAGGGCCCGACTGGAGGTGGCGCGGCGCAAGGCGGCGGCGAAGTTGCGATCCGCAAGCTCGGTGGCGATGAACGAGACCTCCTCGTGGTGGCACCCGGCATCGGCCTCCGGCATCGGCACCAGCAGGCCGAAAATGAGGTCCACGGGCGCCCGCTCGGGCGCATCGAAATCCACCGGGCGGGACAGCTTGAGGAAGGCGCCGAGGGGCCGCTCCAGCGCCGCCAGCCGGCCGTGCGGGATGGCGATGCCGTTCTCGATCGCCGTGCAGCCGAGTTTCTCCCGACCGATGAGGCACTGGAATACGTCGCCCTGGTCGATGTCGGCGGCGGACGACAGCAGCTCGCTCAGGATGTCGAGCGCGTGCTTCTTGCTGCGCGCCTCAACGTTGCCGAGCACGCGCCCGGGCTGAAGTAGGGACTGGAATGTCATCTATGTTCTCCGGGCGGCAGGCGCCCGCAGGGCTCAGGCGCGCGGGCGCCCGGCCCCGTTGTGGTGATCGGTCAGCTTGTCCTTGTGGCGACGGACCTGCCTGTCGAGCCGGTCGGTCATGGCGTCGATGGCGGCGTACATGTCCTCTTCAACGGCCTCCGCGTGCAAGGTGTCACCCGCGACGCGCAGGGTCGCTTCCGCCTTGTGGCGCAGCTTCTCGACCGTGAGGATGCAATGGACGTCGATCAGGTTGTCAAAATGCCGGATGACCTTGTCCATCTTGCTGTGCACGTAATCGCGCAGCGGCTCGGTGATGTCGACGTGGTGCCCGGTCATGTTGATCTGCATGTGGTGACTCCTTGGGAGTGAAGGTAGCGGCTCGAGGCGCCGCTGCAGCCTTTGTCTTTATTCTAGTAGCAGCCTTCCGTCGCTGGCTAGGGAAGTGCCAGCGCGGCGCGCGTTCTAGCGGATGGCGACCCGCCGGCGCTCGTTCGAGGAGGGTAAACCGAGCGATTCCCGGTACTTGGCGACGGTGCGGCGCGCCACCTCAATGCCCTCGTTGATCAGCACCTGGGTCAGCGCACTGTCGGAAAGGGGCTTTTCGGGGTCTTCCTCCGCGATCAGCTTGCGGATCCTGGCCCGGATCGCGGTGGACGAGACGCTCTCGCCGTCGCTGCCGGCCACCTGGCTGGAGAAGAAGTACCGGAACTCGAACACCCCGCGCGGCGTGTGCATGTACTTGCCGGTCGTGGCGCGCGAGACGGTTGATTCGTGCAGTTCCAGCGCCTCCGCAATCTCGCGCAGCACCAGCGGCCGCATGGCCTCTTCACCGCGCTCGAGGAACTCCTTCTGGTGGGCCACGATGGCGCGCGCGACGCGGATGAGGGTCTCGTTGCGGATCTCCAGGCTCTTGACCAGCCAGCGCGCCTCCTGCAGCTGCGTGCGCAGCGTGGAGTACTCGCCGCCGCGGCCGAGGCTGCCGGCGTAGGCGGAGTTGACCCGCAGCCGGGGCGCAATGGCCGGATTGATCTCGACCCGCCAGCGGCCCTCGTAGCGGCGCACGAACACGTCCGGGATGATGTATTCGGGCGGGCGGGTGTCGGCAGCGCTGCCAGGGCGGGGATTGAGCGAGCGCAGCAGGGCGACCGCGATTTCCAGGTCCTCGGCGTTGCAGCCGAGGCGCCGCCGGATGGCTGCGTAGTCCTGCTCGCCGAGGTCGGCCAGGCAGTCCGCGGCCAGCCGGCGCGCCAGGTCCAGTCCCGGGGTGTCGGGGGCAAAGGGCGAGAGCTGCAGCAGCAGGCACTCGCACAGGTCGCGTGCGCCGATGCCGAGCGGGTCGAAGCGCTGGATGCAGGACAGCACGCGCTCGACCTCATCGACGTCGGTGAGCAGGTCGGGGGCGAGGTCGGCGCAGATGGCTTCCAGGCTCTCGGTCAGGTAGCCGTCGTCGTCGATGGCGTCAATCAGCATGGTGCCGATGAACTTCCGGTCCCCTTCGGGCAGGGCAACGTCGAGCTGCGCCAGCAGGTACTCGCGCAGCGAGGAGCCGCTGGCGTCGGCGTAATCGCGCGGGTCGTCGCCGTCATCACGGGTGCCTCCGCCCATGCCGGAGCCGTACTCCGAGACGTCGGCGTAGGCGACTTCCTCGTTGTAGCCGTCCAGCGTCTCGGGTTCCGGCGACGGCGCCTCGGCCTGCTGCGCCGCGGAGTCCGAGGGAGCCGACTGCTCGCCCTTCGGCGGCGCCAGCTCGAAGCCGTCGTCCATCTCGAGCATCAGGTTCTTCTCGAGCGCCTCCCTGAGCTCGGCCTGCAGGTCCAGCACGGGGAGCTGCAACAGCCGGATGGCCATCTGCAGCTGAGGCGTGAGCGTCAGCTGTTGACCGAGCTTGAGTTGCAGCGACTGCTTCATCATGGCGTTCGTCAGAGGCGGAAATGCTCGCCCAGGTAGACTTCGCGCACCTGGCGGTTCGCCAGTATCTCATCTGCGGTGCCCGAAGCGATGACTTCGCCCGCGTTGAGGATGAAGGCCCGGCCGCAGATGCCCAGGGTCTCGCGCACGTTGTGGTCGGTGATCAGCACGCCGATGCCACGGTCGCGCAGGTGGCCGATGATGCGCTGGATGTCCAGCACCGAGATCGGGTCGACGCCCGCGAAGGGTTCGTCCAGCAGGATGAAAGCAGGCTCCGCCGCCAGCGCACGCGCTATCTCGACCCGCCGGCGCTCCCCGCCGGACAGGCTCAGGCCCTTGCCGTCGCGGATGTGGCCGATGTTCAGTTCCTCGAGTAGTTCTTCCATCGCCTGTCGCCGGCCGATCGCGTCCAGGTCCTTGCGCGTCTGCAGCACGGCCAGGATGTTCTCCTCCACCGACAGGCCGCGGAACACCGAGGCTTCCTGGGGCAGGTAACCGACGCCCAATCGCGCCCGACGGTGCATGGGCAGCGTCGTCAGGTCGGTCTCGTCGAGCAGTATGCGGCCGCGGTCGCAGGGAACCAGCCCGACGATCATGTAGAAGGCGGTCGTCTTTCCGGCGCCGTTCGGCCCGAGCAGCCCCACGACCTCGCCGCTGGAAATCGACAGCGAAAGCTCCCGCACCACCTGGCGTGAGCGATAACTCTTGGCGATTCCCTCGGCCCGCAGCGTCCTCAACGCGGCTCTCCATCGCCGCCGGAGTCTTCGTCGCCCTCGCCGGGCGGCGAGATCACGATGCGGACCCGCTCGCCACCCTCTTCGTCGGTGCTGGCGATCAGGCGATCCTCGTCGATGCGGTAAACCAGCCGCCCGCCGCTGACTTCGCGTACGCCGTCGCGCAGGCTGGCCTGGCCGGCCAGCTCGAGCTCGCCGCGCGCGAGATCATAGTCGATGCGGTTGGCGGTGCCGGTCACCAGCCGGGCGTCTTCCCCCGGCATGCTGCGCGAGAATCGTGCCGGCGCTCCCTCCGCACTGGCCTTGAGCAGGCGGTGGTTGGCGAAACTGACCGTGGCACGCGCCGACTCGATGGTTCCCATCGGGCTCTGGATTCGCACGTTGCCGGTGAACGTCCAGCTTCCCCTGGAAAAATCCAGGTCACGCGACTCGGCCGCGTCGGCGGAGATGACCATCTCGCCCTGCTGGACCCGCACTTCCCTGAACAACAGGCGCTCGTTGCGGCGGTCGAAGTCCGACGAGGCCGCATCGAGCGTGATCTCCTGCTGCTGGCCCCAGGCCACGGGCGCGATCCCCAGTCCCCAGGCGAGGGCCATTGCGCTGGCCAGCCACGGCGCGCCGCGCCGGCCGGCGAAATCAGGGGAGGAAGCGGCCATGGACCTCGGATTGTAGCTGCAGGCGTTCTTCCAGCAAGTAAGCCACCATGCCCACACCGCTCACCGTGTGGGAGCCAAGCGACAGGTCGACGGGCTCGGCCGTGCGCGCCACGTGGGCGGCGGTGTCGATCTCCAGCCGCTCCGTGTCGAGCGAGGTGCGGCCGTGATCTCCGGACTCGCCCACGAGCACCACGCCGCCCCACAGCTCGAGCTGCGACCTGTCGGCCGAAAGCGTGCCCTCCGGCGCGGTCAGCAACCAGGGCGCGGGGGAATACAGGTTGTAATCGATGCGCACGTCGCGCAGCAGCGTCTCGCCCCCCATGGCGGTCTGGCGGATCTCCTCTGCGATCAGCCGGTAGCGCGGCAGGCCGTCCGGACCGGCCGTGGTGATCTCGGCCTCGGTCATGTAGAAGCCGTCGGGCGCCGGGCGTTCCTCCGGCTCGGTGGCGGGCGTGCCGAGGTTGCGGTGCAGCCACCAGCTCGCTCCCGCCAGTGCGGCCAGCGCCAGCAGCACCAGGCGCGCGGCGGGGCCGAGGTCAGCGTGCACCGAGCAAGAACTCGCAGAACTCGCGCACGGCGCCGTGGCCGCCCGGGTGACGCGACACCCAGGCCGAAGCGGCCAGCGCTTCCTCGTGCGCATCGGCCACCGCACAGGCCAGGCTGACCATCCGCATCGCGGGCAGGTCGGGCGTGTCGTCGCCGAGGTAGGCCGTCTGCCCGGCGGGAACCCCGGTTTCCGCCAGCAGGCGCCGCAGCGCGGCGGCCTTGTCGACGCAGCCCTGGACCACCCGCGTCACGCCCAGTTCCGCCATGCGCCGGTCCACGGCGGGAGAGGCCCGGCCCGAGATGATGGCCACCTCGATGCCGGCCTGCAGCAGGGCCTTGACGCCCACGCCGTCGCGCACGCTGAAGGACTTGTACTCGACGCCGTCGCTGCCGAGCCAGATGCGGCCATCGGTGAACACGCCGTCGATGTCGAATACGGCGAGGCGGATCGCGGCGGCGCGTGCCTGCAGCTCATCCATCACATCACTCCGGCCTGCAGGAGGTCATGAACGTTGAAGGCGCCGACCAGCCGCTTGTCGCCGTCCACGACCAGCAGGGCGGTGATGGCATGGGTCTCCATCAGCCGCACCGCCTCCGCGGCCAGCATGTCGCCGCGCACCGTCTTGACGTTGCGCGTCATCACGTCGCCGATGCGCGTGGTGGTGAGGTCGTGGCGGCCGTCCAGCGTCCGCCGCAGGTCGCCGTCGGTGTAGATGCCCAGCACCCGGCCGTCCTCGTCGACTACCGCGGTCATGCCCAGCCCCTTGCGCGAGATCTCGAACAGGCCCTCCGAGACCGCGAGCTCCGGCGCCACCCGCGGCACCCGCTCGTCGGTACGCATGACGTCGCGCACGTGCAGCAACAGGCGCCGCCCGAGCAGCCCGCCCGGGTGCGAGAAGGCGAAATCCTCGCGCGTGAAGCCGCGGCTGTGCAGCAGCGCGACGGCCAGCGCATCGCCCATCGCCAGCGTCGCGGTGGTGCTCGCCGTCGGCGCGAGGTTCAGCGGGCAGGCCTCCTTGTCGACCCGGATGTCGAGATGCGCGTCGGCGGCGGCCGCGAGCGTGGAGTCCGGCCGCCCGGTCATGGCGATCAGCGGCACCCCGAGGCGCTTGATCAGGGGCAGGATGGTCAGGATCTCGGGTGTCTCGCCGGAGTTGGATATGGCCAGCACCACGTCGGTGGCAGTGATCATCCCGAGGTCGCCGTGGCTGGCCTCGCCCGGGTGGACGAAGAATGCGGGCGTGCCGGTGCTGGCAAGCGTGGCGGCGACCTTGCCGCCCACGTGCCCGGACTTGCCCATGCCCGTGACGACCACCCGGCCCTGGCACTCGAGGCAGAATCGGCAGGCCTGTACGAAGGCTGGGCCGATGCGCGCGCGCAAGGCCAGCACCGCCTCGGCCTCGATGTCGAGCACCTCCCGTCCGAGCCGCGTGACGTCGTCGTCGTCCAACCGGGTCTCCGCATGCATGTTCGTCACCTCGTCACCAGCCATCCGTGGTAGCAGACGAACGCGCCCAGCAGGATGGCTCCCTCCACCCGCCGGATGCGACTGCTGCCGGTGAAATTGTATGTCATCAGGAACAGCGCGAGGGTCAGGCCGATCATCACCGGCAGGTGGGCGGTCAGGAGCTCAGGCTCGAACACCGCCGGGTGGATGATGCCGGCGATGCCGACCACGGCCAGGCTGTTGAACAGGTTCGAGCCGATGATGTTGCCGATGGCCATGTCGTGCTCGCCCTTCAAGGCGCTGACGATCGACACGGCCAGCTCCGGCAGGCTGGTGCCGACGGCCACGATGGTCAGGCCGATGACCAGCTCCGAGACGCCGAAGGCGACCGCCAGGTTCTGCGCCCCCCAGACCAGCAGGTTGGCGCCCGCCAGCAGGACCACGAGGCCGACGGCGAGCCAGCCGAGCGCGCGGCCCATCGGGATGTCGGCGGGGATCTCCGCCGCGTAATCGAGGCTGATGGGGTCGGATTCGCCGGACCGGCTGCCGAGCACCACCAGCCAGTAGAGCACCAGCACCAGCGACAGCATCAACAGGGTGCCCTCGATGCGGCCCAGGCGCAGGTTGATGAACACCATGGTCACCACCAGCGTGACGGCCAGCAGCGCCGGCATTTCGCGTCGCAGCGTCACGGAGCGCACCGAGATCGGCATGATCAGCGCGGTCACGCCCAGCACCAGGCCGATGTTGGCGATGTTCGAGCCGATGGCGTTGCCCGCCGCGAGCGCGGGATCGCCCGCCAGCGAGGCGGTGATGGAGACGAAGATCTCCGGCCCGCTGGTGGCCATGCCGACCAGGGTCAGCCCGATGAGCAGCGGCGGGATTCCCAGGTTGCGCGCCGTGCTGGCCGCGCCCGTGACGAAACGGTCGGCACCCCACATCAGCAGGATGAATCCGGCGAGGGTGGCGACGGAATGGCTCAGCATCGTGGGTGGATCCGGGTCCGGTGTGCAGCCGGTGGCATCAGCCGGTCATGATACACGGCCACCGCCGCGGGCCCCCATGCTGCGCCGGGGCGCAAGGGTGGAGAATGTCGCCCCCTGCCGCCATCCGTTAAACTTGCGGTCCTTCCTGCCGGGCGCGCCCGGCGCCACCCGGAAAGCCCATGAACAGCGAACAGGTCGCGGCCCTGATCCGCGCCGGACTGCCCGCCGCCGAGGTCGAGGTCCGCTCCGACGATGACGTCCATTTCTCCACGCTGGTGGTCTCAGAGGACTTCGAGGGCCTGCGGCCCCTGCAGCGCCACCAGCTGATCTACCGCACCCTCGGCCAACGCATGGGGGGCGAGATCCACGCGCTCGCCATCCGTGCGCTGACCCCGGCGGAGCTGGCGGCGGGCGGCTGAGCCCGGCGCATCATGGACAAGCTGCTGGTCGGAGGCGGCCGACGGCTCGAGGGCGAGACCCGGATCTCGGGGGCCAAGAACGCGGCCTTGCCGATCCTGGCGTCGACCCTGCTGGCCGACGGGCCGGTGCGCATCGGCAACGTTCCGCACCTGCAGGACGTGACGACCACGATCGAGTTGCTCGGCCGCATGGGCGTCGGCGTCACCGTCGATGAGCGCATGCGGGTGGAAGTCGACCCGCGCAGCATCTCCGACCTGGTCGCCCCCTACGAGCTGGTCAAGACCATGCGTGCCTCGATCCTGGTGCTCGGCCCGCTGCTGGCGCGCCACGGCCAGGCGGACGTCTCGCTGCCCGGCGGCTGCGCGATCGGGGCCCGGCCGGTCAATCTCCACATCGCCGGGCTGCGCGCCATGGGCGCGACGGTGGAGATCGAGGACGGCTACATCCGGGCCCGGGCCGCGCGCCTGCGCGGCGCGCGCATCGTGCTCGACACCGTCACCGTGACGGGCACCGAGAACCTGCTGATGGCGGCGACGCTGGCCGAAGGCCGGACCGTCCTCGAGAATGCCGCGCGTGAGCCCGAGGTGGTGGACCTCGCCGACTGCCTGGTGGCGATGGGTGCGCGCATTCGCGGCGCCGGGACGGACACCATCGTGGTCGAGGGGGTGGAGCGCCTGGGAGGGACCGAGTACGAGGTCCAGCCCGACCGCATCGAGACCGGCACCTTCCTGGTCGCCGCGGCGATGACCGGCGGCCAGGTGCGCCTGCGCCAGGCGCGGCCGGGCCATCTCGACGCAGTCCGGGCCAAGCTCGAGGAAGCCGGCGCGACCCTGTCCAGCGGGCCGGACTGGATCGAGCTCGACATGCGGGGGCGCCGGCCGCGTGCGGTGAACCTGCGCACGGCGCCTTACCCCGCCTTCCCGACCGACATGCAGGCCCAGTTCGTGGCGCTGAACGCGGTTGCCGAGGGCACCGGCACCATTGTCGAGACCATTTTCGAGAACCGGTTCATGCACGTGCAGGAGCTGCAGCGCCTCGGGGCCGACATTCGCCTCGAGGGCAACACGGCCATCATCCATGGCGTCGAACGGCTGCGCGCCGCACCTGTCATGGCAACCGACTTGCGCGCCTCCGCGAGCCTGGTGCTGGCGGCCCTGGCGGCCGAGGGGGAGACCCTGATCGACCGCATCTACCACCTCGACCGCGGCTATGAGTGCATCGAGGAGAAACTGTCGCAGCTCGGCGCGCAGATCCAGCGCGTGCCCTCGCCACGGCGGCACGCCGCGGCGAGCTGAGCGGCGAGGCGCGCTGCGGCCGCTACAGTCGCGAGGGGCGTTCGGCCACCTCCGCCTGGACGCGGAAGGGCTGGCCAAAGCGACTGCCGCTCAGGGTGACCACCGTCCCGGGCCGCATGGCGGCGATGCTCCGGAGAGCGTCCTGCCACACCACGACCGGCTCGTCGTTGACGTGGGTGATGACGTCGTTGGGCCGGAGGCCGACGCGGTCGGCCGGGCTGCCGATCTGCACCGTGGTGAGGATGATGCCGTAGGGCTCGGGCAGCCCGAGCGCGCGCGCCTGGTCGGGCGTCAGCGTCTGGGTGCTGACGCCGAGCCAGCCGCGAATCACCCGGCCGTGCGACTGCAGGTCCTGCATCACGCCGCGCACGAGGTTCACCGGGATCGCGAAGCCGATGCCCTCGGAGTCGAGCCTGCGGGAGAAGAAAGCGGTGTTGATGCCCACCAGCTCTCCGCGTGCGTTGACCAGCGCCCCGCCGGAATTGCCGACGTTGATGGCGGCGTCGGTCTGGATGAAGTTCTCGAACTGCGACAGGCCGAGCTGGCCGCGGCCGGTGCCGCTGACGATGCCCTGCGTGACGGTCTGGCCGATGCTGAACGGGTTGCCGATGGCCAGCACCACGTCGCCGACCTGCAGCTGGTCGGAACGCCCGACGCGGATGCGCGGCAGGTCCGGCAACTCGATGCGCAACAGCGCGATGTCCGTGTCCGGGTCGGTGCCCACCAGCACTGCCGGTGCGGTACGGCCGTCCACCAGCACGACCTGCAGGTCTTCCATGCCGGCGATCACGTGGTGATTGGTGATCACGTAGCCGTCGCCGTTCATCACCACGCCCGAGCCGAGGCTGCCGCTGGCCTGCGTCTCGGCGAAGCCCGCCGGTGCCGCGGGCCGGCCCACCAGGTTGACCACGGCCGGCGCCGTCGCCGCGACCGCGCCGGCATAGGACTCGGCCCCGCCGCCGGCGCCGCCGCGCAGGGGATGCCCGGCCGGTAGCAGGTCCGGGTAGAGGAACACCACCACGAAGGCCGCCGCCAGCCCGACGATGGCCGACTGGACCAGGAAAACGAGGGTTTGGCGGGCGCTGGCCATAGGGTGGGTTCCGGGCGGCGCCGAGAGCCGCGGGCTGGACGGCCAATGATTATAGGCAGAGTCGCCGGCAGGTGGCGTGATGCGGGTCGCGCGGCACTTCGGCGGTAGGCAGCCAGAAATGCCGATGTGTATAATTCCACGATTGCCCAATCGGGTCGCGTATGGTGGGGCGCGCGCGGGGCCTTCCGGGTCCGCGCTGCCGGTCCCTTGCCCCAGGAACCGTTCCAGGAGTGAACTCGGGATGAGTGATGGTGTAGATCTTGGCCGCCGCCGCTTCCTCGGTGCCGCCACGGGGGTGACCTCGGCCGTCGGCGCCGCTTTCGTCGCGGTGCCTTTCCTCGCGTCCTGGAAGCCGAGCGCGCGCGCGCAGGCACTCGGCGCGCCGGTGGAGGTGGACATCGGCAAGCTCGACGACGGCGCGCTGCTCCGTGTCGAGTGGCGAGGCCGGCCGATCTGGGTACTGAAGCGCACCGCCGAGATGGTCGAGCGCCTTGCCACCGCGGACGCACTGGTT
>ERZ869909.2623-NODE-2623-length-11557-cov-4.673084_pt1 | contig 11557 bp, 10 predicted proteins | sample MGYA00520892_ERZ869909 | MGnify/ENA primary metagenome ERZ869909 (study PRJEB32215, sample SAMEA104723947) | bioreactor metagenome | biome: bioreactor; feature: anaerobic bioreactor; material: water | place: China | collected 2015-03-12 ... | reverse complement strand
CTGGCCGAGTATGCTCCCCAGCAGCAGGATGCCAATGAACTGACCGCCCTGGTGCGTATCGCCCTGGGCAGGTCGATCACCCAGCAGTGGTTCCCGGGCCAGGATACGCTCAATGTCATGGGCCTGGAGGCACAGCTGGAGCAGGTGCTGATGCAGGCGATGAACGGCAACGGTGCCCTTGAGCCTGGGCTGGCGGAGACGCTGATGAGTCAGGCGGAGCAGGCATTGGCCCGCCATGAGGGGAGTGGAGAGTCTCCCGTCATGGTGGTGCAACACAGCCTGCGCCCGCTGCTTTCCCGCTTCCTGAGACGCCGGCTGCGTCATCTCGTGGTTATGTCACAAGCGGAGATTCCCGATGATAGGACACTGCGCGTCACGACGCTGGTGGGAGGTCGATAAGCGATGAGTGTCATGCGTTTTACTGGCGTCAACAGCCGGGATGCCATGCGTCAGGTACGCGAGGCACTGGGAGACGAGGCCCTCATCCTGGCCAACCGTCGGGTCGATGATGGGGTCGAGATTCTGGCCATGGCCGAGTCGGCCGCGCCTGGCGGAAGTGACGACCCCGAAAACCGCGTGCGTGCGAACCTCCCTGGGTCGTCGACTCCCGCTGCCGGGCAGGATGCTTCGAATGCCTTCGAGGCCATGAGCGCGAGGCTGCTCGAAGAGATGCGCGACATGCGGGCGCTATTGACCCGCGAGCAGGTGCCGCCGGAAGCGACCGGGGGCCTGCGCGAACAGCTGCTGCAGATTTTGCTGGAAGCCGGGTTCCGACTGGAGCTGGCCGAGGAGGTGGTGTCGGCATTGCCGGAAGAATTGGCCGGACATGACGTGGATGGCCGCGCCATGAGCTGGTTGCACCGCCAACTGGTGAAACGCCTTGAGGGACTCGACGACGAGGCTTCCTTCCTGGATCGCAGAGGCATCGTGGCCTTGATCGGGCCGACGGGAATCGGCAAGACCACCACCACCGCCAAGCTGGCCGCACGCTATGTGATGCGACACGGTACCCGTCCGGTCGCCCTGGTGACGACCGACAGCTTTCGTATCGGTGCCCACGAGCAGCTACGGATCTACTCGCGCCTGCTCGATGTCCCCATGTATGCGCTCAACGTCGATCAGCCGGTCTCCGATCTTCTCGAGCGAATGCGCGGCAAGTCCTGGGTAATCATCGACACGGTGGGCATGAGCCAGCGTGACCATCGTGTCATCGAACAGGTGGCGCATCTGCGTGGCGGCGATGCCCCGGTAAAACTGGTACTGCTGCTCAATGCAGCCAGTCAGCCTGAGACCTTGGAAGAGGTGGTGATCCGCTATCGCCAGGCGGCCCAGGCGGCGGGTGCCGAACTCAGCGATTGCATCATCACCAAGCAGGATGAAGCCGGACGCCTGGCGCCGGTACTGGATATCGTCATGCGCCATGGCCTGCGCCTGCTGTTCGTCTCTCATGGGCAGCGCGTGCCCGAGGACATGTCCGTTGCCGACGTGCCAGCCTTGATCGATCAGGTGCTGGAGTCCCGCGTTGCGGTGGGGACGTCGACGGCTCGCCCTGGTGCAGCGGAAACGTTCACTCGCTCACCCAGCCTGCTGGGACAGGGGCGCCGGCTCTCCAGCACGTTGCTCGCCCTGCGACAGCGGTTGCCCGGGTTCCGTCAGTTGGAAGCGGTGTGGGACCTGCTTGGCCTGCCGGAGTCCGTCCAGCAGCAGCGGCTGGAGACATTGCTGGCGGCCTACCCGGTAGCTGAACAGGCGCTGGGCATGCTGTGGGGCGAGCGTCGGCGCGTCAAGGGCGAGCGCTGGTCAATGCCCGACGTTGCCCTCGATCCAAACGGAGTCTGGTTGGCGCTGCCGCTGCTCCAGCACCGTCAGGTGCCGGGGCAGCAGGCGCGGCTGGAAGACGCATTGCAACGCTTGTCCGTCAGTGTGCATCTGATGAACGGCCTGCCCGATAACGAGGCGGCTGGTTGGTTGGAGGAGCAGGCGCTGACCTGGTGCAGTCAGGTACGTGGCAGCCAGCGCGTCGAGCATGCCGGAGAGCGTCAGCCGCTGTCGGCACTGAGTGGGTTGGCCGAGCCGCTGGGGGATCTGGCCTGTCGCTTCCGAGGAGCGCCGGGTCGCATCACCCTTTCGAGCCTGCCGGTATCGGTGACCCTAAAGGCCGGGAAGGGCATGGGCGAGACGATCCCGGCGCGAACCTGGCTTGGTGAGGCGCGGGATGCAGAAAGCGGTCGTGTTCTGGCAAAGCGGTACTGGGTGGCGCCGGCGCGACTGGGGCGTGACCCGCAATCGCTGCTGCTGGCGCAACTCAAGGGCGATGCGCTGCCACAGTTGACCCGGCGAGCCTGGCAACGGCTGGCCTCCGCGGAGCTGGGCGAGGTACGTCCCGACGTTCGCCTGTTGATGGCAAGCGGGCTGGCTACGGTTGCGGTGCATCTGGATCTGGCCGAAGACGAGGTGGCGATGGATCTACGTGCCGAGCTGCTGGGTCTGGCTGGAGGAAGGCAGCGTCGCCGCGATGTGACACTCCTCGAATCGCTGTCTCAGCTGTTCATGGTGCGTGATGCCATTCGGCATCTGGGTCTTGGCGAAAGGGAGACTGCGTAGATGGGTATCGATCAGGCCGCTGGGCTACGCAAGTGGTCCACCACGGCGCCAAGGCCGCCGCAGGAGGAGTGTCCCGACCACGTCGCCGCAATGCTGGTGACGATGGGGGGAGGAATGCCGCTGGCACCAACTGGGCCTGTGAGCCCCGCTCGGCCTTCCGCGGCCAGGGCGGCGGTAGCGCCACGTCCGACTCGGCAGCCGTTACAGACGGCGACGCTGATGGTCTTGGGGCTTCCCGGCACCGGCGTGCATCATACCGACCGGGTGACCGAACTTTTCCAATTCTGGGCCGGACAGGGTCGCGAGTGGGTGGGCAATCCACATGCCTGGCGCGTGGTGGCACTGTCTGCGGGCAGTCCGCACCTGCCGGTGCTGGCGGGTGAGCAAGCGCGATGGGCGCTCTGGGTGGATGCCGATCCAGAAGCGTTTCGTCGAGCCTATCGGGTACTGAAACAGGTGGCCGAGCGGGGTGGGCCGCAGCGGTTACTGCTGGTGCATCCGCCGAGCGTAGGGCGTCAGGGGCTGCTGAGCAATCTGCGCCATGCCGCCGCAAACTATCTCGGTATCGAGCTGCTGGTATTGGCGCGATGAAGCGAATCCAATCGTGGGCCATGGTAGTGATTGGCCTGGGAGGCGCTCTCAGTACCACCCAGGTACTGGCATCGGGCAGCTGGGTGGCCAGCGCCCCGGCGGTGCACGTGATCATGCCGGACCGCCCGATTCAGTCCGCGGATTTGGTGCCGCCCACGGCGGAGCTGGCCCAGGACCAGATAATGGGGCGGGTGAGCTGGCAGTTTCAGCCACCGGCCGGTGGCGAGGTGAATGCCCGTCTCTGTCACGCCGGCGGCTGTGTGGCGCTGTCTGGACCGCGCGGGCATACCGAGGCCTTCGCCGGCATACCGGCGGACTCGGCGCTCTACTTTCAATTTGCGCTGCAGGATCGCCGGCAGCGTGCCATGACGCTACAGGGGCTTCAGGTTATCGTGAATCATCATGTTAACGAACGATCCTTGGTTCGTCAGAATGGACAGGGTCAGCGGGACAACGGGCAGCATGACAGTGGGCGGTATTGAAAGAAACGAGACCCGTTGAGCGAATCGGAACCTTTGAATTGGGCTGGCAGCCACGAGAGCAAGCGTATGTACACAGCACGAGGCAAGATCGATCAGGGGGACATGCTGGCGGAATACTATCCGCTGGTGAGGCGTCATGCACTCACCCTGCAGGTGCGTTTACCGGCGAGCATCGAGCTGGACGACCTGATTCAGGCCGGCACGGTCGGGCTGCTGGAAGCCATGGGGCGGTTCGATTCCTCCCAGGGTGCGAGTTTCGCCACCTTTGCCAGCCAGCGTATTCGTGGTGCCATGCTCGATGAATTGAGAAGCCGGGACTGGTTGCCTCGCAGCGTGAGACGCAACGCCCGAGCGGTCGATGAAGCTGTCAGGCGGTTGGAGCAGCAGCTTGGACGACACGCCGAGGAAATGGAGATCGCCGCAGAGCTGGACATGGATCTGGCGACCTATCGACAGCTCTTGAACGATACCAACAGCGGCCATCTACTGCCGTTCGAGGCGTTGCTGGCGGAGGGTGTGGAGCCCGGTGTCGTGGATGCTACCGCGGATACACCCTACAAGCAGCTGATCGATCAGGAGAAGCGCCGGCAGCTGGTGGAGGGCATCGAGGCGTTGCCGGAGCGGGAAAAGTTATTGATGGCGCTCTACTACCAGGAGGAGCTGAACCTCAAGGAAATTGGCGTTGTGATGGGGGTGACCGAATCGCGGGTCTGCCAGCTCCACAGTCAGGCGGTCAGCCGACTTCGCAGCCGACTGGGCGAACAGGAAGAATAGGCGTCCTGACGATTTTCGGGAGATGGTTCAAAGATTGTTCATCAAGGCTCGTGTGCTGGCCAGGGCAGCCATGTAGTAGCTATGCAGCTGGTCGGCAGGCATGTCGTTGATCGCTTCCTCGACTTGACGCTCGTGGTTCTCGCACAGCGTCAACACGGCCCCGAGCGGCCCCTCCCGGCTCTTCAGGGCGCGACGGATGGGAGGACTGAGCGGCAGCTGTGCGAGCAGCGTGTCGCGGTCTTCCTCGAGCAGGGCATCCATCATCGAGAAGAGGCCGGTGGTAAAGGCATCTTCGGCGTCGAGGGTGGGGAACGGGGCCGACAGGTTGCGACACATGAAGGCTCGTATCAGCGCCATGCGAAGGATGATCCGGGATGAAGGCTGGAGGCTGGCGAGTGTCAGGGTGAGGATGAGACGCCTCAGTTCGATCAAGCCGAGTACCCGCATTGCTCGGTGCAGGTCGATTTCCTTGCCGCCACGGTTGTAATAGGTCGAGTTGGCACGCTTCAGTACGGCTACGTGAAGGTGCGGAATCTGTACCACGAGCTCCTGAAGGCGATGGATGTCGCTATCCTCTTCGTACAGGGAGCGAATCAGCCGGATCTGGGCTGCGCGATTGCCGTGTCGCCCCCGGGGCGGGGAGGCGATGAAGCTGGGGCGGGCCAGATAGTGCCCATTATAATAGGCGCAGCCGATGGCGCGATAGCGCTCGAGTTCTTCTCGATCCTCGATGTTTTCCACCAGCAGCTTGATGTTACGGGCGGGGAGTCGTGCGAGGGTCTTGGCATCGAGTTCATTGGGTGACGTGACCAGAATGATGTCGGTTCTGGGGAGCATGGCCTCAAGATGCTGCATGAGGAGGCTGGCCGGGAGGATCGTGCGATAGCCCCGTTCCCGCATGTCGTCAAGCCGGGCAAGCCGCCTGTCGCCCACCTCCGACATATCGGCGATGCCGATGGCCAGGCGAGGGGCCGGGGTGGGCAGCAGCTCTGGCCGGTCGAGCCACACCATCGGCAGGTCGACAAATAGCGTACGCTCGCCGAGGAGGCCAGCATCACCGAGCTCATAGACCGCGCTGGACAGCGCCCTGGCGGTGGCGGCCATGGTGTCGTCGGCTTCGGACAGGTTGTCTTGCCGATAAACCAGGCGGTCCGCCACGTGGGCATGGTCCGCATCGTGAATCGGATGAAGGGCAATGGTGCAAGGGTTGAAATCCGCTTCCTCTAGCATGCTGCTGGGCTCCCTGCTGAGCGATAGTGCACTCAGGATATCGTCATGATTTGCCGTTCTGCGCGTATTCGACCGATCGAGTGTCTTGTCGCTCCGCTAGAGTGCCTGTCTCAATGCGTGAAGCCTGGGCTCCAGGTCGGTGACCAGGCTCGCCAGGCTGGGGCGCGCATAGTAGAAGCCCTGCTGATGTGTCAGTCCGTTGCGGCCGAGCCACAGGGCCTCTTCGCGGGTTTCCACGCCTTCGGCGATGAGGCCGATATTCAGGGCGTTGCCAAGTCCGACGATGGCTCGCAGGATGGCCTGCCGGCGGGGGTCGTTGTCGCAGCCATCTACCAGAACCCGGTCGATCTTGAGTCGATCAGGACGGAGGTCGGTGAGCAAATCGAGGTTGGCGAAGCCATTGCCGAAGTCATCGAGGGCAGTGGTAAACCCCATGCTGCGGTAGGCTTCGATGATGCCATGGAGATGCGCCTGGCTGCGGACCTTCTCGGTTTCGGTAATTTCGAAGACCAGCCGGTCAGTCGGCCAGCCCACCTTGGCGGCGATGGCCAGGGTGGCCTGGATACAGGCGGAGGGCTCGTAGACGGCATTGGGCAGGAAGTTGATCGACAGATCCTCGGTCATGCCCAGTTGGCTGGCGAGTTCGATCGCCCGAACGCGACACGCCTGGTCAAAGCGATAGAGCAGGGCGGGAGTGACCTGGGCCAGGATGCTGTAGGCCGACTCACCCGCGGTTCCGCGTACCAGGGCTTCATGAGTGGTGACGCGAGCGGTCGCAAGATCGACGATCGGCTGGAAGGCCATGGTGAATTCGAACGGTAGCGGTCCTTCGCAGATGACGCAGCGTCCTTCCTTTTCGGCGCATTGATGCATGGATACCCCGTCGTCTTTGTTGGCTGCTGGGAACGGACTTTCGTTAGCCGTTGAATCGGCAGAAGTGCCCAAAACTTGAGCCGCGTTTCAGCCCATGGTGAATTCTGCACAATTCGTAGGTGTTGAGAATTGTTTGACATGGATCAAGCACCCCTGGCTTCCAGCCAGATCGTACCTCAAGTATCGGCACTTTTTGCCGATTGATGTCCTAGACTCGAAGCCCCTATCAGGAGCCTGCATGAACCCTTCAACCATCATCGGTATGTTCGCCAGCGTCATTCTGCTGGTCAGCGTACTCTTCTTCACCGCCGAGTCGCCACAGAGTTTCCTGAACCTGCCGGGGCTTGCCATCGTATTGGCCGGCACCATGGCGGCCACGTTCATCAGCTACCCGCTGAAGGAGGTCTTGAGGGTCGTGCGCCTGGTCGGACTGGTGTTTCGGCGCGAAAACACCTATACCCGGGACGACATCAAGGAATTGGTCGATATCTCGCGACTGTGGTTCAAGGGCGATGTTCGCGCCGTCGAAGAGGCCCTGGAGAAGGCGCGCAATCCCTTTCTGCGCACCGGCATCCAGTTGGTGATAGCCAATACCAAGGAGGACGAGATCTTCGATCTCCTGCGGTGGCGCATTGCCCGGCTCAAGGCCCGCGAGCATGCCGAAGCTCAGATATTTCGTACCATGGCCACCTATGCGCCGGCCTTCGGCATGATCGGTACGCTGGTGGGGCTGGTCAACATGCTCGAGGTCATGGAAGCCGGCGATCTTCACGTCATCGGTCCGCGGATGGCCATCGCTCTGCTCACGACCTTCTACGGCATCCTGCTGGCCAACCTCGTCTTCAAGCCCATTGCCGTGAAGCTCGAGCGACGCACAGAGGAGCGACTCATCGCCATGAACATGGTCTTCGAGGGGATTTCACTGATCACCAAGCGTCGCCTGCCCTCCTTCATCGAGGAGACCCTCAACTCCTTCGTCGCCAACTATCATGACGAGATTCGCGACCCCATCGTGTCCGAGCGCGCGCGCGCGGCGGCCAATGGGCCGGGACCAGGTAACGGGCCAGCGTCAGGGAAGGGGCAGAATGCTTGATCGCAGTATGCGTGACACGCTGGATCCTCCAGCGGTGGATGGCGACAGCGATGGCTGGTTGATGAGCTATCTCGATGTCCTCACGCTGCTCATCACCCTGTTCGTATTGCTGCTCTCGCTGGCCGGCAACGGCCTTGCCGTGCAGGGCAGTCGCCATGGCGGCGAACTCGCTGCTTTTATTTCGCCACAGGCCGAGGCAGCGGCGCGCATGGTGGCAGGTTCGGGGCTCATGCCGCGGCATGATGGCTTGCAGCCGCGTTTCTCGGGACTCGATATCGAGGGAGTCAGCATAGCGGAGGGGCATCAGGGCATCACGCTGCGTATCGACGACAACCTGTTGTTTTCCAGCGGTCAGGCCGACCTGACCGCCCAGGGGCGTGAGGTGCTGGGCAGTCTGCGTGAGGTGCTGGAAGCCTTCGATGGCGACGTCTCGGTGGAGGGGCATACCGACAGCATTCCCATCGCTACCTCGCGTTTCCCTTCCAACTGGGAGCTCTCGTCGTCGAGAGCCATCGCCGTCCTGCGCTATCTTGCCGAACTGGGGGTGGAGCTCGAGCGGCTTCGTGCGGTGGGTTACGCGGAGACACGGCCACTGGAGAGCAATGACACCGCGGCTGGACGTGCCATGAACCGGCGCGTGGAACTCCTGCTCAAGCAGGAGCTGGGTGCGAGGTGACTGAAGGAAAGATGGTCGCAAGACGATCACTCGGGGCATCGTGCGATGAATCATAGCCGGGCTCAACAGCCGCATAGGCGCTTGTCGGCATGGCAGGCCGTCACGCTGTACATGGTGTCGGTTGCCTTCGTGCTGCCCTCTGTTGTCCTGGCGGGATACCACTTAGCACACGTGCTTGCTCCCTGGTATCAGAAGGCACTGTTTTTTTCCTTGGGCTGGCTGTTGGCAGCGGTGCTCGGGCTGATGCTCCTCTTTCACTACCTGCGTCTTTCACGCACGCAGGCGGCGCTGCATCGTAGCGAACAAGCTTTAAGACAGATCAATGACTCTCTGCAGGCGGAGCTACAGATCGCCGCCATGGCATTTGAGACGCATCTGGGCATGTTCATCACCGACGCCAGCGGCATCATTCAGAAGGTCAATGTGACCTTCGAGCGCATCACCGGTTACAGCGCCCAGGAGGTGCTGGGTAAAAATCCGCGGCTGCTCAAGTCCGGTCGTCACAATGCCGACTTCTATCGCGGAATGTGGGGTCGCATCCATCAAGAGGGGAGCTGGCAGGGTGAGATATGGAACCGACGCAAGAACGGCGATATCTATCCCCAATGGGTCACTATCAGTGCGGTAAAGAGTGCGGAAGGGGAGGTCCTCCATTACGTGGCAACGATCACTGACCTCACTCTGCGCAAGGCCGCCGAGGAGGAAGCGCATCGCCTTGCCTACTTTGACCCGCTGACCGGGTTGCCTAACCGACGGATGATGCTCGACAGGCTGCTCCAGATGCTCGAGACATCGCGTGCGGGCGATCAGCAGGCCGCCATGTTGTTTATCGACCTGGATGGTTTCAAGCATATCAACGACAGCCTGGGACATCGGTGTGGCGACGAGCTCCTGCAGCTCATGGCCAGGCGAATCCAGGCCGTCAGCCGCGACGTGGACCTGGTGGCTCGCCTGGGGGGCGACGAGTTCGTGATTCTGGCAGAAGGCTTGGGCGCGACCATCGAAGGGGCAGCACAAGAAGCTGAGCGCCTGGCGATCAAGCTGCTGGCAAAGCTGACAGAGCCCTGCTGGTTGAGTGAGCATCGCCACCTTCTCTCCGGCAGCATCGGCATTACCCTGCTCGGCGATGGTGCCGGGCGAGTGGATGAATGCCTGCAGCAGGCCGAGATGGCCATGTACCAGGCGAAGCAGGCAGGGCGCAATACGCTACGTTTCTTCAACCCCGGGATGCAGGCGGCGGCGGTGCAGCGCGCCATGATCGAGTCGGAGCTGCGTCAGGCCATCCGGCGTGGTGAGCTTCAGCTTTTCTACCAGATACAGGTGGACGGTTTGTCGCGGGTGACCGGGGTCGAAGCGCTGCTGCGCTGGGAGCACCCGGAGCACGGCATGATTCCACCGAACGATTTCATCCCGGTGGCCGAAGAGAGCTACCTGATCGTTTCGCTCGGCGGTTGGGTGCTGGAAACGGCGTGTCGACAGTTGGCAAAATGGTCTGACGACCCTCGAACCGCCGGGTTGACCATGGCGATCAATATCAGTCCGCTGCAGTTTCAGCAGCCGGACTTCGTGGCCAACCTCGAAGCGATCCTCGAGGCGTCCGGTGCGCGGCCGGAGCGGTTGAAGCTGGAGCTGACCGAGACGCTCTTCATGGAGGAGCCCGATGCAGCCCGTGAGACGATGCTGCGTGTCCAGGCCATGGGTGTGCGCTTTTCGCTGGACGACTTCGGCACCGGCTACTCGTCGCTCTCCTACCTCAGTTGCCTGCCGCTCGATCAGCTCAAGATCGACCAGTCGTTCGTGCGTACGCTGTTCGAGGATACGTCGAATGCGGTGATTTGCGCTTCGATCATCAGCCTGGGACGCAACCTGGGTCTCGAGGTCATCGCCGAGGGCGTGGAAACCCAGGCGCATCGCGACTGGCTGGCAGCCCATGGCTGCCATGCCTACCAGGGTTTCCTTTACTCGGTGCCGCTACCCATCCCTATGTTGACGCAGCTGCTTGTGTCGTACACCTGTTCCGCTGAGCTCTGAGTCGGTGGAACAGGTAGGGACGATCAGGCCTCAACCCGCCCCAGCAGCAGGAATTCGATCAATGCCTTCTGGGCATGCAGTCGATTGCCGGCTTCCTGCCATACCACGCTGCGAGGGTCATCAAGCAGCGTCTCGCTGATCTCTTCGCCACGGTGGGCCGGCAGGCAGTGGAGGAAGAGCGCGTCGTGCCTGGCGCGGTCGAGGAGTGCCTCGCTGACCTGGTAACCGGCAAAATCCGCTTCACGCTTGGCCTGCTCCTCCTCCTGCCCCATGGAGGCCCAGACATCGGTCGTGACCAGATCGGCGTCGACCACGGCTTGACGCGGGTCATGGAGGATAATGACACGATCGCCTGCGGCATCGAGGATGTCCTGGCGAGGCTCATAGCCTTCGGGGCAGCAGATGCGCAGTTGAAAATCGAACTGTCGTGCGGCGTTGATCCAGGAGTGGCACATGTTGTTGCCGTCGCCGACCCATACGGCGGTGCGCCCCTTGACGCTGCCGCGCAGTTCGGTCCAGGTCATCACATCAGCCAGCAGCTGGCACGGGTGGTAGTCGTCGCTCAATGCATTGATCACCGGTACTGAACTGGCGGCGGCGAACGTTTCCAACCCCTCATGGGCAAAGGTGCGGATCATGACCGCGTCGACCATTTCTGAAAGTACCCGAGCGGTATCGCCGATGGGCTCGCCCCGGCCAAGCTGGGTATCCCGGGGGGAAAGAAACAGGGCGTGGCCACCGAACTGCGCCATGGCGGTCTCGAAGGAGACACGAGTCCTGGTCGAGGATTTCTCGAAAATCATCGCCAGGGTGCGGTTGGTAAAGGGTGAGTAGGTTGGTCCCTGGGCACGCAGGCGGTTCTTGATCGCGATGGCGCGTTGGATCAGGTAGTGGAGCTCTTCGGGGCTCAGGTCCAGCAGGGTCAGGAAATGGCGTGTCGCCATGGCGATCTCTCCGCGCGAAAAAGCCCCCATCCTATCCAGCCCACAGGGGATGCGCAATGCGCTCGTCATCAGTAGAATGAGGGGCATAAACAATGGCTGAGCGTCGCACTCGGGTATTCCGTGACGCTATCGGCATCCATGACCATCAGGGAGCGCACATGAGCACCACTATCGAAAACATTCAGCGCCAGATCAGCGAAAACCCCATCCTGATCTACATGAAGGGCACACCCCAGCTGCCGCAATGCGGCTTCTCCGC
>ERZ869909.2622-NODE-2622-length-11562-cov-258.084284_pt1 | contig 11562 bp, 15 predicted proteins | sample MGYA00520892_ERZ869909 | MGnify/ENA primary metagenome ERZ869909 (study PRJEB32215, sample SAMEA104723947) | bioreactor metagenome | biome: bioreactor; feature: anaerobic bioreactor; material: water | place: China | collected 2015-03-12 ... | reverse complement strand
AATTCACATCGCGCTACTAGCGCGAGCGGTCAGGCGGTCAGGTTGGAAGGGCGATGCGCCTGGATGATGGGAAGCAGTTGCCCGAAGATCTTCGGGGCGCCGGCAACGACGTTGCCAGACTCGAGATACGACGACTCGCCGGCAAGATCGCTGATCAGACCACCGGCCTCCTGAATCAGGAGCGCCCCGGCCGCCATGTCCCAGGGCTGCAGGCCGAACTCCCAGAAGCCGTCAAGGCGACCGCAGGCGACATAGGCGAGGTCGAGCGCGGCAGCGCCGGGGCGGCGGATGCCGGCAGTCTTCTGTGTCAGTTCGCGGAACGCGCCAAGGTAGGCGTCGACATGATCGAATTCGCGAAACGGAAAGCCGGTACCGATGAGCGCTTCCGAGAGGCGAATGCGGCGCGACACGCGGATGCGGCGGTCGTTGAGAAATGCTCCGGCGCCCTTGCTCGCGGTGAAGAGTTCATTGCGGGTGGGGTCGAACACCACCGCCTGATCGAGCGCGCCGTTCTTGAGCAGCGCAATCGAGATGGCGTATTGCGGAAAGCCGTGGAGGAAGTTGGTGGTGCCGTCGAGCGGATCGATGATCCACTGGAACTCGGCAGTCTCCGAGGGCGCGGAGAGGCCGGACTCCTCTGCTAGAATCGCGTGCTCCGGATAGGCGTCGCGCAGGACTTCGACGATCGCGGCTTCTGCGGCCCGATCAACCTCGCTGACATAGTCATTTGGCGCCTTGGCCTGGACCGGAATCAGCTCGAGCTGACCGGATGCGCGGTTGATGATGGAAGCGGCGCGGCGCGCGGCTTTGACGGCGATGTTGAGGCTGGGGTGCATGCTCGGTTCCGGATTCGGCCGGCGCTTGGCACCGGCTCGGGACGTAAAACACGCAATTTTAACCTTAATCGGGGCGCTGGCGATGGTTGGTGCGCGATGCCGTAGCTGGCATCGTGTGCGCCGGGTCACACCTCACATGCCAACGGATGCATTACGGACATGCAAGCAGGCGAAAGACTCGAAAGAATCAGGGTGGTGCTGGTGCGTACGAGCCACCCGGGCAACATTGGCGCGGCGGCGCGTGCAATGAAGACCATGGGTTTGTCGCGGCTCTACCTCGTGTCGCCGCTTGCGTTTCCCGATCCGGTCGCGGAGGCACGGGCCTCGGGGGCCACCGATGTGCTGGACAATGCCGTGGTGGTGGACACCCTCGAGCAGGCGCTCGAGGGTACGGTGTATTCTGCGGCGCTGACCGCGCGCCGCCGCGAGTGGGCGGCCCCTGCGGCCTATGTTCGCGATGCGGTACCCGAACTCGTTGCTCGGGTGCAGGAGGGCGAGGTTGCGCTGGTGTTTGGTGCCGAAACCAGCGGCCTGACCAATGACGAGGTGTTGCGCTGTACCGTGCCGGTAACGATTCCGGCCAATCCGGGGTATTCGTCTCTGAATCTTGGGGCTGCTGTGCAATTGTTGTGCTACGAGTGCCGCATCGCAGCGGTCGATGCGCCGCCTATGGAGGAAGCGCCGAGAGTCTTGGCGACCTTCGATGAGGTGGAGGGGTTTCACCGTCACCTCGATGATGCGATGGTGCGCAGTGGCTTCTTCAAGCCGGACAACCCGGGAAGGCTGCACGCTCGACTGCGCAGGCTGTTTGGCCGGATTCGTCTCGAGCGTGAGGAGGTCAATATTCTTCGCGGCATCCTTAGTGCACTCGAACGCAAATCCTGATTAAAATAGTCGGATATCGACAACGAATCATTACCCGGAGCTTGTTGCCAACATGTTCAGCCGCCTGCGTGAAGATCTTGCCAGTGTCCGTGAGCGCGACCCCGCCGCACGTTCGACCTGGGAAGTGCTCACCTGTTATCCGGGCGTGCATGCTCTGATGGTGCATCGGCTCGCACATGGCGCGTGGGTTCGCGGGTTTCATTGGCTCGGACGTTTCATAAGCCATGTGGGCCGCTTTCTGACTGGCATCGAGATTCACCCCGGCGCGACGATTGGCCGGCGGGTGTTCATCGATCACGGCATGGGGGTGGTGATCGGCGAGACGGCGGAGATCGGCGAGGACTGCACGATCTACCAGGGCGTCACACTTGGCGGCACCTCGTTGTACCGAGGGGCGAAACGTCATCCGACCCTGGGTAAAGGGGTGGTGGTTGGTGCCGGCGCGAAGGTGCTCGGTGGCTTTACGGTCGGGGAGGGTGCCCGGGTGGGCTCGAACGCGGTGGTGGTCAAGCCGGTGCCGGCGGGATTCACTGCGGTTGGTAATCCGGCGCGACTCATCGACCCGAACAAGGGTGTCGACCGGGACGAAGAGCGTGAGCGCAAGGCCGCGCAAATGGGCTTCTCGGCCTATGGTGTGACCCGCGAAATGGACGACCCGATGGCCAAGGCCCTGCATGGTCTGCTCGATCATGCGGTCGAGACCGACCGGCGACTTCAGGTGTTGATCGAACGCATAGAGAAGGCCGGGATACACCTTGATGAAACGGTGGATAGGGCGGACGACTTCGACGCTCAGAAGCTGTCGAAAATGGTTGATTGAGAGCTTGGCAAAGTAGTTGACCGTTTTTGTCGGGAACTATATAGTCGAGTGAAACGTTAAGGTATTCAATCAACGTCGCTCCCGACGCAAGGATGGCAATATGAGACTGACCACTAAAGGTAGATTTGCGGTAACCGCGATGATCGATCTGGCCGCCCGCGAGGTTGACGGTCCGGTCACTTTGGCTGGTATAGCGGAACGTCAGCGCATCTCACTGTCTTATCTCGAGCAACTGTTCGGCAAGCTTCGTCGCTACAAGCTCGTGAGCAGCGTGCGTGGTCCAGGTGGTGGCTACCGGCTGGCGCGCAAGGTTGATGACATCACAGTCGCCGACATTATCATCGCAGTGGATGAACCTCTCGATGCGACTCAGTGTGGCGGCAAAGAGAATTGCCACGATGAGCATCGCTGCATGACGCACGATCTGTGGGCAAACCTCAACAAGCGCATGTATGAGTACCTCGACTCTGTGTCGCTTGGCGCGTTGGTGCGTCAGCAGGTCAAACCGGATCCCAATATGAGCGTGCTCAAGGATGTGCGGCGCCGTGCGACGATCTCCCTGCGTCAGAGCGTGACGGCCTGAGGCAACAGGACGAAGCGATCATGTTTGCGCCGACCTACCTCGACTGGAACGCCAGCGCGCCGTTGCATCCGGCAGTGCGTGAGGCGATGCTGCCGTGGTTCGGGGCGCGCTTTGGCAATGCCTCGAGTCGTCACGAGTATGGTCGCCGGGCACGTGAGGCAATTGACGAGGCGCGTGCGAAAGTCGCGGCCGCTGTCGGAGCGCATTCGACCGAGGTGGTGTTCACCAGCGGCGGTTCAGAATCGAACAATCTGTTCATCAAAGGCGTCGCAGCGCTGACCAAGCCCGGGCTGATCGCGATTGGGGCGGTGGAGCATCCCTGTGTCCGCGAGCCGGCGCGACAACTGCGCCGCGTTGGTTGGACAGTGCGCGAGATCAAGGTGGACCGCGAGGGTCGAATCAATCGCGCCGATTGGCTTGAGATCGTCGCCGAGCGTCCGGCGCTGGTGTCGGTGATGCTCGCCAACAACGAAAGCGGTGTGGTGCAGGACGTCGCGAGTCTGGCGGCTGAAGCGCCCCGCGCTGCGACCTGGTTTCACACCGACGCAGTCCAGGCATTCGGCAAGATGCCACTGCGGTTTCGCGAACTTGGTGTTCATGGCATGACGCTGTCGGCGCACAAGATTGGGGGGCCGCTCGGTGCCGGTGCGCTGGTGCTCGACAAGCGGGTTGAAGTTGCACCCTTGATTGCCGGAGGCGGTCAGGAAAGAGGTTTGCGTTCCGGAACCGAGAACGTTGCAGCGATTGTGGGCTTTGGCATTGCGGCCGAACTGGCGGCAGACTCGGTCGCTGCAGAGGCACAACGGCTGGGGCTATTGCGCGAACGGCTGGAAGCCCATATTGGCAACAGCGGTGCGCGGGTCTTTTCGAATGGTGCGCCGCGTTTGCCGAACACGAGCTTTTTCGCTGTACCGGGGATTGATGGTGAAACCCTGGTTGCCAAGCTGGATCGGGCCGGGTTTGCCTGCGCGAGCGGCTCAGCCTGTTCGAGTGCCAATCCCGAGCCGTCGCACACTCTGCTGGCGATGGGTGTCGATCCGGTGATCGCGCGTAACGCGGTGCGCATCAGTCTGGGTCGGGACACGACTGAAGATGACATCGAACGCTTTGCTGCCGCGTTCGAGTTGGTTGTTGCGGAATTAAAGAATCTGGCCGCGATTGCGGTTCATGGTTGAAAACAAATTGGCGTACGGAGAGACCCCATGATGAAGTTTCCGATCTATCTCGACTATTCGGCCACCACCCCGGTGGATCCGCGGGTCGCGGCGAAGATGATTCCCTGGTTGACCGAGCATTTCGGTAACCCGGCGAGCCGCTCGCATGCCTACGGCTGGGAAGCAGAGAAGGCCGTCGAAGATGCGCGCGCCGAGGTGGCCACCCTGGTCGGGGCAGACTCGAAGGAGATCATCTGGACCTCGGGCGCCACCGAATCGAACAATCTCGCGATCAAGGGTGCGGCGCAGTTCTACAAGAGCAAGGGCAAGCACCTGATCACCCTCAAGACCGAACATAAGGCGGTGCTGGACACAGTGCGTGAGCTGGAGCGCCAGGGTTTCGAGGCGACTTATCTCGACGTTCAGGAGAACGGTCTGGTCGATCTGGATGCGCTGCGTGCGGCCATCCGGCCCGACACCATCGTCGTGTCGGTGATGATGGTCAATAACGAAATCGGCGTCATCCAGCCGATCGCCGAGATCGGTGAGCTTTGCCGCGAGAAGGGTATCGTCTTCCATGTCGACGCTGCCCAGGCAACCGGCAAGGTGGCGATCGACCTGAGCGCGCTCAAGGTCGATCTGATGTCATTTTCGGCACACAAGACATACGGCCCCAAGGGTGTCGGCGCGCTTTACGTACGACGCAAGCCGCGGGTGCGTCTCGAGGCTCAGATGCACGGCGGTGGCCACGAGAGAGGCTTGCGCTCGGGCACGCTTGCAACCCACCAGATCGTCGGTATGGGCGAGGCATTCCGGATTGCGCGCGAGGAGATGGGTGCGGAGAACGAACGTATCCGCATGCTTCGTGACAAGCTGCTCAGCGGCCTGCAAGACATCGAGGCGGTGTTTGTGAATGGCGACCTTGACAGCCGGGTGCCGCACAACCTCAACATTTCCTTCGCCTATGTCGAGGGCGAGTCGCTGATCATGGCGATCAAGGACATCGCGGTGTCGTCGGGTTCGGCCTGCACGTCGGCAAGTCTGGAGCCGTCCTATGTGCTGCGTGCGCTGGGGCGCAACGACGAACTGGCGCACAGTTCCATTCGCTTCAGCATTGGCCGCTTCACGACGGAAGAAGAAGTCGACTACACAATCAAGCTGCTGCACGAAAAGATCGGTAAGCTTCGCGAACTCTCTCCTTTGTGGGAAATGGTTCAGGAAGGTGTGGATCTGAATACCGTGCAGTGGGCAGCTCACTGAGAATACAACGGAGAGACAAGGAGAACTATCATGGCTTACAGTGAAAAAGTCCTCGACCATTACGAAAACCCCCGCAACGTGGGCTCCTTCACCAAGGATGACGAAGGTGTCGGCACCGGCATGGTCGGTGCCCCGGCCTGTGGTGACGTGATGAAGTTACAGATCAAGGTCGGTTCGGACGGCGTTATTGAAGACGCGCGCTTCAAGACCTATGGTTGCGGTTCGGCCATCGCGTCGAGCTCGCTCGTGACCGAGTGGGTCAAGGGCAAGACAGTGGATCAGGCACTCGAGATCAAGAACACCCAGATCGCCGAGGAGCTGGCGTTGCCGCCGGTGAAGATCCACTGCTCGATTCTTGCCGAGGATGCGATCAAGGCGGCTGTTGCCGACTACAAAAAGAAGCACGAGGCCTGAGGAGTCCGAAATGAGCGTCACCCTGAGCGAAAGTGCTGCGAAACACGTAGCCAACTTCATCTCCAAGCGGGGCAAGGGCGTCGGCATTCGACTTGGCGTGCGGACCTCTGGCTGCTCCGGCATGGCCTACAAGCTGGAGTTCGCCGACGAGGCGCTCGATGAAGACGTCGTGTTTGAGTGCCACGGCGTCAAGGTGCTGGTCGATCCCAAGAGCCTGCCTTATCTTGAGGGTACCGAGCTGGATTTCGTCCGCGAAGGCCTCAACGAGGGTTTCCGTTTCAGAAACCCGAACGTCAAGGACGAGTGCGGTTGCGGCGAGAGCTTCAACGTCTGATCTGACAAGGACGCCGATGACGATCGACCTTCAGCAGGATTTCTTCGCGCTGTTTGGCCTGCCACGCCGCTTCGAGGTCGACGAACTGGCGCTCGAGTCTGCCTATCACGACTTGCATGCACGCGTGCATCCGGATCGGCACGCGCATCTGCCCGACGCGGACAAGCGTCGGGCGATGCAGTGGGCGACCCAGGTCAACGAGGCGTTTCGAACGCTGCGCAAGCCTTTGTCTCGCGCCCTGTATCTTCTCGAACTGGGTGGCGTGGACGCGGGCCTTGAGACCAATACCGCGATGTCGCCCGAGTTTCTGATGGAGCAGATGGAATGGCGGGAGGCGGTCGAGGAGGCGCGCGAGGCAGCCGATGTCGAAGAACTGGAGAAGCTCCATCAGCGTCTCCGCTCGGCGGGGAAGGATTTGTACGGCAAGCTTCAGCAAAGCTTTGATGCAGACCGCGACCTGTCTACGGCGGCGGAGACCGCGCGCCGCCTGATGTTCATGGAAAAACTTCAGCACGAAATTGACAACGCCCTCGAGGCGCTTGAGGACTGATGGCACTATTGCAAATCGCCGAACCCGGCATGGGCACCGAGCCGCACAAGCATCGCCTGGCTGCCGGTATCGATCTCGGAACCACGAACTCTCTGGTGGCGACCGTGCGCAATGGCATCTCGGTGTGTCTGCCGGACGATACCGGAGCGACCATGTTGCCGTCCGTGGTCCGCTATCTCGGCGATGGTTCGATACAGGTCGGAAAGCAGGCATTGCTGGCGCATGCCAGTGACCCGAGGAATACCATTCTTTCGGTCAAACGATTCATGGGGCGCGGGTTCAAGGATGTCGCGCACGTCGAGACCATGCCCTATGATTTCGTCGATACCGAAGGCATGGTACGTCTGCGCACCGTACAGGGCGTCAAGAGCCCGGTTGCGGTGTCGGCCGAGATTCTCAAGGTGCTCGCCACCCGAGCCGAGGCCAGTCTCGGCGGGCCGCTGACCGGTGTCGTGATCACTGTACCTGCCTATTTCGACGATGCTCAACGACAGGCAACCAAGGACGCGGCTCAGATCGCAGGACTGAATGTCTTGCGTCTGCTCAATGAGCCCACTGCGGCCGCAGTTGCGTACGGTCTGGACAACGCGTCGGAAGGCTTGTACGCGGTGTATGACCTGGGAGGCGGGACCTTCGACCTGTCCATTCTCAAGCTGTCTCGCGGAATCTTTGAAGTGTTGGCGACCAACGGTGACAGTGCACTGGGTGGCGACGACTTCGATCATCGACTGTTCTGCTGGATACTCGACAAGGCACACATCTCACCGCCTTCGAGCCAGGACGCCCGCCGTTTGCTGATCAAGGCTCGCGAGGCGAAGGAGCTGCTTACCGCCTGCGAGGAGGCGAGAATCCATGTTCCGCTCGCCTCTGACGAAGAGGTCGATCTGACCATTACCCGGAAGGAGTTCGCTGAAATCACCGAGCATCTCGTGCGCAAGACGATTGCACCGATGCGCAAGGTGTTGCGCGATGCCGGGCTGTCGGCGGAAGACATCAAGGGTGTCGTGATGGTCGGCGGGGCGACCCGTATGCCGCACATCCAGCGTGCTGTCGCCGAATTCTTTGGTCAGGAACCATTGACCAATCTCGATCCGGACAAAGTGGTGGCCCTTGGTGCCGCGATTCAGGCCGATGTGCTCGCCGGCAACCGTCGCAACGAAGACGACTGGTTGTTGCTCGACGTCATTCCGCTGTCGCTGGGCCTGGAAACCATGGGTGGCTTGGTCGAGAAGGTGATTCAGCGTAATGCGACTTTGCCGATTGCACGTGCTCAGGAGTTCACGACTTTCAAGGACGGCCAGACTGCCATGGCCTTCCACGTCGTGCAGGGCGAACGTGAGCTCGTGCGCGATTGTCGCTCGCTGGCGCGTTTTGAACTGCGCGGCATCCCGCCGATGGCAGCCGGCGCGGCACGTATTCGGGTCACCTTTCAGGTGGATGCAGACGGCTTGTTGTCAGTCACCGCACGCGAAATGTCGTCCGGTGTGGAAGCCCATGTTTCAGTCAAGCCTTCCTACGGTTTGAGCGACGATGAGATTGCGACGATGCTCCATGACGGCATGGAACACGCCGCCGAGGACAAGAATGCCCGTGCGCTTCAGGAGCAGGTTGTCGAGGCTGAACGGCTGCTCGAGGCCACGACTCAGGCGCTCGTCGCCGATGGCGAACTCCTGAGCCCTGAGGAGCGCAAGCTGATAGACGAGGTGATGAGTCGTCTTCTTGAACTGAAGGCTGGCAGTGATCATCACGCGATCAGAAAGGGAATTGATGCGCTGGCGCGCGCGACCGACGATTTCGCCGCTCGCCGTATGGACAAGAGCGTTCGCGCCGCACTGGCTGGACGTAAACTCAACGAGATTGAAGCATGACCCAGATAGTCGTTCTCCCCCACGTAGAACTTTGCCCGGACGGTGCGGTTTTCGAAACAACACCGGGCGGAACGCTATGTGATGCCTTGCTTGATAACGGTATCGACATAGAACACGCGTGTGAGAAGTCCTGTGCCTGCACGACATGTCATGTCATTGTTCGGGAGGGTTTCGATTCGCTTGCCGAGGCAGAGGAGGAGGAAGAAGACCTGCTCGACAAGGCCTGGGGGCTCGAGCCGCAATCCCGCCTGTCCTGTCAGGCCGTCGTCGGCGATACGCCGCTGGTTGTGGAGATTCCACGCTATACGATCAACATGGCTCGTGAGGGCAAGCACTGATGAAATGGACTGAAGTCGAAGAGATCGCGATCCAGTTGTCCGAAGCGCATCCTGACATCGATCCCACTCGTGTGAACTTCGTAGACCTCATGAATTGGGTCCTGGCGTTGCCAGAGTTCGACGACGACCCGGCACATTGCGGTGAGCGTATTCTGGAGGCGATCCAGCAGGCTTGGATCGACGAGGTTGCCTGACAGCATGAGCACGGTTTTCGATTTCGAACTCCGCGCCCTTGACGGCAAGCCTTTGCCACTGTCGGCTTATGCCGGGTCGGTGCTCCTCATCGTCAATACCGCGAGTCACTGTGGGTTTACGCCGCAGTATGCCGGGCTGCAAGCGCTCCATGAGCGGTTCGCCGACCGTGGGCTGGTCGTGATCGGGGTGCCCTGCAACCAGTTTGGTGGCCAGGAGCCAGGCAGCGAAACGGAGATCGCCGAATTCTGCCAGAGCCGTTACTCCGTTACTTTCCCCATGGCCGAGAAGGTCGAGGTGAATGGTCCGAATGCCAACCCCTTATTCGCTTATCTGACCAAGGCTGCGCCTGGTCTGGCCGGTACGACCGCAATAAAGTGGAACTTCACCAAGTTTCTGGTGGGACGCGACGGCAGACTGATCGAACGCTTCGCACCAACCACGTCGCCGGAGTCGCTTGCAAGCGCGATAGAAGCACTGCTCTGAATGCGCTGTCAGAGACTGCGCTCAGCGGGCTCGTTCAGCCCGAGCCAGTATTTGATGATGACATCGACGGATTCGACGAAGGCCTGGTAGTCGATGCGCTTGCGGACATAGCCATTGGCACCCAGTTGGTAGGCTTGCTGGATATCCCTCGGTTCGTTGGATGTGGTGAGGATGACAACCGGCGTCAGCGTGGTGTTCTCATCGGCGCGAATCCTGCGCAGCACCTCGAGGCCGTCGATACGCGGCAATTTCAGGTCGAGCAGTACCAGGGCAGGGCGTCTCGAGGCGGGGTTCTCTTCGGTTCCGAAAAGCGTATCGATCGCCTCGACGCCGTCGCGCGCGACCACGACCGGATTCTTTACCCCGGTCTTGCTGAAGGCGCGCAACGTCAGCGCCTCGTCATCGGGATTGTCTTCGACCAGGAGAATCGGGCGATCGTTGTGCATGTTCCACTCCATATCCGGACGGGGTGTTCAAACGGCGCCCGGGGGCAGATTCTCTTCAGTGATCAGAAATATGCAGTCTTCCACACCGCCTGCGGATAACCAGACCAGCGGTAGCTCGGGAAAGGCGGCATCCACAAGGGCGCGATTGTGCCCGACCTCGACAGCAAGGACGCCCCCTGGTTTGAGGTGCTCGCGTGCCCCCGCAATGATTCTGCGGACCACGTCCATCCCGTCATCGCCGGCTGCCAGCGCCATGCGCGGTTCGTGCAGATACTCGGGTGGCAAGGCATCCATCGCCTCGCGGGTGACGTAGGGCGGATTGGAGATGATGAGATCGAAACGACGTTGCCTCATTCCACTGTAGACGTCGCTGCAGAGCAATTCGACCCGTTCTTCCAGTCCGTACGCGCTGACGTTGTCGCGTGCGACCGAGAGTGCATCTTCCGAGAGGTCGGCACCAACAACCTGGGCATTGGGAAAGACATGGCTCATGAGGATCGCCAGGCAGCCAGAGCCGGTGCACAGATCGAGTGCGTCGCTCACTCCATGTACGTCCTGGATCCAGGGTTCGAGACCGTCACCGAGCAGTTCGGCGAAGAATGAGCGCGGCACGATGACACGGGGGTCGACCTTGAAGCGGAAATCGCCGAGCCAGGCTTCGCCAGTCAGGTACGCAGCCGGCAGCCGTTCGTTGATGCGACGTTCGATCACCTCGAGCAACGCTTCGCGCTCCTCGCCGGTGATGCAGGCATCGAGGAAGGGTTCGAGGCGATCGAGTGGTAGATCGAGCGTATGCAGCAACAGCCACACCGCCTCGTCGTACGCATCCGCGCAACCGTGGCCGAAGAACAGTGATGCACGATTGAAACGGGTGACCGCGTAGCGAAGCCAGTCGCGCAGTGTCACGAGCTCGACCAGGGGGCCGTGCTCGTGCTCGTGTTCGTGGTCGGAGGTGTCCTGCATCAGGTCGGACATGTCATTGATTTCCATTCTTGAGCAGTGCGTTCAGTGTCCGCTCGTAGATCCGTGAAAGCGGTTCGATGGCCTCGACCGAGACACACTCGTTGACTTGGTGGATGGTCGCGTTGATCGGACCGAACTCGACGACTTCGGTACAGATGTCAGCGATAAACCGGCCGTCCGAGGTGCCGCCGGTGGTCGACAGCTCGGTCACGATTCCGGTCTCGTCGCGGATGGCGCCCGAGACTGCCTCGACCAGACGCCCACGGCCGGTGAGATAAGGTTTGCCCGAGAGGTGCCAGTCGATGTGGTACTCGAGCCCGTGCCGGTCAAGCACCTCGTGGGTGCGTTGTTTGAGCGACTCGGCCGAGCTGACCGATGCGAAGCGGAAGTTGAACAGTACCGTGCATTCGCCGGGAATGACGTTGTTGGCGCC
>ERZ869909.2621-NODE-2621-length-11565-cov-7.230937_pt1 | contig 11565 bp, 9 predicted proteins | sample MGYA00520892_ERZ869909 | MGnify/ENA primary metagenome ERZ869909 (study PRJEB32215, sample SAMEA104723947) | bioreactor metagenome | biome: bioreactor; feature: anaerobic bioreactor; material: water | place: China | collected 2015-03-12 ... | reverse complement strand
AGTCCCCCCCCGCTGTCACCCCCAAAGCAGTCTATAATGGAGCGATTTTTGGGAAATTACCCACAATTTTACACAAACAAGATTCCGTATAAACCGAGCGCGAAAGCTCTAATTCCTAGAACTGAGCGGTGAGTATTGCAAAAGTTCTTGACGCCACCCCCGTGCCGGGGAAGCGAAGAAACTCGACATGCCCGTCCATGTGGAGCACATTGCCGCCACCCGGTACATGGTTGAAATCCGTGGCATCTGAGCTCATGTAGTCCCAAAAGATTTGGATATCGCTCTGGGCTTGGGCGCTGCCGGCGGGGTTGTTGATGTCGGTGATGAGGAATCGCTCGATGCCCTCGCGCAATCGGGGGGCGCGGCCGGTGGCGCCGTTGGTTCGCGGCCAGGAGAACTCCTTCTCCACGGCCCCGGGGTTGCCGCCGAACAACTCGAAGAGAATGGCGTTGAAGGCGTCAATGAAGTCCGGCTCGAGAGCGATGAACATCGTCATGGTGTCTGCAATCGCGGGGTTGTTCGCGTCCTGCCCCTCCTGAATGTACTGCTTCTCGTCGAATAGCCAGCCGCCGTACAGGTACGAAAGCCGGTCGAACCGGCAGGGGTTAATGGGGAGATCCGGGTCTCCGAGCTGATTCCAGACGCCGCCGTCGAACGCGGACACGCCGTCGGAGTCGGAAGGGCATACGAGCACTTTGGCGTCCGTGAGGTACTCGGGATAAACCTGGTTTCCCTGCATCATGAATGTCAGATCGATGGCAGAGCAATCACCGGCAATGCCGGCAGATTCGGTGACGCCGCGGATCATCGGGTAGCGCTCGCCGCGCGATTCGTTGGCGTACATCTTGAGCACGAGGCCGACCTGCTTGAGGTTGTTGGCGCAGGCCGCGCGCCGGGCGGCCTCACGGGCGCGGGCGAGGGCGGGCAGGAGGATTGCGGCAAGAATGCTGATGATGCCGATCACGACGAGCAGCTCGATGAGGGTGAAGCCGCGGTGTGGAGCGAATTTTTGCGCGCACGCCTCACATCCCCCTAAATCCCCCTTCAAAGGGGGACTTCCGAAACCCCTCTCGTTTGGCCCGTGCGGGATGGGCCGAGCGCAGCCTTCGCGTGGTGAGTCAACGATTCCCAGCGTACTACGGGCATCACGACGCGCTGCCAAAGGTCCCCCTTTGAAGGGGGATACAGGGGGATGTAACGAGTTGCGCGTGGGCACAACTGCCGGACTACTCCTCTTCATCGGTGGCGATGTCCTCCTCCGGAAGCGGGAAGTTCACGCCACGAATGTGCACGGGCACCTGAAAAACCTTCGTGCGGGCGGTGATGAAGAGGGTCTTGCCGTCCTCGCCGCCGAAGGCGCAGTTGGCGGGGTGAATGGGAACCTCCAGCACGAACAGGGTCGTGCCATCGGGGTCGTTGACCTGAATGCCGGCGCTCGAGGTGCACCAGATGCGGCCGGCGGCGTCGACATCCATCCCGTCGGGGCTGGGCAGTTCGGTGAAGAGGCGCGGATTCGAGACGGTGCCGTCCTCCGCGAGGTCAAACGCGCGGATATGGCTACCGCGGGTATCGGCCACATACAGGGTCTGCTCATCGCGCGACAGGGCGATGCCGTTGGGCCGGTCGAAGTCGTCCGCCAGCAGCACGAGTTCGCCATCCGGCAGGATGACGAAAACACCGCTGAAATCGAGTTCACGGTCTTCCTCCCGCACGCCGTAGGGTGGGTCGGTGAAGAAGATGGCGCCGTCACTGCGAACCACGGCGTCGTTCGGGCTGTTCAGGCGCTTGCCCTCGTAGGCCTCCGCCAGCACGGTGATGGAGCCGTCCGGCTCGGTGCGGGAGACGCGGCGATTGCCATGCTCGCAGGCGATGAGGCGGCCCTCGTTATCCAGCACGAGCCCGTTGGAATTGCCGCTCGGGTCGCGGAAGACTTCGCCGTCCCCGTCGAAAATCTTGTTGGCCGGGATGTCGCTGAAGAGGAGGCGGCCCTCGTCGGGCAGCCAGACGGGGCCCTCGGTAAAGAGGTAGCCCTCCGTGACGACGGTGACCGGGCCTGCGACGAAATCGGCGGGGTCCGGCACCTCGACTTGGGAAAACGCCATGACAGTAAGGGCAAAGGCGAGCGTGTTCACTTTGGTTCCTCCTTGGTTTCCGCCTGATCCTGCGCGGCGGCGCCCAGCATAACATCACTTTTCACGACCGCGCCGGGAAGCGTGGCCGTGCGCGGCCAGAGCTTGCGCCCGGGCAGAATCGAGGTATTAATGCCCGTACGGACGCCATCGCCCAATACGGCGCCAAAGGTCATGCGATTGGTGTCCACCAGGGCGCCCTGAATCATCGAGCGGACGGTCGCGCCGTCGTGCCGCAAGTTCGCGGTGACCGTGCCACCGCCGAAATCCACGCCGGCGCCGATGACGGAATCGCCGATGTAGGTCAGGTGCGCGGCGGCCGTGCCCTCGAAGAGGACGCTGCGGTCCACCTCCACCCCGGGCCCGATGCGGCAGCCGTCGCCGATGACGGAACCGCCCCGGATGACGCAGTTCGGCCCGATTTCGCATTCGTCGCCGATGTAGGCCGGACCCTCGATGACGACGCCCGCGTGGAGGTTCGTGCCTCGGCCGATGTGGACGGCGCCGTCCACCGTGGCATGCGGGTGGACCGTGCCGTGGTTGCCCGCGGCCAGCCGGTGGCGCAGAAACCAGCCATTGGCGTCCAACAGGTGCCAGGGGTAGCCGATGGGCAGCCAGTAGCCCTGCATCGTCACCACACGAAAGGGGGACGACTCCGCCAAGGCCTGCACGCCCGAGGTGATTTCAATCTCGCCTCGCGGAGAGGGCGCCGTGGCCGAGAGCAGGTCGAATACCTCCATGGGCAGGTGATACGCCCCCACATTGGCGAGATTCGAGAAGGGATTTGATGGCTTTTCCTCGAGGCGGGTGGCGTTGCCGTCCGAATCGACCGCGTAAATGCCATAGAGACGCGGGTCCGGCACTTCCTTCGCCAGGGCCCCCTGCGGCGTCGAGGCCAGCCGCGCGAGGTCCGCCGGGTCGTACAGGTCATCCCCATTGAGGCAGAGGAAGTCCCCCTCGATGATCTCGCGGCACTGCAAGACCGCGTGGCCCGTGCCCCGTTGCTCCCGCTGCTCCACATAGCGGATGCGCACGCCCGCCATTTCATCGCCGCAATGCGCGCGAATGGCCTCCTGCAGATAGCCCACCACGAGGGTGATTTGGTCCACCAGCGGCGCCAGCGCCTCTATCTGGTGCTCGATAAGCGGACGATTGAGAATCGGCAACAGCGCCTTCGGCCGCGTCAGCGTCAACGGCGCCGTCCGCGTCGATTTCCCCGCACACATGATAACAGCCTGCATGAAGTCCCTCCCGAAAAAAGCGATTGTAGCCGTATGTGAGGGGTGGGTGCACGCGTAAATCGGATACCCGTAGGGACAAAGGCGTATCTCAGCAGAACTTACTCGTCGGAAAGGCACCCCCGCTCCGGAATTCTCCCTCTCCCCCTGGGAGAGGGTCGGGGTGAGGGGGAGCATGCGCGTCGGCGTTTGGCTCACCTATTCCATGGAAAACCCACAATGCAGGAGGTACCTCGCCGCACCATCGTACATGCTAGGAACGCGGGTAGGATCCGCTGATGATCCCGGTGGCACCCAGACAATTAAACCTTCACGGGCTCGTGTCAGCAGGACTCGATACTTGTTGAGAATATAGTTCTGGGTCACTTCTTTACGCACGTGCTGCCATTTTGTCCCCTTGAAAGCGTGGTATGTCCAAGTGCTCCCGGCATGCCGGAAATCAGCACCCCAACATAGGCATGTCCAATCCAATTCCAGGCCTTGGATACCAAACTCCGTTGCGACGTCCTCCAAGTAGTACGAAGAACGGACATCCTCGGGACTGTTCAGGAACCAGTGCTCGACTTCGATCTGCTTTTGGACATCAAGCCCAGAAGCCTTCAATCGTCGCGCGCCGGAACTTGCGATAAGACCACAACGCCGTGTCCCCAACTGACGGCTCTTGAGCCACTTCTTCGCGTGGTCAAGACTACGGGTCATCACCAATGGGTAGTCTTCGAGCCCATGCTGAGCGATCTCCCTGGCAGCATTTCCGTTCCCTGAGAGGAGCGCTGCGACGTATTCTGACAAACGCTCAGCTCGATACGCTCGAATGCTGACCGAAAGATGCAAACGATCCTCTTCATTCACCTGTATATTTACAGGGGGCTCGGAAAAGAGGGGCTTGTCTCCCGCGCTGTGGTGACCGACGTTTAGTTGGGGAGTGACCCAAACGTGCCAATGCTCAAAGCCAGATTGTAGCGCCTTTCCCCATTCTTGAATTCCTGCTTCCCCACTGTTGATCTCTTGGCCTCCACCAACAAGCGCTACCAACACGGCTGGGCCTTTTCGTCGGTCGAGAATTCGAAGCATCAGCTCAGGTTCGGAAATGGCGCGCGAGAACTTCCGCTTGGACTGCGCCGCGTCCCATGCCCGCTGAGCCTCATCAAACACGTATACAATTTCAGGCGGTTCTCCGGACGTTTCCCAGTATTCAGCAAGGAAGTGATGCACGTTCTGGATGCTTGTTTCGACTTCACGCCTCGCTTCTATGCGTGTGACGCCCTCCCGAGCCACCTTTTCCCGTGCAATCGCTTCGCGAAGCACCTTCACCAGCGGACCATTGCCCGAAAGGAACACGCCGATCCCTTCGTCGTGAAGTTTCGGGTGGTGAATGATATTGAGTCCTGCGAGAGTTTTCCCAGCGCCAGGCACGCCCGTGATGAAGCACACGGTCTTTCCCCCACGGCGCCGAGTTTCATCGATTGCTTCAAACACGGCTTGAGTTGTGCTCGTCAAGTTTTCTACGCCAGCGTGGGAACGCGTAATCTCCGTCACTTGCTGATTGGCGTAAAGGTGGCGTGCGGCCTCAATGATTGTGGGTGTTGGAAGGTACTCCCCGTTGCACCAATCATCCGGATCCGGCCATGCGCTGGAGTCACCTGAAAGACTCGTGAAGATCTGGCTGAGCAGGTTCTGGAGTGTGCTCGCATTCGCAAAGTGCACCGGAGCTACTGGGTCAACGGAATCTACGAGTTCCTCTGACGCCCCCTGTTTCGCATCCGTGGAAACCAAGATGGGAACAATTCGCTTGCCGCGCGATGTGGTATGGAAATCCTGCAAATCGAGAGCGTAGTCATGCACTTGTCTCTGGTCCGAAATCCCAAACGAGGTTGCGCCTATTTTGAACTCGCAAACGACAACGGCATCTCCAGCCACGATTACTGCGTCCGCGCGCTTCCCTCGACGAGGGATCGGTGCCTCGAGAAAGATGCCAATACGTTGTGCTGGAAAATACTTGGCGATGCCCGAGAGCGCGTCTCGAAGAATGGTCAGCTGGACTCGCCAGGCGGCAGTCTGGCTATGAATCTGCTCGTGGAATCCTGCTGTGGCGGCGGCGGAAGTTAGCCGGCCGACAACAAGATCATCCGAGTGAGCGAGAAATTCATCCGCTGAAACACCATAGTGAGGTCTCAAAACAAGGAAGCCCCCGGTTAACTGGTCAACTGGACCGCCCTGGGTATACAGGCAAACGCAGCCACATACAAACTGGAGGTTGTCCAATGGTGCCCATGTTATGAACGGGCGCCGTACGCTTGTCAGCCCCCGGCCGCAACAGCTCAGCCCCCCCTCCCCTCCTCGGCCCGCGGGTTTGGCTCACCGCCCTTCTACGGGTATGCTGGCCCTCGCGACATTCCAAGAATCCTGTCCCTATGATGAGGAGAGCATCATGCCGGAGCAGAGTGAACCCAATGGCTTTTCCCGCCGTCGATTTCTTGCCGCTGCGGGCTTGGGCACAGGCTATAGCCTCATCGTAAGGGCACCGCAATCCCTTGCCGCCACGCCCAATGCGATGGACCGCATCGAGGCCGCCCGTCAGTTTGAGGGCCTTGCCCCGGAAAACACCACGAAAGCAGGCGACGAGCCGAATATGCACCGGGTGGAATTGGAAACCGACCTCGTGGTGTGCGGTGGCGGCATGGCGGGGGTGTGCGCGGCGATCGCCGCGGCCCGCAGGGGCACGCGGGTCATTCTGATTCAGGACCGCTCACGGCTGGGCGGAAATGGAAGCAGCGAGATCGGCATGCACATTCTGGGCGCGGATGTGAGCGGAGGGCGCCCCGGTTGGCGGGAAGGCGGCCTCATCGAGGAGTTCCGCCTCGAAAATGCGAAGTGGAACCCGCACAGCGCATGGGAATTGTGGGATCTCATGCTGTACGACAAATGCGTGAGCGAACCAAACCTCACCCTTATCCTGGACACGGCCATCTATCGTGCGGAAATGAATGAGGATGGGACCATCGCGTCCATCTGGGCGCGATGCGACAAGACGGAGCACCTCTACCACATTTCCGCCCAGCTCTTTGTCGATGCCACGGGCGACAGCCGCCTGGGGTTGGAGGCCGGGGCGGAATTTCGTGTCGGCCGCGAAAGCTTCGGGACTTTCCAGGAACCCCTGGCGGATTTCGACGAGATTGGCATGGCCATGGGTTCGAGCATCTTGTTCACCGCCCGCGAACACGACCGCCCCATCCCCTACCGCGCCCCTTCCTGGGCCCGGAAGATCACGGAGGCGGATCTCCAGTTCCGCTCCGTTGCTTCCTTCGAGTATGGGTATTGGTGGATCGAGCTGGGGGGCATCTACGACGCCATTCGCGAGAACGAACGCCTGCGCTTCGAGCTGCTGGCGATCGTGCTGGGTGTGTGGGACTACATCAAGAACAGCGGAAACCACCCTGATTCCGAGAACTGGGCGCTTCAGACGGTGGGCATGGTTCCCGGCAAGCGGGATTCCCGCCGACTGATGGGCGATGTGACCATGACGCAGAACGATCTCGAAGCCGGCTGGCGAAACCGCAGCGACGGCGTCGCCATCGGCGGCTGGTCCTTTGACGATCACCCCTCGCGCGGATTCGACGCCACGAACGAGCGCCCTGCCCGGCAAATTCTCATGGACGAACCGTACAACATCGTGCTGGGCGCCTTGTACTCCAAGAATATCGGCAACCTCATGATGGCGGGCCGCAACATAAGTTGCAGCCATGTGGCGTTCAGCTCCACGCGGGTGATGGCCACATGCAGCGTGATCGGCCAGGCCGTGGGCACGGCGGCGGCCCTGTGCGTGCACAATGGCATCCAACCACGCGAACTGCGGGAGGACGAAGACCTCGTGCGGACGCTGCAGCAACAACTCCTCCAGGATGACCAGAGCATCCGCGAAGTGCGCAACGAAGATCCCGATGACTTGGCGCGAAAGGCGGAGGTACGCGCATCCTCGAGCATCATGGATAGCGAACCCGCGTTCATCCTCACGGGCGTCACCCGGGACATGCCCACCGTCATTGAGAACCGCTGGATGGGCGCCATGGACGACGACGGCGCATGGATCGAATTGACATGGAACGAGCCTCAGTCCATTGCCCATGTGCAGTTGGTGTTTGACACCGGCTTCCACCGCCCCTTGACGCTGACCTCGCAACATCGCGTGCGCGAGCGCATGGAGATCGGACCGCAACCGGAAACGGTGCGCGACTACACCCTCACCCTCGTCAAGGCGGATGGTACCGAGACCGTCGTTGCAGAGGAGAAGGACAATTACCAGCGCCTCCGGCGGCATCGCTTCGAAGCCATCGAAGCGACGGCCCTCCGCTTGACGATCCACGCCACGAACGGTGCGGACGAGGCGCGCCTCTACGAATTGCGCTGCTACGCCACCGCATAGCTATGGACATCCGTTGCTCACGGGCAACACCCCACACCGGGTGCAACCAATCCCCCCGCCTCCTGCTACCGTTAAACTTTCACCCAAGGGTGAACAGAATCGCCCCTCGCCCGTTCTTTCGGTAGACATTGTGGGCAGACCGGTGAAGGAATCGCCATGAATGAGGCGGAAGCCAGCCACGAAGCGTGGATTCGCGAGGCGTTGGCGCGTTTTGAGGCGCCCTTGATCGCCTACGCGGCCCGCATCACGGGCGAGCGCGAATCGGCCCGCGAGGTGGTGCAGGACACCTTCCTGCGCTTGTGCCGGGCCCGGCGCAGCGCGGTGGAGGAGCGCATGGCGGCATGGTTGTACACGGTCTGCCGGAACCGCGCACTCGATGTGCGCCGAAAGGACGGACGGATGCTCACGATGCCCGATGGCGCCGAGGCCGCCATACCCAGTCCCGCGCCGGGACCGGACGAGGTGGCTTCGCGCAACGAGACGCATGACCGGGTGGGCCGTGTGCTCGCCACGCTGCCGGAGCGGCAGCAGGAGATGTTCCGGTTCAAATTTGCCGACGGCCTGTCCTATCGCGAAATCAGTGAGGTGACGGGGTGCTCGCTGGCGCTGGTGCACAAGGAGATGCACCGGGCCCTGGCCGCCCTTCGCGCGAACCTGGATGAATCCCCCCCCGTCTCCCCGATGGAAGGAACGAAGTCATGAGCACTTTCCACGATGATCCCCGTATCACCGCGTACATTCTGGATGAACTGACGCCCGAGGAGCGCGAAGCCTTCGAGGCGGACCTGAAAACCAACCCCGAGCTGCGCGCCGAGGTGAACGCCATGGCCGGCGCGGCGGATGTCGCCCGCGACGCCTTGGGCGATACGCCGAAAGCCACCCTGAGCGACTCCCAGCGCGATGCCATTCTCACCACGGCCCAAACGCGGCGCTCGTGGTCCATGCGTCCGCTTGCGGCCGCGGCGGCCGTGTTGCTCACGGTGGGCCTGGGGGTATTCGCCGCCGTGTCCATCAATCAGCTTCGGCCGGACGCGTCGTTTGACCTCGCCACCGCTCCAGAGCGCGCAGAAACGGCTGCGCCCGGCCTCCCCGTGCAGCCGGTGGCGGTCGAGCAGGTGCCCGCACATCTGCAGGAGCAGCTCGACGCACTGGGCTATAGCGACGGTCGGGCAAGGCCTCAACCTTCAGTGGAACCCGAACTGGCTCCCCCTCCTGCTGAACCGGTCGTGAGCCCATCCGAGATCGCTACTCTGGAAGCACTCGGATACTCCGATGGCTCGGTATCTCCCCCACCGCCCGCGCCGTCGCTTGAGAGAAGCGACCGCGATGCATGGCCGCACCGCCGTGCGCAGACCGCCGATGGTGCCGGTAGTGGGGAAGCGGCTGTCCAGCAGAGAGTCGAGTACGAAACCGGGGATATTCGATTCGGTGCACCCAGCCCTGCGCCCGTCACGGACGAGCGCTCCTGGCACCACGGTACCAGCGTCGTGCACCCCGCTCCGCCGCAATTCCACTACCCCGGCGGCGAGTCCTACGATGCCATCACCGACAACCCCTTCTTCCGCGTGCTCGAGGCCCCGCTGTCGACCTTCTCGATTGATGTGGACACGGCGAGCTACTCCGTCATGCGCCGATTCATCACGCAGGGCCAGCGGCCGCCGCGCGATGCCGTCCGCATCGAGGAGTTGATCAACTACTTCGACTACGATTACCCCGCGCCGGACGGCGGTGAGGTGCTGTCCGCACACATCGAGGCGACGGCCGCCCCGTGGAATGAGGCCCACCGGCTCGTGCGCATCGGCATCAAGGGGCAGGAGATCGAGGCGGGCGAGCAGCCGCCGATGAACCTGGTGTTTTTGGTCGATGTCTCCGGCAGCATGGGCCCCGAAAATCGCCTGCCGCTGGTCCAACGCTCGCTCAAGCTGCTCGTCAACCGCCTGCGCCCGCAGGACCGCGTCGGGATCGTGGTGTACGCGAGCCAGGTGGGGGTGCATCTACCCTCAACGCCCGGCACGCAGGCGGAAACCATCCGCCAGGCCATCGACCAACTCCGGGCGCAAGGCTCGACCAACGCGGGCGACGGCATCCAGCAGGCCTACCGTATGGCCGAGGAGCACTTCATCCCCGGTGGCGTCAACCGCGTGATTCTCTGCACCGACGGCGACTTCAATGTCGGCATCACCGACCGCGACGAACTCACCGCCATGGTCGAGGGCAAGGCGAAGTCGGGCGTGTTTCTCACCGTGCTCGGCTTCGGCATGGGCAACCTCAAGGACGGCATGCTCGAGCATCTGTCGAACAAGGGCAACGGCTCGTACGCGTACATCGACACCGAGGCCGAGGCCCGCAAGGTTTTCGTGCATGAGATGACCGGCACCCTGGTGACCATCGCACAGGATGTGAAGATTCAGGTCGAGTTCAACCCGGCCCATGTCGAGGCCTACCGCCTCATCGGCTACGAAAACCGCAAGCTGGCCGCCGAGGATTTCCTCGACGACACGAAGGACGCCGGCGAAATCGGCGCCGGGCATACGGTTACCGCCCTGTACGAGGTCGTCCCGCGCGGGCTGACCATTCCCGGTCCGCAGATTGACGACTTGCGCTACCAGCGGCCCGGCACGCCCCCGGCCCCACCGGCCCCGCCGGTGGACATCGTCGAGAGCGATGAATTGCTCACCGTCAAAGTGCGTTATCAGCCCGTCGGCGGCGGGGCGAGCATCCCGCGCGAGTGGCCCTTCGTCGACGACGGCCGTCATTGGCGTCATGCCTCGCCCGACACCCGCTGGGCCGCCAGCGTGGCCGCCTTCGGCATGATCCTGCGCGAGTCGCCGCACAAGGGCAGCGCAAACCTGGACGGCGTCATCCAATGGGCCCGCAACGCCATCGGCGCCGATACCCACGGCTACCGCGAGGAGTTCGTCACCCTCGCCGAGCAACACCGCGCACGCCACGGACAGCGGTAGATCCCCAGCTATCGCCGTCCATCCCCTCAGCCGCCGCCCCCGGGAGCGATTGTCTCCCGGGGGCGGTGAAACATGAATTCGGGGGACGGACCCCGCATTTCCCAATCCCGCTCCTCATACACATGGCGCTCGAGGAAATGCGGGGTCCGTCCCCTGAATTCCCCCATGCGTATGTAGAAGCCAGGAAAATCGAGGGACAGACACCCCATTTCCCGGCGCATTACTAAATTCGCGGGCCGGTGTTGGAAATGGGGCGTCAGTCCCTCGATTTTTGCTCATTCCCAAGCTCCAGCTTGGGAATGCACTTGTCCCCGAAGCTCTGCTTCGCATTACCCGCAAAATGCTGCCGTGGAACGCATGCTCCCCAGACGCGCGTCTTAGCGTTCCACGCGCGATGGGCTTGGTGCAGCGATACGCGAAACGCCCCCTCACCCCGGCCCTCTCCCAGAGGGAGAGGGAGAATGCGCGGATGCGAAGCCCTCTGTGTGCACGGTAATGCGCCAACGCGCGGACGATGATGTCGCAGCTTTCCGCCGTTGCAAACACCGAGAGCCACTCCACGATGCTAGCCGTCATGAAGTAGCCACCCGGTTCGGTGACTTTGTACTGGAAGCGCATGGGGTTCAAGGTAGGGGAAGCAGAGCTTCTAAGACAAGTGCATTCCCAAGCTGGAGCTTGGGAATGAGAGGGGGGCTCGCCGGAGTGGCTCGGTCAGAGACCGGCCACCTCTCCCCTCCTCTGGTCCCCGAGTTGCAGAGGCCGTCTCATAATCCTTCACGCTTGGCGTGGCGTTCATCATGCCGGGTGTGCCCGTT
>ERZ869909.2619-NODE-2619-length-11571-cov-4.697755_pt1 | contig 11571 bp, 11 predicted proteins | sample MGYA00520892_ERZ869909 | MGnify/ENA primary metagenome ERZ869909 (study PRJEB32215, sample SAMEA104723947) | bioreactor metagenome | biome: bioreactor; feature: anaerobic bioreactor; material: water | place: China | collected 2015-03-12 ... | reverse complement strand
CCCGCGGCGCCCGCTCCGCCGGCGCCGCCGTCGCCTCCCTCGGCGACCGGAGCGCACCGCGCCGTCGGCGCCGCGCACGACGCCCAGGGAGACAGCGCGCGTCAGGTGCTGGCGCTCCGTGAGGAGATCAACCGCAAGGACCGCGAGCTGCTCGAGCTGCGCGACTCCATCAACGAGCGGGACCACCGCGTGATCGAGCTCGAGGAGTCGCTGCGCCAGTACAGCGAAGCCTTCGAGCAGTACGAGCAGCAGCTCAACGCCTCGCACGCCCAGGCGACGGAGCTGCATGAGGCGCACGTGGGCACCCTCGCGCGGCTCGAGGAGCTGCAGACCAGCAGCGCCGCAGAGCTGGAGACCGCGCGCGCACAGGCAGCGCAGGCGCAGGCGCGGCTCGAGGAGCTGGAGCACGAGCTCCGCAAGGCGAGCGAGGATCACGAGGCGCTCACCCAGGAGCGCGACGAGGCGCTGAACTCGGTCGAGGCGCTGCAGCAACAGTCGCGGGCGCGCGAGCAGGAGTTCGAGGAGGCGCTCGCGGCGCTCGAGCAGGAGGCGAACGAGGCGCGCGCTGCCCAGCAGGCTGCGGAGGAGGCCGGCCAGGCGCTCCGCCAGGAGCTCGACCTCGCCGCTGAGCGGGCGGCGGCGCTCACCGCTGAGCTGTCGGCGCGCGACGCACGCCTCGCGGTCGCCGAGCGGCTGATCACTGCCCTCAAGACCGACCTGGGCAGCTACGCCACCGCGCTGCATGGCGCGGTCCAGCGGGACGAGCAGGTGCGGACCGCGGTCAACAGCCTCGTTGACTACCTGAGCGGCGCCGTCACCGCGGCGACCGACGCCAGCGCTGGTGAGGCGGTCGTCATCCCGGACACGACCTGGGAGCCGTTCGCGGCGGAGTGGGAGCCGGAAGAGGACGCGTGACGCCGCTGGCCGGAGATGGATCCGGCTCGGGCTGCCGGGCGGCGTCGACGGTGCTCCACCGCGCTCTCGCCGCCGCCGTGATGATCATCGGGTGACAGAAGGTGCCAAAATCGGCGACCTCCGTCCTTGACACGGTCCGAACCGTGTTGGATAAGGCCGCCCCTATCCGCGACGCCTTGCTGTCGTGGTCGGTTTCGGAAGGAGCGACAATGTCGGAAGAAGCGATTTTTCTGAATAGTGGCCCGCTGCTGAGCGGCGAGCGACTTGAAGCGATGGAAGACCTGTCGGAGTGGCAGTCGATCGATGCGGAAGCCCGCCAGGCGTACGACCGCATCAAGGAAGCGTTCGAGAAGCACTCGACGCTCCTCGCGGGCAGCCCCACGCTCGATGAGACGCGCTTCTTCATGATCAACCCGACGCTGCACGCGCTCGGGTTCACCCACTCGGTGTTCGAGCCGGTGGAGACGGTCGACGGTCGCGTCGTGCGCCTCGACTACGTGCTGTTCCCGAACGCCGAAGGCTTCGACGAAGCACAGCACGGCCGTGGCACCATGGGCTTCTTCCGCCCCGCGATCTCGATCGTGAAGTCGGTCGCCTGGAGCCAGGACGTCGACGGCCTGCCCACCGCTCCGGTCGCAGAGGAAGGCGAGTCGGAAGAAGGTGCAGAGGCCGAGGCAGCGCCGGCAGCGGACCCGTCCGTTGGCCAGAACCTGCCCGCCGCCGAGCTCGACGCGTTCCTGCGCGCCACGGGCGTGGACTTTGGCATCGTCACGAACGGCTGGAACTGGCGGCTCTACCACCGCGGGACCTCCGAGCGCCTCGACACGTTCTTCCAGGCGGACCTGATCGCCGCCATCAAGAGCGACTTCGAGGACTTCAAGCGCTTCTACCTGCTGTTCCGCAAGGGCGCCTTCCTGAAGGGCAACCAGGGGACCAGCTTCCTCGACGGCCAGCTGCAGTAGGCAGCGCCCCCGTCGGGACGCGACACCGGAGCCACGGCGACATGCCCGTGGCTCTTTGTGCTTTTGCTCGCGGCCGCGTGGGCGCACGATGGGCACCATGAGCCTGTTCTCCACCCTGTTCGGTCCCCGCGTCGTCGTCCGCGTCCTCAAGGCGCAGGACGCCGCGCCGCTGCGCGAGCTGCTCGTCGAGCACGCCGCGGCGAACGCCTTTCTCCTGGGCTGGTTCGAGCGCTGGGGGGTGGGCGGCGGCCAGGCCAGAGGGTTCTTCGAGTTCGTGGGCCTGTGGTACGAGGATCGTCTGCGCCAGGTGGCGCTCGTCGTCACCGGCACGTTGCTCGCGATATCGACCGGCGACACCCCGCAGCTCCGTGGCCTGGTCGACTTCCTGCATCGGCGGCGCGCCGTCCCGGCGACCATCGTGGGCCCCGACGCGCCGGTCAGGCTCGTGGGCCAGATGCTCGCCGACGCCGGAGCCAGGCTGCGCTTCGACCAGCCGCAGCTCGTCTACGAGGTCCGCGAAGCCCCACCGGAGCGTTGGCGGGACGCGTGGGGGCCGCTCCTCCGGGCCGCCGCGCCGGAGGACATCCCCGAGCTGATCGACGCCACGCTGCGCATGCACAGCGAGGAGACCGGGTTGCAGACTCGTCCCGGCGACCGGGACGCCTTCACCCGCAGCACCCGCCAGAAGGTGCGCGAGGGGCGGGCGTGGCTCCTGCGCGACCCCGAGACCGGTGTGCTCGTCTTCAAGGCCAGCGTGTCGTTGCCCTCGCCGTGGGTTGCCCAGCTCGAGGGCATCTGGACGCACCCGCTCGCCCGCAGGCGCGGCATCGCCCGGAGCGCGGTCGAGCGCCTGCTCTGTGACCTGCTCGAGCGCACACCGGTGGTCGCGCTGCAGGTCAACCAGGACAACGAGCCGGGCATCCGGCTGTACGAGCAGCTGGGCTTCGTGTGCGCCCAACCGTGGCGCACGACGTACGTCGACTCGGACGACCACGACGTCGATGACTGAACACCGGCGATCGCGAACCGGAGACGGAGCGCTGACGACAGACCGCTTGCGTCTCGCGCAGTCGACGGCGCCCAGGGGACATCAGCGGTCAGCGCCAGTCCTCGCTGTGCGGGGGCGGCGGCTCCCGGGATGCGTCGTCGCGTGACCGCTGCAGCTCCGCGACCCAGCGGATCACCTCAGCGACGACGCCGTAGAGCTCCGTCGGGATCGGGTCGCCGATCTCGACGTTGACCAGCGCTCGCGCCAGGGGGCGGTCCTCCAGCTGGGGAATGTCCCGCCGCGTGGCGCGCGCGACCATACGCCGCGCGAGGTCGCCCCTGCCCGCCATCAGGACGATCGGCGCTTCGTGGAGCTCCTCGTCGTACAGCAGGGCGACCGCGATGTGTGTCGGGTTGCGGACCAGCACCGTGGCCCCGTCGACGCGAACCAGCGGAGGCATGCGCAGCAGCTCCTGACGCTGCCGCTCGAGGGCGTGGCGCTGCTCCGGATCACCCTCCTGGTCGCGGTGCTCGTCGCGCAGCTCGTGCAGCGCCATGCGGTGTCGGGCGATGAAGCGGTGGCGCTGCCAGAGCAGATCGAGCGCACCGGCGACGAGCTGGATGGCGACGAGGCCGGCCGTGAGCCGGATGACGAGGCCGGCCAGCGGCGCCGCGATCGGAGACGGCGTCAGCGCGTCGCGCGCCGCCAGCGCGTCGCCAACCAGCCCGTGCTGCATCACGACGAGCGACAGCGAGACAGCCCCACCCAACACCGCGAGGAGCCACAGCAGCTGTGTGGCGACCGCTGCGGCGTTGATCAGGCCGCTCACGATCGCGTCAGTCCGGAAGTGCTGGACGAACGCCGAACCCGGCCGCCACGACCGGAGGGAGCTCAGGGCGCCCCCGTGAACGAGGCCGCGGGTCTGGACAAGACCGGCGAGCAGCGCGCTGAGTCCGGCGAGGCCGGCGATGCTGACCGCCGCGATCCCGCACCGTCGCACGACGGGCCACCACGCCGCCGCCGGCTCGCCGGTCGCGACCATGAGCAGCAGCTGCGCGAGGGCCTCGCCGGTTCCGGGCAGCAGGACCATCGCTGCGCCAGCGCCGGCGGCAGCGGCGACCGCGCGCCTGAGGGCGGCGCTCTGCGGGACCTGACCTTCACGCCGCAGCTTCGCGATCCGGGCGGGCGTGGGTGGGTGCTGCTTGTCCGTGCTCATCGTTCCTGCTCGCGCTGGCGCGGGCTCGGCTCGTGCGTGGCGTTCCGGGACCGCTCCCCCGCGTGGCCTGCGCCCGCCTGGCCTGCGCCCGCCTGGCCTGCGCCCGCCTGGCCTGCGCCCGCCTGGCCTGCGCCCACCTGGCCTGCACCCGCGTGGTCCTCGCCAGGCGTGTGCCGCCCGATCAGCGCGAGACGCTGCTCGACGTGCTCCGGCAGCGCGGCCGCGCAGGTGACGACCAGCAGCAGCGCGATCAGGTAGCGGACCGGCGCGATGAGGAACGCAGCCGGGAGTTGGCTGGCCAATCGCTGGAGCAGCCCTCCCACCAGCTCCGCGACCAGCAGGCACAACAGCAGCGGCGCGCCGATGGCGAGGGCGAGCCCCATGCTCGACGCCAGCAGGGCAACAGCCCCGCGCGCGAGCCGGGCTGCGGGGGGCACCCCGGAGGCCTCGCCCACCAGCGGCTCCCACGAGCCGGGTTGATGCTGCAGGCCCACGAGGAGGTCGACCGCCGGACCGGTGACGTCCGCGACGGGTACCGCGGTCAGGGCGTGGAGCAGCAGCGCGCCGCACCACAGGCCCAGCAGCGCCTCGAACGCGCCGGCCGCGTCGTCGCTGGTCGGGTCGCGCAACCCGAGGCCTGACGAGCCCAGCTGGGTGTCGACGAGCGCGCCCAGCAGCTGCAGCGAGGCGAGCGCGAGTCGCAGCGCGATGCCGGCGACGACCCCCTCGAGGCAGGCCATGGCGACGAGCGCGGGGCCTCCGTAGTGGCCGCCTGCCGGCCAGGGGGCCGCCGGCAGCGTCACGAGGGCGATCGTCAGCGCGACGCCGGCGGTCACGGCGCGCGGTCGGATCGCCTGCAGCGGTGAGGTCTGGATGCACGCGGCGATGCGCGCCGTCTGGGCGGCGATGGTCACGAGCCAGGGCGTCGACGCGGCGACGAGGGCGCTCACCAGTGATGGCGCCTGCGCGAGACCGTATGACTCGGCGACGGCGGCCGTCGCGGTGATCGTGGGTGTGGTGGATGTCGCGAGGATCATGGATGCCGCGAGGGTCATCGACGTCGCAGTGATCATGGTGGCGCCGCCATGAGCCAGACGCTGGCGCCGAATCTGGCGATCTCCGACGCCATCCAGGGACCGCAGGCGGCCAGGGTGACCAGCACGGCGAGCGCACGCGCGGCGAAGCCCAGGGTCTGCTCCTGGAGCTGGGTCAGGGTCTGGAGCAGCGCCACGAGGACGCCGGCGACCGCGGCGGCGATGACCGGCGGTGCCATCAGCACGACGCAGAGGCGCATGGCGTGCTCGAGCACCCAGGCGACGTGGTCGGGGCCGTGGACCATGGGGACCTCACAGAGCAGGGGGGTAGACGTAGCTGTCGAGCAGCTGCGCGGTGAGGGTCGACCAGCCGTCGGTGCCCACGAACAGGAGCAGCTTGAACGGCAGGCTCACGGCGGCGGGCGAGAGCATGTGCATGCCCAGGCTCATCAGGACGGCGCCGGCGATGAGGTCGATGAGGACGAACGGGAGGAACAGGAGGAAGATGAGCTCGAAGGCGCGGTTGAGCTCGGTGAGGGCGAACGCGGCGGCGTGGGTGATGGCGTCGTCCGCGGTGGGTGAGGGGGCTGCGACGGAGCTGGTCGTGTGGTGGTCGTTGATGGGGGGCTCGTCGCAGGCGCGGTGCTCGCCGTTACGGTCTTCGTCGTCGCGGTGTTCGTCGCAGGAGCGGTGTTCACTGCTGCGTTCACCGTCCGCTGCGGTGCGTTCGTCCGCTCCGTTGTGGGTGTCGGGCGGGGGCGCGCCGTGGCCGCTGGTGTGGGGCGCGGTCGAGCGCGGGCGCCGTGACCGGAGCTCGCGGATGGCGTCGCGTTCGCGATCGCCGCTGTTGAGCTCGAGGAAGGCGAGCCAGGGGCCTGCGGCGGCGGTCGCGGCTCGGGCGAGGCCGTCGAGCTGCAGCTCGTCGAGGGCCGTGTCGCCGGTGGTGGCGGTGAACTCGTGGTGCATCTGGCGCGCGATCGGCTCCATGACGGCGAGGGAGAGCACGAGGGCGAGGCTGAAGGTGACGCTGTTCGGGGGCAGGTTCTGGGTGCCCAGCGCGAGCCGGAGCCCGGCCAGGATGATGGCGAAGCGGGCGAAGGAGGTGGTGGTGACGAAGACGATCGGCAGCAGGCCGAGCGCGGCGAGCAGGGCAGCCTGGAGCAGCGGGTCGCGGGCCATGGGGTGCCTCGTTGCGGTGCCCCCGCGCAGCGCCGTGACCGTCACGGCGAGGTCGACAGGGGCCGGTCCGTTCGAGTAGTCGCCGGAATCCGGGCCGTGTTGCGTACGGCGTCGTCGAATTGCTGCGAGCGTGCGGCTGCGGCGGCTGCGCCACCCCCGACGGTTGTCGGAGCGGGTGGCCGGGCGCCGGAGCGACGAACCAGGACCAGGAGCTGATTGTGGGCGTGCTGAACGGATCGATCTCGTACGCGCTGTACCATGTGGACGGCGCGCTCCCGGACGACTTCCGGGACCACTTCCTCGAGCGGATCGAGGAGTTCGTGTTCCGGCCGCTGACGCCGGACTCACCCGAGGACATGTCCGTGGGCTGGGTGGTGGTCGGCGAGCTGCTCAACACGACGTTCTCGCGTGAGAACGTGTTCCGGGGCTCGGACTACCTGTGCCTGTCGCTGCGGGTGGACCGCTGGTCGCTGCCGGCAGCGCTGTTCAAGGCGGTGTTGACGGAGCGGGTGCAGCGCTACTGCGAGGAGCAGGGGCGGGCGCGCCTCTCGAAGCTGGAGAACGAGCAGCTGCGCGAGGTGGTGCGGCGCGAGTTCAAGGAGCAGATGTTGCCGTCGGCGGCGATCGTGGACGTGGTCTGGAGCCTGAGCTCGGGCGAGGTGCGGTTCTGGTCGCACTCGAAGCGCACGTCGGAGCTGTTTCAGGAGCTGTTCGAGTCGACGTTCGCGGTGCGTCTGCTGCCGAGCGGGCCGTACATCACCGCGCGGGCGATGGACCTGAGCCCGTCGCAGATCGCGGCGCTTGCCGACGTCGAGAGCGACACGTTCACGGAGCACATGTGATGAACGACGACCTGATTCTGGTGGACGAGATCCAGCGCAAGGCCTTCCTGGGCGGCGAGTTCATGCTGTGGTTGTGGTACCGCTGCGACCGGGACGAGGGGCTGTTCACGGTTGGTGAGGACACGGTGGAGGTTCGCTTCGACGACCAGCTGATCCTCGAGGTACAGCTTGCCGAGTCGGAGCAGAGCCGCCTGAAGGGCGGCGCCCCGGCGCACTCGCCGGAGGCGTACAAGGCGCTGCAGCACGGCAAGCGCATCTCGGTCGCGAAGGTCTGCCTCGCGAAGGGGGAGCGCGAGTGGGTGTTCACGGTGGACGCGCTGACGTTCGCGATGCGTGGCATGAAGGTGCCCGCGGTGCTGGGCCAGGACGACGAGGCGCGGTTCGAGGAGCGGATGTACCTGCTGGAGGAGCTCGACGGGATGTGGTCGGCGCTGTACCGGCAGTTCCTGGATCTGCGGCTGGGGTCGGGCTGGGCCGGTGAGCGCGGCGCGATGCGGTCGTGGATCGCGGCGGCGGGTGTGCCGGCGTGATGAGCGTCGTCGAGGCGTTCTGGCTGGGCCTTGTTCAGGCGGCGACGGAGTTTCTTCCGGTGAGCTCGAGCGGGCACCTGCGGCTGCTGCGCGGCGTGCTCGGCGTGGACGTGGACTACGATCTGCTGTTCGATCTGGTGCTGCATCTGGGCACGCTGGTGGCGGTGGTGGTGGTCTACCGCGAGCGCCTGGCGGCGTTGTGGCGAGGCCTCGTTGCGGCGCTGCGCGGCGCGGCCGGGTCGCGCCTCGCAGACGCGGAGGCGGTGCGGCTTGTCGTGCTGCTGGTGATCGCGACGTTGCCGACGGCTGTGGTGGGCGTGCTGCTGAGCGATGTGGTTGATTCGGACGTGTTCAGCGTGCCGGTGGTGGGAGCGCTGCTCGTGCTCAACGCCGGGATCCTGTGGTCGAGCCGGCGATACCTGGGTGAGGAGCCCGCCAGGGCAGTGGACGCCAGGACCGGCCATGTTGGGGCGGCGGCGACCGGGATTGCGGCTGCGGGCGCTGAGTCTGGCGGGGTCGCCGGTGCGACCGCGGCGGTGCAGGCTGCTCAGGCGGCGCAGGAGGAACGTGTCGCGGTGACGCAGGGGAGCGGCTGGCGGGCGTGGACGTACGCTGGCATCGGCCCGGCGCAGGCGCTGGCGATCGGGCTGGCGCAGGGGTTCGCGGTGCTGCCGGGGATCAGCCGGTCGGGCACGACGATCGTGGTGGCGCTTGCGCTTGGCGCGATGCGGCTGCGCGCGGCGGAGTTCTCGTTCTTCCTGTCGATCCCGGCGATCCTGGGCGCGACCGTGCTCACGTGGTTGCGTGCTGATGGGGACGTGGTGTCGGCGAGCTGGGCGACGTACGTGGTGGGAGCGCTCGCGGCGGCGGTCTGTGGTATGGTGGCGCTGCGCGTGCTGCTGGGGCTCCTTGAGCGCGCGCAGCTGCACCATTTCGCGTGGTATTGCGTTGCGGTGGGCGGTCTGGCCCTGATGAGCGGGATGTGGTGATGGCAGAGGCGGGTGTGGTGCGTTGCGCGATGGTGATGGCCGGTGGGGCGGGGACGAGGTTCTGGCCGGCGAGTCGCGTGGCGCGCCCGAAGCAGCTGCTGCCGCTGGCGTCGGGCCGGAGCCTGCTGGCCGCGACGATGGATCGACTCACCCGGGCGGTGGGTGCGCAGCGCACGCTGGTGGTGACGTCGGCGCACCTCGAGGAGCAGGTGCGCGCGGAGCTCGCTGCGTGGCCGGAGACGGCGGTGCTGTCCGAGCCGGTGGGCCGGAACACGGCGCCGTGCGTGGGGCTGGCGTGTGTGTGGCTGCAGGAGTCCGGCGTTTCGGACGACGCGGTGCTTGGCGTGTTCCCGTCGGACCACTGGATCGGCGACGACGAGGCGTTCGCGGAGTCGGTGGAGCTGGCGTACGAGGCGGCGGCGCGGGGCGGGATCGTGACGATCGGGATCCGCCCGACGGCTCCGGAGACGGGGTATGGCTACCTGCGTCACGGCCCGGTGGTCCAGGGCGTCGCGCCGGTGCTGGCGTTTCTCGAGAAGCCGGCGGCGCCGCGGGCGCTGGAGCTGCTGGCCGGTGGCGACGTGTTGTGGAACTCGGGGATGTTCGTGTTCCGGATCGGGGTGATGCTGGCGGAGATCCGCGCGCACATGCCGCACCTGTCGGAGGCGCTCGAGGCGATGCGTCCGATCATCCGGGCCGGGCTGCCCGAGCCGGAATTTCGTCGTGTGTACGCGCCGCTGGAGGCGCAGTCGATCGACTACGGGGTCATGGAGCACGCCTCGGAGGTCTGCGTGGTGCCGGGGTCGTTCCCGTGGAGCGACGTGGGTCACTGGGACGCGCTGCCGCTGGTGGCGGAGTCGGACCACCTGGGGAACGTCGTCCAGGGCCTCGTGGTGGCGGAGGACTGCCGCGGCAGCGTGGTGGTGAACGAGTCGCAGCGGGTGATCGCCGCGCTGGGGCTGGAGGACATGGTTGTCGTGGACACCGGAGACGCGCTGCTGGTGATGCCGCGCTCGCGCGCACAGGAGGTGCGGCGAGTGGTGGAGCGCGTCCGCGAACTGGATGAGACGCTGGTATGACGGTAGTGGTTCCCGAGTCGATTTTTCGCGCGTACGACATCCGAGGGCTGGCCGAGTCCGAGCTGACCGACGGCTTCACGGAGCTGTTGGGTCGTGTGCACGGTCAGCTGGTGCGTGAGGCCGGCGGGTCTCGCGCGTCGATCGGCTACGACGCGCGGCTGTCGAGCCCGCGGTTGGCGGCGGCGCTGGAGCGCGGGATGCGCAGCGCGGGTGTGCAGGTCGTCCGGCTGGGCATGGTGCCGACGCCGGTGACGTACTTCTCGGTGTTCGCGCACGAGCTCGACGGCGGTGTGCAGGTCACGGGGTCGCACAACCCTCCGGAGTTCAACGGGTTCAAGATGCTGGTGGGGCGTGACGCGCTGCACGGGGACGGGGTCCTCGCGTTGCGGGAGCGGATGCTGGCGGAGTTGGCGGCCGGGTGGCAGCCGGGTGCCCCCGCCCAGGGCTGGCCGGAGGCGGAGGACGTGGACGTGCGTCCGGCGTACCTGGACGCGGTGCTTGCGCGGGTGCGCCCCGGCTCACGTCGCCTGCGGGTGGTGCTGGACGCCGGCAACGGCGCCGCCGGGCCACTGGGGGTCGAGGTGCTCGAGCGCATGGGCGTCGAGGTGATCGGCCACTGCATCGAGCCGGACGGGCGGTTCCCGCACCACCACCCGGATCCGACCACGGTCGAGAACGTCGCGTTGCTGGGTCGCCTCGTCCGGGAGCATGGGGCGGACGTGGCGATCGGCTTTGACGGGGACGGGGACCGCATCGGGGTCGTCGACGAGCGCGGCGACGTGCTGTGGGGCGACCGGCTGCTGATGGTCTTCGCCCGCGCGCTGCTGGCCGAGCGTCCGGGCGCGACGGTGCTCGGTGAGGTGAAGTGCTCGGCGAGCCTGTTCCGGGACATCGCCGCGCGTGGCGGTGAGCCGGTGATGTGCCGGGTGGGCCACAGCGTGATGAAGGCGGAGATGAAGGCGCGGTCTGCCGCGCTCGCCGGCGAGATGAGCGGGCACATCTTCTTTGCGGACCGCTGGTTCGGATTCGACGACGCGACGTACGCGGCGGCGCGCCTGATCGAGCTGCTGCAGGACACGGAGCGTCCGCTGGGTGCGCTGCTCGAGGACGTGCCGCAGACGTTCGTGACGCCTGAGATCCGGGTCGACTGCGCTGACGACGTGAAGTTCGCGGTGGTGGACCGCGTGCGCGATGCGCTGACCGGCCAGGGTGACGTTGTGGCGATCGACGGTGTCCGGGTCGAGTGGCCGGATGGCTGGGGTCTGGTGCGTGCGTCGAACACCCAGCCGGCCCTCGTCCTGCGCGCGGAGGCGACCTCCGAGGACCGCAGGGACGATATCGTGAAGTTGTTGCGCCAGACGATTGACGCGGCGACACTGTGCGCGTGATATCCGTTTCGAGATGCCCTGATGAACGTACCGGCCTCGCCGGTGTGCTCTCCCCTGACGCGGCCTGGACCGACCCCGGGGTCGACGGCGGGCACCAGATTCAGCGCAGCGGTGAGTGACGAACCATGGGAAGGCACATGTCAGGTGAGCAGGAGACCACGAACGAGCACCCGGCGGTGGTCACCGCCGAGGACTTCCGGGACGATATCTTCGCCCGATGCGCCGTTCGTACCGACACCGGCCTCGTCCGCGACCACAACGAGGACGACTTCCTCGTGATGCCCGAGTTCGGCGTCTACCTCGTGGCAGACGGCATGGGCGGGCACAATGCCGGCTCCGTCGCCAGCCGCATCTGCGTCGAGACGGTCGAGGACTACTTCCGCGAGCGCGACGCTGACGGTGAGCTTCCCTCGGAGCCCACCAGCCACCCGGACGATCACCTGGCGCGC
>ERZ869909.2618-NODE-2618-length-11572-cov-3.410526_pt1 | contig 11572 bp, 9 predicted proteins | sample MGYA00520892_ERZ869909 | MGnify/ENA primary metagenome ERZ869909 (study PRJEB32215, sample SAMEA104723947) | bioreactor metagenome | biome: bioreactor; feature: anaerobic bioreactor; material: water | place: China | collected 2015-03-12 ... | reverse complement strand
CGCTTTCCATTACCGACCCGTTCTTCATCACGTTCAAGCTGGCCTTCACGCTGGGCGTCATCTTTGCCTCGCCCATTATCGGCTACCAGATCTGGTCGTTCCTGGCGCCGGCGCTGACGAAGCGGGAAAAGCGCGCCATCGTGCCGGCGCTCTACCTGGGCGTGGTGCTGTTCGCCGTCGGCGTGGCCGTCGGCTACCTGTACGTGCTGCCCATGACCGCCAAGTTCCTGGCGGGCTTCCAGACGGACAGCATGAAGCTGTCCGTCACGGCGGGCCTGTACTTCAGCTTTGCCATCAAGCTGCTGGTTGCGTTCGGTGTCATCTTCGAACTGCCGGTGGTGATCCTGATCCTGGCGACGCTGGGTCTGGTGTCGTCGAAGTTCCTCGCCGAGAAGCGGCGCTTCGCCATTGCCGGCATGGCCATCACCGCGGCACTGATTACGCCTGGCGATGCCATTACCGCGACTGTTTTCATGATGGGACCCCTGATGCTGCTCTATGAGCTGAGCATATTCCTGACCCGCCTGGTCGAGCGCAGCCGCGCGCGGCAGGCGGCGGTAGACGCGGCCGCCGAGCGCGCGGCGCTGGCCCGGGCGATGGCGGCGACGCAGACGGCCGCGCTGGCCGGGGCTGAGGGGGAGGCCGCGGACAGCGATGATACGGAGCCTGTGGTCGAAGAAGCTGATGTCGGGGCTGAGGTGGAGGCTGACGCCGCCACGACCGAAGAGGTCGGGGCCGAAGACATCGAGGAGGTCGAGCCACCGCGCGTCGGCTTCTTCCGCGGGGCCAGTCCCGCGGAGATCGCGGCCTCAAGGGACCGGCTGGCTGCCGCTCCTGTGGTGGATGAGGCTGAGGTGGATGACGCTGAGGCGGATGACGCCGAGCCTGCCGCTGCGTCCGAAGCCGATGAGCCTGTATCGGGGGGCCCGCAGCCTGAGGAGCCCGTTCCGGAGCCTGCAGAGGAAGACGAGGATGGCCTTCAGTCCGCGCTCGATGAGCTGGCGGCTGTGCTCGGTGAGCCAACCGGCGACGATGATGAAGATGCTGTTGCCGAGGAACCGGGACATGAGGAGCAGTCGGGGGCCGCCAGGGAAGCTGACGGGGAGTAAGCAGTGGCGACAGGTTGCGTCACTCGTCAAGCAGATAGCCCAGCAGTTCATGTGCAGGTTCAGTGAACGGATCCACCACCGTGACTCCGCCCCAATTGAGGCCGTTGTGCAAATCTTGAGTCAGAAGCAGACGGCAATCAGCCTCTGAGGCCACCGACATGATGACTGCATCCCAGATGGACAGGTCGTGAGCTACTGAGAGATCGATGGCTGTCAGGAACGAGCTTGCTGAAGTATCTGCAACAGGAAACGCGTCTGCCCAGCGCTGGACAGCCAGGCTCGCATCAGCCCGCGTTCGCTTGGCTTTGCGTGTAAGTACGTTGAAAAGCTCGCCGAGCACCTGGACTGGCAATACCGCGATAGTGGAGGGAAGGCGCGCTATCAGCTCCCAGGCCTTGCGTTGCATTGCCAGGCCGTTGATTCCTTCTGCATAAGCCAATACATTGGTGTCCAAAGCTGCCCTCAATGATCGTCCTCATAGAGCTCGTCACGCGTCCAGGAACCAATATTCATGACGGGTTGGCGCCTCAGATGCGTCATTAGGGCCTCCAATGCGCTGGCGTCGCGATCCTCCAGGTCTCCGACAGGCACGATGCGCGCAACCGGTCGACCGTGGCTGGTGACCAGATAGCTTCGCCCTTCTCGCACGCCACGCAAGATGTGCGAGATATTACGGTTCGCCTCCGCTGCTGACACAATCTCATCCATCGGACACCTCCGTAGTAGTTATACTACGTACTCACGCGTGCCGTACGGCACAGGCGACCGTCAGCGCTTGTCCAACCTGGGCAGGAACCACGCCAGCAGCCCCGCCAGCGGCAGGAACGCGCAGATCCTGAACACGGCCTCGACGCCGTAGGTGTCGGCCAGCGCTCCCAGGATCGCGGCGGCGATGCCGCCCAGGCCGAAGTTGAGGCCGTAGAACAGGCCGCCGATCAGGCCGATCCGGTTGGGCAGCAGGTCCATCGCGTAGATGAGTATGGACGCGAAGGCGCTGGCCATGATCAGGTTGATCAGGATGGTCAGCACGCCGGTCCAGAACAGGTCGACATACGGCAGCAGCAGCGTCAGCGGGAGCGGGCCCAGGATCGAGAACCAGATGACGCGATAGCGGCCGATGCGATCGCCGACGATCCCGCCGATCAGAACGCCGATGGCGGCGGCGAGCAGGAAGATGAACAGCATCATCTGGGCGGACGGGATCGACAGGCCGAACCGCTCCATCAGGTAGAAGGTGTAGAACGACCTGAAGCTCTCGCTGTACGCGTTCTTGGAGAACATCAGGAGGGTCAGCACCGAGATGCCGACAGCGATCGTCGCGGCCGCGTGGTGAACCTCGCCGCTGGTCCTGGCCGCGCTGGCGCGCATCGCGTTGAACGCCGTGCTGATCTCACGCTGCTTGCTGCCGATCCAGGCTAGCAGCAGCATCGCCAGGAGGGCACCGACTGCGAACCAGGCGAGGCTGGCCTGGCCGAACGGGACGATCACGAGCGCGGCCAGAACCGGTCCCAGCGCGCCGCCGGCCTGGCCGCCTACCTGGAAGATGCCCTGGGCGAGTCCCTGCTTGCCGCCGGCGGAGTAGCGCGCCATGCGGGTCGCTTCGGGATGGAAGATCGAGGAGCCGATGCCGATGCTCGCGACCGACAGGAGGATCCCGCCGTAGCTTTGGGCGAAAGCGAGGCTGACCAGGCCGGACAGCGTGAACATCATCCCGACCACCGGCGAGTACGGCATGGGGCGCCTGTCGGCCACGAGCCCGACGACGGGCTGCAGGAGCGAGCCGGCGAGCTGGAAGGTAAGGGTGATCAGGCCGATCTGCACGTAATCGAGCGAGTACGCGTCGCGCAGGATCGGGTACGCAGCCGGGATGAGCGACTGCATCAGGTCGTTCAGGAAATGGGTCAGCCCCAGGATTATCAGTACGACGTAGTAGGTTCTGGCGCGGACGGGAGTGGCTGCCGTCAAGGGAGCGACGGTCCGGAACGAGCGATTCGGTCTGTTAGCACTGGCATCGGCCCACCTTCAGCAGGCGTCACGCCTGCCGTATTGTCAGATGCCAGTATATACGTGGCTGACATGCTCTCATGCCGTCAGGTTGCCCAGCGCTACGACATGCACCCCGTCGTCCCGGGTGTAGGAGGTCTGCCCTGCCGTGATCACGACCAGGTTGCGCAACGCATCACGTTTGGCCTCAGTTACTTTCGCAGCAAGCTTTTGCAGGTTGCGCGCTGCGGACTCGATCAGCGGCTGGCCGCCAAGCTTGATCTCGACGGCGATCCAGCTGCCGTCGCGGGACTCGATGACGGCATCGACTTCCAGGCCGGAATCGTCCCGGTAGTGGTACACGCTGGCTCGGTTGGCGCCCGAGTAAACCCTGAGGTCCCTGATCGCCAGGGATTCGAAGAAGAACCCCAGGGTGAGTGGCTCACTGAGCAGGTGACTCTCGCCGGCATCGAGAAGCGCTGCCGCAAGAGAGGGATCTGCGAAGTGCCAGGTCGGTTGCACGCGCAGACGGATCTTGGAGCGCAGATGGGCGCGCCAGGCCGGCAGTTCCTCCAATACGTACAGCCGGGCAAGGTCATCTATGTAGGACCTGACGGTTGTCGGTGCGAGTGGACTGCCCCCGCCCGCCTCGCGGCCGAGCAGCGTGAGTGATGCCTCGGTTGCGAGGTTTCGGGCCAACGCACGCATGAGCGCCATCACGCGCTGGGGGTCACGCCTTGGTGCCCCCGGTATCAGGTTCAGGTCAAGCCGTGCGGCGTTGTCCAGATAGTTGCTCAGGAACCTGGAGCTGTCGGCGTTTCGCCTTGTGACAAGGCCGGGCCAGCCACCCCGTACGATCAACGAGGCGTAGTCGGGGACAGTCAGCTTTGCAAGTCCAGCGACCAGATCTGTCCCGGAGAGCAGATGCGAGAGTGACACGTCGCCCGTACTTTCCAGCGACTCGGCCAGACTCATTGGCCGGATGCGCAAGCGGCCTATGCGGCCCGCACCGCTGTGCCTCGTCACCTCATCAGCTGGACTGGCTGAACCTGCAAGTATGAACTGGCCGGGATCACGGCGAGCGTCCAGTTCATGGCGCAGCGCGTTCCACAGATCCGGCGCAAGCTGCCACTCGTCGATCAACCTCGGAGTCGCGCCAGACAGTACCGTTTGCGGCGATGATTGTGCGAGGACAAGCAGGCCCGGATCCGCGTCCAGACGGACACTGCTGTTCGCATGCCGAAGGCCGCTGGTCGTCTTGCCGACGCTCATCTGTCGGTTTGCGTACGCTGGAAGTGCAGGTTTGCGTTAAGTACAAGTGCAGGTTTGCGGACGTTGGAAGTGCAGGTTTGCGCACGGAGCCACGCGGTGCCCGTGCGAACCGGCGGTCTTACTGCGCCTGCACCTGCACGGTGGCGGGCTGTGCCGCGCCTTCAGCGTCGCGCTCGACGCGCGCGCCGAGCTGGGCGAGGCGCTCGGCGAACTTCTCGTAGCCGCGGTCGATGAACTCGAGCCCGGTCACGAGCGAGGTCCCGCTGGCCGCAAGCGCGGCGATGACGACGGCGCCGCCGGCGCGGATGTCGGCCGCGTGCATGCGGGCGGCGGCGAGCTGGCCGCCGCGGATGATAAGTGTGCGCTCGAACAGCTCGAGGTCAGCCCCGGTGCGGCGCAGGTCCTCCACATGGGTGAAGCGGTCGGGGTACACGCGGTCGCGCACGACGCTGGCGCCGGGCAGGGTGGCCAGGTAGGCGGAGAAGGGCGCCTGCAGGTCGGTGGGGATCTCGGGGTACTCGGCGCTGGTGACGTCCGCGGGCGCAAGGTCGCCGCTGGCGTCGATCACGAGCGTCTCGGTGCCGGAATCGAGCACGCGCACGCCGGTCTCCTCGAGTTTCGCGATGACGCTTTCCAGGTGCTCGCGGCGCACGCGCTTGAGCGTGATGGTGCCGCGGGTGGCGGCGGCTGCGAGCATGAAGGTGCCGGCCTCGATGCGGTCGGGCAGGGGCCGGAAGGTGGTGCCGGTCAGGCGTTCGACGCCGCGGATGGTGATAGTGCGGGTGCCGGCGCCGGTGACGCGGGCGCCCATGCTGTTGAGCATGTCGGCCAGGTCGCGGATCTCGGGCTCGAGCGCGGCGTTCTCGATGACGACGACGCCGCTGCCGAGGGCGCTGAGGAGCATGACGTTCTGCGTGCCGCCGACGGTTGGCGCCTCGAAGCGGGCGTGGCCGCTGACGGTGCCGTGCAGGGTGGCGGTGAAGTCGCCGCCTTCCTCGTCGATCTCCACGCCAAGGTCCTTGAACGCCTGGATGTGGCGGTCGACCGGGCGGGGTCCGAAGGCGCAGCCGCCGGGCATCGAGAGTCTGGCCTGGCCGGCGCGGCCGAGCAGGGCGCCCATCGCGACGAAGGAGGCGCGCATCTTGCTGACGAGTCCGTAGGGGGCGGTGAAGCTGGTGAGGTTCTCGGCATGAAGCCATAGGTCCGGGCCGCGCCACTGCACCTTGGCGCCGAAGTGCTCGAGGATCTCGACGGTGATGCGGACGTCGCTAAGGTCGGGCACGTCCTGCAGCAGGACGGGTTCGTCGGTCAGCAGGGCTGCCAGGATGAGGTAGAGGGCCGAGTTCTTCGCGCTCTTGACGGTGAGTTCTCCGGTCAGGGGTTTGCCGCCCTGGATCCTGAGTGCTTCCTTGCCTGCCTTCATCTGGTCTCTCCCGACTTCTGAGTGATGTGCTGTAGTGTGTGTATGTTACACACGCGATGTAGAGTGAGTGTACTGTTGTGGAACAGCATTGTCAAGAAATCACTGGCGATGCTACCATGCGTGCAGTGCCTCACGTGATGAAGGCAGATGCGACAGCTTCGCAATTAGGAGGTACGTATGCCAAAGCGCGAGAAAAGCAAGCGGCTCCAGGTCGTGATCACCGAGGAGCAGGACTCACTGCTCACTAAAACAGCGTATCAGCTCTCAAACCCCGAGCGCCTCGTCTCCAAGTCCGAGGTGGTCCGCCTCGGCATCCAGCTGCTGAACCGGGCTGTGGAGGAAGGGGAGCTTGACCCCGAGCTGCTCACCGGACTCGAACCCCAGGCCTAGGCCGCCAGGGTGTACGAACCTGGCGAAACCGTAGACGATCGCTACGAAGTACTGGGAAACCTCGGCCAGGGCGGCATGGCCCACGTGTACAGGGCCCGCGACCGGCACCTGGACCGCGAGGTCGCCCTCAAGGTACTGAGGCCGCACCTGACGGAGACCGACAGCGAGCGGTTCCGGCGCGAGATCCGCGCGCTGGCCAGTCTCTCCCATCCCGGCATTGTCAACATCTTCGACCTCGGGCTCGGCAGGAACGTCTACTTCACGATGGAACTCATCCAGGGCGGTCCGATCACCGACCTGGGCCCCTTCGAATCGGACGCCGAGAGCGCGATGGTGCTGCTGGACGCGGCCGTCACGGTCGCCGAGGCGCTCGCCTACGTGCACCGGCTGGGGATGGTGCACCGCGACCTGACGCCCAGGAACATCCTGCTGGCCGGACACGTCCAGCCCAAGGTGATGGACTTCGGCCTGGTCCAGCTGACCGAAACCAGCCAGCAGCTGACGCGGACGGGCTTCACGCTCGGCACGCCCCAGTACATGGCGCCCGAGCAGGCCCGCGGCGATCTCACGGGCGCCGCCACCGACCTGTACGCGTTCGGGGCGGTACTGTACCGCACGCTGACGGGCGTGGCCCCCTTCGAGGCGGAGAACGACCAGGCGATCCTGTACCAGCACGTGTACGGGGACGTGAAGCCGGTGCAGGAGCTCAACCCGCTGGTGCCGGACGCACTGGCCGGGCTGGTCACCGCGCTGCTGCGCAAGGACCCGGCCGAGCGGCCCGCCTCCGGCGCGATCGTTGCGGACGCGCTCCGGGCGATCCGCGCGGGTATCCTCTTCGACGGCACCCACCTGCCGCTGGGCGGTCCCGCACGCAGGGCGACCTACGTGGTCGGCCCGCCCACCGCCAGCAGGCTGACGCTCGACTGGCGCATCCACCTGCCCGACGGCCCGCAGTGGCCCGGCGGCATCGGCGCGGCCGAGGGCCTCATCCTGCTCGGCCTGCGCGACGACCGCGTCGCTGTGCTGCGGCCGGCTGATGGCGAGGAGGTGCTGAGCATCGCGACGGACGACGAGGTCACGACCGCGCCCGCGTACGCGGACGGCCGGCTCTTCATCGCCAGCCGCGACGGCGGCCTCAAGGTGGCGGGCTGGCCGAGCGGCCAGCAGCTGGCAAGCGAGTCCGGCCTGGGCGTCGTCGGCCTGCTCCCGCGCGGCCGCGACCTGCTGCTCACGAGCAGCGACGGCACGCTCTCGCTGGTGGACGCCGAGCTGAAGGAGCTGTGGCGCTACCAGGCGTCAGCACCGGCGGCCACGCCGCCGGTGCTGCACGGCACCCACGCGGTGTTCCAGACCACGGACGGCTGGATGCACGCGGTCGACGCGATGGACGGCAAGGGCCGCTTCAAGATCGAGATCGGCTCGATGGCCGCCGCGCCCTCGGGCAAGGACGGCGTGATGCTCCTGTGCGTCCGCTCCGGCGAGCTGCACGCGTTCGACACGGCCGCGCGCGAGGTGAAGTGGAGCTACGACCTGGACGGCGAGATATACGGCAGCCCCGCGATCTGGCAGAACCGCGTGTTCGTGGCCGGCTGGGACCGCATGCTGCACTGCCTGTCGTTCACCAGCGGCGAGGACCTGTGGGCGCGGCCGCTGCCGTCGGCCGTGACCGCCTCGCCCGTGATCGCGGGCGGGCAGGTGTACGTTGTCACCGAGGGCGGCGAGGTGCTTGCGTTCGACGCGCGCAGCGGCGAGCCGCTCTGGCAGGACCGAGCCTCGCACGGCCCCATACAGGCGAGCCCCCTGCCGTTGGGCAGGAGGCTCATAGTGGCCGCGCTGGACGGCTCGGTCAGCGCCTACGGCTGAGCCGGGGTCGGGCCGGCGCTGACGGCCTCGCGGGCGGACGCCGACTCCGGCACGCCCGCGAGGGGCGCGACGCCGTCCTTGAGCAGCTTGTACTCGGCGGCGTCCACCAGCGCCTGCCAGGAGGCCTCGATCAGGTTCGTGCTGGCGCCGACGGTGCCCCAGGACTCGGAGTGGTCGGAGGTCTCGACCAGCACGCGGATGACGCTGCCGGTGCCCGTCTCGGGGCCGGAGAGCACGCGCACCTTGTAATCCACCAGCTCGGTCTCCCCCAGGGTCGGGTAGAACCGGACGAGCGCCTTGCGCATCGCCTGGTCCAGCGCGTTCACCGGGCCGTTGCCGGCCGAGGCGGTGTGCTCGAGCTGGCCGCCCACGCTGACGCGGATGCTGGCCTCGCAGCGCGGGTTCGGGTCGCCCGCATCGCGCTTGTCGACGATCACGGTGAAGCCCTCCAGCTCGAAGTAAGGCTGGTAGTCGCCGCGCACGCGGCGCGACAGCAGCTGGAAGGACGCCTCGGCGCCCTCGTACGAGTAGCCGAGGTGCTCGAGCTGCTTGATGCGGGCGACGACCGCTCCGGCCGCCCCGGCGGGAGTGCCTGCCTCCTCGCTGCCGAACAGGCGTTCCTTTGCGAGCACGTTCGCGCGGCCGGACAGATCCGAAAGCAGCACGCGCCGCTGGTTCCCCACGACTTCGGGCGCGACGTGCTCGTACGTGTCGGGCCGCTTGTTGACCGCGGAGACGTGCACGCCGCCCTTGTGCGCGAACGCGCCGTCGCCGACGAAGGGCGCGCGCACGTTCGGGTGCAGGTTCGCGCGCTCGTCGACCTCGCGGGCCAGCTCGCGCAGGCCGCTGAGCTGCTGCGGCTGGGGCCGGCCCAGCTTGAGCGCCAGGACGGGCATGATCGAGACGAGGTTTGCGTTGCCGCAGCGTTCGCCGTAGCCGTTGATGGTGCCCTGCACGTGGATCGCGCCGGCCTCGACCGCGGCGAGGGAGTTGGCCACGGCGAGCTCGCAGTCATTGTGGGCGTGAATGCCGATGATGGCCCCGAAGCGGCCGGTGGCCAGGGCGGCCAGTTCGGTGATGCGGGCGGGCATGGTGCCGCCGTTGGTGTCGCACAGCACGACGCGCTCCGCCCCGCCCCGCGCCGCGGCGTCCAGCGTGGCGAGCGCGTACCCGGGATCGGCCGCGTAGCCGTCGAAGAAGTGCTCGGCGTCGTAGATGACGCGGCGACCCTGGGCGCGCATGAAGGCGACGGACCGCTCGATCATCGAGAGGTTCTCGTCCAGCGTCGCGCCCAGCGCCTCGGTCACGTGCAGCGTCCAGGACTTCCCGAAGATCGTGACGACGTTCGTCTCGGCAGCGAGCAGCGCGGCCAGGTTCTCGTCGTCCTCGGGGTTGACCAGCTTGCGGCAGGTGGAGCCGAACGCGGTGAGCTCGGCGCGCTTCAGGGGCTCGTCGCGCATCATGTCGAAGAACTCGGCGTCCTTCGGGTTGCTGCCGGGCCAGCCGCCCTCGACGAAGTCGATGCCGAAGGCGTCCAGCTTGTGGGCCAGCACGACCTTGTCGCGGCTGGTCAGGCTCACGTCCAGTCCTTGGGTGCCGTCGCGTAGCGTGGTGTCGTAGATCTCTATCCTGGCCGGGCTCATGGCGTGACTAGCTTCTCTTTGGCCTCCGCGGCGCGCGCCTGGCCGGCCGCCAGCTTGTTGAGCACGTCGACGTAGGCCTTGGCGGACGCGTGCAGGATGTCGGTGGAAAGGCCGCGGCCCGTGACTACGCGGCCCTCGCTCTCGGTCCGTACCGTGACCTCGCCCAGGGCGTCCTTTCCGCTGCCGACGGCGCGGATCTCGTAGCTGTCCAGCGTGACCGGCACCTGGCTGATGCGCTCGAGCACGCGGTAGACGGCGTCGACGGGGCCGTCGCCGGTGGCGGCCTCCTCGTAAGTGCCGGTGTCGGTCTCGAGCTTGACGGTGGCTACCGGGATGACGTTGCTGCCGGACTGGAACTGCACGCTGTGCAGGATGTAGGTCTCGGGCACGCGGCTGGTCTCGGTGTCGGCTAGCGCGCGGATGTCGTCCGTCGTCACGTGCTGCTTGCGGTCGCACAGGTCCTTGAACTCCCGGAAGAGCCGGTTGAGCGTGTCGGCCTCCAGCTCGGGGTAGCCGAGGTCGGCGAGCGTACGGCGGAAGGCGTTGCGGCCGGAGTGCTTGCCCATCACGAGCACGCCGGCGTCGCGGCCGACCAGCTCGGCGTTCATGATCTCGTACGTGTCCTTGTGCTTGAGGACGCCGTCCTGGTGGATGCCGGCCTCGTGCGCGAAGGCGTTCTCGCCGACGATCGCCTTGTTGGCCTGCACGGCCATGCCCGTGTGGCGGGCCACGAGGCGGGAGACGCGGTACAGCTCGCGGGTGTTGATGCCGATGTCGTGCCCGTAATGGTCGCGGCGCGTGTACAGCGCCATGACGCACTCCTCGAGCGCGGTGTTGCCGGCGCGCTCGCCGATGCCGTTGATGGTCGCCTCGATCTGCGTCACGCCGTTCTCGACGGCCGCGAGGCTGTTGGCGACCGCCATGCCGAGGTCGTCGTGGCAGTGCGTGGACATCACTACGTTCTTCGCCTCGGGCACGTTCTCGAAGATGCTCCTGATGAGGCTTCCGTAGCCGATCGGGGTGCCGTACCCGGTGGTGTCCGGGATGTTGATCGTGGTGGCGCCCGCCTGGATGGCGGCGCGGACGAGCTGGTACACGAACTCGGGATCGGCGCGCATGCAGTCCTGGGCGCTGAACTCGACCTCGTCGGCGAACTTGCGGGCGTACCCGACCATCTCGGCGGAGATGTCGATCACTTCCTGCCGCGTCTTGCGGAGCATGTACTTCAGGTGCACGTCGCTCGCGCTCGTGAACGTGTGGATCATGCCCCGCTCGGCCGGCTCGATCGCCTGGGCGGCCCGGTCGATGTCGCCGTAATCGGTGCGGGCGAGGGCCGCGATCATCGGGCCCTTCACCTCGCGCGCGATCTGGTGGACGCACTCGAAGTCGCCCTGGCTGGTGATGGGAAAGCCCGCTTCGATGATGTCGACCCCCAGCCGGGCCAGGGCGTGCGCTATCTCGAGCTTCTGTGCCGTGTTGAGGGCAACGCCCGGGCTTTGCTCGCCGTCGCGGAGTGTCGTGTCAAAGAACCTTATGTATGCCATTGGGACTTCCCTTTCGCGCTCCGGCCCGTCTCAGCCGGTCGATTGATGCCTGCTGCAGCGTTCTCCCTGCTCACTTCCCTTCGATGAACGGCATCATCTTGCGTAGCTTCTTGCCGACCTGGCTGACGGTGGTCGTCTCCGTGTTCTTGCGGCCGGTAAGCAGCGTGGGCTGGCCCACCTGGTTCTCGAGGAGGAACTCGCGCGCGAACTTGCCGCTCTGGATGTCGCGGAGCACGCTCTGCATCTCGGCGCGCGTGTCGTCCGTGACGATGCGGGGTCCGGTGGCGTAGTCGCCGTACTCGGCGGTGTTGCTGATCGAGTGGCGCATCTTTTCGAAGCCGCCTT
>ERZ869909.2617-NODE-2617-length-11577-cov-7.876261_pt1 | contig 11577 bp, 10 predicted proteins | sample MGYA00520892_ERZ869909 | MGnify/ENA primary metagenome ERZ869909 (study PRJEB32215, sample SAMEA104723947) | bioreactor metagenome | biome: bioreactor; feature: anaerobic bioreactor; material: water | place: China | collected 2015-03-12 ... | reverse complement strand
CCGGGTCGGCCGTGCCGCCCCGGCCGTCGTCGAGCGACCGCAGACGCGCCGCCGCCGCGCGCGCCTGCTGCCACAGCGCCAGCGTGCGTGGGAGCATCTGGGCCGGAGTCGAGAGAAGTGCCACCAACGTGACGAAGCCCACGAGCTCACCGGTGGTGGTGCGCCCCTCGGCGACGCCCCGCGCGAGCCAGGCGACCAACGCGCCGATGGCGCCGAACACGAGCACCTGGGCCACCGGTGTCGGCATCGCCGTCCAGGTGGTGCGGCTCGCGAGCGCATCGGCGACGGCCCGGTTCTGTCGGTCGAACCGTCTCCCGGCGAAACCGAAGGCGCCGAACGCTCGCAGGACCTCGCGGTGCCGCGCGTGCTCCTGGAGGCGCGCGCCCACCTGCTCGACCGCCGCCTGGTGGCGACCGGCGGCGGCCTGTACCCCACGGCCGATCCCGCGGGTGGCGAGCACGGCCGGCAGCGCGAGCACCAGCAGACCGCCGGTCGCGAGCGGGTCGGTCCATGCCAGCACGGCCAGGATCGCCGCCAGGGTGGCGCTCTCGGCGATCAGCGGCCCGAGCCCGTAGATCATGTACGTCTCCACCTCGCGGAGGTCCGTCAGCACGCGGGTCGCGAGCCCACCGCTGGTGGCGTCGCCCTCGCGGGGCGGCGGCCGCCGCAGCAGGGCGTCGTGGAGGCGCGCTCGCCAGGCGCCCGTCCTCTCGGCCGTGGCGCGGCCGAACGCCAGGTCCTGGAGGAACAGCAGGCCGGCCCCGCCGAGGGCGACCGTCGCGCCCACCGCGAGGATCCCCGGCAGGTCGCCGAGCGAGCCCGCGGCGAGGACCCGGTCGAACAGCGGCGTCACGAAGAGGGGGACCACGGCGACGCGCACCGCCGCGCCCACCACCGCCGCCGTCGCCCCCACCGCGGCCCAGGCGCCGCTGGGCCTCAGCAGCGGCGCGGTGTCGGGGTGCCTCATCGCTCCCCGGCCTCGAGCGGCACGAGCTCGCGCAGCCGCGCGACGAGCCTGCGGGCCGCGCCCGGCCGGGGCATCGTCGCCGCCAGCCGCGACCGGCGGCGCGAGAGCTCCGCAGGGTCCGCGAGCAGGTCGCCGAGCACGGCGGCCACGCCGGCGGGGTCGACGCGTCCGGTCACCTCGAGCATCAGCGGCTCGCGGGCGATCCGGTTCGGCAGCGAGACGGGCACCCGCAGGCGTTCGACGAACAGCCGCACCGCCCGTCGCTTCAGCGGGACGCCGACCAGCGGAACGAGCGACAGCCAGTGCCCCGCGCCCTCGAGCGGGATGAGCTCGGGCCGGTTCAGTGGCAGCACGACGACGGTCGGCACGCCGGCGATGCCGAGCTCCAGGGTGTTGGTGCCCGGGATCGTGAGCGCCGCGTCCGCGCTGCGCATGTGGTCGTGGCGTTCGGCCTCGTCGACCATCTCGACGCGCGCCCCGCCCGGAGTGATCACCGCGTCGCCCTCGCGCCGCCCGGCGACGCCGCCGAGCGTCGCCCGCTCGACGCCCGCGATGCCGTCGCGGATGGTGTCCGCTCGCAACGATCCCGCGACCGGCCAGACGAACCGCGCGGCGGGGAAGCGAGCCGCGAGCCGGTCCGCGACGGCCAGCACGAACGGGATCAGCGGGCGGGCGAAGGCGTCGCGCGAACCGGCCAGGAGCAGCACGTGCGGCCGGCCCGGCGTGGCGATCGGACGCCCGCCGTGGACCGCGTCGGCGACCAGGTTGCCGACCGCCTCGACGCGCCCGTCGCCCGGTCCGCCCGTGCGCGGCACCGACCAGCGCCGCGCACGCCGGAGGGTACGCTCGTCGGGCACGAACAGGCGCGCGATGCCGCGCGGTAGGTCGGGCACGAACGCGTACCGGAAGGCCGGGGCGCCGATGCGGCGGGCCAGAGCGGCCGCGTAGCCGGCGCCGCCGCCGAGCGACAGCACCACCGCTCCCGGGCCGCCGCGGACGCCCTCGGGCGCCCGCCCGAGCGCCGCGGCGCCCGCGTAGGCGCCGGCGCTGGTGACGTGGTCCACGGCGAACCGACGCGCCACCGCCACCTCGGCGCCGCTGGCGAACTGGCAGGGAACGACGGCGACGGTGATGCGGGCGTCGGGCTCGGCCGAACGCCACGCGTCCACCACCGGCCGGACCCAGGTGTAGAGCTCGCCGGGCCCGTTGCTGGTCAGGACGACCTCGCGGGCCACCGCTCCGTCACCCCTCCGTGACGAAGCGCAGGACGCCGCGCCGCGACGACGCCAGGAAGTCGCGGATCTCCGCCACCTCGGGCCAGCACGCCGCCAACGCGTCGAGCGCCTCGCGGTCGCGCCGGCGGACGGCGCGCAGCGCGGCCTCGAGGGCCCGGTACCGCTCGCCGGCGACGCCGTGGCGACGCAGCCCCACGCCGTTCAGGCGGTAGTGGCGTGCCGGGTTCCCACGGGCCATGGCGAAGGGGAGGACGTCCTGGTTGAACCCGGACACCGCGCCGGCCATGGCGCCGCGCCCGATCCTGACCCACTGGTGCACGAACGCGCCGGCCCCGAGGACGGCGTCGTCGCCGACGCGAACGTGGCCGCCGAGCTGCACCAGGTTCGTGAGGATCGCGCGCTCGCCGACCATGGCGTTGTGCGACACGTGCACCCCGACCATCAGGAGGGCGCCGGCGCCGACGCGCGTGCACTCGCCCTCACCGGTGGCGCGGTGCACGGTGACGTGCTCGCGCAGGTCGGCGCCGTCGCCGATGTCGACCCCCGTGGGCTCGCCGCGGTAGCGGGCGTCCATGGGTGCGCCGCCGAGGACGGCGTAGGGACCGACGCGGGCGCCCGCTCCGATGCGGGTGCCGGTGTGCAGCACGCTGCCGGGACGGATCTCGGCGCCGTCGCCGATCGCCACGCCCCGTTCCACCACGGCGAACGGGCCGACCCGGGCGCCGTCCGCGAGCTCCGCACCCGGATGGACGACGGCGCTGGGGTGGACGTCCGCCACGGCGCCGCCGGCTCAGCCCGCGAACACGAACGACAGCGTCGCTTCCGCAGCGACCTCGTCCCCCACGAGGGCCACGCCCTCGACGGTGCAGACGCCGCGACGAAAGCGGGTGATGGTGCCCGTCAGCCGCAACGTGTCGCCGGGGACCACCTTGCGCCGGAAGCGCGCGCGCTCGATGGACGCCAGGTACCCCGTCCGCGGCTCGCCGCCCTCGCGCGCGTACAGGCCGACCGCGGCAGCCTGCGCCAACGCCTCGACGATCAGGACGCCGGGCATCAGCGGCTCGCCCGGGAAGTGCCCCGGCACCCACGGTTCGTTGAACGACACCTGCTTCACGCACTCGAAGCGGTCGCCGTCCTGCGAGACGAGCGCGTCGACCATCAGGAACGGGTAGCGGTGGGGGAGGACCGCGCGGACGTCGACCATGCCCGCGAGTCTACCGCCCGACCGGCGGCGCCGCTGCGACGGCGCCCGCTTCACTGCCCTGCGCGCGCAGGCGCTGCAGCAGGTCCTGCGCCAGGGCCAGCGACCGGATGTCCTCCTCGAGCGTGCCCACCGGGGAGGAGGCGCCGCGGATGCGGGCGACGAAGTGCGCCAGCTGCTTGCGGAGCGGGTTGTCCTCGAACACCACGTGTCGGTCGACGACCACGTGGCTGCCGTAGCCGCGGTCGCCGGCCTCGTGGGCCGCGGCGCCGGGGAGGCCGGCGTCGCCGGGGGCGGGGCGGAAGATCGTCATCTCGGTGTGGGGTTCCTTGGCGAAGTCGAGCCGGTAGGTGCGATGCGGTTCGGCGACCACCAGCGAGCGTTCGGCGTCGGGAGCGACCCGGCTCGCCAGGAAGCGCGCCACGCAGCCGTTGGCGAAGCGCACCTGGGCGGCGCACACATCCTCGTGCGGTCCGCGGCCCACGACGTGGCCCGCCACGGCGACGTCGACGACGCGCTGCCGCACGAGCCCGAGGACGATGTCGATGTCGTGGATCATCAGGTCGAGCACCACGCCGACGTCCTGGATCCGACCGTTCGGAGACAGGCGGCGCGCCTCGATCAGGTACGGCCGTTCCACTTCGGCCCGGAGCCGCTCGACCGCGCGGAAGAAGCGGGTGATGTGGCCGACCTGGAGCACCAGGCCCCGATCGCGCGAGGTGCGCGCGAGGGCGACAGCGTCCTCGACCCGGGTGGCGACCGGCTTCTCGACCAACACGTGCACGCCCGCCTCGAGCAGGGTCGCCGTGAGCGGGTGGTGGACCGTGGTCGGCGCCGCCACGCTGGCCGCGTCGAGGCGCGTCGTGGCCAGCAGCGTGGCGAGGTCCTCGTGGACCGGACAGCCGAACTGCAGGGCCGCCTCGTGGCGCCGACGCTCGTCCGGTTCGACGATGCCCACGAGCTCGACGCCCGGGACGAGCCGGTAGACGTTGGCGTGGTGGCGCCCCATGACGCCGGCGCCGATCACCGCGACGCGCAGCGACGTCACGTGAGGTCTTCCTGGGCGGTGGTGGTGGCGAGGAGGTGGCGCATGAATCCGACGTGGGTGCGGTGGGATCCGCGGTGGACGCGCAGGCGCCCAGCGAGCGGTCGGCCCAGCAGGGCGAGGTCGCCGAGCGCGTCCAGCGCCTTGTGCCGAACGGGCTCGTCCGGTGACCGCAAGGGTTCGGACGGTCCGTCGTCCCCGAAGAGGATACCACTGCCTGGCCGCGCGCCGGCCGCCAGGCCGCGCCCCTGCAGCGCCGCCAGCTCGTCGGCCGTCGCGAAGGTGCGCGCGGGGAGCAGGTCGGCGAACGCGTTCGGACCGCCCACCCAGCGCTGCGCGCCGATCGCCGCGTGGTCGAACTCGATCGAGACCTCCAGCGCGGACGCTCCCGCGTCCCACGAGACCTCGGTGGCGCCGTCGCGCCAGCGGATGTGGCCGGTCGCGGCCCACGGGGTCGGCGGCGGGGGCGGCGGTCCCCACGCGGTGAGCGCTTCGGCCCACGGGGCGGCGGAGCCGTCGAGGATGGGCAGCTCGTCGCCGTCGACCTCGACGACGAGGTCGGACCACACGCCGAGGGCATGGCACGCGGCCAGCACGTGCTCGACCACGGCCACGCGCGCGCCGTCGCGACCCAGGACCGTGCAGCGGTCGGTGGCGACCACCTGCGCGACGCGCGCCGGGATGGCGATCCCGGCGCGCAGGAAGCGGATGGGCCCGCGGTCGCGGTGCAACCGGACGCGGGCGGTCCGACCGCCGTGAACCCCGACACCGACGACGGTGGGGATCACGCACGTCCCTTCACGAAGGCCCAGATCGCCTCCAGTCGACCGATCAGGTAGCGCTCCCGTGCCCAGCGCGCGACGCTCTGGGCCGGGTACCCTCCCCACGCCTCGCCGTCGGGCACGGACTTGGTGACGCCGGCGCCGCCGGCGATGCGGGCGCCATCACCGACGCGCACGTGGTCCGCGACGCCGGCGGCGCCGCCGATGACGACGCCGTCACCGATCACCGTGGAGCCGGCGATGCCCGCCTGGCCCGCGATGAGCACGTCGCGGCCGACGCGGACGTTGTGGCCCAGCTGGACCAGGTTGTCGATCCGGCTGCGGTCGCCGACGCGGGTGGCGCCCAGCGTCGCGCGGTCGATGCAGGCGTTGGCGCCGACGTCGACGTCGTCGCCGAGCACGACGGTGCCGAGGTGGTGGATGCGCTCGGCGCCGCGCGGCCCGGCGGCGTACCCGAAGCCGTCGGACCCGATCACGGCCCCCGCCTGCAGCAGGCAGCGGGCACCGATCGCGACGCCGTCGGCGACCACGACGCGCTCGCGCAGCACCGTCCCGGCGCCGATGCGGGCGCCGGCTCCGATCGCGCAGCCGGGCCCGATCGCGACGTCGTCCCCGAGGACGACGTCGTCCCCCACGCAGGCCAACGGGCCGATGGCCACGCGCGCGCCGAGGCGCGCGGTCGGCGCCACCACGGCGGTCGCGTGCACACCCACGTCCGCGACGGGGGGCCGCGGATCCAGCCGCCGGCTGAGCCGCGCGAGGGCCAGGCGGGCGTCGGCGACACCCCATCGCGACGCATCGCCGGCGTCCACCGGGGGCAGCTCCACGCCGGCCGGCGCAGCGCCGACCACGACGCCGACGCCGCTCGCGCGCCAGCGCTCCCAGGCGGCCGCGTCGAGCCGCGCGACCACCACGGCGGCGTCGCGCTCCGGCTTGCTGCCGGCCGCATCGGGGTCCCACAGGCGGTGGACGGTCGCGTCGGGGCCCTCGGGAAGGGCGCCCAGGAGTTCGCGAGCCTCGCGGGTCGTGAGCGGTGCCGGCGTCGTCACGGTGCCTCCTCGCTGCGCCCGTCCGGCGTCGTGGACGCATCCGCCGGAGGCGCGACGTCGAACGTGAGCTCGACCCGGCCCGTCACGAACCCCCCGAGCGCGACGCGGTCCAGGCGCCGCCATGGGCCGCCGTCGACGCGGGCGTCGATGACGAGGTCGCCGCCGCCGGGCCGGTCGCGCAGGAACGCCAGCAGCTCGTCGAAGGTCAGCGGTGCGTCGTCGGGGTCGGGTGCCTCGCGCTCATCCGGCGCGCGCGGCCAGGTCGCGCCGCGGACCACCACCTCGGCGCGACCGACGAGGTCTTCGGGCCAGCGGACGTCGACGGCCAGCACCTCGCCGGGCCGCCGCCAGGGTTGCAGCCGCAGGAAGAGCGGCACCACGCCGCCCGCCACGGCCGGTGCGCCGTCGCCGACGGCCTGGCGCACCTCGACGTCGCGGCGCGTGTCCTCGAGGCGAACCAGCAGGGTCACGCGAGCGACCTCCGGGTCCTGGAAGGGGTTGCCGGCCAGTAGCGCGAGCGGCGCGCCGGCCAGGCGCGCGGCGGCGGAGGCGACGTCCCATGCGTCGACGACGGCCTCCGACAGGCGAAGGCCCGGACCCTGGCGGAAGGCCACGTCCCAGTGCACGGTCGCGGTTCCTTCACCGACGCGTTCGCGCACGCGGTCGAGCAGCTCCAGGGTCGCCACGGCCACCAGGGTCGGCCACAGCGCAGGGTCACGCACGACCTCGAAGCGCAGGCTACGGGTGCCCGCGGAGGTCGCCACGGTCAACGTCACGGGCAGCATGTCGGGGGCGGCGCCCAGCCGCGCCCCGATGGCGGCAGGTCGGTCCTGATCCACGCTTCCGAGGATCGTGTCGCCGGTGTTCGCGAGCTTGAACGGCACGTGGCGTTGCGGAACGATCGCCGTCACCGTGGCCGCGAGCAGGGGCCACGCGACCGGGCCGGAGCCGAGGACCGGGTGCCCGAAGGCGAGGACCCGATCGCCGTCCACCTCGGTCACGGTTCCGACCGCGCCGATGTCGACGTCGCCACGGACCCATGCGACGGCGACGGCCGATCCGGGCTGCAGCGGTCCGCGCGCGGTGGCGCCGCCCCCGCCGCCGGGCACCAGCTGCACGGGCCGGCCCGAGTTCGTGGTCCAGGCGTCCGCGAGCGCACGCAGCGCCCGCTCGCCGAGGCCCGTGACCAAGACCGGCGTGGCGACCGGCGCCGCGCCGAGTCGGGCCGCGGCGACTCCCCACGCGCCATCCGGCGCGGGCGCCGCCGGCCGGACCGCCCGTTCGCTCGCCTGGGCGCGCATGGCCTCGATGGGCGTGACGAGCGCCAGGCCGCCGGGGGCGTCGGGGAAGACGTAACCGATGGCGCCGAGCAGCGCTTCGCCGCCCGACCGGGGGAGCATCACCGGACTCCCGCTCATGCCGGCCGCGACGCCGCCGCCGAGGTCGATGACCGCGCCGCTGGCGCGCACGAGCACCAGTGGGAAACCCAGTCCGAGGCCCTCCTGCACGGCGATCACTTCGACGTCGAAGCGCTCGACGCCGGCGGGGCCCTCGGTGAGCCCGTAGCCGACGAGGCCGGGACGGAGGTCCTCCAGCGGGAAGGCGGGGGCGGCGGGTTGCGCCCACGCCATCGCCGCCAGCGACCCAGCGGCCAGGGCCAGCCACGCCGCGACGGCCGAGCCGCGTCGCCTCATCGCCGCAGGAAGGTGTCCGAGATGAGCGCGTCCTGCAGGACGGAGATCATGTCGAGCGCCTGGCCGGTGCCCAGCGCGACGCAGTCCATGGGGTGCTCGGCCACCGACACGGGGATGCCGGTGCTCTGGCGCAGCAACTCGTCGAAGTTCTGCAGGAGCGATCCCCCACCCGTCATGATGATGCCGCGATCGATCACGTCGGACACGAGCTCCGGAGGAGCCATCTCGAGGACCCGCCGCACGCCGTCGGCGATCTTCTGCACCGGCTCCTTCAGCGCCTCGACGGTGTCCTCGGTGTTGACGCGAATCGTCTTCGGCAACCCGTTGATGAGGTCGCGGCCGCGCACCTCGATCTCGCGTACGTCGTCGGGGTGGGCGATGACGGCCGCGCCGACCTTCATCTTCACCTCTTCCGCCGTGCGGTCGCCGATCAGCAGGTTCTCCTTGTGGCGGATGTGGCGGATGATGGACTCGTCGAACTCGTTGCCGGCGATGCGCAGGGACTCGGACACCACGATGCCGCCGAGGCTGATGATGGCGATGTCGGTGGTGCCGCCGCCGATGTCGACGATCATGGAGCCGGTGGGCTCGGCGATCCGGACGCCGGCGCCGATGGCCGCGGCCAGCGGCTCCTCGATGAGGAACGCCTTCCGCGCCCCGACCTCGCGGGTGGCCTGCAGGACCGCTCTGCGCTCCACCTCGGTGACACCCGACGGGACGCAGACCATGATGTTCGGCTTGAACCAGCGGCCGGCGCCGGTGACCACCTTGCGCACGAACGCCTTCAGCATCTTCTCGGTGAGGTCGTAGTCGGCGATGACGCCGTCGCGCATGGGCCGCACGGCGACGATGTTGCCGGGCGTTCGGCCGAGCATCCGGTACGCCTCGTCGCCCACGGCCTTCACCTCGTTGGTGTCGCGCACCATGGCGATGACCGAGGGCTCCCGGAGCATGATGCCCTTCCCCTTGACGTAGATCAGGACGGTGGCCGTCCCCAGGTCCACGCCGATCTCCTGCCAGAATCTCATCAGCCATCAGCTCCCAGCGGGCGGATGCCGCCCCGCGCGGCAGTATACCCATCGTCCGGCCGCCACCGGACGGGCGTCGTCAAGGCGACGCCGTGGGCGGGTAGCGGACCCGCGGCGGCTCGGCGTCCGACCGCCCCACCCGCTGGGCATGCACCGCGGCGTCGGGCGCACACGCCAGGCTCGCCCGCGCGTCGAACGACAACGCGTCCACGCGTTCGATGCGGCGCGGCCCGACGGGGTCCGGCGCCCCCACGCGCGGCCGGTGCCACGCCTGCACCCAGGCCTCACCGCGCCGCGCTTCGACGGCCACTTCGCCGTCGGCGTCGGGCGCGAGCCAGGCGGCCGCCCGGGCGGCGAGGGTATCGCCGCCCACGAGCGGAATCCCGAGCGCCCGCGCCATGCCGCTGGCCCAGGCCACCGCCACGCGGGCGCCCGTGTAGGACCCGGGCCCGACACCGACGCCGATGCCCGTCAGGTCGTCGGCGGTGACACCGTGGTTCGCCAGGAACGCGTCGACGCGCGCCACGATCTCGGCGGCAGCACGCCGGTCGACGCGGGCATCGGCGCGCGCGACGCGTCCATCCGCCGGCCACCACAGGCCGAGCGCCAGGAACGGGGTGGCGCCGTCGACCCCGAGCCGCGGACCGTTCCCGCGCGATCCCAGCGGGCGCGCGGTCATGGCTCGTCGCCGGGAGCCGGTCCGGCGGTCCAGCGCGCCCGCCGGCGTTCGCCCCGACGCTCGATGCGCAGGCGCCACGCGTCGCGATGCGCTTGCGGCCAGCGGTCGCCCCACTCGACCACCACCGCGCGGGCGCGCGCCCGATAGGCGTCGACGTCGAGCGCGGCGTCGAGGTCGACGCCGTCGGGCAGGCGGAACGCGTCCACGTGCACGAGCACGCCGTGGGGCGTGGGGTACTCGTGGACGAGCGTGTAGGTGGGGCTGGTCACCTGGGCCTCGCTCCCCCACGCCGCGGCGAGCGCCGCCACGAACGTCGTCTTGCCGGCGCCGAGCGGACCGTCGAGGAGCAGCAGCGCCCCGGGCGGCAGCGCCGCCGCGGTTCGACGCGCCAGGGCCTCCGTGTCGGCGAGGTCGCCGAGCTCGACCGCGTCGTCGGTCGCGGGATCGGGCGCCGGTTCCACGTCACGCATCTGGCGCGGCGCCATCGAGCAGGCGGGCCAGGTCGGCGCGCCGGTCGCGCAGACGCGCCCCCAAGCCGGTCGCGGGGGTACCGCCGCGGCCCCAGAGGAGCGCGTACCCGTGGTCGTCGAGCGGCGCGACCCAGGCGGGTCGTCCGCCGACGTCGAGCTGCACGAGGTCCGGCGTTCCGTCGCCCACGCGTTCGCCGAGGGCCCGCCAGGCGTCGACCGTGGCGCGCACGGCCGCGGGCAGCGAGCGCGGGTCGCTCCCTTCGGGGAAACGGCCTGCGAGCAGGCGCCCCTCGGTGGCCAGCACCGCCGCGGCGACGGCGTCGGCGTGGTCGAGCAGGTCCTGCACCACGCCCTCCAGGTCGGCCCGCGTGCGCGCAGCGCCGGCCGCAGGAGCCTCCGCGCCGCCGGGGTCGTCGCGCTCGACGTCCGGGTCGGACGGCCCGTCGCTCTCGAACAGCGAGTCGAACGCGCTCAGGACGTCGTCGATCCGACCGCCCGTGACCAGTTGGTCGGCGACGGCCTGCGTCGCCTCCAGGGCCGCTCGAAGGTGCTCCAGCGTGCCCTCGGCCTCGCCGAGCGACGCGAACAACTGCGCCTGGAGCCCGGGGGACACGCGGGCGACCGACTCGCGCTGGTCGTCGAGGTGGAGCAGGATGCGGCGCACGGCGGCGACGTCGTCGTTGTTCAGGCGCGCCACGCGGCGGAAGGCGCCCAGGGCCGTCTCGAGGCGCGACTCGAAGCCCTCGAGGCGCTCGCGCAGCTCTCGGTCCACGGCCGCCAGGCGCTCCTCGAGGGACGCGACGGCGATCTCGCCGCCATCGTCGCCTTCGACGGCCGCACGGGCTTCGGTCACCAACGTTCGCAGCGCGGCCGCGCTGGCGACGCCGGCGTCGGCCAGCCGGTTCGCCTCCTGACGGGCACGCAGGTAGCGCCGCCGGATCGCGGCCCGGCGGGTGTCGCGCGTCGCGATCACCTCGCGCTCGACCTCGATCATGTCGGGGAAGGCGCCTTCGTCGAGGACCCGCGCGGCCGCCTGCAGGACGCGCAGGAGCGTCTCCGGCGGCGGATCGCCCGCCTGGCGGGCGACCTCCTCCAGCCGGCTGGACACGGCGGCGCGGGCGTCGGCCGTGAGCTGCTCGACCAGGTGCGTCAGCGTCTCCAGCCGCTGCTCGTCGACGCCGTCGTCCACCCCGACCGTCTGCTCGCGCAGGGCGGCGAGGCGCGCCCGCAGCGCTGCCAGGTCGGGGATCTGCGCGAGCCGGGCGCCGAGCTCGCGAAGGCGCGCCGTTCGGTGCGCGGCGCGATCGTCGGTGGCGTCGGCCAGGGCGCGCTGCCAGGAGGCTTCGGCGTCGATGGCGGCCTCGAGCGCTGCCGCCGGCGGCTCGCTCTCCGCGAGCGACGCCAGCGCCTCGTCGAGCGCGCGGCGG
>ERZ869909.2616-NODE-2616-length-11579-cov-4.321944_pt1 | contig 11579 bp, 11 predicted proteins | sample MGYA00520892_ERZ869909 | MGnify/ENA primary metagenome ERZ869909 (study PRJEB32215, sample SAMEA104723947) | bioreactor metagenome | biome: bioreactor; feature: anaerobic bioreactor; material: water | place: China | collected 2015-03-12 ... | reverse complement strand
GCCGCGCCGCCCGCCGCTCCCGGGCGAATCGTAGCCCCTGGCCACGAATCGCCGCGCCGCCCGCCGCTCCCGGGCGAATCGTAGCCCCTGGCAACGAATCGCCGCGCCGCCCGCCGCTCCCGGGCGAATCGTAGCCCCTGGCCACGAATCGCCGCCGCGCCCGCCGCTCCCGGGCGAATCGTAGCCCCTGGCAACGAATCGCCGCCCCCGCCCGTCGCGCCCGGGCGGTGGCGGTTCTTTGTGCTTGCTTCGCTCTCGACCGCCGAATACCGCATCACCGGTCGAGCGCGCCTGCTCGTCGCCGGAACCCGCCATCACCGACGGCATCGCATGGACTTCATCCCCAAATCCTACAGCCTCGTTGACGAGCTCGAGCGCCGGCGTGTGCACCTCGTGAGCCTGGGGTGCCCCAAGAACCGGGTCGACTCCGAGCTGATGGTCGGCCAGATGCGGCAGGGCGGCTGGGACCTGACCCAGGACCCCGAGCAGGCGGACGTCATCGTCGTCAACACCTGCGCGTTCATCGACTCCGCCAAGCAGGAGTCGATCGACACGATCCTGGACATGGCCCGCTACAAGGGCGCCGGCGGCGCCCAGCGCCTCGTCGTCACCGGCTGCATGGCCCAGCGCTACGGCCACGAGCTCGCCGCAGAGCTCCCCGAGGTCGACTACTTCCTGGGCACCAACGAGTTCAAGCGCATCGTCGAGGCCCTCGAAGGCCGCCTCCCCGACCGCGAGTACATCTCCTACGGCTCCGCCCTCTACACCTCGGACGAGGACCGCGTGAACTCCATCCGCGGGGGCTCGGCCTACCTGAAGATCGCCGAGGGCTGCAACCGCACCTGCAGCTTCTGCATCATCCCGAATATCAGGGGGAAACAGGTCTCTCGACCCCTCGATGACCTCGTCCGCGAGACCCGCATGCTCGCCGCCGCCGGCGTCCGCGAGATCAACCTGATCGCCCAGGACCTCACCAGCTGGGGTGTCGACCTCGACCCCCGCGACCGGCTCGAGCGCCTGCTCGAGCACCTCGAGGCCGTCGACGGCATCCGCTGGATCCGCCTGCACTACGCCTACCCGTGGGGCTTCACCGACGAGCTGCTGTCCATTGTCCGCAACTCGGACAAGGTCCTGCCCTACGTCGACATGCCGCTGCAGCACATCTCCGACCGGATGCTCAGGCTCATGCGCCGAGCTGTCCGCGCCCGTGACCAGCGCGCCCTCGTCGAGAAGCTCCGCGAGATCCCCGGCATGGTGATCCGCACCACGTTCATCACCGGCTTCCCCGGCGAGACGGAGCAGGAGTTCAACGAGCTCCACGACTGGATCCGCGAGGTCGAGTTCGACCGCGTCGGCGTCTTCCCGTACAGCCGCGAGGAGAACACCGCCGCGTTCGACCTGCCGGATCAGGTCCCCACGGAGGTCGCCGAGGCTCGCCGCGACGCGCTGATGGAGACGCAGATGGACATCTCGCGCCGCCGCAACGAGGCCTTGATCGGCCAGCGCCTCGAGGTGCTCGTCGACGGCGTCAGCGAGGAGCACGACTACGTGCTCGAGGGTCGGTACTACGGCCAGGCGATCGACATCGACGGCGTGGTCTACCTGTCCTTCGAGGACGGCGCGCCGCCGGCGATGCCCGGCGACCTGGTCACCGTCGAGATCGACGACGCCTCGACCTACGACCTCGTGGGTGTGGTCGTCAGCGACAGCGAACGTGGCTGAACGGTCCCGCCGCCCGGCGCGTCGCGGGCGGCAGGACGCCCCCAGTGCGCCCTCGGCACACCCGCACGCGCCCGCAGCGCCGGCAGCGCACCCCGCAGCTGGCCGACCCGCCGCCGTGCTGACCGACCTCCACGTCGAGCGCCTCGCCTGGGGCGGCGACGGCGTCGCGCGCGCCGCTGACGGCCGCGTCGTCTTCGTCACCGGCGCGCTGCCCGGCCAGCGGGTCGACGTCGCGGTCACGGAGGAGCGCCGCCGCATGATCCGCGGCACCGTACGGCGCCTGATCGCGGACCCCTTCGCGGCCCCCGCCGCCAGCCCTGGCGTCGGCCAGGGCGCCGACCCCCTCGCGGCCCGCCTCGCCGGCCCTGACGTGGACTCAGGCGTGGACTCAGGTGCCGATCCCGGAGCGGCCGCGCCAGCCTCCCTCCGCTGGCCCGATCCCGGCCCTCCCGCCTGTGCCACCGCTGATCGCTGCGGCGGCTGCAGCTTCCAGGGCGTCGCCCCGCAGCGGGCGCTCGCAGCGCTCGTCGACGCCGGCATGGATGCGCTGCGACGCGTCGCGCCGGCCGTCGCCTGGCCCGCCCCGACCGTCCGCCCCAGCCCCTCCGTGCATGGCTACCGCGAGCGCGTCCGCCTGCGCGTCGCCCGCGACGGGCGCACCGGCTACCGCGCCGCCGCGAGCCACGAGCCCGTCTGGATCGTCGACCGCTGCCCGGTGCTGCACCCCAGCCTCGAGGCCGCGCGTCCGCTCGCCGGGCAGCTCGCCGCCGGCCTGCCGCGGGTCCACACCTTCCGGCTGGAGCGCGACGACGTCCGCGACCAGGTCATGCTCGAGATCCCGTGCGAGGACGGTGACCTGGACACGATCCGCGAGCTCGTCGCCGAGCGGCTGGCGGGCGTGGCCCCCGGGGCGCTGCAGGTGGTCCTGAGGTCACGGGCGCGCGCCGTGCCCGTCTGCGGGGACGGGCGTGTGTACCGGGATCGTGGCCCGGTGGTGACGCGAGAGGCCAGCGGCCAGTTCGCGCAGGCGCACGGGCAGCTCAACCGCGCGTTGCGTGCGCGTGTGATCGAGGCGGCGACGGCGCCCGGAGTCGCGCCCGGAGCTGCGCCTGCAGCCGAACCCGGCATCGCGCCCGGCATCGCGCCCGGGATCGCGCCCGAGATCGTGCCCGAGATCGTGCCCGGCGGCGCAGCTCCGCAGGTCCCCGGGTTGCGGGTCGCGGAGCTGTTCTGCGGGGCCGGCAACTTCACGTTCGCGCTCGCCGCGCACCCGACCGTCGGCTCGGTGACGGCGTTCGATGTCGCTGGCGAGGCGATCGCCGCCGCCCGGGAGGCTGCTGCACGGGAGGCCGCGGCGCGCTCGGAGACGGGTGCGGGTTCCTGCGACCGGGGGCCTGACGCCGCGTCGGCAGCCTCGCCCGCCAGAGACGGCAGGGCAGGGAGCGCCGGGATCAGCTTCGTGGAGGTGGATCTCGCCGGTGACCCGGACAGCGCGAGCGGCGCAGAGTCGATTGGCCCGGCTTCGGGCGCGGGTTCCGATGCAGGTCCTGACGAGCTGCCGGGGGCGCCGTCAGGTGAGCTGTCGGCAGCGCTCCTGGGCGCGGACGTCGTCGTCACCGACCCGCCCCGCGGCGGCATGGCCGCCGGGCTCGTCAGCGCGCTGGCGGATGGCCGGCGATGCGCGGCGAGTCGGCTGGTGTACGTGTCGTGCGACCCGCCGGCGCTGGCTCGCGACGTCGCTCGGCTCGCTGACGGCGGGTGGCGAGTGGTCGCCCTCGAGTGGTGGGAGATGTTTCCGCGGACCGCGCACCTCGAGGCGCTGGCGGTCCTTGAACGACCGGCCGCTTCCCAGGCGAGCGGTCGGGTTGTATAACGGGATCACGGGGGACCCATGGGTGTATCCGTGACCGTCAAGCCGGCGTAACACATGACGAAGCACAAGAGTCCGGACGAACGACGGCAGCAGATTCTCGAGGCGGCGATGGACTGCTTCATTCGCAACGGCTACGCGCACACGCGGGTGGACGACATTGCGCGGGAAGCTGGTCTGTCGAAAGGTGGCATCTACTTCCACTTCGCCTCCAAGCGCGACATCTTCGACGCGCTGCAGGAGATCGAGGTGCAGCGGACGATGGCCGCGGTGATGGAGGCGCACCAGTCGGAGGCCTCCGCCGTCACGAAGATCGAGAACCTGGCGTACCGGCTGGTCGTCGAGTTCGGGTCGAACGAGGCGCACCGGAAGTTCCTGATCGTGCTCGCGGAGATGGGGATCCGGAACCCGGACATCCGCGAGCGCGTCGTGGCGTCGCACGAGGCGTACCTGCAGGCGATCAGCGCGCAGATCCGGGTGGGCATCGAGGCGGGCGAGATCCGGGACATCGACCCGGACGTCGCCGCGCTCGTCCTGAAGCTGCTGATGGACGGGGTCGAGCAGGCGTTCGCGCTCGGCTACAACATCGACGTGCAGAAGCTGATCACGCAGGGCCTGGACGTGATCGTCAACGGGCTCTCCGTGCGGGGCGCCGGTGGTGAAGGCTGACGCGGTCGGCTCGGGAGAGGCGGTCGGTTCAGGCCCGGCAGGCGGTTCAGGGCTGGCAGGCGCCCGCGACGCAGGTCTGCTCCAGCTGGGCGCAGTCCACGGTCGTCGTCGCGTAGCGGCAGGCGTCGAGCTGGCACGACCCCGTGGTGGCGTAGGAGACGGCGAGGTCGCCGTCGCAGAAGGCGGCCGGCGGGGTGGTGCAGGAGCGGTCGACGCAGTCTTCTTCTTCTTCGCCGCCGCAGCCGCTGGTGGCGAGGGTGAGCGTGAGTGGCAGCGCGACGAGCAGCAGCCCGGTGATCCTTGTGTTCATCCGACGACGTCCTCAATGGTAGTGCGGTTTCCGTGGTACGGCGCCAGGCTGGCGTCCCGATCCTGAGAGTGAGGGCCCCCATGTTCAAGGGTTTTGATGCTTCGTTCGCCGCGTGCTGCGCGATCGTGATCGTTGGCCTCGTCGGGCAGCCGGGCTGCAACCGGGCGGCGGATCGGCCGACGCAGGAGGTGCGGCTGCAGGGGCCGCACGGGGCGGAGTGGCCGATGGGCGAGGCGCAGCAGCAGGCGCGCGAGTTCTTCGAGAACCTCGTGGAGCTGCTGGAGGTGAACCTGGGCGAGCCGGAGCGCGCCGTGCAGCGGGTCGAGGCGTACGTGCAGGCCAACCGCACGGCGATGCAGGAGAACGCGGCGGCGCTGGAGGCGTACGCGCTGCAGCTGGGGCCGGAGGAGCGGGCGATCTACGACGCGCAGTTCGGCCAGTTCATGGAGCCGGTGGTCACGCGCTGGTTCCAGGTGCGGCAGCGGCTGGCGCAGCGCGGCGGCCAGCACGTGCGTCGGGTCGAGAGGCTGCTGAACTCGGTCTCGCGCTGACGGGCGGGTCAGTTGGCGAGCAGACGATCGGGCTGCGCGGCGACGAGGCGCCCGAGGGCGTCGATCGCGCCGACCCAGCCGTTGTAGTCGTCGATGAGCGCGCGGTAGCGAGCCGAGTGTTCGCTGCGGTGCCGTTCGCGGACGACGGTCTCGAGGAACGCGTCGGCGTGGTCGAGCAGGCTGGTGGTCTGGCTGGCCCAGGCGTCGACGTCCAGCGCTGACGCTGCCAGCTGCTGGCGTCGCTCGGTGAGCGTGGCGCGGGCGTGGTGGATGAGCGGTGTGACGTGTTCGGCGGCGTCGGCCGGCGTGCTGCGGAGCGGCGCGACGTGGCGCGCGAGCGCGTCGAAGGCCGCCTCGACGGCGAGGTGCACGTCCGTCAGAGCGGCGATGCGTCGGTTGACGATCGCGCGGACGGCCTCCTCCTCTGCGTGGAGGGCCAGGGCGCGGGCCTCGTGGACGGCGTCCCGGGCCGCGACGTGGGCGTCGTCGACAGCCTGGGCGTGCAGCCGCGCGCGCTCACGATGGCCGCAGGACGTTCCCAGCAGGGCGAGGGCCATCAGGACGGTAGGGAGCTGGGCTCGGGTGAGGAGCGTGATGACGGGGTGCCGCGCGCCGGGCCGCAGCGTGCAGGGCCGTGGTGTGCGGCGCTGCTGTGTGATGGGCTGCCGTACGGTGGGGAGCGGGGCGCGCATCACGTGGCCCTCGCCGGCTTGCGCCGCGTCTCGAGGAAGCGGTCCAGGGGCAGGGTGTTGAGCACGCGCGCCGCCGGGACCCAGCCGCGGCGGGCCATGCCCACGCCCCAGGGCAGGACGCGGAAGCCGCGCACGCTGTGGGCGTCCGTGTTGATCGTGAAGGTGATCCCGTCGTGCTCGAGGGCGCGCCGCAGCAGGCTGTCGTTGAGGTCGAGGCGCTCCGGGGCCGCGTTGACCTCGAGGGCGACGCCCAGCTCTGCGCAGGCGCGGCAGACGCGCTCGAAGTCGAAGGCGTAGCCGTCGCGCTGACCGATCAGGCGGCCGGTGGGGTGGCCGAGCGCGCTGAGCCACCCGGAGCGGACCGCGCGCTCGATGCGATCGGTCATGACGTGCTCCGGCTGGTTCATCCACTGGTGGACGCTGCCCACGACCCAGTCGAGGCGCTCGAGCACGTCGTCGTCCATGTCGACGCTGCCGTCCTCGAGGATGTCTGCCTCGAGGCCGGCGAGCACACGGACGGGGTGCCCGGTGGCGTTGAAGGCCTCGATGGCGTCGATCTGCTCGAGCAGCCGGTCCCGGTCCAGGCCGCGCGCCACGTGGAGGGAGCGGGAGTGGTCGGTGATCGCGATGTGCGTCAGGCCGCGCTCGTGGGCGGCGTCGGCCATCTGCTCGATGGTCGCCTGTCCGTCGCTGGCGACGGTGTGCATGTGGAGGTCCGAGACGATGGCCTCGACGGTGACGAGGTCGGGGAGGGCGCCGGCCTCCGCGCGGTCGATCTCGCCGCGGTCCTCGCGGAGCTCGGGGGCGATCCACGGCAGGCCCACGGCGGCGAAGACGTCCTCCTCCGTGCGGCAGGCGATGGGGGTCTCCTGGTCGCCGTCCCGCTGGAAGACGCCGTACTCGCTGATGCGCAGGCCGGCCTTCTGGGCGCGGGAGCGCATGGCGACGTTGTGGTCCTTCGAGCCGGTGAAGTGGTGGAGCGTGGCGCCAAAGACGTCGGGCGGGACGACGCGCAGGTCCGCGCTCAGGCCGCCGTCGAGCAGGACGGTGGTCTTCGTGCTGCCGCTGGCGACGACCTCGACGACGTCGTCGAGGGCGGTGAACGCGGCAGAGACTGCGGCGGGATCGTCGCTGGCGACGACGAAGTCGAGGTCGCCGACGGTCTCGCGTGCCCGCCGCAGCGAGCCGGCGACCTCGGCGCGTTGCACGGCGTCCAGCGCCCTGAGCGCGTCGACGATGCGATCGGCGATTGGCCGGGCGACGGCGAACGGGGTCCGGTCCGCGTACCGGTCCAGCCGCTCGATCTCGATGAGGATGCGCTCCTGGGTCTTCGCGCCGAACCCGTCGAGCGTGGCGATCTGGCCGCGCTCCGCTGCGTCGCGGAGCGCGGCGAGGTCGCCGATGCCCAGCTCGCGGTAGAGCTTCTGGACCTTCTTCGGGCCCAGCCCGGAGATGCGGAGCAGGTCGAGGATGCCGGCGGGGAGCTCGGCGCGCAGCTCGTCGAGCAGCCCGGTGCTGCGCCGCTCGCGCAGCTCGTGGAGATCTGCCGCGATCGACTTGCCGATCCCGGGGACGCCGTCGACGCGGTCTTCGTCGAGGAGGAGCTCGATCTCCTCGTCGAGGCCCTCGATGACACGCGCGGCCTTCTCGAAGGCGCGGATGCGGAACGGGTTGTCTCCGCGGATGTGGAGCAGGGCGGCGGTCTGCTCGAGCAGCTGTGCGTAGCGGGCGTTGTTCACGGCGGTCCGGCGGGGGCGAGGGGCTATTCGGGCAAGGTCAGCTCGACGGCCGTGATGGTGAACTGGTACGCCTGCTCGGGGCCGGTCACTTCGCGTGGCGTGCCCTCCGGTCCGACGGCGTCGCGCGCGAAGTGGCGGGCCTGGGCTGCGGTGATCTCGCGCTCGCGGAGCGTGCCCTCGAAGCGCGCGTGCGCGCCGCCGCTGTTCCGGGGCAGCAGGAAGCCGTAGTTCTCCATGTCGACGCGGACGACCCGGTCGACGTCGTCGGCGCGCAGGGTGAACCAGCAGCCGCTGCTCTGGCAGACGGAGGCGACGCGGGCCTCGACGAGGCACGGCTCGCCGGTGCCCAGGCAGGTGGCGAGGGCGGCGGAGAGGGCCAGGGGCTCGCCGTCGAGGGTGAACGGCGCGCCGAACGTCGTGGGGACACCCGGCTCGAGGGGGCCGGGGCGCTCGGGGCGCGCCCGTCGCTCCGGCTGGCTGCCCTCGGTCGCGGGCTCGGTCGCGGGCTGGGTCGTGGGTTGCGTTGCCGGCTCCGCCGTGGCTTCTGCGTCAGCGGCGCGATCGGGAGAGCAGCCGGTGGTGGTCAACGTCAACGCGAGCGCGAGCAGCGTCGCGCGGCCTGGGTGCATCATCGTGTCTCTCCTTGCCACGTCTGGCCGGGAAGTGCGGCCGGGAGGTCGGGGGACTGCAGCGCTCTGGCATGTGGCGTTCGGGTCTGCAGCGCTCTGGCATGTGGCGTTCGGGTCTGCAGCGCTCTGGCATGTGGCGCCCGGGTGGTCTGCGGGTCCTGGTCTACGGGTCCTGGTCTGCCGGTTCCGGCTGGCAGCTCACGGCGGCGACCCGGGGGCGCCGGCTTCGCGGAGCGTCGCTCCTCGGGCGACATCATGCGGGTCTGCCCGTGTGGACAGGTCCTTGCGGGCCTGGCTCGAGCCGTGGGGCCGTGGTGCAGGTCATCACGCCGGGCGTGGTTGTCCAGCCCGGAGCGAGGTTCAGCTGGTGGCGAGCTCGCGGGCCATCCAGTCCCGGAGCTCCTCGAAGCTCGTCGGCTGGCCAAAGACGCCGCCGGGTCCGGTCGCGAGGATGAGCTTGACGGACTCTCCCACGCGCTTCTTGTCGCGGAAGATGGGGCCCAGCCACTCGTCGAGGCTCATCGGCGGTGGCTCGATGGGCAGGCCCACGAGCTGGCACAGCTCGCGGACCTCGTCGACGAACGGGGCCTGGGCGTGGCCGCGGGAGACGGAGTAGCGGGCCGCGATGACCATGCCTGCTGCGACGGCCTCGCCGTGGGTCCAGGCGCCGTAGCCGGAGGCGTGCTCGATCGCGTGCCCGAAGGTGTGGCCCAGGTTCAGGTAGGAGCGTACGCCGCGCTCGAGCACGTCCTCGCTCACGAGGCTGGCCTTGAGCCGAGCCCCGATCTCCGCGCAGACGCGCAGGGCGCCGTGGTCGCGCTCCATCGCGGCGGTGGCGGCTTCGCGGAAGCGCTGGACCTCCGAGGGGCCGGCGATGATCGCGGACTTGATGACCTCTGCCATGCCGGAGGCGAGCTCACGGCGGTCGAGCGACTCGAGGGTGTCGGTCCAGCAGATGACGGCGGCGGGCTGGTGGAACGCGCCCACGAGGTTCTTGCCAGCGGGCACGTTGATGCCGGTCTTGCCGCCGATCGCCGCGTCGCTCATCGCGAGCATCGTGGTGGGCACCTGGACGAAGCGGATGCCGCGCATCGTCGTCGCGGCGACGAAGCCGGCCATGTCGCCGGCGACGCCGCCGCCCAGGGCGACGATGGTGTCGTTGCGGTCGACGGCGTCCGCGAAGACCTCGGACCAGAGGCGCGTGACGGTCTCGATGGTCTTGGATGCTTCGCCGGCCGCGAACGTGAGTCCGCGGGCGTTGCGTCCGAGGGCGTGCAGGCCGTCGAGCAGGGGCTGGAGGTAGCGCGGGGCGACGTGGCTGTCGCTGATGACGATCAGCCGGCCGCGCGGCGCGGCGCGGTCGACGGCGGCGGCCGCGGCGGCGGCACCAGCGACGAAGCGGATCGGGTACTGGGCCTGGCCCGTGTCAACGACGATGTCCGATACCTGCACGTTCAAGGATGCCTCGCACGAGTTCCGGCACGCTCCGCTCGTCGGTGCACACCGTGAGGTGTGCCTGCTCGTACAGCGGGCGGCGCTGTTCCAGAATGGACCTGAGCTGCTCGAGGGGGTCATCGACCTGCAGCAGCGGCCGCGCTGGGCCGTTGCCTGCGCGGATGCGGCGCCACGACGTCTCGGGTCGAGTGGCGAGGTAGACGCTCAGGCAGCCGGGCGCAAGGCATCGCGCGCGGGTCTCCGGATCGAGGAAGGCGCCGCCGCCCAGGGCGAGGACCAGCGGACGTTGTTCGAGCAGGTCTGCGATGGTCTCGCGCTCCAGCTGGCGGAACGCGGCCTCGCCGCTGTCGGCGAAGATCGCCGCGATCGGCTTACCGGCCCGTTCGACGATCGCTTCATCCGCGTCGACGAACGGCCAGCCCAGCGCGCGGGCGAGCGCGCGCCCGACGGCGCTCTTGCCGGAGCCCATCGGTCCGGTCAGCGCGATGGCCCGGACGTCCGCCCGGGGCGTGGTCACGGCTGGCCCGAGTCTGCGCCGTCGCGGTCGTCACCGGTCGCGGCGTCCTGTGGCGCGGTGCCGGAGGCCAGCAGCTCGGCGCAGGCGCCGCCAGCGCCGGGTGTACCGGCCGGGCGCACGTAGGTGCGCACGACGAACGAGGCGTTGAACCGGGCATCGGCCACCGGCGCGTCGGCCTCATCACTGCGGTCGCGGTTGCGGCGCGCGCGCCGCTGGCGACGGCGCTCCTCGCGGCTCAGCTCCTCGCTCGCCTGCGGCGCGCTGGTGGCGACCCCGCCGCCCACCTGGGTGAGCTCGAGCTGGTGCAGCGTCGTCATGCGCGGGTGGATGGCGATCAGGTTGGTCAGGGTGCGCAGCTCCGCCGGCGTGCCTTCGGCGACCATCAGCACGCCGATGGACTGGACGGGGCCCACGGTGAGGTCGGGCGCGGCCTCGATGCGGGCGAGGCGAACGCCGGCGCGCCGCGCCAGCTCCTCCATGCCGAACCGGAAGCTCGTGCGGTCTGCGTCCTGCGGCAGGCCGTCGGCGTGTTCGGCGACCTGGCGGCACAGCTGGCGCAGCTCCGCCTCGATGGGGCCAAGCGCCGTGGGTGCGGCGCCGCCCTGGCTCGCCGCGACCTCCTGCTGCAGCCGCGTGACCTCCGCCTGGCGTCCCTCGAGTTCCTGCCGAGCGGGCAGGTCCATGAGCACGTACCAGGCAGCGAGCCCGGCGGTACCGATCGCCAGGGAGATCGCCAGGGTGCGCCAGATCAGTTGCTGTGGGTTGCTTGCCATAGGTCCCTGAGGCGTCCCGGCGTCAGTTCGCGTCGCCGTGGGTGACGGTCGCGATCAGTGTGAACGTGAACCCGGGCGTGGCGTCGTCGCCGTCCGGGGCGACGCCGAGCGCGGTGTAGCGGGCGTCCTCGAGGCGCTCGACGGCGCGCAGGCGGAGCAGGAGCTCCTCGAGGTCGCGCGGTTGCCGGGCGGTCCCGGCGGCGCGAAGCTGGTCGATGATCGGCTTCAAGGGGTCGCCGTCACAGTTGGCACCGAACTGGCCGCCGCCCAGGCTCATATTCGCAGCGGCGATGTTGATGGTGTTGCGCAGGCTGTAGATATGTTCCAAGGCCTTGAGCTGGTCGCTGCCCCAGGAAAGTACGCAGCCAGTGGCATTTCCGCAGGCTGCCGGCGTGAACTGGGAAAACACGTTGATTGAAATGATGTTCGACTGGCGTGCCACGCCATAGAGCGGCTCGCCGGCCGCGGGCGCGTTGTTGAAGCCGGCAGCAGTGCCGGCGACATGGGTGCCGTGGCCACAGCCGGAGATCGGGCCCGCAGCATCGCAGTCATTGGCCGAGTCGATGTTGAAGGATTCGGTCGCTGCGCTTGGGCAATAGCTGGTCGAACCCTGGCCGGCATCGTTGGTGCCGAAACACGCGGCACGGCTGAT
>ERZ869909.2614-NODE-2614-length-11582-cov-3.044155_pt1 | contig 11582 bp, 9 predicted proteins | sample MGYA00520892_ERZ869909 | MGnify/ENA primary metagenome ERZ869909 (study PRJEB32215, sample SAMEA104723947) | bioreactor metagenome | biome: bioreactor; feature: anaerobic bioreactor; material: water | place: China | collected 2015-03-12 ... | reverse complement strand
CCACCCATGCCGCGGTGGCGCGCCTTTTCGGCACCGAGATCGCCGACCTGGTCGATGGCGTGACCAAGCTGACCAACCTGCAGCTCTCGTCTTCCGAAGCCAAGCAGGCCGAGAACTTCCGCAAGCTCCTGATCGCCATGAGCCGCGATCTGCGCGTGATCCTGGTCAAGCTGGCCGACCGGTTGCACAACATGCGGACGATCCGCTCGATGCGGCCGGACAAGCAGGCCCAGAAGGCCCGCGAGACGATGGATATCTTCGCCCCGCTTGCCGGGCGGATGGGCATGCAATGGATGCGCGAGGAGCTGGAGGATCTGTCCTTTCGCGTCCTGAACCCCGAGGCGCGCAATTCGATCCTGCGTCGCTTCGTCATGCTGCAGCGCGAGTCGGGCGACGTGATTCCGAAGATCACCGCCGACATCCGGCTGGAGCTGGAAAAGGCAGGCATCGATGCCACCGTCTACGGGCGCGCGAAGAAACCCTATTCGGTCTGGCGCAAGATGCAGGAGAAGGATCTCGCCTTTTCGCGCCTGTCGGATATCTACGGGTTCCGGTTGATCACCCGGGACGTGGCCGACTGCTATCGGGCGCTCGGGGTCATCCATCAGCGCTGGCGCGCGGTGCCGGGGCGGTTCAAGGATTACATCAGCCAGCCCAAGCAGAACGGCTATCGCTCGATCCATACCACCGTCTCGGGCCGCGACGGCAAGCGCGTGGAGGTGCAGATCCGCACGCGCGAGATGCACGAGGTCGCCGAAGCCGGTGTCGCCGCGCACTGGGCCTATCGCGACGGCGCGCGCACCGCCAATCCCTTCGCCGTCGATCCGGCGAAATGGATCGCGACCCTGACCGAACGGCTCGACACCGCCGAGGACCACGACGAGTTCCTCGAGCACGTCAAGCTGGAGATGTATGCTGACCAAGTCTTCTGCTTTACGCCCAAGGGCGACGTGGTGCAGTTGCCGCGCGGCGCGACGCCTCTTGATTTCGCCTACGCGATCCATACCCGGATCGGCAACGCCACCGTCTCGGCGAAGCTGGACGGGTTGCGCGTGCCGCTCTGGACGCGGCTGAGGAACGGCCAGTCGGTCGAGATCATCACCGCCGAGGGGCAGAAGCCGCAGGCGAGCTGGATCGAACTGGTGCATACAGGCCGGGCCAAGGCCGCGATCCGTCGCTCGCTGCGCGAGGAAGATCGCGAACGCTTCGTTGCGCTGGGGCGGGAACTGGCGCGCGTCGCCTTCGAGAACGTTGGCCGAAAGGTTACCGACAAGGCGCTTGAGACGGCGGCGAAGACGCTGGGGCTGAAGAGCCATACGGACCTGCTGTCGAAGATCGGCAGCGCCGAGATCAGTGCCCGTGGCGTCGTCGAGAAGCTTTATCCCGAGCTTGCCACCCGCCCGCCCGAGGAGGTGGATATCGCCCGCCCCGTCGTCGGACTGGAGGCGGGGCAACGCTTCCGTCGGGCGACCTGCTGCCAGCCTGTCCCCGGCGAGCGCATCGTCGGTATCACCTATCGCGGCAAGGGGGTTGTCGCCCATGCCATCGACTGCGACGTCCTGGCGACGCTGGAGGATCAGCCAGAGCGCTGGATCGACCTGCGTTGGCACGAAGGCCGACATCCGCCGGTCTATACGGTGGCCCTGGATATCACCATCGCAAACGCCACGGGGGCGCTGGGCCGGATTTGCACCTTGATCGCCGAACAGAAGGCCAATATCTCGGATCTGAGGTTCGTTGATCGCAAACCCGACTTCTTCCGCCTCGTCGTCGAGGTCGATGTGCGCGACGCCGAACATCTGCACCGCATCTTGACGGTCCTCGATGCGGAGAGCGACGTGGCCCAGGTTGCCCGTTTCCGCGATCCGACGCGGCAGCCATGACAAGGGGACAAAGCGCGGAGTGGTCTTCAAGCGTCGGACACGACAGAGCGTTCCGCAACGGCTGATCCAGGCGTTCTACCCGCGCGGGGGCTGGGGCCGCGCCACCTCGTATATCCTGCACCGGCTGCGCCGCCTGCCCGACACCCCGCACCGCATCTGCGTCGGCATCGCCGCCGGGTCCTTCGTGTCCTTCCTGCCGCTCTGGGGGCTGCATTTCGTGCTGGCCGCGCTTGTTGCCTGGGCCTTTCGCGGCAACATCCTGGCGGCACTACTGGGCACATTCTTCGGCAATCCCATCACCTTTCCCATCATTGCGGTCTCGTCGCTGGAGCTGGGCAACTGGCTGATGGGCAATCCCGGCAGCATGAAGTTCGTCGAGGTGATGGCCGCGACGGGCAGCGCCACGTCCGAGCTGACCTCGAACCTCTGGGGAATGCTGATGGGCGAGAAGGTCTACTGGGGCCGGTTGCAGCTTTTCCTGTGGCGCGTCTTCTTTCCGTTCATGCTGGGTGGGACAATTCTGGGCATTCCCAGTTCGGTGGCAATGTATTACCTCTGCCTCCCGTTGGTGCGCGCCTATCAGCGCCGACGCTACCAGAAGCTGAAAGAGCGGTTCGAGGCCGCCCGCGCCCTGCAACGCGAACGCGAAACCGGAGAGCCGACATGAGCCCCCATTCGATCCGCCCGCCAATTCGATCACCGATCCGACTGGGCGTGAACATCGATCACGTCGCCACCTTGCGCAACGCGCGCGGAACCGATTACCCCGACCCGGTCCGCGCCGCCCTCATTGCGCAGGAGGCCGGCGCCGACGGCATCACCGCCCATCTGCGCGAGGACCGGCGCCATATCGTCGACGGGGACATCGCGCGGCTGATGGAGGCGATCGCGCTGCCCCTGAACTTCGAGATGGCGGCAACGGCCGAGATGCAGGAGATTGCCCTGCGCCACCGCCCCCATGCCGTCTGCATCGTCCCCGAAAAGCGCGAGGAACGCACGACCGAAGGCGGGCTCGACGTCGCCGCCGATGCCAGCCGCCTGACCGGATTCATCGCCCCGCTGCGTGACGCCGGGTGTCGCGTGTCGCTTTTCATCGGGCATGACCCGCGCCAGATCGATGCGGCGCTGCGCGTCGGGGCGGCGGTGATCGAACTGCACACCGGTCATTACTGCGACCTGATCGCCGAGAACCGCCCGCAAGAGGCCGAGGCCGAACTGGCCGAATTGCATCGCGCCGCCCGGGACGCCTATGCCGCCGGGCTGGAGGTCCATGCCGGTCACGGACTGACCTTCGACACCGTCGCGCCCTTCGCGGCGATGGAAGCGGTGCGCGAGGTCAATATCGGTCATTTCCTTATCGCCGAGTCGGTCTTCATGGGGCTGGGCCCCGCCATCGCCGAGATGCGCCGCCGGATGGATGCGGCGCGCTTCCCCGCCGCCTGAGCCGGCGCGGCCCACGGCGCAATCGTCAACCTGGATGAACGGAAGGAACCCCTCGATGAGCCATGTCCTGGTCACGGGTGGCGCGGGCTACATTGGCGCGCATGCCTGCAAGCTTCTGGCCGCGCGTGGCCATGTCCCCGTCACGTTCGACAACCTCGCCACCGGCTGGGCCGAGGCGGTGAAATTCGGCCCGCTGATCCAGGCCGACCTGACTGACCGCGCCGCGCTCGATGCCGCGTTCGCCCAGTACAAGCCCGCAGCGGTGATGCATTTCGCCGCCTTCAGCCTGGTGGGCGAGGCGATGGCCGATCCGGGCAAGTACTGGCGCAACAACGTGCTGGGCTCGCTCAACCTGATCGAGGCGGCGGCGGCGGCCGAGGTGCGCAATTTCGTCTTCTCCTCTACCTGCGCGACCTACGGCGAACACGACGGCGTCACTCTCGATGAGGACACGCCGCAGCGCCCCCTCAACAGCTACGGCTCCTCCAAGCGCGCGGTCGAGGAGATGCTGCGCGACTTCGGTGCGAGCCACGGAATGAACGCGGTGATCTTTCGCTACTTCAACGTGGCAGGCGCCGATCCCGAGGGCGAGATCGGCGAATGCCACCGCCCCGAGACGCATCTGATCCCGCTGATCTTGCAGGCGATCGACGGCCAGCGGCCCGAGTTGGTGATCCACGGCGACGATTATGCCACGCCCGACGGCACCTGCATTCGCGACTATGTCCATGTGATGGACCTGGTCGAGGCGCATGTGCTGGGGCTCGACTGGCTGGCCGCCGGGCGGGGCGCGCGGGTCTTCAATCTGGGGACGGGCAGTGGCTTTTCTGTCCGCGCCGTGATCGAGGCGGCCGAGGCGGTGACCGGACGCAAGGTGCCACACCGGATCGGTCCGCGCCGGGGCGGGGATGCGACGCGCCTTGTATCGGGCAGCCGCCGCGCCGCCGAAGAGCTGGGTTGGACGCCCCGCCGCTCGACGCTGGAGGCGATGATCGGCGATGCCTGGAACTGGCACCGGACAGGCGGCTTTCAGGGCTGAGATGCGCGCGGCCATGCCGTGACGCGGCCGAGCAGGGTGGCTGCGCAGGTTTGATACCGGCCACACACTCCAGTCGCCTGTATCTCAGCCGCGCGCCTTGCGGCCCGTTGTCGCCCCGCCGCGCCGCCGTTCCGCCCGCTCGGCGGTCTCGATCAGTGCCGCCAGGATCGGAGTGTGAGTCTCGCGCCACGGGGCGATCAGGCCCACCTGCGGGCCGGGACGAGCCGGCTGGCCTGCAGCGGGCTCGATCGGCAGCGCCACCAGGTCGGGGCGGTTGCCGAACATCCGCGCCGCCTGTTCGGTCACCACCGTTGCCCAGTCGCCGCTGAGCACCTGCGCGACCAGCGCCAGAAGCGAATTCGACTCGACCGCCGCCTGGACCGAGACGCCGGCCTCGGCCAGGTGCCGGTCGATGATCCGGCGGTTCTGCATCGTCCCCACCAGCAGGCACAACCGCAGCGCCGCCAGCTCCGGCCAGCGCACCCGGCCATTGCCTGCCAACGGATGGTCGTGGCGCAAGAGCAGCCGGTAGCTTTCCTGGTAAAGCGGCACCGTGGTCACGCGACCCAGCGGCTCGTTGTCGAGGTAGCTGACCCCGGCTTCGAGTTGCAGGCTCTCCATCTCCTCCAGAATCTCGATCGAGGTGCGCGAGAGGATCTGCAGGCTCACGTTCGGATGCCGCTGCAGGAAGGGCGTGACCAGTTCCGACACCATCGGCAGCGCCGTCGGGATCACCCCCAGCCGCAACCGCCCCGTCAGGCCCTTGTGCCGGGCCCGCATCTCGTCGCGGAGCTGGCGGGTGTCGGCGACGATGCGCCGTGCCCAGTCCAGCACGCGCTCGCCCTCGGGCGTCAGGCCTTGGAACCGCGCGCCCCGGCGGACCAGCTGAACGCCCAATTCCCCTTCCAGCGCGCGGATTGCGGCGGAAAGCGTGGGTTGCGTTACGCCATGCACCTCGGCCGCGCGGCCGAAATGCCGCTCGTTGGCCAACGCGATGAACATCTCCAATCGGTCGAGCATGACGCCAGTGAACGCCAGTGCGGCGCAAAAGGAAAGGGGCGGGCTTGCTGGCGCCGCGCGGGCAACCTACATGGGGCGCGATGACCCGCGCCCTTGCCCTGCCTGCGCGCCTTCTCGGCCGCACCCCCCGCGTGAACCTGATCCGACTGCACGGCGTAATCGCTGCCAGTGGTCGCGGCCGGCTGTCCGACGCCACACTGGCCCCGCTGCTGGAGCGCGCCTTCCGGCAGGGTCGGCCCAAGGCGGTGGCGCTGGCAATCAACTCGCCCGGCGGCTCGCCCGTGCAAAGCTCGCTCATCGCCGCGCGCATCCGCCGCCTGGCCGATGAGACCAAGGTTCCGGTCCATGCCTTCGTCGAGGACGTCGCCGCCTCGGGCGGGTACTGGATCGCGGTGGCGGCCGACGAGATCGTCGCCGACCGTGTCTCGATCCTGGGCTCGATCGGGGTCATTGCGGGCGGTTTCGGTGCGCCCGAGGCCATTGCCAGGCTGGGGTTGGAGCGCCGCATCTACACTGCCGGCCAGAACAAGAGCCAGCTCGACCCGTTCCGCCCCGAGAACCCCGAGGACGTGGCGCGGCTGAAACGGCTGCTCGACCAGATGCACACGGCCTTCATCGACCATGTCCGCGCCCGCCGCGGCGGCAAGCTCGATGAGGCGTCGGAGTTGTTCACCGGCGAATTCTGGCTGGGCGAAGAGGCCGTGAAGCTGGGTCTTGCGGATACACTGGGCCATCCGATCCCGCATCTGAAAGCCGCCTATGGCGACGAGGTGCGGGTCGTGCCCTATGGAATCCGCCGCCCGTTCCTGTCACGATTTGGCCTGGCGCTGGCCGAGGACGCGCTGACGCTGGCCGAGGAACGCACGCTCTGGGCGCGGTACGGGATGTGACATGCTTCTGAAGATCGTCTCGCTTTTTCTGATCTTCATGATCGTCATGGGCGCGATCCAGAAAGTGCTGCGCGGCCGTGGTGAACGCCAGCGCAAGGCGATCGACCGGCTGCGCTGCCCGGCCTGCAAGCGTATCCAGATCGCTGCCAACCCGGCCCCCTGCGACCGACCCGATTGCGAGTATCGTTGATGCTCTATGACATTCTGATGGTGGCGATCGGGCTCGCGGTGCTGGTGTTCGCCGGCGACGCTCTGGTCAAGGGGGCGGTCAACCTCAGCCTGCGGTTGGGGGTGCCGGCACTGATCGTGGGCTTGACGGTCGTGTCGATCGGCACCTCGGCGCCGGAACTCTTCGTATCGGTCGAGGCGGTGCTGAAGGGGGCGCCCGCGCTGGCCCTTGGTAACGTCGTCGGCTCAAACATCGCCAACATCCTTCTGGTGCTGGGCATCCCGGCGCTGATCACCGCAGTCCCGGTCGCGCGCGAACTGGGCCGGGATTGGGCGATCATGATGGGGGCCAGCGTGCTCTTCATCGCGCTCAGTTTCACCGGCGCAATCGGTTGGTGGCAAGCGCTTGTGCTGCTGGCCGCGCTGGTCGGGTTGCTCTGGCTCTGGTACGTCCGCGCCGTCGAGCACCGCAACGACCGCACCGAGGCAGAAGTGCTCGAGGCGGCCGAAGACGGCATGTCGGCGCTGAAGATCGCGGCCTACCTGCTTGCGGGGATCGTCGGGCTGCCGGTGGGGGCAAACCTGCTGGTCGATGGCGCGGTCAACATCGCAACCGTGCTCGGCGTCAGCGAGGCCGTGATCGGCCTGACGTTGGTGGCGGTCGGAACTTCGCTGCCGGAACTGGCGACGACCGTGGCCGCGGCCTGGCGGCGCGAAGCCGGCGTCGCGCTGGGGAACGTGCTGGGGTCGAACGTCTTCAATCTTCTGGGCATCATCGGCATTGCCGGCCTGGTCGGCACAATCCCCGTCCCGCCCGAGATGCTGCGCATCGACCTGTGGGTCATGCTGGGGGCGTCGCTGCTTCTCGGGTTCTTCATCCTGACGCGGCGGCCGATCGGGCGCGTCTGGGGCGTGGCCTTGATTCTGCTCTACGCCGGCTATGTGTTCAGCCTGTTCTATTGAGGGGATGACCATGACCGGACGGGCCTTGATCACCGGGGCGGGCAAGCGGCTGGGCCGCGAGATGGCGCTTTACCTGGCCGGGCGCGGCTTCGATGTCGCGCTCCACTACGCGAGCAGTCGTGATGGCGCCGAAGAGACGGCGGCGCAGGCGCGAGCGACGGGCGTGCGCGCCGTGGTGCTGAAGGCCGATCTGCTGGACGAGGAGCAGACCGCCGCGCTTGTCCCCGATGCTGCCAAGGCGCTGCAAGGGCCGTTGACCGTCCTCGTCAACAACGCGTCGATCTTCGAACATGACACGGTTCACAACGCCACGCTGGACAATTGGAACCGGCATCTCGGCTCGAATCTGCGCGCGCCCTTCGTGCTGACCCAGGCCTTCGCGGCGCAGGCTCCAAGTGCCGCAACGGATGATCGGGGCGAGCCGCTGGCGAGCGGGCTGATCGTGAACATGATCGACCAGCGGGTGCGCAAGCTCACGCCCGAATTCATGACCTACACGATCGCCAAGATGGGACTCTGGGCGATGACGCGGACCACCGCGCAGGCGCTGGCGCCGGCCATCCGCGTCAATGCCATCGGACCCGGTCCGACCCTGCAAGGCGAGCGCCAGAGCGCCACCCATTTCGCTCGCCAGCGCGCCGCCACCGTGCTGGAGCGGGGTGCCAATCCGGCCGATATAACCGCCGCGCTGGGGTATTTCCTGGATGCGCCGGCGGTGACGGGGCAGCTGATCTGCGTCGATGGCGGCCAGCACCTTTCCTGGCAGACACCGGACGTTCTTGGCGTGGAATGAGCCTTTGGCGCAAGTAAGTTGCGCCTTTATCCACTGTCTTCGGGCGTGGTAACAGCTGTGTAACGAAACCGTTGGTTTTTCAGGATCTTGGCCTGTGGGGGAAAAATTAAGAAGTAAAAACAATGCCTTATTTTTCTGCCTAAAAAATGGGCAGCATCACGAAGGCGCATTGAATCAAGGGATTCTCGCACTCCTCCGCAGATCACCCACAAAGTTATCCACAGAATCCGTGGAAAGATCCGTTCTTGACGTCGTCGCTCTGAAAGTGCAGCCGAAGCAAAGAATCAACCTTAACGTGTAATGCCCGACCCAACTCCCACCGGCCACGCGCTGATCCAGTCCTACCTGAAGACGCTCGACGCCTCGCCCGGGGTCTACCGGATGCTCGACGCGCAGGCGCGGGTTCTCTATGTCGGCAAGGCGCGCAACTTGCGGGCGCGGGTGTCGAACTACGCGCGCCCCTCTGGCCACTCGGCGCGGATCGCTCGGATGATCGCCGAGACGGCGTCGATGATGTTCCTGACCACGCGCACCGAGACCGAGGCGCTGCTGCTGGAGCAGAACCTCATCAAGCAGCTCAAGCCCGTCTACAACGTGCTCCTGCGTGACGACAAAAGCTTTCCGAACATCCTGATCGCCAAGGATCATGCCTTTCCGCAGATCCGCAAGCACCGCGGCAAGCGCAGTTCGCGGGGCAGCTACTTCGGCCCCTTTGCCAGCGCCGGCGCGGTCAATCGGACCCTGAACCAGCTGCAGAAGGTGTTTCTGCTGCGCAGCTGTGCCGACACCGTCTTCCAGAACCGGACGCGTCCCTGCCTGCTTTACCAGATCAAACGGTGCAGCGCGCCCTGTGTCGGGTATGTCTCGGCGGAGGATTACGCTGCGCTGGTCTCCGATGCCGAGCGGTTCCTGGAAGGCAAGTCCACCCGTATCCAGGCGGAACTGGCGGCCCAGATGCAGCAGGCCGCGGAGGCGATGGAGTTCGAACGCGCCGCGGCCCTGCGCGACCGGATCCGCGCGCTGACCGCCGTTCAGCAGAGCCAGGGGATCAACCCGCGCGGCGTGGCCGAGGCCGATGTGATCGCAGTGCATCTGGAGCGCGGGCAGGCCTGCGTGCAGGTCTTCTTCATCCGCGCCAATCAGAGCTGGGGCAACCGCGACTTCTATCCCCGCACCGGCTCGGGCGCCGAGGAGCCCGAGATCCTGGAGGCGTTTCTGGCGCAGTTCTACGACGACAAGCCACCGCCGCGGCAGATCCTGCTCTCGCATCCAGTCGAGAACGAGGATCTGATCCACGAGCTTCTTTCGGCGCGCGCCGGGCGGAACGTGGCGCTGCGCGTGCCCCAGCGGGGCGAGAAGGCCGAGCTGGTCGAGAACGCCGCGCGCAACGCCCGCGAAAGCCTTGCCCGCCGCCTTGCGGAGGGGGCGGCGCAATCGAAGCTGCTGGCCGGGCTGGGCGAGGCGCTGGACCTGGATGGCCCGCCGCGGCGGATCGAGGTCTATGACAACAGCCACATCCAGGGCACCAATGCCGTCGGCGCGATGATCGTTGCGGGGCCCGAGGGGTTCATCAAGAGCCAGTACCGCAAGTTCAACATTCGCGGCACCGAGCTGACGCCGGGCGACGATTTCGCGATGATGAAGGAGGTGCTGACCCGCCGGTTCGAGCGGCTGCTGAAGGAGGACCCCGACCGCGAGGGCGAGACCTGGCCGGACCTCTTGCTGATCGACGGGGGGGCGGGGCAGGTCTCGGCCGTGGCCGGGATCATGGCGGAGCTGGGCGTGGAGGACGTGCCCGTCGTCGGCGTCGCCAAGGGCATCGACCGCGACGCCGGCAAGGAGGAGTTCCACCGCCCCGGCAAACGGCCCTTCGCGTTGAAGATGAACGACCCGGTCCTATACTTCGTGCAACGCCTGCGCGACGAGGCGCATCGCTTCGCGATCGGCGCGCACCGGGCGAAGCGCGCCAAGGCGACCACCGCGACGCCGCTGGACGAGGTGCCGGGCGTGGGTGCGGGGCGCAAGCGTGCGCTTCTGGCGCATTTCGGCTCGGCCAAGGCGGTGACGCGGGCGGGGCTTTCGGACCTTCGCGCCGTGCCCGGGATCTCTGAGGCGATGGCGCGGACGATCTATGATTTCTTCCATTCCGGCAGCGGCTGAGGCGAGCGGGTGGCCCAACGAGGGGGGGGGCGCGTGCAAATTTGCACAAACCCGCAAGTAACTGATCACGCTCACAAAAGCCTTCGGCGTTAACCTTTTTGAAAGCACCTTTCGCAGCAGCCATGGCCGGGTGTCAAACGCAGCGGGCGCCGGTTTGATGCCGGCGCCCGCAAGTCTTTCGCAGCGATGGAGTGTGCGGCTCAGCCGAGCACTTCGGCCAGCGCCTCGGCGGTGGTGGTGACGAGCGTGTCGGCCTCTGCCCGCGTCAGGCAAAGGGGCGGGGCGAAACCGATGATGTCGCTTTGCGGCATCGCGCGGGCGATGACGCCGCGCCGCGCCATCGCACCGACGACCTTGGCGCAGGTCGCGCCGGCGGGGTCGAAGAAGCGGCGGGCGTCGCGGTCCTCGACCAGCTCGACCGCGCAGAGCATGCCGTCGCCGCGCACCTCGCCGACGTTCTTGTGTTTGCCTACCGCCTCGCGCATTGCGCCGACGAGATAGGCGCCGGTGTCGCGGGCGTTCTCCACCAGCCCCAGCTTGTCGATCAGTTCCAGGTTCGCCACGCCCGCGGCGGCGCCGATGGGATGGGCAGAATAGGTCCAGCCGTGGCCGAGGACGCCGTTTTCATCGGTGCCGCGGGCGAGGACGTCCCAGACCTTCTGCGAGACGATGGAGCCCGAGAGGGGGGCGTAGGCGGAGGTGAGGCCCTTGGCGATGGTCATCAGGTCGGGCTTCAGCCCGTAGTGGTCCGAGCCGAACATGCTGCCCATGCGGCCGAATCCGGTCACCACCTCGTCGGCGATGAGCAGGATGTCGTGCTTTGCCAGCACCTTCTGCACGCCTTCCCAGTAGCCGGCCGGGGGCGGGACGATGCCGCCAGTGCCCAGCAGCGGCTCGCCAATGAAGGCGGCGATGGTGTCGGGGCCTTCGCGCTCGATCAGGGCTTCAAGTTCGGCGATCAGATGGGCGGTAAAATCAGCCTCGGACATGTCGATGTCGGGGCGCCGGTAGTAATAGGGCGCCTCGGTGTGCAGGACGGGGCCCATCGGCAGGTCGAACTTGGCGTGGAAGAGCTTCAGCCCGGTCAGCGAGCCCGAGATCAGGCCCGAGCCGTGGTAGCCGCGCCAGCGGGCGATGATCTTCTTCTTCTCGGGGCGGCCGAGGATGTTGTTGTAATACCAGACGAGCTTGACGTTGGTGTCATTCGCGTCCGAGCCGCCGAG
>ERZ869909.2613-NODE-2613-length-11592-cov-3.986105_pt1 | contig 11592 bp, 11 predicted proteins | sample MGYA00520892_ERZ869909 | MGnify/ENA primary metagenome ERZ869909 (study PRJEB32215, sample SAMEA104723947) | bioreactor metagenome | biome: bioreactor; feature: anaerobic bioreactor; material: water | place: China | collected 2015-03-12 ... | reverse complement strand
CGGTCAAGCGCTTTGACGTCTTTGCTTTGGTCGGGGGTTGCCTTGTCGTCAATCACATAATAGTTCTCTCCCAATGACTGCTTTAACATGTAGTCAACGGATGACTCCTGAGCAGAGATCACGAGGTCGAAAAGACCGCCACGCCATTTTCCGAATCCTCGGTCAAGGCTTGCTCCACCTCGAACGGTCGCACCTATTGTCATCGTACCGATGGCGAGGACCCGAATTTTCGCCTTCTGATTCGGAGCCAAAAAAGTCTTAACTTCATGAAGACCGAAGAGACCAGGTGCGTTTCCGACCAACCCCCCATCAGCAAACACGCCGCGATCATTACGAGCTAACGGAAAATAGACGGGGGCTGCCGCAGTGGCTAGCGCGACATCGGTAATCTTCATGCGATGGTCGAGTTCGAAGCTTGGGTGATGTGGGGTCTTAAAAAACTGGCCGCGACCAGTCGAGTAGTTGACTGCAGGAATAAGAGTGCGGTGTTTCAATTCGCCGATGGTTGTATCATGAAAGCGCTCGGCTAGAACTTCCTTCAGTCCCTTTGAATCATGTTTTGCAGATAGCCAGAAGCCCAGTAGCTGTCTAGTAAGACTGCGGCGCCCAAAGATACGACTCCCTTCTTTTTCAAATAGTGATTTAAGTTCTTGGGCTGGGATCTCAGCAGCTAAGCCTAAGGCCAGCATTCCACCCGCCGATGTGCCACAAATCAGATCAAAGTGAGAGGCGATGGGCCGGCCCAGCACAGTTTCCAGTTCAGCCAGCACTGTGGCGGTATACAGCCCGCGATAACCGCCGCCCGAAAGGGCGAGCACCTGGTAGGTGGGAATGTCACTCATAGGGACTCAGCCTGAGATTGACCATGCAAAGCAATCCTCCGAACGGGCTTATACCACATATAGTAGCCCACCTGTTCTTGATGGTCAACATAGTGTACTTGCAGCTCTTCCTTAGGAGATCGCCCCCCTTCGCGAGGACGGTCGTTCGCCAGCCACTGCTGAGACAGAGGATCATGGATCAGGCTCGCCTTATGAATCAGCCTACGGGATTGCTTTTTTACGTTAGGCGCAGCGCTCGTGCCCGTTCGGCTCATGGCTTTGGCGGCGCTAGCCGCTGCGCCTTGATGCGGCTAACAGCTCACGCTCCAGCACCTGGTGGAGCAGTGGCGCCCTGGCCAGTTACGGGTTACCTATCAATACCCAAGATCCTGCCTGAGGTCGGCATCTAGGTCGTGATGACGTGCTTCCATTTCGTACGACTTAGCAATTCGCTCAAGGAGGGCCGAGGTTCTCGGCCATGCTTTGGCTGTCAAGCGAGCATACTGTTTGTATTGTTCAGCGATCTCGTGCTCCTGCGCTCCACCGTCCGTAATGCCTCGTGTTGTAGCCCCTCGGCTGTTGTGAACCTCCGAGTAGAAACCGTCCTCAAGGTCATCACTAGCAATGGTCTCAATGAGATCGCGGATCGGCTCGCTAGGCCACTCATCATCCTCTGAGGGGGGCGGACCGTACCTCAATATCTGACCAACACGAAAGTCGCCACTGCTTAGCCTGTTGGCTTCGGCTAGCAAGCGCCTCGCTTCAGTCACCCATGAAAAGAGTTCTTCCCTATTGATAGTTCCATCCTCGCATGTCCCTGGGACATCTCGCCAGGATTGGAGCAGGCCTCGAGCGGTTTTCGCTCTGGCCTGTTCAGATTCGGAGAGATCAGTAGGCTCTTCTTCACTCGCTCGGTAGACCATCGAAACAACTGCTACGAAGTTCTTGGGATCTTTCGACAGAGCGCTGTGGAGTACAGGTGATCTGCGTTTGTCGAACCTGAAAAGAGGAAGACACATCCACTCCAGCGCTGCTAGCCTATCTTTATCGAACTCATGCTCGGCCAATCGGTCCAAATGCCGCCCCACGTGGTAAGCGAACATATGATTAAGCGGCGCGAGCGGTTCTGTTTGTGCAGACGCCTCAAGGGCATTAGCAGTTAACTCGTCTAAGGGGGTTTGGGGGATATCATCAGCGTAGAAGTCGAGGAGTTCGACAGCCGTATATGGTCGGTCGTACTCAATGAGTTTCCGTGCCGCACGAAGGCACGCCTCCCCTCTCTCGGATAACCCATAATAGTTTGCCCGATGCCAATAGGCTCTCTCCACGTCGGGACCCGCTGCCTCTGAGATATCCCATATTCCTGGAACTGTAGGTAGGGCGGCAAGAAATGTCGCAGTATGCTCGTGTGACCAGTGAGGGTGATCCGTTATGATCCTTTGCACCCACCCCAGCCAGTCGTGACCTGCAAGAGAAGTGCGTCTCGTGACAAATCCCGCGGCGAATTGGAGCCACACCTCGCTGCTTGAGCTGAATGTGGTGAGTACTCTCTCTTTCTCATCCGAAGATAGTTCGATGCCCCCTAAGGCATTACCGAGCCATCGTGGTCCGATGTCATTGCCTAACTGGTCCGTCCACGTAAACACCCCGTCGATCCCGCAAGCAGCGTAGACCTCCGCTACGGCTTCGGTTTGCGCCTCCTGTAATGCTTCTTGCTGCTGTCGGTAGTCACCACGGTTCTTGAAGGCTCTGATACTGCCTTGGGTGAAAAGCCAACGGTGTCGATAAGCAGGGTCTTCTGGTATTAAATGCTCACAGCTATCCTCGAGCTGAGATAGATCTGGGGTGGGCAATGACCAATCGGTATCAGGGTATGCCCGGTGATGTGCGATAAGATCCCGTGCGGTGTCTGCTATAGTCTGCCGTTCCTCTTGCGATAACAGTGCTGGATTTAGCCCCCTCAGCCCCGCAACAATCTTCGCTCGAAACGGTGGCGGGAAATCAGCGTAACGTTCCACGACCTCGGACCACTTTGCCCCATCGTCACCTGTCTCAGCTATAATCCGCTCGCATATCTCCTTTACCCCATGGAAGAGTTCGGCATACAGCACTGCCTCGGCATCGTCCGGCTTCCAGTCTCTCCATTTAGGAGAACATGGAGAACTAGCCGTCTCGTGCCCCGATGGGACAAGCTGCAATAGCAAATTCCATGCGACATTCGGAATTTGCTGTCGGATCGCGTCAATAGCTTGCAGTCGATCATCCAAATTGGCGGTTGTCCCGCGAATCCAAAGGACGTGAATCTCTCGAAGACTATTGATCGGCCGGTTTGACAATCGGCCACCGGGGTCGACGGCCGCCAGTTTGGCGAGCGCAAGCGAGGCCGGCACAATGTAATCATCTTTCCAAGCTAACGACTCTAGAGCCCATAGCACTCCCGTGTGAGGCGAAGATCTACCGAAAATAAAGTCATTCCCGTGATCCTCGTGATCTTGAAAGACGCCGACGAGAGGGTTCTCACCACTGAGCCCAGCTTCTACCGCTCGGAGAAATTCATTTGGTGCGGCCTCTGCAAGTGCAGGAAGAACACCCGACATGGTTGACCAACGCCGACCACTAGGATCTTCATTAGCAAAAGAGAATATTTTGCGTGCCAGGAGTGCTGCTTCATCGTCAGAACGTCGTCCCCCCACAAGCTGTACAAAATCTGCTACCGAGCCCATCATGGCGATGGTATCAGCAAGCCCCTCCATAATGTGTGAGGAGTATGGTCTAATCTTCCCGACGATAGGGGCCAAGAGCCGTTCACGTGGTGCAAGATCGAGAGTGGGATCGTCCGAACTCAGTACTTCAAAGACTACCTCCTGGAAGTGACGAAGATCGTCAGGTAGAAGATGCCGGGCGAGTAACGTCCACGCATCCTGCTTCGCTGCCACGAGCCACACATCGCCCACGCGGCGGACGGGAGGGTCTGAGGTATTCGCCCACCTTGTGAGTGTAGAGGCCACCTCTTCATATGGCTGCCTCGCAAGTTTGGCAATTACCTCCCTGTCGGCTGCACAACCATCTTCCCACTGGCCAGCTAGGACCGCTGGAAGGATGTCTCGGGCATGCTCGGGTCTGGACCACTCCGGCGCCTGCACGGCAGGTATTACAGCCATTGCACGTCGTAGGGAGAGCAGGCTCCTCCGACCCAATGTGGCGAAGCGTGATGCTTTGCCATCAGGGAGCCCCGCTTCCGTGAGTGCTGCTTTGATCCCATCGCGATAAAGACGAGGTAACTCGTGTTGGACTTCTGTGCCAACTTCTCGGCCGATGGGTAAGATGACGTGGTGTCCGTTCCGGAGCGCGAGGGCCACGTCAGGGCTTTCAATGAGTGGAAGGAGAATGAGCGATGGCTCAGACACAGCTAAGCGCCGCCACGCCGGCGGGGTCCGGACGAGTACAGCCCGCTCCAAGAGACCTGTAGGGCTATCCTCGCCTTGAAGAGCTGCTGCCACGAAAGCGACTGCCTCCTCTTGGCTGTCCGCCGCCACAGTGTAGGGAGAGGAAGGTTGCTGGAGGTGCATTCTGATCTTTTCAACGGCAGCGCTCCTTCCCGAGAGGAGCAGGCCCGGAGGGATGTGAGGTACTGTCGCTTGAGACCATCCCTCCCACCACGTCTCTAGGCTCTCGGCCTCATAGGGATCCTTGCCAAGCAGCGCAGAGAACCAAGCGTGAACACCTGGTGCCCGTTCCAGCCAGTGCGCTATATCGTCGGCGTCATATACACGCACTTCTCTCCATACCTTTTCCGCGTTCCGCGCGGTAGCCCAATCTTCTTTACCATGCCAACGCCTTGGTGTGACAAAGACATAGGTGGCATCGCTGAGGGGCACGTCCCCTGGGGCCGCTGAGCGCTTCTCGTAGTCCTCGCTGGCCTTCTGGGCAACTTTTACGTTAGTACCCATCTCCCAAACGGAGAGTCCCTCCGGGACATGAAGATCACCTGCTCCCGCCTCAGCCTTACCATCCCATCCTGGAAACTGGACACCTTCGCCACTTCGCACCGAAAGTCCTGTCAATCCCTTACCAGTTGCAGTAATTAGGCGTCTTATGAGTTCTGGGAAGCGCCCTCGTGCCTCAAGACGGTCGGCCCATCTGGCAAGATCTGTGGCATCTGCAAGGTTGAACTCTGGCATGGTCAAATACTCGCCCGTTTATTTCATGCTTTCGCTCTAATCAAGAAGTCTACGTCTTAGAGGGCCTTTTACGCCTGCGACGCAGCGACATCAGAGTGCTAGGCAGAAGCAGCAGTGCCCCAACCCATAGAGGGCTCGTCAGCAGGATCCCAAGCACGATATCGTTCATGTGGCCACCTCTAATACATTTCCATTTAATCTGACATACGTTTCCACACATCTCCATCCACCGTGCCCGCCCTGCTCTAGACTGCTATGGCGGATTGGTAAGATAGGGCCGGGTATCGGGGCTCTTGTAGCTCATCCCAAGCTGGGCATTCGTCAGTCCTTCCATCTGTAGATAGCACCACAATTGACATGAAAAAACTTGTAAGATTCTGAAATTCATGTGAGTTTACACCATTTGGTGCTCATACATGTTAAATCATGGAAATTGCCATCAGGTGGACAAGCCAGGCATCGACTCCTTATCATCTCTCGTCGCGCGCCGCGCGAGGACACTGCTCGCGTCCCACTCCACACTCCAGGCCTAACCCACGACTCGGGTAACGCCCGATACGGAGATTTTCACTCATGCGACCGAGACCGCTGATCGTCGTTACGCCCTGGTTGCTGGCCTCCCTGCTAATTTCCGGTTGCGCCCTGACTCCTCCGGCCGAACCCGAACCCGTCCTGAGTCCGGATGCCTTCGATGCCCGCATCGACCGACTCGAACAGACCATGGCCCTGCGCTGCGACCAGACGGATGATCGTCTATCTCGCCATGACCTTCGCCAGATAGAGATGATGGCGGACGTCAGGGATGCCAATACCATGCTCCAACAGCTGCGTGGCGATATCCAACGACTGGAGCAGCGCGGCGAAGAGCCCGTCATTGTCATGGCGGAATGCAACGAGGCGGCGGACGCATCGCTTGCCGACAAGGAGCTGGTGGGCCGTTCCGAGTGGATCGGCCTTCCCGACATCGGTACTTACCTGCGAGCCCGCATCGACTCCGGCGCCAACACGTCCTCGCTTTCGGCCAAGGAAATCAACCGCTTCGAGCGCGATGGCGAGGATTGGGTGCGTTTCAAGCTGGGCATCAATGATGACGATATCGTCGTCGACGGTGTTCGCGACGAATGGATCGAAGCCCCCGTCGAGCGGCGTGTGCGCATCGTGCAAGCCGCCGGCAGCGAATCGCGACCCGTCGTAAGCCTGCTGATGACCCTGGGGTCGATACGCGAGCCGGTTGAGTTCACCCTCAATGACCGTTCCCACCTGAACTATCCAGTCCTGCTGGGTCGCCGATTCCTGATGGATATCGCATTGATCGATGTCGCTGCAACCTACCTGCACCCAAGGCCTGAGTTTCCTGGTGGTCGCCCCGCCTCTGAAGCGGCACAGGACGAACTCAACGACCAGGAGGAGGAAGACCGCTGATCAGCGGCGCCTCCAGCCTCAACAAGGAAGATCTATGTCACGACTGCCCTTCTATCTCATTGTAGGCCTGCTGATGGCGGTGGGCATCGGCATGAGCGTGCATCGACACGTCCAGTTCGAGGTCCCCTGGACTCAGGGCGAACAGCGAACGGTCTGGGAAGTGGAGGCAATCATCGATTTCACGGCCCTCGGCGATCCGGTGCGCGTGGACCTGGCACTCCCCCAACACCAGCGCGGCTATCGCCTCCTGACCGAGAACACGGCCTCTCCGGGCTATGGGCTGTCGTTTCTCCAGGACGAAAGCGGACGTCGGGCGCAGTGGTCGATACGGGAAGCTGCCGGCAGCCAGCAGCTCTACTACTCGGCGCGCCTGCTGGTGACCGAGGACAGGCGTCAGCGTGCGCTGCCGGCGCCCCCCCTGCGCGAAATCACCTGGGAACGCCCCTACGATACCGCGGCCGCGCAGGTCATCGAGCGTGCCTGGGCTCGCAGTGCCGACCCCTACACCTTTGCCCGCGAGCTGATACACGATTTCAGCGAAGAACGTCAGGGTGAAAATGCCCGGCTGCTGTTGACTCAGTTCGACCGCAGCACCCTACTCGTCGGGCTGCTCAATCAGGCCGGTGTCCCTGCGCGGGAAGTCAGCGGACTCCTGCTGGAAGACGGGCGCCGCCGCCAGACCCTCACCCCCTGGATCCAGGTGTTTGCTGGCGATGACAGCTGGACACTGTTCAATCCGACCACCGGGGAGCAGGGACAACCCGACAATCTACTGCTATGGGAGAGTGGCGGTCGCGCCGTGATGGAGGTTCAGGGCGGCAGCAACTCCCGGGTTACCTTCTCGATGCTGTCACGAAATCAGCCGGCCGCCGCCGCCGTCCGCAGCCAGCTGGCCGATGACACCCTGTTGAACTTCTCGATACACAGCCTGCCCCTGGAAGAGCAGGCGCTGTTCCAGACCATCCTGTTGATACCGATCGGCGCCCTGGTGGTGGTGTTCCTGCGCATCATAGTAGGCATCAAGACCTCGGGCACCTTCATGCCGGTGCTGATCGCCCTGGCCTTTATCCAGACCACCCTGCCCACCGGTCTCATCGGCTTTCTTTTGATCGTTGCCGTAGGCCTGGTCATTCGAAACTATCTCTCGTACCTCAACCTGCTGCTGGTGGCGCGAGTGTCGGCGGTGATCATCACGGTCATCGCCATCATCTCGATCTTCTCGGTGCTCTCCTATCGAGTGGGGCTCAATGCGGGGCTGACAATCACCTTCTTTCCGATGATCATTCTCGCCTGGACCATAGAGCGGATGTCGATCCTGTGGGAAGAGGAAGGCCCCAAGGAAGTTTTGATCCAGGGTGGCGGTAGCCTGGCCACGGCCGTGCTCGCCTATCTCGCCATGAACAACCCCTGGATTCGCCATATCACCTTCAATTTCCTTGGCGTTCAGCTCATCATCATGTCGTTGATCCTGCTGCTCGGGAACTATACGGGGTATCGCCTACTCGAACTGCGGCGCTTCAAGCCTGTTACCGAGGACTGACTCCATGTGGGCACGACCTAGCCAACTACTGCGGCGCGGTATCATCGGCATGAACCGACGCAATATCCGATATATCGGCCGCTATAACGACCGCCGACTCTATCCGCTGGTGGACGACAAGCTGCAGACCAAGCTGCTGGCCGAGCGCTATGGCATCACCACGCCGGCGCTGATCGGTACCGTCACGACACAGTTCGGCGTCAAGCAGCTCCAGAAGATGGTGGCCGGACACGAGGGCTTCGTCATCAAGCCAGCCAAGGGCAGCGGCGGCAAGGGGATCCTCGTGATCGAGCGCATCGATGGCGATGGCTATATCAAGCCCAGCGGCGTCCGCCTGGAGAAAAAGGATCTCGAGCGGCATGTTTCCAATATCCTGTCGGGGCTCTATTCACTGGGCGGCACCCCTGACGTGGCCATGGTCGAAGCCCTGATCAACTTCGATGAACACCTTTCCGAGTACACCTACGAGGGAGTGCCGGATATCCGCGTCATCATCTTTCGCGGCTACCCCGTGATGGCCATGATGCGCCTTTCTACCGCCGCATCCGATGGCAAGGCAAACCTCCACCAGGGTGCCGTGGGTGTGGGACTCGATATCGACTCGGGTACCGCCGTACGTGGGGTCCAGTTCGACCGCCCCCGCCTGGAGCACCCCGATACCGGCCACGAGCTGGCCAGCCTGCTCATACCGGACTGGCGAAACCTGCTGGAACTGGCTGCCGGCTGCTACGAGATGACCGGGCTAGGTTACCTCGGCACCGATATGGTGATCGATCGCAATCGTGGCCCCATGCTGCTTGAGCTCAACGCACGGCCGGGTCTCGCCATCCAGATGGCCAACGGAGAAGGCCTGCGTTCAAGACTGGATCTGATCGAAAAGCAGCCAGAGGGTCTTGGCGTGGCAGAACGTGTCGCCTTTGCCCAACGACACTTTGCCCGCTGCGGGGAGCTCAGGAACATTGCTCCCCCACCCCAGCCGCTGGTCGCCCCCTTGCCCAGCGCGTAGAATGGTTTCATTCTCCTCAGCATCGGGTCACACATGACCGATTCAAACAGCCTGTTGCAACAGGCAGAAAGACAGTGCCAACGTCACGGGGTACGCTTTACCCCGATCCGGCGGCGTGTCCTGGAAATGATCGCCGGGGCCAGCGGCGGCCTGAAGGCCTACGACCTCCTAGACCGCCTGGCCGTCGAGCATGCCGCCGCCCGCCCGCCGACGATATACCGCGCCCTCGATTTCCTGATCGAGCAGGGCCTGGTGCACCGCATCGAGTCGCTGAATGCCTACGTGGCCTGCCCCTGCCCCGAGCATGCGCACGGCTTTCAGCTGCTGATCTGTCGCCATTGCGGACGGGTCGAGGAACTGCACCTGGACGACGTCAACCATCAGCTCAATACCCAGGCTCGGCAGCTCGGCTTTCGCGTCGAACGCCAGACCATCGAGTTGCTGGGCAGCTGCGATCTCTGCCTTGAGGCTGCCGCTCACGCCTGAAGACGGCACCTGATTTCACTACTGTGTTATGAGAACGTTATGGTCGATACCTTCAAGGAACTCGAGCGGGCCGAACTCGACGCACGGCGACCGCTGGCCTCGATCCTCGCTGCCGTACGCTTCAACGCCGACGGCCTGATCCCCGCCATCGCCCAGCAGCATGACAGCGGCGAGGTCTTGATGATGGCGTGGATGAACCGGGACGCGATCGAGGAGACACTAACTACCGGCAGGGTCTGCTACTGGTCGCGCTCGCGACAGAAGCTGTGGCGCAAGGGAGAGTCGTCCGGCCAGCAGCAGCATCTGCGAGAGGCCCGGCTCGACTGTGACGGCGACACCCTGCTCCTGCAGGTGGAGCAAACCGGCCCCGCCTGTCATACCGGGCGGCGCAGTTGCTTCTACGTGGCCCTGGAGGACGACTCGGTGCGGATCGTAAGCGAGCCCCTGATCGATCCCGATACGCTCTACCACAAGCCCTCGGGGGGCGCTGATCGATGAATTGCATGGCGGCCTGGCTCCATCGCCTGGAGCGCCTGCTCGCCCGCGGTCTCGGCCTGCTCATGCTCGGCCTGGTAAAACTCTACCAGGTCACCTTGAGCCCGTTGCTGGGCCCCCGCTGTCGCTTCTGGCCCAGCTGCTCCCACTACACGACGGAAGCGATTCAGGTCCACGGGCCGCTGAAGGGTGGCTGGCTGGCCGCTCGCCGAATCGTGCGCTGCCACCCCGGCAGCAAGGGCGGCATCGATCCGGTTCCGGGGGGGGCCAGCGAGCGGCTCTGCCGCGACGACCCGGAGCTCGACGAACATTTCTGTTGCCGACCCGCCGAGCGCCCCTCTGAGCGCTGATCTCCCCGCAGAGTCCTCAAGTCTCTGTATTCCTCTTTCCGATTCCATGTAGTAGCCCGCTAACACCCTCCTCCGGCTCAGCCGTGCAAGACTGGTCAACGGCAAACCAATCACAACGAGCCGATCAGGAGATACGCCAATGTCCGCCAAACGTTTGCTCTTGCTATGTGGCGATTTCGCCGAGGACTACGAAACCATGGTGCCCTTCCAGGCCCTGCAGGCCGTGGGACATCGTGTCGATGCCGTCTGTCCCGACAAGCGGGCCGGTGACAGCATCGCTACCGCCATTCACGACTTCGAAGGCGATCAGACCTACACTGAAAAGCCAGGACATCGCTTCACCCTCAATGCCGATTTCGCCGACATTGATCTGGCCGACTATGACGGCTTGGTGATTGCCGGTGGACGAGCGCCAGAGTACCTGCGCCTGAACGACAAGGTCATCGAGCTGGTGCGCCACTTCTTCGATGTCGACAAGCCGGTGGCGGCAATCTGCCACGCCGCCCAGTTACTGGCGGCCGCCAGGGTGCTTGAGGGTCGTACCTGTGCTGCATACCCTGCATGCCGACCAGAAGTGGAGTTGGCTGGCGGGCACTACGCCGATATTGCTGTAGACGACGCCGTTACCGATGGCAAGCTGGTCACCGCTCCGGCATGGCCGGCCCATCCGTCATGGCTGGCTCAGTTCCTGACGGTCCTGGGAACCCGCATCGAGACGTAACTTCCTTGTCCTGGCCCTCGCCCGGCGCCATGATGAAGGGTGTCCGGGCAGGTCAGCGAGGGAGGAAACCGCATGTGCAGGCTCTTCATCGGCGCAGAGCCGGAGCTCTGGGAACCCCAGACCCGCTCCATGCGCCTGTACGGCGTCTCCACCAGCGTTCGGCTGGAGCGCTTCTTCTGGGATGTTCTCGAGGAGGTCGGCAGGCGTGACAACCTCACGCTCAGCCAGCTCGTGGCGAATCTCTCCCGGGAGAGCGCCGAGGCGGGACATGATCTCGACAACTTCGCCTCGTTTCTGCGAGTCTGCTGCGGCCGCTATCTGGCACTGCAGCTGGCCGGCGAGATTCCTGTGGCGCAGAGCGCCTCAATTGCGGACCTCGATGCCGAGGGCATCCTGACACGGGAGCGTCATCGACAAGCGGCAGGGCCTCCCCCGGCAAGGCGCCAGGCTCAGGCCGTTTCCCGTTCCGCCACTTCGTAGATCGTCTTCAGCATGGCGTGCAGCCCGTTGCTGCGCGTCGGCGACAGATGCTTGTCGAGGCCCAGGTCCTGCATGAAGTGGGGACTGGTG
>ERZ869909.2612-NODE-2612-length-11592-cov-25.364828_pt1 | contig 11592 bp, 9 predicted proteins | sample MGYA00520892_ERZ869909 | MGnify/ENA primary metagenome ERZ869909 (study PRJEB32215, sample SAMEA104723947) | bioreactor metagenome | biome: bioreactor; feature: anaerobic bioreactor; material: water | place: China | collected 2015-03-12 ... | reverse complement strand
CGCAACCTGCTGGGCAGCATTGAGCATTATTACGATGCCATCAACACCGCTGCCGCTTCGGTGGCCGACCACCACGAAAAACAGAAATTCCTGAAAGCCCTTTACGAGAATTTCTACAAAGCCTACAACCCCAAGGCCGCCGACCGCCTCGGTGTGGTTTACACGCCCAACGAGATTGTGGATTTTATGGTGGACAGCACAAACTTTTTACTTGAAAAGCATTTCCGGCGGCAGCTGTGGGACAAAAACGTGGAAATCCTCGACCCTGCCACCGGCACGGGCACGTTTATCTGCAGCATCATTGACAAATGCCCCAACCAATACCTGGCGCATAAGTACAAAAAAGAGCTGCACGCCAACGATGTGGCCATCCTGCCCTATTACGTGGCCAACCTCAACATTGAGTACACCTTTAAGCAGAAAATGGGTTATTACGAAGAATTCCCCAACATCTGCTTTGTGGATACGCTGGATAACATGGCTGCCCTGGCTTATGCCGGAAAACAGCAAAGTCTGTTTGGCTTGAGCAGCGAAAATGCCAGGAGAATCAATAATCAGAACTCCCGCAAAATTTCTGTTATTATTGGGAACCCACCTTATAATGCCAAGCAAGAGAACTATAACTACCAGAATAGTAACCGAGCATACAAAGACATAGACAGGCGCATTCAGGAAACCTATATCAAATATGGTACGGCTCAAAACCAGATTGTTGTTTATGATATGTACACCAGATTTCTTAGATGGGCCAGTGACAGAATAGACAAGAATGGAGTTATCGCATTTGTTTCAAATAACTCTTTTATTGATGGGAAATCGTTTGATGGTTTGAGAAAGTGCTTTGCTGACGAATTCAATGAAATTTATATAATCAACCTAAAGGGAAATGCAAGGACAAGTGGCGAACGGAGAAGGCAGGAAGCTGGCAACATTTTTACTGACTTAATCCGGGTTGGTGTTGCCGTTTATTTTCTGATTAAGAACGAGAAAAAGGGGGATTTCAAGGTTTATTACAATGAAATTGGTGATTATGTAAAAGCTGATGAGAAAAAGGATTATTTACATAGTAATCCACTTCAGAACTTCGAATTTTCAGTATTCATCCCGGACAAGAATAATAACTGGATTAACCAGTCCGATAATGATTTTGACAGCTTGCTCCCATTAATTGACAAAGATGTTAAATCAGGAAAAGCTGAAAAAGCAATTTTTAAATTATTTTCAAGTGGTCTGAAAACCCAACGTGATGAATGGGTCTATGATTTATCGAAAAATCATCTTGAAACTAAAATTCGGTTTTTCGTAGATGTTTATCAGAAATCCTTATTAAGCCCGGATGCATTAGCTAGTAATCAAATAAAATGGGATGAAGATTTGAAATCTTATCACCGCAGAAAGATAGGAAAGAATTTTTCTCAAAATCAGATTATTGATTCAATATATAGGCCTTTCTTTCGTATGTTCTTATATTTTGACAGGCATTTTAATGGTAGAACATACCAATGGCCTGAAATAATATCATTTGATAAGCCTAAATCCCTGAGTATATGTATTCCTGGTCTTTCTTCATCAAAACCATTTCATGTATTTGCCTCTGAGTACATAATTGATTTGAATGCATTACCTGCTGGATGCCAGAATCTACCATTGAAAGTCAGGAATAGTGAAGCAAGAACTAAAGATAACATAACCGACTGGGGTCTTCAGCAATTCACTACGCATTACCAGGACGAAAGCATCAGCAAGGAAGATATTTTCCATTATGTGTATGCCGTGCTGCACAACCCGGCCTACCGCAAAAAATATGAGCTAAACCTGAAACGGGAATTCCCGCGCATTCCGTTTTACAAGGATTTCCGGCAATGGGCAGCCTGGGGCAAAGAACTCATGGACTTGCACATCGGCTATGAAAACGCAGAGCCTTACCCGCTGCAGGAGCATACACACACCGTTAAAGCAGAGGCCAAAAGGCAGAAGGAAATGTTTTCGGTTGTGCAGGAGCCGGAACCCATGTTTGGCGTCAAACCCAAAGTAAAAACCAAACTCAAAGCCGATAAGCAGGCCGGCATCATCGAAATTGACGAACTCACGTTTTTGCGGGGCGTTCCCCGTGAGGCCTGGGAATACAAACTCGGCAACCGCAGCGCCCTTGAATGGATTTTAGACCAGTACAAGGAAAAGAAACCCAAAGACCCCACCATTGCCGAAAAATTCAACACCTACCGTTTCGCGGATTACAAGGAAAAAGTAATGGACCTTTTGAAAAGGGTTTGCACAGTTAGTGTCGAAACGGTGAGGATTGTGGGGGAGATGGAGGGGAAGGATTAAAATTCAAAGACCCTGGGCGAATGATATCGGTTCTATTGGGCTGGTAAAATACTATGACAGGCATGAAAAAATTCATTTTGATCATGCATAAAAATAATACCCAATATTTTGTTCACGGAATCTATAAATACATAAATTTGCCCGATGTTTAAATTTGACTTTTCGACCATAAACAACTAAAAAACAATGAGAAACAAGCTTAAATTAAAGATTCTTGCGGGGTTCATGCTGCTGGTTTCACTGCTTATTGTAGCCGGGGCCATCTCCATCTTTGAGTTTATTAGTTTAAGCCGCTCATTCAACTCTTTGATTGAAGACAATTACAAATCAATCGAAGCGTCGAGAACCATGCTTGAAGCCCTGGAAAGGAAAGACAGCGGTTTACTTCTTACACTTCTGGATCAGAGCGATGATGGCCAGAAAATTATTAAGTCGGCAGATTCAGCATTCATGCATGCATTCTCAATAGCTGTAAATAATGTAACTGAAAGAGATGAGGATAAACTCCTTGAAAAAATTGACCAGCGTTATGACATCTTCAAAAACCAGGTCGAACTGGCCACTATGGTGAAATCAGGTGGCGACAAAATGAACTTTTATCATAACGAAATCTATTACGCATTCCTGGATGTTAAACATTCAGTAAATGAATTGATGGTTCTCAATCAGAACCGGATGTACCAGGATGCATCGCTTCTCAAAGAAAAATCTTACCGTGCCATTATGCCCGGAATTGTGGCAATTATAGGCGCAGTTGTTTTTTCCCTGATGCTGAGTTTTTTTATTTCGAAATATTTTATTTCACCTTTAAGCGAACTGGCTGAAGCAATCAGGACATTTAGCCGTCATGACAAGCAGCTTAAAACAAATATCAGGTCGGAAGATGAAATAAAAAGAATTGAAATGGAAGTAAACAATCTTATCGCCAGACTTACGAAACAGGAATGACGCAGAACACTTTAATACGGGTTGAGGTTATCATAAAGTTTATTGGTTTCGTATTGCTGTTTAATGCAGTATTTTTACTTATTGCCGCGTCAATTTCAATTTACCATAAGGAAACCGCATTACTGCCGCTGATTTTCAGCGGACTTATCTGTGTGATTTTTGGCCTTTTCCCTTTCATTTTTGTGGAACAACAAGATGATATAAGTTTTCCAGAAGGTTTGCTGATCGTTGTAGGAGGCTGGTTGATAACCTGTTTGATTGGAATGCTGCCCTACCTGATGTGGGGCGGGGAGTTCAGCCTGATCAATGCATGGTTTGAGAGTGTTTCGGGTTTTACAACAACAGGCTCATCAATTCTGAATGATATTGAAATCTTGCCCTATGGATTGCTGTTCTGGCGCTCATCTACCCATTGGATTGGCGGAGTGGGCGTAATCATGTTCGTATTGCTGATTCTACCACATGCGACCAGTTCTCGACTTACCTTGCTCAATGCAGAAATGAGTGAGCTTTCAAAATACAATTTCAGATACAAGGCTCGTAAAATCATTCGTGTACTAATCATTGTGTATATTGGCCTGACTATTATTCAAAGTTTGATCCTTACCCTTGCAGGTATGAGTTTGTTTGATGCAGTAAACCATTCGTTTGCTACCATTGCAACGGGGGGCTTTTCAACAAAAAATTTTAGCGTTGCTTCTTTCGACAGCCCTGTAATTGAAACCATCATCATCTTCTTCATGATCCTGTCCGGTATTCATTTTGGGTTATTATATCGAACCTTCACTTTTCAAAAAGAGAATATTTTCAGATCACCTACAGTCAGGGCCTTTATATTAATTCTTTTTTCAGGTGTCATTCTGGTGTCTGCGAAACTCTATTTTTCAGACGTTTATGGGATTTGGGACTCAATACGCTATGGGGCTTTTCAGGTCATTTCCCTGGGAACCACCACAGGTTTTGCCACGGCTGACAGTGCTCACTGGCCGGCTTTCACCCACATCATCCTTATTTATTTCACCATTCAGTGTGCGATGGTAGGCTCCACTTCCGGAGGTCTGAAATTTGACCGGGTTTTTCTGTTTTTCAAATCTTTAAGAAAGCAACTGATCATACTGCAACACCCAAGAGCAGTAGTAGCAATAAAAATTAATAACTGGCACATCAGTGAAAACCTGGAGCTGCTCACCCTTGTTTTCATCATCCTTTATTTATTCACCCTATTCATAACAACCGTGGTGCTCACATTTTTCGATGTTGATCTCTATACGGCCTTCAGCGCTTCCATTGCCACAATCGGAAATGTTGGCCCCGGATTTGGCGATGTGAGTTCTCTTTCCAATTATTCCACTATCCCTGTTGCCGGGAAGTTTATGCTAACGATTAATATGATCCTGGGCCGGCTTGAAATCTTTAATATCATTGCCCTGATCATGATCAGAAAGAGCAACTTTTAGATTTCGGCCTTGTATCAATTCGTACGAAGTGCAATTCATGAGAAAATTGATTTTTTCAGGTTGCTCATAAACTAAATTCCATTTGCCGGGTTATTTATGGCGACAAAAGCATTTTTACTAATCCAGATTCAAACTACCGGTTTGCCATGAAATTCTTCAGGTTCTTTTTACCGTTTCCCATTTTAATTTTCGCTGCATTGTCGCTCCAGGCAATGAACAACCACACGCATGACGATCACCACCACGATCACGTTCATCATAAATATCACCTGGGCCTTGGACTTTCAGCGGCAAAAGTGTTAAATGAAGACATAGTCGCCCCTGCGCTTCACCTGCATTTTATACGCCAGTTTGGGCACCATTATCAGTTTGGGCTTGGCCTGGGATATGAAGGAATTGCAAGCGATGACTGGCATAATTCACTCAACCTGCTGTTTAATTATCGTCCGCTCCATTATTTATCACTGCTGGCAGGCCCCGGCATCAGTTTCGCCGGGCACGACGGCCACCGTAAAATATTGCCTGCATTCCAGTCGGAAATAATTTTTGAATTCAATTTGCGTGGATTGCATTTGGGACCCATGTTGGGGTTGGGTTTCGACAAGCACGACGCCCATATTTCAGCCGGGCTCCATATCGGCATCGGGTTCTGAATAATTGGAAAAGGTTGCCGGTAATTATATCCCTTACCATGTTTTGTGAATCATCCGGATCTGTCAGAAGTTTTAAGGAGAGCTTTCCAGCACAAATCAAAAGCAAATTCCCAGTCACGGTTATAAACCTTCTGATAAGCAAAGCTGAATGTTGGGCCGAAAATGGCAAAAATGATCTGTCCAAATTACGAACCAATCATTAGTGAAGTCATTGTCAGTGAGCCGCCAACCGGTTGATCGTTGAAGAGGGTAATTTGATCATTGCTGTTTTTCAATGCAAGTGCATACAGCATTGGCAGGTAGTGTTCCGGTGTGGGGATGGCAAGCTGGAATTCTCTTCCCTGCCGCGTGTAATCAATCAAATCCTGGTGGTTATCGTCCAGGATAAACTTCTTCATCTTGTCGCTGGCCTCCAGCGCCCAATCGAAGGCAAAGGGTTCATTCAATTTGCGCCATTCCACCATACGCAGATTATGAACCATGTTGCCGCTGCCAATAATCAGGCTGCCTCTTTCGCGAAGGGCAAACAGTTCCTGAGCCAGCTCATAGTGATATTTCGGCCCTTTTGTATGGTCAAGGCTCAGTTGGATTACCGGTACATCAGCATCAGGATACAGGTGTTTGATCACACTCCATGCGCCATGATCAAGGCCCCACTTGTCATCCAGCCCAACGCTGGCACTTGTAATAAGATTTTGAGTTTCCCGAGCCAGTTCCGGACTGCCAGGCGCTGGATACTGCACTTCGTACAACTCTTTTGGGAAGCCTCCAAAATCATGGATGGTTCGGGGATGCTCCATAGCAGTGACGAAAGTGCCCCGTGTTTCCCAATGTGCCGAAACGCATAAAATGGCATTGGGCTTGGGAATGGTTTTAGCTACGGCTCGAAACCCTGCCACAAACTCATTTTCTTCAATGGCGTTCATAGGGCTTCCATGACCCAGGAACAAAACGGGCATTTTCTCAGTCGGATTGAAAATTTCCACCAATTTGTGTAATCCTTTTAAATTCATTGTTGCTGCTGTTAGGGGCAAGGTTGCCATTAACCTGATGAAATCTTTGCGTTGCATAGTTTTCTGAATGAGTTTTGTTTCGCATAAAAACGTTAAATCAATGATAGGTTTAATGCAGGCGTCACAAGCCTTCCACGATTTTTATCTTCAACAAAGTGATAGGGTAATATGTTTACTGTGAATTCCGGCAGCTTGTCAGATATTCTTTCACTGTTCTCGTTTTCAATCTTTGTTCTAACTTTGTCCATTCTCTGTTGTTTCATGCTTAGTGCCTGTTAAAAACGAAACAAATGATACTATCAACTGCAATTCAATGGTCGCTGCCGCTGAAGAACCCGGTACTAATCTTTTCTCTGATCCTCTTTATAATTCTTTTTGCGCCTATCATTCTTAATCGGCTTAAAATTCCTCCACTGATCGGTTTGATCGTTGCCGGGGCTATCATTGGCCCCAATGCCTTTTACCTGCTTCCACGGGATAGCAGCATTGTTCTGTTTGGAACCGTTGGCTTGCTGTATATCATGTTCCTGGCTGGTCTTGAAATTGACCTGGCTGATTTCAAGAAAAACAGCGGAAAAAGCATCGTTTTCGGTATGTACACTTTTCTGATTCCAATGAGCCTGGGAACACTTGCCGGATACTACCTGCTTGCCTTTACAATTCCTACCTCAGTTTTATTAGCCAGTATGTTTGCTTCGCATACGCTGGTTGCCTATCCCATTATCGGAAAATTTGGAATCACAAAAAACAGGGCAGTCAGTGTTGCGGTGGGCGGTACGCTCATTACCGATACACTTGCATTGCTCGTTTTAGCTGTAATTGCCGGTATGTCAACCGGCGTAATTGATAATAATTTCTGGATCAGGCTTGGAATTTCGGTTGTTGTTTTCGGTGTAGTCGTTCTGGTTGCCTTCCCAATCATCGGTCGTTGGTTTTTCAAGCGCTTCGACGATAGTGTATCGCAGTACATTTTTGTGCTTGGGATGGTTTTTCTTGGATCCTTCCTGGCCGAATTAGCGGGAATTGAAGCCATCATCGGAGCATTCCTTGCGGGTTTAGCCCTGAACCGTCTTATTCCACGAACCTCACCACTGATGAACCGCATCGAGTTCGTTGGCAACGCCCTTTTCATTCCATTCTTTCTCATCGGAGTTGGAATGCTAATTGATTACAGGGTCTTTTTTACAGATCTGAACACTATTTTTGTTGGGATTACAATGACTGTTATAGCCACATTCTCGAAATTCACGGCAGCGTGGCTCACACAAAAAACTTTTCGCTTTTCGGTTGATGAGCGCCGGATCATTTTTGGGCTCAGCAACGCTCAGGCAGCAGCAACACTGGCAGCCGTGATGGTTGGCTTCAATATCATCCTTGGCTACACCGAAGATGGCGAGCCTATCCGCCTGCTTAACGAAAATGTTCTGAACGGAAGCATCTTAATGATACTGGCTACATGCACAATAGCCTCATTTACAACACAAAAGGGAGCGCAAAACATTGCCATCAACGAGGCTGAGTATGCTGAAGAAGACAGCAGTTCGGAGGAGCGCATACTAATACCACTAAACAACCCTGAAAATATTGAGGAACTTATTGGGCTGGGTATAACAATAAAATCAAAAAGTAACAAAAGCGGACTCTATGCCCTCAACGTCATTGATAATAATGACACCGACAGCGATACCGATAAAAAGGCCAGAAAGAAGTTGGAGAAGGCCGCACACATCGCAGCAGCAGCAGATAACCACCTGCATCAGCTCTTACGATTCGACCTGAACGTTGTAAACGGTGTAACCAGTATAATAAAGGAACACAAAATCACCGACCTTATATTAGGACTTCACCATAAAAAAGGCATCTCAGCCTCATTCCTGGGCAATCTGACTGAAGGCATCCTAACAAAAAGTAATGCCACAACTTTTATATACAAGCCAACTCAACCGCTTTCAACCATCAACAGACATCTTGTAATTGTACCTGAAAATGCTGAGCGCGAACCTGGTTTTGCTTATTGGCTGGTAAAAATGTGGAATATCGGGCGTAATACTGGCGCCAGGTTCAGGTTTTATGCCCCAGCAAGCACTCTTGGCATCATCAAAAATATTCATCAAAATCATCCCATTGAATCCGACTTTCAGGAATTCACTGACTGGGATGATTTTTTAATTCTTTCTCGCGATGTCAGAATTGATGATAACCTTACTATTGTGATGAGCCGTAAAAATCACCCATCCTATCAGAATACTATGGTGAAAATTCCGGATTACCTGAACAAATATTTCCTGGATAACAGCTTCTTGCTGATCTATCCTGTTCAGTTGACGATTAGAGAAAGGACCGAGCATGATCTTTCTAACCTATCGCTGCTCGAACCCATCGAAAAACTCGATGACCTGGGAAAAACCATTGCGAAATTATTCAGGAAGAAATAATAGCAGCTCTTTACGATCAATATTCTGCTTTTGATGCACATATTATAGTATTCAGCCTGATTTTAGTGTCTAACATTTTAAACTCTGACATCATTTGGCAGAAAAAGTATGAATTTTGCTGTTTTATAATCAATTATCCATGAGTTATAAATTTTTGAATTTGGTATTTCTGAGTTTTGAATTTGTTTCGGGTCTCGATATTCGTGCTTCGAGCTTCTGGTTTATCCAGGTTAGGTGTTGAGATTTTAAGTTGAGATAATACGAACATAGAAGCATCAATCAAAACGGCTGATGCGCAGGCTGAATACAGAAAACCTCCGTGTGATTTATGAAGAAGACTTTCCACGGACTTTCCCCGACATTTCTGAAACAACCGATCCCGATCGGGATCGGGACACCTTGCAGCAACCTGATCCGGCCTTTGAAAACACTCCCCTTCCAGAACCATAATGCTTAGCCAACCACCAGCTTGCTTCAAACAGGACGGGAACAAAACAATTCATCACGGGAGCTTGTTATTCTTCAAAATTCTTAATTTCGCAAAAAACTCAAAAGAGCATATTTATGAATTACGATGTTATTGTTATCGGAAGCGGCCCGGGAGGCTATGTTGCCGCCATCAGGGCTTCGCAGCTTGGAATGAAAACAGCGGTTGTTGAAAAATCGGAACTTGGGGGCGTTTGCCTGAACTGGGGCTGCATCCCTACCAAGGCCCTGCTCAAAAGCGCACAGGTTTTCAATTATATGAAGCATGCCGCTGATTACGGAGTTACGCTTAAAGATGAGCCCCAGGCTGATTTTGAAGCCATGGTAAAACGCAGCCGTGACGTTGCCGCAGGCATGAGCAAGGGCATTCAGTATCTTTTCAAGAAAAACAAGGTTGAACATATTGCCGGAACCGGCAAGGTAAAACCCGGGAAAAAAGTGGAAGTCATCGGCGAAGACGGCTCCACCAGCGAATATACGGCTCAGCATATTATTCTTGCAACCGGTGCCCGCAGCCGCGAACTCAAAGGCCTGGAGCAGGACGGAAAGAAAATAATAGGTTACCGCAAGGCAATGACCCTCGAAAAACAACCCAAAAGCATGGTGGTGGTTGGTTCGGGCGCCATCGGAGCTGAGTTTGCATTCTTTTACAACAGCATAGGAACCGAAGTAACGCTGGTGGAATATATGCCCAACGTACTTCCCGTTGAGGACGAAGAAGTATCAAAACAACTGGCCAGGAGTTTTAAAAAGCAGGGCATCAAAGTTATGACCGATTCCACTGTTGAATCGGTTGATACCAAAGGCAAACTTTGCAAAGTGGAGATCAAAACGAAAAAAGGAACAGAAACCATCGAGGCCGAAATCGTGCTCTCAGCCGTTGGGATCGCACCCAATATTGAAGGTATCGGACTGGAAGAAACAGGCATAGAGGTTGAAAACGGAAAAATAAAGGTTGACGCATATTACCGCACCAATGTAGAGGGTTATTATGCCATCGGCGACATCGTTCCAGGCCCGGCGCTTGCCCATCTGGCTTCGCATGAAGGCATTATCTGCGTGGAAGCAATTGCAGGTAAAAATCCTGAACCCATTGATTATGGCAATGTCCCCGGCTGCACTTACACCAATCCCGAGGTTGCCTCGGTGGGCATGACCGAAAAAGCCGCACGCGAAGCGGGTTATGAGCTGAAGATCGGCAAATTTCCTTATTCCGCTTCAGGCAAAGCCAGCGCTTCGGGCAGCAAGGATGGTTTTGTGAAACTTATTTTCGACGCCAAATACGGCGAATTGCTTGGCGCACATATGATAGGCGACAATGTAACCGAAATGATCGCAGAACTGGTGATGGCGCGTAAACTGGAAACCACAGCCGAAGAACTGATCAAAGGCATCCATCCCCACCCCACCATGTCGGAGGCAGTGATGGAAGCCGCCGCCGCCGCTTATGATGAGGTAATCCATCTGTAAGCCCTTGGCTGTTCTGACCCGGCAATGTCTGACTTAAAGTAAAGCGCTGATTTTATTATACTTATATTTATGGAAATTATCCAAACCGAGATTGCCGGTGTATACATCATACAGCCCGATGTTTTCAGGGACGAACGGGGGTATTTTTTTGAATCTTTTCATCGCCAGCGCCTGAATGAAGCCGGGATAGGTGCGGTTTTTGTTCAGGACAACGAGTCTGTGTCACAGAAAAATGTACTTCGCGGGCTGCATTTTCAGAAACCTCCGTTTGCACAGGGCAAACTCATCAGGGTGATAAGCGGTGCGGTGATAGATGTGGTGGTTGACTTAAGAAAAGGATCGCCCACATACGGTAAATGGGTTTCTACCATACTCACAGGCGAAAACAAGTGGATGTTCTGGGTCCCTGAAGGTTTTGCGCATGGGTTTCTTACCCTGGAAGACAACACCATTTTTTCCTATAAATGCACAAATTACTACGATAAGGAATCCGAAGGCTCCATCAGGTGGAACGATCCTGATCTGAACATAAACTGGGGAGTGGCGTCGCCGATTTTGTCAGAAAAAGACCAGAAGGCTGGTTTTTTCCGCGATCTGATCAGTCCTTTTTAAACCGATTTTCTGAGGCATCGCCTTCGATCAGTGGCAGGGTGAAGAAAAAACTGCTTCCTTTTTCAGGCTTGCTTTCCACGCGTATTTTTCCCTTGTGCATTTCAACAAATTCTTCCTGACTTGTCCCCTTTCAAATTAGTGCTGTCGTAAGTATTTAATAATCAATGTTTGTGTTTAAAAAAAGGCTAAA
>ERZ869909.2611-NODE-2611-length-11594-cov-32.399931_pt1 | contig 11594 bp, 10 predicted proteins | sample MGYA00520892_ERZ869909 | MGnify/ENA primary metagenome ERZ869909 (study PRJEB32215, sample SAMEA104723947) | bioreactor metagenome | biome: bioreactor; feature: anaerobic bioreactor; material: water | place: China | collected 2015-03-12 ... | reverse complement strand
GACGTGGATTTCGTCATCGAATCGCATAGTTCCCATCCTCGGGACATCATCTTGTTGCATGGGTCGCCCTGGGCCGTCTTTGGCGCCAAGCGCCCTGCAGGAAAGCGGAGCTAACCGCCATGTCTAATCAAACGACACCTGATCCATCGATCGAGACCGCCTACGAGTCCGCCGTGGATGCGAGCGACGTGCCGCGTGTGGGCGCCCGCGAGCTCGCGCTCGCTCTCAAGATCCTGTCCTCGGGCAACGGCCTGCTGCTGCCGTCGGTGACGCTGTCCGACGACGATCTTCGCCGTGTCGAGCAGGACTTCTGGCAGATCTCGCCCCGTGCCCGCGTGCGCAAGGTCGCCGTGCTCCTGCGCTTCCGCAGTTTCCTGGCGGCCTGCCAGTCGCGTCACGTGAGCGAGCTCATCGCGCGCCATGGCCAGCAGGCGCTCGTGACCGCGCTCGAAGCGGCCGCGCATATGCGCCTCAACGCCAAGTGGGGCTTCAATCCGCATAAGATGGCCCGCACCATGAGCGAGGCGTTGGCTGCTGCGGCCGAAGGTTATCGGGTCGAAGGCCGCGCCGTCCCCGCCTGATCGGGGCGCGTGTGCGATTGCTGTCATGAATTAAGCCCCGCACGCGCTCGCCGTTGCGGGGCTTTTCTTATTTGCTCGCCGCCTGTCAGTAGGCGTTCTCGGACTTGAGAAGCGCGAGCGGTGTCATCACCAGAATGTAGAGATCGAAGAACACCGACCAGTTATCGATGTAATAGAGATCGTGCGAGACGCGCTGCTCGATCTTTTCCTCGGTATCCGTCTCGCCGCGCCATCCGCGGATCTGCGCCCAGCCGGTGATGCCGGGCTTCACTTTGTGGCGCGCGTAGTAGCGTGTGACGACCTCGTTATAGAGACGGTCCTGCGCCTTGGCGGAAACGGCGTGCGGACGCGGGCCCACGAGCGACAGGTCGCCCTTGAGCACGTTGAAGAGCTGCGGAAGCTCGTCGAGGCTCGTCTTGCGGATGAAGCGTCCGACACGTGTCACACGGGGATCGCCTTTGGTGACCAGTCGGCTCGCGTCGTGGTCTGTCATGTCCACGTGCATGGAGCGGAATTTGAACACCTCGATCAACTCGTTGTTGAAGCCGTAGCGGCGCTGCCGGAAAAACACCGGGCCGCGGGAATCGAGTTTGATGGCGGCCGCGACCAGCAGCATGACGGGGGCAAGCATCGTCACGGCGGCAAGCCCGATCGATTTGTCGAACAACCATTTGACCACGTAACCCCAATCCGCGATCGGCCGGTCGTAGAGATCGAGCATGGCGACGGAGCCGAGGTGCGAATAGAGGCGGGGTGCGAGCCGGAGCTGCATAGCGCCCGCGGGCAGGCGGATGTCGGCGGGGAGCACGGAAAGCCGGCTCGCCACGTCGTGCAGGCGCCGCTCGCCCGCGAGGGGAAGGGCAATGATCACGAGGTCGACACGCGCTGCACGCGCTGCGTCGACGAGTTCGTCGAGCGTGCCGAGCCGCGCGTCAGCGCTCCGGGAAGGGGCGCCTCGGGCGATGCTGCGGTCGTCGAATACGCCGACGATGCGGATTTCCGAGGCTTGCTCGTTCTCGAGGGCAAGAAGCAATTCGTCCGTCAGGGTGCCGGTTCCGTAGATCACGGCCCGCCGCACGAGCCGTCCTGAGTTGCGCAGCCGCGCCAGAACGAGGGCGAGCGCTGCACGTTCGGACGCGAACGCCATGCCGCCCACGACCATCCAGACTGCGAGCCACACGCGCGAGAATTCCTGACCCGCTTTGAGAAAGAAGATGAGCACGCCCGCGGCCGCGAGCGCGGCGGCCCAACCCAGCATGAGGCGGGGCAGGCTCAGCGGGAACGCCGCGAGTGCGCGCATGGAGTAAAGGCCGAGCAGGTCGAACGCGATCACCGTGACGACAGCCGCGATGACGATCACGGTGCCATAGAGAAGATCCGCCGTGACGACAGGCGCGCCGACGTAGAGGACGGCGAGCACGAGACCCGAGAGGACGGCGATGGCGAACTCCGCGAACCGGACGAGGCCGACGACGACCACCGGCGAGAGAAGATCGATTTTACCGCTCGATCGAAAGCGCCGAGGCGCCTTCGAGATCATCTCGATGAGGGGGGCGGTGGGCGAAGTCGGGACATTCGGCAACATGATATGGCTCATAATGCGACACACCCCGGCCATGCGGTGCCGGTGCTCACATCGAGTGCAGCGCCCGTGCCACAGGGCGCGCGTCGCGCCGGCCACGCGCGCCGAACGCTGCCGTCCTTAACGAAGTGTAAACGTCGGGGAAGGGAGGAGGCGCGCCGTCCGGCGGCCAGCGGTGGGCGCGCGGGGTTTGCGCCGTGCGTGTGCGCTAGACGCTTCGGTAGAAGTCGAGCACAGCGTCCGTCATGGCGCCGACGGTGAACCGGCGCTGAACCGAGGCGCGCAACTCGTCCGCTCGCTCTTGCGCGCCCTCGGGATTGTCGAGCATGGCCTCCATGGCGCGGGCGAGGTCGGGAACGGAGCGGGGCGGGATCAGCGCCGTTCGCGTGCCGGCCACGATTTCGGGGATGCCGCCGACGGACGTCGCAATGAGCGGCTTCCCCGCGGCGCCCGCTTCGAGCACGACATAGGGAAAGCTTTCGGCCCGCGAGGGAACCACCAGCGCGCGTCCGAGCGGGAATGCGGCCTCGGCCGGCATGGCGCCCGCAAACGTCACGTGTCCATCCAACCCGAGGCGCGTTGCTTCCGCCTTGAAAGCCTCGCTGTCCGGCCCCGCGCCGACGATCACGGCGCGCACGGGGCGATGAGCGGTCAGCTCGGCCAGGGCTTTCAGGAGCTCATCGACGCCCTTGAGCGCGCGAAGCTCGCCGATGAAGAGAAAATCCGCGGCGTCGGTGGCGGGCGGCGAGACGATGAAGTCGCGGGGCTGCAGGCCGTTCGGGATGACGCGGCGAGGTGCGCCGTGCTCGCCGACGAGATGGCCGTAGGCCTGGCGCGCGAAATCGGATTCGAAGATGAGCCCGTCGGTCAGCCGCGCCATGATCCGTTCGAGGATGCTGAAAACGGTGCCGGCCGCGGTTCCGGGCTTGTAATGCAGGCTCCCGCCGTGCGGCGTATAGAAGACCCGCACGCGCCCGTTGCCTCGCGCAAGAACGGGCCGCGCGAGACGGGCGTAGGCGCCACCCTTGGCGCCGTGTCCGTGCAGCACGTCGAGATCGAGCGTCCGCGCGAGGCCGCGCACCGCCCGCACTGCCGATGCGTCGCCCAGGCCCGGTCGTCGGCTCATGGGGATGAGCGAGAGGCCGAGCCGGAGGTGCGGCTCGATGGCGGAGAGCTTCTGGGCCGTCAGGCTATCGGTTGCGTTGCGGTCGGCCACGAGGCCGACGAGGTGGCCGCGCCGGGCCTGTTCGCCTGCGAGATCGAGCACGTGCCGGAAAAGCCCGCCGACGGGCGCGCGCATGACGTGGAGAATTCGAAGCGGTGACGGTGCGTCTGTCAAAAGAAAGCGCTCCTTTAGAAGAAGCTCTAGAAGAAGCGCTCGTTGACGTAGACCACGTCGCCCGGCTGGAGTGGATAATCGCCCGGCGCTTCCATCTGGTCGACGATACCGTCCGAGCGGCGCGTGATCCGGAAGCTACGCATGCTCGCGCGCTCCGAATAGCCGCCCGCGATGGCGATCGCGGTCTCGACCGTCATGCCGGAGACGAACGGATACTGGCCCGCCGCCTTGACCTCGCCATAAATGAAGAACGGCCGGTTCTGCAGGACGTCCACGGTGACCTGCGGATCGCGCACGAACTCGGCGCCGAGCCGCCGGCGGATCGTCTCCTCGACATTGCGCGTCGTGCGGCCCCGTGCCTTGACGTCGCCAATAAGCGGCACTGTGATGAGGCCGTCATGATCGACGGTATAGGCGCGCGACAGGTTGGGCTGTCCATAGACGAACACGCGAAGGCGGTCGCCGGTGTCGAGCAGATAGGCCCGGCTCGGCTCGGGCGAGCCGTACGCCGCCGGATGAACGGTCGGCGCACCCCAGGCGATGTCCTCGGCGGGGTGCCGGCCGGAAAATTCGCGATAGTGCGGACGCCCGCCGCCCGTGTGGTGCTCGAAATTGGTCAGCGCCGCAGAGATCACGGTGTCTGGGTCGTGCGCGCACGCGCCGAGCGCCAGCGTCGCCACGCAGGGCAGAAGACGGACCAGGACTGTAAAGCGGGGGCGCATGATCGACCGCTGGAACGGACTAAACATGGCCCCAGTGGTAAGGCGCGAGGGTTAAGAAAACCTAAGGATCCGCCCCTTAATGGGAAGCTTAAGGAAATTCTAACGCTGATCCCATTAATTCGATGTGGGATGAGTCCGGATGGCGGAACTGAGGAACATGGCTCACAACTCAGAGCGTAGCGACGATATCGACCTTCGGTCGCTGTGGCGGACGGCCGTGCGAAGCTTGCCACGGCTGATCGTGATCGGCCTCGTCCTCGGTGGCCTGACCTATGGCGCGCTGAGCCTGATCGCGCCGCACTACACCTCCGAGACGCAGCTCGCCATTGAATCGAAGAGCACCGCAAACCCGTTCACCGATCCGTCTCGCGCGAGTAACGACAGCGTCGCCGTGCGGATGGATCGCGAGGCCGTCAACACGCACGTGCGGGCGTTGATGTCGACCGACCTCGGCGAGCGCATCGTCCGCGAGATGAATCTCGCCGCGCTGCCCGAGTTCAACCCGCTCATGGGTGCGCCGGACGCGATGAGCGCGCTTCTGAGACGGATCGGGATCGGCAATCCGCGCCCGGGCATCAGCGATCAGGATTGGGCGCTTGAGGCCTATTTCGAGCGCCTCGACGTCTACGCCGTTCGCGACAGCCGCTTCATCGGCGTGCGCTTCACCTCGAACGATCCCGAGCTTGCGGCCGCGGTCGCAAACCGCATCGCGGAGACCTACCGCGAGCATCTCGCGCATCAAAGCCTGACCGAGACCGACGAGGTGCAGCAGGCGCTCGCTCCGAAGATCTCGCGCCTCGCCGAGGAAGCGGCGGCGGCAGAGGCCGAGGTCGAGCGGTTCCGCGGCGAAGCCAACATCTTCAAGGGTGGCCAGCAGGCGACGGGCCTCAACGACCAGCAGCTCGCCGAGCTCAATGCCGAGCTCACGAAGATCAAGGCGGCCCGCAGCGAGGCCGAGGCACGGGCCAATCAGGCGCGCGAGATGCAGAAGGCGGGAAATTCCGAAACCCTCGCCGACGTGCAGAAGTCGCCGCTCATCCAGAACCTGGTGCAGAGCCGCGTGCGCGTCGAGCGCCAGATTTCCGAGCTGTCGGCCACGCTGCTCCCCGGCCACCCGCGGATGCGCCAGTTGTCGGCGGATCTGAACGGCCTCAAGCGCCAGATCGCCACCGAGGTGTCCAAGATCGTCGACGGGCTGGGCAAGGAGGCCCGGGTCACCGCCGCGCGCGAGGATGCCGTCAGGAAAAGCATCGACGAGATCAAGGCGCGCATCGTGAGCGCTGGGCCGGAGGAGGCCAAGCTCCGCAGTCTCGAAGCGGATGCCAAGTCGAAGCGGGCCGAGCTGGATCGTCTGCGCGCGCAGTACGAAGCCAACCGCGTGCGGTCGGACGACAGCCGCACCATTCCCGTGGAAGCGCAGATCGTCTCGACCGCGCGTCCGTCGAGCACGCCCGTGTTCCCGAAGAAGGGCGCGAGCGCGGTGCTCGTGACCGTGGCGACCGTGTTGATCGGCCTCGCCCTGGTCGTGACGCGCGGGCTGCTGTCCGGGACCGTCGTGGCGCCGGGCCGAAAGAGTGCCGGCATCCGCCGCCGCAGGGAAGGGGCCGCATCTCCGCGGCTGCCCGATCCGCCCGCATGGGGGCCGCCTCGCACGGCAGCCCGTCCGACGAAGCCTCGCGCTCTCCCTGCAGCCCGCACGCGAGTGAAGCCGGTCCCGCGGCCGGCACCACCGCCCGTTGCTGCGGCGGAAGCCGCCCCCGTCCCCGCTGTCGCTCCTGCGGCGGAGCGTCGGCCGTCCCAGCCGGTACGCCCCGCTACGGCGACGATCGAGACGCCGGGCGCGATGGCCGACCGGCTCGAAAGCATGCGCCAGTCGGGCCTTGGAGGGGCAAGGACGCTGCTCGTCGGCTCGTCCGACAGCTTTACGCTTGCCGCCGAAGCCTCCGCCCTGGGACGCGCGCTGTCCGATAAGGGCCTGACCGTGATCCTGATCGACTGGAGCCTGGACGCCTCGGGCATTTCCGAAGCGCTCGGCCAGCCGTCCTGGCCCGGCTTCTCGGAGCTGCTGGAAGGTCGCGTCGGCTTCGAGGATATCGTCCGCGCGCTCACGGACAGCGACGTCCAGCTCATCCCCTCCGGCCGCAGCGTAAACCAAGGCAGCGGGGGGCTCGATGCGGACAGCATCAATTTCGCGCTGGATGCGCTCGACGATGTTTACGACCACATCGTCGTCGTCGCCCGCGCCGAGCCGGCCCGCGCGGTGTTCGAGGCGATCGAAGGCCGCTTCGACAACGGCGTCATGTTGGTCGACGCCGCCGGACCGGCAGCGCCGTCTCCAGCCGGGTCGTTCCTCGGCTTCGAGGTCGACGGTATCTCGCTGTTCGCGCTCAGGATGACCAAGGAAGCGCCTCAGCGCCGGCCCCGCGCCGCACTGACGCGGGTGGGCTGAGCGGCGTCACCGGCAAACGACGGAGGGGATCGCCCCCATTCCGGAAAGCTGAGGATTTTAACGCCTTTGGAACCATCTTCTTCTTAGCTGGTAGCCCTGAAAAAGGGGATGCGAGCGTGCGATGAGCCGCAAAACGATCGGAATGATGCAGGCCGGTTTGACGGCCCTCCATACGAGCCGTGTCGGGGCCCTGCTCGCGCCGCTGACACGCGGCAAGGGCATTGTGTTCACGCTTCACAGCGTGCATCCCGAGCCGCCATCGGCTTTCGATCCCAACGGCATGTTGAGGATCACGCCCGAGTTCCTCGAAGCGACGATCCGGATCGTGCGCAAGGCGGGCTACGACATCGTCTCGCTCGACGAGGCTGCGCGCCGTCTGAAGGCGAAGGACGAGAGCCGGCCCTTCGCTGTCTTCACGCTCGACGACGGCTATCGCGACAACCGCGACTACGCTTATCCGATCTTCAAGAAATACGACGTTCCCTTCGCGATCTACGTGCCGGCCGACTATGCCGACGGGAGGGGCGATCTTTGGTGGTACGTCCTCGAAGAGGCGCTCCGCCACGCAGACAGCCTTCGCATCGGATTTGCGGGCGCGCTGCGCGAGTACGATCTTTCGACGCCGGAGGCCAAGACGCGCGCGTTCCGCGAGATCTATTGGCCGCTGCGCGATCTGCCGGAGCGCGAGCTGCGCGCAACCGTCCGCAAGATCGCGGATACCGTCGGCTACGACACCTCGACGCTCTGCCGCGATCTCGTCATGGATTGGGACGAGATCCGCGAATTGGCGGCCGACCCGCTCGTGACGATCGGCGCGCACACGTGCACGCACTACGCCGTCGGAAAATTGTCCGAGGACGAAGCGAGGAAAGAGATCGCAGCGAGCGTCGCGCGCATCGAGAAGGAGCTGGAGCGACCCTGCCGCCATTTCAGCTTTCCGTACGGCGACCCCGCGAGCTGCGGGCCGCGCGAATTCGCGCTGGCCGAGGAGCTGGGGCTCGAAACTGCGGTCACGACGCATAAGGACGTGCTGCGCCACTCCTACCCCATGACCGGCTTGCCGCGCGTATCGCTCAACGGCCGCTTCCAGGATGCGCGATACGTCGAGGTCATGATGACGGGGCTGCCGTTTCAGCTCTTCGACACGGCGGCTGCGGCATGGCGCGCCGTCAGGAAGCCTTTCCGGGATTGGCGCCGCGACGGTGAGGTGCCGGCGGGCTCGCGTCCGGGCGCTGCATCCACTTGACCAGCCACATGGCCGGCGGCAGCCAGGCCAGCCCCGCGACGGGGTAGTACAGGATTTCGGCGAGCTTGCTGCCGCCGACCTGAAGCACCACGGCCACCATCATCGCCGCCAGCGCGTACACGGCCAGGAAGACCAGGAGCGCGATCGCACCCACGAGTTTGCGTTGGCGAATGGTCATGAGGCCCGTCCGTTCCCGTAAGGGCGCCCGATCATCGCATTGATCGGCGCGCGGCTTCGCCCTATCACATCCTCGCCCGTCGTGCCCGCCGAAAAGAGGATCCCTGATCCCGGGGCGACGGAGCTTTCCAAACGACAACGAACGCGAAAAACGGCGTCGCAAGGGATATTCGGGGCATGGCGGTGAGCAGCACGACGAAAGACCACGGAAGCGCGGCGGGGTTGAACCCGGGATGGGACCAGGCCGTCATGCTGTGGCTCTGGGCCATTGCCGGCCTTGTGCTGGCGATGATCACCGTCGGCGGCGCCACCCGTCTCACCGATTCCGGACTGTCCATTACCGAGTGGCAGCCGATCCTCGGCACCATTCCGCCGCTGACCGAAGCGCAATGGCAGGAAGCCCTCGAAAAATACCGCCAGATTCCCCAGTACCAGCTCATCAACAAGGGCATGAGCCTCGAGGACTTCAAGTTCATCTTCTGGTGGGAGTGGGGTCACCGTTTCCTCGGCCGTATCATCGGTCTCGCATTCGCGCTGCCGCTGCTGGTGTTCTGGTTCGTCGGCGCCCTGAAGCCCGGCTACGGCCTGAAGTTTCTGGGCGTGCTGGCGCTGGGCGGCCTGCAGGGCGTCATCGGCTGGTACATGGTGAAGTCAGGCCTCGTCGACCGCGTGGACGTGAGCCAGTATCGCCTCGCACTGCACCTCACGGTGGCGTTCGTCATTCTGGCGTGGGTAGTATGGCTCGCACTCGATCTCGCGAAGCCGCGGCCGGCGGCAGCGGCGCAGCACCTCGCGGTGCCCTCGCGCCTGCCTGCGGTGATCGTGGCGATCCTGTTCGTTCAGGTCGTGCTCGGCGCGTTCGTGGCCGGCTTGAAAGGCGGCCTCGTCTACAACACGTGGCCGAGCATGAACGGGGCCCTGGTGCCCTACGATCTCTGGGCCATCGAGCCTTGGTATCTCAACCCGTTCGAAAATCCGGTGATGGCGCAGTTCAATCACCGCCTGGTCGCCTATGCCATCACCGCTCTCGCGGCGGTGGAATTGTGGCGGACGCTGCGCAGTCGCGAGCGGGCGTCCCTCGCGGAAACGCGTTCCGCGGCTCTGCTGATGGCGGGCGTGCTGGTGCAGGTCGCGCTCGGCATCTGGACGCTGCTCGCGGCCGTGCCGATCGGGCTCGGCATCGTGCACCAGGCCGCCGCCGCGGTTCTGCTCGCGATCGCCGTGCGCCATCTCCACGTCGCGCGGCGGAGCGCGTGACGCCGGCGAAGGAAGCGGACGAGGCTCAGAGCCCTAGCATGAGACGGATGTTCTGCACCGCGGCTCCCGCCGCGCCCTTGCCCAGATTGTCGAGCCGGGCCACGAGCAGCGCCTGACGGCCGTCCGCATCGGGAAAGACGAAGATTTCGAGCTTGTCGGTGCCGTTGAGCGCAAGGGCGTCGAGCCGCCCGCCGAGCGCCTCGCGCTCCGCACTCGGCACAACCCTCACCAGCTCCGCGTCGGCATAGTGATCCGTGAGCGCGCGCTCGATGTCGAGAGGCGAGGGTTTGCCCGCCAGCGCGTCGAGGTGCACCGGCAGGCTCACGAGCATGCCCTGGCGGAAGTTGCCGACCGACGGCACGAACATCGGCCGCCGCGTGAGGCGGCCGTACCGCTCGAGCTCCGGCACGTGCTTGTGGGCGAGACCGAGGCCGTAAAGCTCGAAGGCGGGTGCGGTTTTCTCGATCTCGTAGGCTTCGATCATCTGACGCCCGCCGCCGGAGTAGCCCGAGACGGCGTTGACCGTCACGGGATGGTCCTGGGGCAGAAGGCCCGCATCGACGAGCGGCCGGACGAGGGCGATCGCGCCCGTCGGGTAGCACCCCGGGTTCGCGACGCGCCGCGCGGCGCGGATCGCGTCGCTCTGCTGCGCGTCGAGTTCCGGAAAGCCGTAGACCCAGCCGTCCGCCACGCGATGGGCCGTCGAGGCATCGACGATGCGCGGTGCGCGGTTTCCGAGAGCGTCCGCGAGCGCCACCGCGTCCACCGCTGCCGCATCCGGCAGGCAGAGCACGACGAGATCGACGTCCGCCATCAGGGCCTGGCGCGCCTCGGCGTCCTTGCGCTTCTCGTGCGCGATGCTCGCGACCGCGATGGACGGCTCGGCCGCCAGACGTTCGCGGATCTCGAGACCGGTCGTGCCGGCCTCACCGTCGATGAAGATCCGCGCCTGTGCACCGCCGGGATGGGAAGTGTCCGCCATGGTCAGTATCCGAACGCCTCTTTGAGACCGAGCCGGTTGAGCACGCCCTGGAACAGCGTCTCCGAGCAGCCGAAGCTGTAGGTTGCGCAGGTGATCTTGTGGCTGTCGGTGTAGATCATGTCGAGCGCAACCCACACGATGATGATGAGACCGAGCCAGGCGATCCAGGGATACTTCGCGAGCAGCTTGGCGATGTAGGTCGAGGCCACCGCCATGAGCACGATCGCGAGACCGAGGCCGATGACGAGGATGGCCAGCGGCTCGCTCGTGCCCTGCGCGACGCCGGCGACGGCCAGCACGTTGTCGAGCGACATCGAGACGTCGGCCAGGATGATGGTCCAGAGCGCGCTCCAGAAGCTGACCTCGCTTTTGACGGGGGCGTTCGAGGCGACGCCGGCCTCGATGTCGTGGATGGCGTGCATGTCGCCGTCCACGATCTGGCGGTACATCTTCCAGGCGACGAACAGCAGCAGCAGGCCGCCGGCGAGCGTGAGGCCAATGATCTGCAGGAGCTGGACGGCGATGCCCGAGAAGAGGATGCGCAGCACCACCGCGCCGGTGATGCCCCAGAAGATCACGCGTGCCCTGTACTCCGGCGCCACCCGGGAGGCCGCCATGCCGACGACGATGGCGTTGTCGCCTGCGAGCGTTAAGTCGATGAGGATGATGTTGAAGAGCGCAACGGAGTGTTCGACAAACCAGTCGTAAAGCCAGTCCATATGATCCCTTGCGCTCCCAGCGAAATCCCGAGTGTCCTGAACAGGGAGGCATTAGGGGAGCCGCCAAGCCATAGTCAAGGTGCGCTCGGGGGGCGAGGCCACAAAGTTGCCGCTCTTTACCATCGCCGCGGATACCGAGGGGAGGGGCGTCTTTCCGAAGGCCTCCTGAAACGAAACAGCCCGCCTGTGAGGGCGGGCTGTCGCAAAAAACGTAGATGATCTCGGAGACTAGCGCTTCGAGAACTGGAAGCTGCGGCGAGCCTTGGCCCGGCCGTACTTCTTACGCTCGACGGTACGGCTGTCGCGCGTGAGGAAGCCGCCCTTCTTGAGCACGGTGCGCAGCTCCGGCTCGTAGTAGGTGAGCGCCTTCGAGATGCCGTGACGCACGGCGCCGGCCTGGCCGGAAAGACCGCCGCCGGCGACAGTCGCGACGATGTCGAACTGCGAGGCGCGGTTGGCGGCCGCGAGCGGCTGCTGAAGCAGCATCTGCAGCACCGGACGGGCGAAATACGCCGTGTAGTCCTTGTTGTTGATCGTGAT
>ERZ869909.2610-NODE-2610-length-11598-cov-51.182797_pt1 | contig 11598 bp, 8 predicted proteins | sample MGYA00520892_ERZ869909 | MGnify/ENA primary metagenome ERZ869909 (study PRJEB32215, sample SAMEA104723947) | bioreactor metagenome | biome: bioreactor; feature: anaerobic bioreactor; material: water | place: China | collected 2015-03-12 ... | reverse complement strand
GGAAAATGCAACACCCCCCGCCATTGGCATGAGAGCCGGGAATGGTGGAGCCGGTCGGCGCTGGACAGGCGACGCCTTGCGGTTTAGGATGTGGGCCGCCTGGTGTTACCGCCAGGCATGCGCGCCCATAGCTCAGCTGGATAGAGTACTGCCCTCCGAAGGCAGGGGTCGCAGGTTCGAATCCTGCTGGGCGCGCCACGAATTCAAGGGCCTGCGACACTCTCGCGGGCCCTTTTTTCTGGAAGGTTTATCTGATGGGCGCCTTCGGCTCCAGTGCCTCCTTCTAGCTTAATCGCCGATACAGCGTCGAGCGGCTGATTCCCAGTGCGCGGGCTGCGGCGGTCATGTTTCCGTCATGCTCCTGCAAGACGCGCTCCATATGAATCTGTTCGAGTTGCCTCAGCTCTTGTGGCTCCGCTTTGGGCTCGCCAGCCATGCCCTGTCGTAACCTGGTTGGGTAGCCAGCCACACTTCCACATAGCCTACGCTGCCAGCGAGGTGAGAGCCCCTCCAGTGTCAGCTTATGACACTCAGGCTCCGTTCCTACCAGAGCTGCCTCGAGGCAGTGCTCCATCTCTCGCCAGTTGCCGGGCCATGGGTAGGAAGCGAGGCGTTCGAGCAAGGCATCGTCCAAGGTTAAGCTCCGGCTGTGACGGCGACATAGCGATGCCCAGCGTTCGCGAATGCGGTCCTCGAGGTTGGTCTGCTCGTTTAAAGGGGGGAGTTCCACGATGACTCCGGCCAGGCGATAGAAGAGGTCCTCTCGGAAGTTACCTGCTGTCACCAGGTCTTCCAGGTCTCGGTGGCTGGCGGCGATCACCCGGCAGTCAATGGGTACCTCCCGGTGGTCGCCCAGGGGTGTCACCACTCGCTCCTGCAGCACCCGGAGCAGCCTCGCCTGAAGTGCCGGCGGCATGTCGCCTATCTCGTCGAGCAGCAGGGTACCTCCATTGGCCTGCACCAGGCGCCCGCTGTAGCCACCCTTGCGGGCGCCGGTAAAGGCGCCTTCTCCGTAGCCGAAAAGCTCCGCCTCGATCAGGCTTTCGGGCAGTGCCGCGCAGTTGAGCGCAACGAAGGGGCTCTGCTCGTTAAGGCTGGCGTGCAGGGCACGAGCCAGCTGTTCCTTGCCGGTACCGGTCTCGCCTTGCAGCAGCACCGGTAGCCCCGCCTCAAGCGCTCGGCTGGCCCGCTGTGCTTCCCTGGCCAGTGCCATCGGCCAGCCCTCCACCAGCGTCTCCAGGTCACGGGAGCGTGCGGGCTTCGGCGAAGCAATCGGCATGACGGTAGCTTCGCCGTCGAGTGTCGATGGTTGCCACGCTTCGGGAGGGTTGAGCCGCCCCACCAGGTGGCCGCCGGCGAGCGGCAGCCCCAGCAGGGCCGAGCGCCCCTCGCACTGGCGACGAATCTCCGTCCAGGAATTACCCAATAACGCTTCTATGTGCTGGCCGATCAGTGACGCTGGGGCGTGCCCCAGCCATTGGGTAGCCTGGGGGTCCACCGCCAGGATCAGACCGGCGTCGTTGATGGCCACCAGACCGCAGGCCACGCCATCCAATTCGGCCAGTGAGGCGTGCATCTGGAGCACCCAGCGCTGCTGGTAGTGCTGGCGGAATAGCTGTTGCTCCAGGGCGCCAGTTAGCTGTTGCACTCGGCGCAGGAAGATCTCGGGCCGGGGGTGATCGGCATCGAAGGTGAGGTCGATCAAGCCCAGACAGTCGCCGTCGAGATCGAACAGCGGGGCGGCCACGCAGGAAACTGGGTTGTCGGGGAACAACAGATGCTCACACGACTTGACCAAAACTGGTGCCCGCTCGATGAGCGCCAGGGCTGGCGCATTGGTGCCAAACCAGCGCTCGTCCAGGTTGATGCCAGCTTCGATTTTAAAACGGTCAGCGAGCACGAAGTTCCGACCGTAGCTCTTGAGGACGGTGGCATCCGGGGTGGCCAGCAGCAACTGGCAACCGTGCAGGTCTGCGGCCACCCGGCTGACCAAAGGGTCGGCCAGTTCGAGCAGGCGGCGGTGAGTCTCGCGCTGCTGACGGAGCTCGCTACTCTCGAGCCGCGGCAGCTCGGGTCTGGTATCGAGCTGTAGGCCGTATTCCATGCAGCGCTGCCAGGACCGGCCGATGCTGGCATCGAGCAGCTCCATCGGCAGTTGGCCTCGGCGCAGATGCTCGTGGGCCTGGCGGATCACGTCGGGGGTTCTCAGCGCGGCTCTGGTGATCATGGGGCCTCCCAGCGAAGCTGGCGAATTGTCCCAGGATGCGACAGCCGTCGTGTCTGGCGACGCGACAAGGCTGTTGCAGGAATCGGGGTGCTCACCAACATGCTGATATCGTTGTGATTATTATGTCTCGGCCTGGCTGGCATGGGGCTTGCAGTTAGAGTTCCAGGGCCGTGCGGCGCCAGGCGCGGTCTCCCGACAATCATAAATCAGCCCCACAGGAGCACAACCATGACGCAACCCTCCGCCGCCATTCAGTCCTGGCTGGACAAGAGCCATGCCCTCTTCGTCGGGGGACAGTGGCGCTCTGCTGCCAGCGGCGAGACCCTGGACGTTTACAACCCCGCTACCGCCGAGATCATCAGCCGAGTCCCGGCGGGAGACGCCGCCGATATCGATGCCGCCGTCGACGCCGCTCGGGAGGCCTTCCGCACCTGGCGCAAGTCGCGTCCGGTCCGGCGCGAAAAGCTGCTGCTGGACCTGGCCGATGCCCTGGAGGCCCGCGCCGACGACTTCGCCCTGCTCGAGACCCTGGACAACGGCAAGCCGGTCACCTTCTCGCGGCATATGGACGTGGCCCTGGCCATCGACTTCATTCGCTACACCGCCGGCTGGGCCACCAAGGTCGAAGGGCGCAGCATGACCCCCTCCATGCCCTTCGTGCCCGAGGACAAGCAGATCGTGGCCTATACCCGCCGCGAACCCATCGGCGTGGTGGGCGCCATCATCCCCTGGAACTTCCCGCTGCTGATGGCGGCGTGGAAGGTGGCCCCGGCGCTCGCCGCCGGCTGCAGCATCGTGCTCAAGCCCGCCGAGGATACTCCCCTGACCGCCTTGCTGCTGGCCGAGCTGGTCGAGCAGGTGGGCTTTCCCGCCGGCACCCTCAACGTAGTCACCGGCCTGGGCCACACCGCCGGTGCCGCATTGGCTGCCCATCCCGGCATCAACAAGGTGGCCTTCACCGGCTCCACCCCGGTGGGCAAGCTGATCGGCCACGCCGCCATGGAGAACATGACCCGTACCACCCTGGAGCTGGGCGGCAAATCACCGGTGATGGTGCTGGCCGACGCGGATGTCGAGGCCGCCGCCGCGGGCGCGGCTCAGGCGATCTTCTTCAACCAGGGGCAGGTCTGCACCGCCGGTTCACGGATCTATGTCCACGAGTCGATCCATGACGCCTTCGTCGCCCGGCTCGCCGAGCAGGCCCGCGGCCTGACCCTGGCGCCGGGCTGGGAACCCACCACCACCCTGGGCCCGCTGGTTTCCGCCAAGCAGCAGAGTCGGGTGCTTGACTACATCGAGCAGGCACGCCGCGATGGCGGCATCATCGTTACCGGCGGCGGCAAGGGCAGTGATACCGGCTACTTCGTCGAACCCACGGTGATTACCGGCCTTGCCCAGTCAAGCCGCTGCGTTCAGGAGGAGATCTTCGGCCCGGTGGTGGTGGTGCAGACCTTCCGCGAACTGGACGAGCTGGTGACGCTGGCCAACGACTCTCCCTACGGCCTGGCCGCCAGCCTCTGGTCCAACGATCTCTCCGCGGTCAACCGCCTGGTGCCGGAAATCGAGGCCGGGAGCGTCTGGGTCAACGGCCATAACCTGCTGGACGCCTGCATGCCCTTCGGCGGCTTCAAGCAGTCGGGTATCGGTCGTGAGCTCAGCGACTCCCTGATCGAGCATTACACGGAGCAGAAGTCGGTCGTGATGATCGTCTAGGGAAACACTGATTTACTACTGCGCTCGATATCCTGGCCGCCGGCGGTGCTCGCAATCCTCATTGAGCACCCAGTCAACTCCGGTTGCTCCGCTCCGGCGGCGGCCAGCCTCTCATCGCTCGCGACGTAAATCAGCGCTCCCCAACTCTTAACCGTTTGTTTTTGAAACGCTAACCCAAGGGACATCCCCATGCATAACAACAAGAGACTCCCGCGCCGGGCGCTGGGCGGACTGCTGCTGGCCGCCGCCCTGCCCGCCCAGGCCTATGAGCTAGCCGACCTCGGCCACGCCACCGTGGATATCGACTTCCAGGCGCTGATGGGCGCCTTCCATAGCGACCGGGGCTATGCCACCGGCGCCGCCGAGCCGCGCCGCTATCGCTGGCAGGAGGGGGTAGTAACACTGGGCGCCGAACTCAACCCCAAGGAGGCTGGCCTCTATGGACGGGTCAGCACCGTCGGCACCGCTACCTGGGGCGATGGCGATGCCGCCGGCTTTACCTCCGGCCAGGAGCGAGAGCTGGACCTGGAGGATGCCTTCGTCGGTTACCGCAGTGAGGCTCTGGGCGGTTCGCCCTGGTCTCTCGACGTCTCCGCCGGGCGCCAGGCGATCACCCTGGGCGATGGCTTCCTGATAGCCGGCGATGCCCTCAATCTGGGCGACGCCCTGGGCGATGAGCTCGACCGCGGTGGCGCCTACTACCTGGCCGGCCGCCAGGCCTTCGATCGTACCGCCGTTGTGACCCTGGGTCATGCGGGCTGGCAGGGCCAGTTGGCCTGGTTCGAGTCCGACAACCCGGCCCAGGCCAGCACCGAGATGGCCGCCCTGACCCTGGCCCATGACCATGGCAGCGGCCTGGTGGAGGCCACCTACCTGCGCGGCCTGGGCGTCGATGAGGCACAGGCCGATGATTTCCTGGCCGAGCGCGACGGCATGGACGTCTATGGGGTGCGCCTCGAGCAGCGCCTGCTGGATGATGCCCTGACCCTGCGTGGCGAGCTGGCCCATCAGCGCAAGGACAGCCGCGAGAACGCCTGGGCCCTGGAGCCTGCCTGGACCTTCAGCGAGCTGCCTGGCCAGCCGACGCTGTCGCTGCGCTACAGCCGCTTCTCCGAGGCGTGGGATCCGCTCTTCTACGGCTTTACCCGCGGCTATGGCACCTGGTTCCAGGGCGAAGTGGCGGGCAACTATGCCGGCCCCTTCAACAGCAATGCCGAGGTGTGGCGCCTGGGGCTGGAAGGCTCGGTGAACGAGAGCCTGCATCTGGGGCTGCTGGCCTACGACTTCTCGAGCCGCGATACCCTGGATCAGCCCGACATGGGTGGGCGCGAGTACAACCTCTACGCGGAGTGGCTGCCCACCGACTGGCTCTATGTCTCCCCGCTGCTGGGCTGGTACGCTCCCGACAGCAGCGCGTCCCGGGGCGGTATCCAGCTCGGCGACGACGATACCTCTTTCTACGCCCAACTGCTGGTGGGGGTCTTCTTCTGATGGTGCCAGGCGATGCCGGCGAGGTCCTGATTGCCGGAGGCGGCCCCGCCGGGGCCGCCCTGGCCCTGCTGCTGCATCGCGCCGGCCGTCGGGTCACCCTGGTGGGCCGCCCCCGGGACTACCGCGCCATCGAGGGGGTTTCCCGGCGCAGCCTCCAGGCCCTGACCGGCCTGGGGCTGCGTCGCGCCGCCGCCTGCGCCGTGGGCCCCCTGCCGCGGCGAGTGATCTGGGGCGGCGAGCCCCGGGCCCCCAACGCCGAGTGGCTGCTGCCGCGCCCGGCCTTCGATGCCGCGCTGCTGGCGGATCTGCGCGATGCCGGCGTTGCCGTAATCGAGGCGCGGATCACCGCCCTGGAGGGTGATGGTGACCAGGCGCGGCTGCGTCTGGCGGACGGTCACGTTCTGGCGGCGCCCTGGGGGGTGGATGCCCGGGGGCGTGCCGCGGCGCGGCGCCACTTCCTCGACGCGGCTCCCTGGTCGACCCCCGCCTGGATCCTGCGCGGTGACGCCGTGGCGCCGACGCCGGCCAGCGCCGCCCTGTCGCTGGCCGAGGGCGGCTGGGCCTGGTGGTCGCGCCTGGCTGGCCAGCAGTATCTGCAGCTGGCTCTGCCGGAGGCGACGTTGCGCCGGGCGCGGCGTGCCCCCGATGCCTGGCTGGCCGCCCAGCCGGCCCTGGCCTCGCTGTGGGGAGACGCCAGGATCCACCATCACTACCAGCGCCCCAGCATGCTGGGGCGCACCCGGGTACGGCAGGGGCGCCTGTGGCGCCTGGGGGATGCCGCCATGGCCATCGACCCCCTCTCCGGCCAGGGCATCTTCAATGCGCTCTCCTCGGCCCATGGCCTGGCGCCGGTGCTCAACAGCTTGCTCGAGGGTGAGCGTCTCGCGCCGCTGGAGCGCTTTCACCAGCGCCGCCAGGACGCCCAGTACTGGCGCTTCGCCCGGGCGGGTCGCGACTTCTATCGCCAGGCCATGGCTGCCAACCCCACCCCCTACTGGGGGCCGCGCTGCCACTGGCCCGATCATCAGCCGCTCCACCTGCCGGAGCCCTGGGACCGGGTACGGGTGAGGCGCGCCCCGGCCATCGTGGGTACGCGACTGCTGGAGCGCGAGCTGGTGACCACGCCGGATCAACCGCTGGGAATCCAGGCCGTAGCGGGCGTTCCGCTGGCACCGGTCGTCGTCGCCATGCAGCGTGGGGAGCTCGATGCCGCGAGGGCCTTGCTCGGCGCTGCTGGTCCCGCCTCCGGTGCTCTCTCTCGATGGTGGCACGATCACCCCGACTGGCCGGTGCTGCCCTGGGCCGCCACCTCTCCCGGCCCCCCGGGTTCATCACCGACGCACTCCGCCAGCCAGTAGCCCAGGGCGTGGGCGGCGGCGAAGCTAGCGCCGCCCAGTGCGGGGGGGATCTCGGGCCCCGGCGGCCCTGGCATCCAGGGCTGCCAGGCATGGCCATCCATCCGCGTCTCCCGGGCCGCCCAGACGCAGGCGTACCAGCGGCCGTCGCGCCCAAGGAGGGGCGGGCCCGGCATCAGGCCCGCCGCCCCGCTCACCGCCATCACCCCGGGCCAGGCCGCCGGATAGACCGGCGCGCCGAAGCGGGGGCTGGCGGCGACGATCCGGGTGCCGGCGGCCTGGAGGCGTGCCACCGCCGCCTTGAGCCGCGCATCGGCTCGCGGCAGGCCCAGGCTGCAGAGTAGCCAGGCCGGCGGTGATTCGGCCTGCCATTCGAAGGCCGTGGCCAGGGCGGCCGCACCGGCGGTAAGGCGCTCGTCGAAGAGCTTGTAGAGGGCGATCTCCAGCCGCGAGAGCGGCAGGTAGTGGCCCAGGGTGGCGAGGATCGCCCGCCCGTGGCCCAGGCGATCCTCGGCGTCGTTGCCGCCGGGGGAGGCGAAGCGTGCCAGGGCCATGCCGGGTGGCGCACCGCTATCAATCACGCCGAGGGTGGGCCTTGGGGACGTTATTAGCGGCATGGCGCCGCCTCCACCGTGACCAGCCGGCCCTGTGCGAGGCGATAGCGGGCATCCAGGTTGTCGAAATGGCCACCCTGGTGGCTGATGATCAGCCGGGTGGCGCCGCCCAGCAGCTGGTCGAGCAGGGCATCGAAGGCCCGGGCGGCATCCGGGTCGAGGGCCGCGGTGGGCTCGTCCAGCAGCACCAGGCTAGGCTGCTTGAGCAGCGCTCGCGCGAGCGCCAGGCGCGCGCGCTGGCCGCCCGAGACTCGGCCGCCCAGGTCGCCCAGCTCGGTGTCGAGCCCCTCCGGTAGGGCCTCCAGCCAGTCCCCCAGCCCCACCCGCTCCAGCGCCTCGCACAGCTCGCCCTCGTCGGCCTCAGGCGCCAGCGCCCGCAGGGTCTCGGCCAGGCTGCCGCGCAGCAGGCTGGGGTGCTGCTCCACCCAGGCCACCCGCTTGAGCCAGTGATGCCGGGCAAGTGCATCGAGGGGGATGCCATCCACGCGGATCTCGCCCGCCTCGGGGGCTTCCAGTCCCAGCAGCAGTCGGATCAGGCTGCTCTTGCCGGCCCCGGAGGAACCGTCGATCAGCACCTTGCTGCCCGGGGGGATAGCCAGATCGACGCCGTCCAGCAGCCAGTCGGCCTGGCCGGGATGACGAAAGCGCAGCCCCTCGAGGCGAAGCTCGCCGGGGCCCAGGGGGCGGATGCCCCGGTAGGGGTCGCCCATGGCGGGTTCGTCGAAAAGTTCCGCCAGGCGCCTGGCGCTGACTCTGGCTCGCTGCCAGCCCCCATAGAGCCCCAGCAGGCCGCCGATGGGCGCCATCACCATGCCCAGGTAAGCCAGCAGCGCCACCAGTTCGCCCAGCTGCAGCTGCCCCTGAATCACCAGGTAGCCGCCCAGCAGCAGCAGCCCGGCCCGGGCCAGGGAGAGGATCAACTGGGGGCCCATATCGCTGAGAAACCCTACCCAGCGCACCGCCAGCAGGCGCCGCAACTGCTCGTGGCCGAGCCCCTGGAGGCGATTGAGGCGCGATGGTTCCAGGGCCTGGCCCTGGAACCAGGGGCCGTGGGCCAGGGTGTCCTGCCAGAATCCGGAGATGTCGCCGCTCTGTTCGCGCAGCGCCTGCTGGCGCCGGGTCAGGGCCGGGCGCCAGGCGCGCAGCCAGAGCCACTGGATCGGCACCAGCACCGCCACCAGCAGCATCAGGGTGGGACTGAACAGGCCGATCATGGCCAGCGCCCCCACCAGTCCCAGCAGGTTGGAGAGCCCGCTGAGCAGGCCGTCCAGGGCGAAGCCCTGAAGGATCGACAGATCACCGTCGAGGCGACTCATCAGGTCGCCGCGCCCCCGGGCCTGCCAGCGGGCCGGCGCCAGGCGCAGCAGGTGGCGAAGCAGCGAGCGGCGCAGCGACAGCAGCAGCCGGGCGGAGAGGGCCACATGCTGCAGCCGGGTCAGGCCCTGCAGACCCAGGGCGGCAAGCCCCACCCCTACCAGGGCGGCGACATAGGCCACCACGGTGGAGAAGTCGCCCTGCATCAGGCCCTGGTCGATCAGCCGCTGGGTGAGCAGCGGCGGCAGCAGCGCCAGCAGGGTGGCCAGCAGGCTGAGCCCCAGCAGCCGGGCAAGCGCCAGCCGCCGCGCCCTGAGGGGACGGTAGAGCCAGGCCCAGGGGAGTGTCTGGGCGTCGCGGACGGGGACAGTCTCACGCATCGGTACGCTCTTTCTTCAAGGAACGGTCCTCAGCAAAAAGGGCCGGTCGCTCTCGCAAGCGCCGGCCAAGAGAGGCACCTGACGGCGTCTAGAAGCGTGCCACCTTCAGTGTCGCGGTGCTCATGTCGCCGGGCAGGCGAATACGCCCCAGGTCGTTGAAGTCGTCATCATAGATGGCGATATCGCTGGAGGCGCCCCCCAGATAGATCCGCGAACCGTCGTAGGAGGTGTTGATGCTGTAGTAGGTGTGATCCAGGTCGATCACCTTGACGATCTCCCGGGTGCGGGCGTCCAGCTTGCTGAGCTGGGTGTAGACGCCGTAGAAGACGTCCCGCTCCCGGGGGTCGGAGACCATGGAGAAGATGATGAACTCGAAGGGGGCGATCTCCTTGTTCTCGGTCTCGCCGGTGGCCAGGTCGACCCGACTGATGCCCCAGTGCCAGGCCTCGTCTTCCTCGCCGGGATGCTCCGCCACCGTATAGGGGCGCAGGAACTCGTTGGTCACCTCGCCCATGGTCCACATGGCGAGGGAGTCCGGCGGACTGAAGTCGGGGCGGTCCCAGTTCCGATTGGCGATGGCGATCTCGGTGTCGCCGCTTTGCGGATCGACCCGGTAGATATCGGCGCCGGCGAGATACAGATAGCCGTCTTCGGCGGCGCCCATGGTGGTCACCTGGCGCGGTGCCGGGAAGGTAGCCAGGGGCTCGGCAGCGAGACCCGCTGCCGTGTCATAGACCGCCAGCTGCGGCTCCAGTACCTCGTAATGGTCGAGGCCCAGGCGCACCCGGTCCCAGACGCTGTAGAGACGGCTGCCGTCGGGACTCACGGCCAGGGAGGCGATGGATTTGGCGCGTATGGCGTCGCCCGAGCCCCTGGCACGGAAGACCTCCTCGCAGCTGGTCAGGTCGATACCCACGACCTCTTCCCAGCGGTTGTGCAGCACGTAGGCGGTGCGCTCATCCGGCGAGAGCTGCAGGGTGCCGGCACCGAAGGCGCCCTCCACGTCGCAGGTACGCACCACCTCCTGGGCCTCGGGGTCGATGATGTAGAGCTGGTTGGGACGGGCCATGGTCACCAGGTACTCGCGCACCTCGTCGGCGCCGGCCTCGCCGGCCAGCAGCGGCTGGGCGGCCAGGGCCAGCAGGCCCGCCAGGGTCAGGCGGAGTGGCTTCATCGCAGGGTTGTTCATCACTTGTCGCCTCCCGGATAGACGCTATCGAGCTTGCGCCAGTCATCCTCGGCGCGGTCGGCCCCATCGCCCCAGTGGGGGTAGGTGTTCATGGTGTCCGGCACCTGAGCGGGCCACCAGCAGGGATCGGCACAGCCGTAGAGGTCTGCTTCCATGGGCTGGCACAGGGAGGCCACACCGCCGAAGGGGTCCACCTCCCAGCCCGGGTCGAAGCTGGAGGTGCAGCCGGCGATGGTCTGCATGGCCTGGACCTCTTCCAGGGCCTCCGGGGTAGCGGCTCGCTCCATCTCGCGAGCCTTGCGGTTGAGGGGTGCTAGCCCCAGTTCGGTGAAGCGCTTCTTGTTATTCGTCATGCGGTCTGCCTCCCGGCCAGGGGGCCGTCGAGAAAGTCGGGGTTGTGGCGCAGGATGCGGGCATAGGCCTGGATGCCGAAATCGACCCAGTCGCGCATCAGGTCACAGTAGTGATAGGTGGGTGTCATGGGGTCGCCGAAACGGGCGTAGCTCTCGTGGTAGCAGCCGCCGGAGCAGAGATTGCGGATCCGGCAGTCGCTGCAGCCACGCTCGGAGCGGTCGCTCCTGGCCTCGATGAACTGCTTCAGGCCGGCGTGATCGAGCCCTGACTGGACGCTGCCGAAGGTGGGCATCTCGGAGCCGGTGAAGCGGTGGCAGAGGTGGACATCGCCTGCATGGTCCACCGAGACGAGTCCCAGTCCGGCGCCACAGGGCACGGCCTTGCTGCGCCCTTCCCAGAGGTCGGTGAGCAGCTGGTTGAAGTTGCCGAAGCCGATATCGCGACCCTCGATGGCCGCCGCCACGGCGCGCTCGCCGAGCGCGACCATGCCGTCGAATACCGTCTTGAGCTCCTCGCTGGTCAGGTTATAGGCGGCCATGTCGCCGGAAGTGACCGGGGCGAAGCCCGCCTCGGCGAAGCCGAGTTCATTGACCAGGTGGTCATGGATACCGATCACATCGGTGATGCCGCGGGTCAGGGTGACCCGGGCGCCAATCGGCCGCGAGCGGTAGTTGGCCAGCAGCGGTGCAATGCGCTTGGCCACCAGGTCGTAGGTACCCTGGCCGTTGACGGCGATTCGGTTCTTGTCATGGATCGCCTTGGGGCCGTCCATGCTCACCGTGAGCCCGAAGCGGTGGGCGTCGAAGAAGGCGATCTTCTCCTCGTTGAGCAGGGTGGCGTTGGTGGTCAGGGTAAAGTCCACCGACTTGCCGAGCCCTTTAATACGCGCCTCGGCCCAGGCCACCACCTCGCGAATCAGCGGCATATTGCTGAGCGGCTCGCCGCCGAAGAAGACGATGTT
>ERZ869909.2609-NODE-2609-length-11600-cov-31.299748_pt1 | contig 11600 bp, 13 predicted proteins | sample MGYA00520892_ERZ869909 | MGnify/ENA primary metagenome ERZ869909 (study PRJEB32215, sample SAMEA104723947) | bioreactor metagenome | biome: bioreactor; feature: anaerobic bioreactor; material: water | place: China | collected 2015-03-12 ... | reverse complement strand
AGCTGGCCCGATCATGGAGCTCACGCTCGCAAATGGCGACCTGCTCTGGCTCGTGCTGGCGCTGCTCGTCGGCGGCCTCGCTACGGGCTTCCTTGCCGGCCTGCTCGGCATCGGCGGCGGCGGCGTGCTGGTCCCGGTCCTGTTCGAGACCTTCACCTTCCTCCAGGTGCCCGACAGCATCCGCATGCACCTGGTGCTCGGCACGTCGTTCGCCGTCATCGTGCCGACGGCGATCTCGTCCTTCCGCGCGCATCTGCGAAAAGGCGCCGTCGAGACCGACGTGCTACGCCGTCTCGCGCCGTTCGTCATCGCCGGCGTCCTCGTCGGCATCGCGCTCGTCTCGGTGGTCTCAAGCGCCGCGCTCAAGTGGGTGTGGGTCGTGTGCGGCTTTCTCCTCGCCATCAAGATGGCGCTGGGGCGAGAGGACTGGCGCCTCGCCGACGATGTGCCGAACAATGCGTGGGTTCGCCTCGCGGCGTTCGTCATCGGGCTCGTCTCGACGCTCATGAGCATCGGCGGGGGCATGTTCCTGGTTTCGCTGTTCACGCTCTGCGGCTGGTCGATCCTCAAGGCGGTCGCCACGTCGAGCGGCTTCGGCCCGATCATCGCCGTGCCGGGCCTCGTCGGCTACATCTGGGCCGGGTGGGGCAATCCGGAGCTTCCCGCCATGTCGCTCGGCTTCGTGAGCCTCATCGGGGCTGCGATCATCATTCCGATGAGCGTCCTCACCGCCCCGCTCGGCGTCCGCGTTGCGCACGGCATCTCGCGGCGCGCGCTCGAGCTTGCGTTCGCCGCGTTCCTCGCGCTGGTGGCGACGCGCCTCCTCGTCTCGATGCTTTGAACCATCGCTCTCGCAAGCGCGCTACTTGATTGTCTCGTAGGCGAGGTCGGCCGCCTCTCTCCCCGCGCGCGACAGGCCCGGATACCCTTGCGCACGCCAGAAGGCCCAGCCGCCGACGATGCCGCCTGCCGTGATCGCGACGGCGGTCGCGAGCGATTTTGCGTCGGCACTGGTGACGGCGTAGGCGATGCCGAGGCCAAGCCCGAGGACGAGCCCGATCCCGATATCCGACCAGCCGCGCGGTATGGAGAGCAGGCGCGCGATGTCCGACAGCAAGACCGTCGGAACGTAGAGCACGAGCGCGAGCGTGGGCAGCACCGGAACGGCGAGCAGGAACAGCATCGGCCCCGACTGGAAGAAGCGGCTCTCGACACCGCTCAGAACGAAGAGCACCGCGAGAAACGTCGTCGCGCCCGAGAGGCAGGCATAGGCATAAGCCTTTCCGCGAGAGGCCGCGGTGCCGATGTCGCGCGCGATGGCGCCGCCCGCCTGCGCGGCCGCCTCGGCGGTGCGGGCCTCGGGCCTGCCGGACACGGTCGGCTTGCGCACGCGAGCAGGCCGCGCACTCGGCGTCGCCCCGGTACCCCGCCGGCCGAACGTGCCGGAATTCGCGGGCTGTCTTGCCAACACCATCGATGCCTCCTGAACACGGTCATGGAGGCGCGATCGTGCGCTCGTGCGCACCTCGATCCGATTAACGGAGGAGGGCTGGCCTGCGCGAAGCCTTCGGCTGGTGAAGAAGCCCCTAACGCCCGCGCTCAGATTTTCTGATTGTACTCGCCGACCTCGGGGAACGCCGCGAGGCGCGCCTCGATATCGCGGAACATCGCGATCTTGTTCTCTTCCGACACCGGGCTTTCGACCACGATCACCAGCTCCGGCTTGTTGGAGGACGCCCGCACCAGGCCCCACGTGCCGTCCTCGAGCGTGACGCGCACGCCGTTGACCGTCACCAGGTCGCGGATCTTCTGCCCGGCCACCGTCCCGCCGTTCTTTGCGAGCGCCTCGTAGTCCGCAACGACACGCTCGACGACGCCGTACTTCTTCTCGTCGTCGCAATGGGGCGACATGGTCGGCGACTGGTAGGTCTTGGGCAGCGCGCGACGCAGGTCCGCGATCGTTTTCCCTGTCGCCCGGTCCAGCATGTCGCACACGGCAAGCGCCGCCACGAGGCCGTCGTCGTACCCGCGGCCGAGCGGCGGCTGGAAGAAGAAGTGGCCGCTCTTCTCGAAGCCGACCAGCGCCTTCTGCTCGAAGGTGTAGCGCTTCATGTAGGAGTGCCCCGTCTTCCAGTAGAGCGTCCTGGCACCCGCCTCCTGCAGCACCGGATCGGTTGCGAAAAGGCCGGTCGACTTCACGTCGGCGACGAATACGGGGGCCTTGTGAATGGCGGCGATATCGCGCGCCAGCATCACGCCCACCGTATCGGCGAAGATCTCGTGCCCCTCGTTGTCGACCACGCCGCAGCGGTCGCCGTCGCCGTCGAAACCGAAGCCGACGTCCGCGTTGTTGGCCACCACCGCTTCCGCGATGGCATGCAGCATCTTCATGTCTTCGGGGTTCGGATTGTAGCGCGGGAAGCTGTGGTCGAGTTCGGCATCGAGCGGCACCACCTCGCAGCCCACCGCTTCGAGAACCTTGGGCGCGAAGGCGCCGGCCGTGCCGTTCCCGCAGGCTGCGACCACCTTGAGCCGGCGCTTGAGACGAGGGCGCTCCGCGAGATCCTTCATGTAGCGCTCGGCGAGGTCGGGGACGAAGTGGTAGCGCCCGCCATCGGACGGGGCGAACTCGCCCGCGAGCACGATCTCCTTGAGGCGGCCCATCTCGTCGGGGCCGAACGTCAAGGGCCGTGCGAGCCCCATCTTGATGCCCGTCCAGCCGTTGTCGTTGTGCGAGGCCGTCACCATGGCGACGCCTTCGACATCGAGCTCGAACTGCGCGAAGTACGCCATTGGCGAGAGCGCGAGCCCGATGTCGAACACCTCGAAGCCGCCGGCGAGCAAGCCCGTCACCAGCGCCTGCTTTACGGAGGCGGAATACCAGCGGTAGTCGTGCCCGACGACAATGCGTTTCGCGACGCCGTACTCCTCGAACACGCGCGCCATGCCGAGGCCGACCGCGTTCAGCCCCATGAGGTTGATCTCGGTCGGAAACAGCCACCGCGCATCGTATTCGCGAAAGCCCGTGGGCTTCACGAGCGGCAGCCGCTCGAAGTCTGCGGTGTTGGGAACGAGATCGGCACGGGGTTTGGGAAACATCGGATGACCTTCATGAAGGCGACCGCACGAGGCCGCGGCGGACCGGCATGTGGGAACGCTGAAATTGCGGCGGAAAACCGGGCGGGAGGAAGCCCCTTGGCGTGCGGACGCGACTATGCACCATGTGGAGCGCGATTTTCCAGCGCCTCCACCGCGCTTCAATGCGCGAAAGGATAAAAAGTTCGGCGCCCGCGAGCGGGGCTATTCCACCAGAAGCAGCCGGCCCTGGCTGATGTCGACGCGCCGAAGCTCGCTCAGAAAACTCATGCCGAGCAGGGTCTTGCCGAGCCGGCCGCGCTCGGAGACGACCCCTCGCACGTTCCGGACCGTGATCCGCCCGATGCTCACCCTGTCGAGCTCGACCGGCGCCACCGCGGCCGTGCCGTTGGCGGTCTGCACGCGCTGGGTGAAATCCGAGGGCCGGAGGTTGAGGCCGAGCCGTTCGCCGTCTTCGTAGGTCAATGCAACCATCGACGCTCCGGTGTCGACGAGCACGTCGAGCGGCCGCCCGTTGATCTCCGCCCGCGCGTAGTAGTGGCCATCCCGGCTGGCTCTGAGCTCTTCGGTGCCGTTGCGCACCGCGCGCGCCTCGACAAAGGGGTCGGGCGTGGAGACCGCCTCCGCCACGACCGGCTCGGATGCGAAGCCGAACGTCTCCGAGACGGCGGAGCGCAGCGTATCGTAGTGGAGCACGCCGACGACCAGAACAACGGCCGCGGCGCCCCAGCTTGCAAGCTCGCTCAACAGCGATCGCGCGCCGGACGAAAGTGCCATGGGTGGATCGCTCCCGGTCGCAGGCGCCGCCGGGCAAGCGGAGCCGTGGACATGCCTCCCCGCGACGTCAGGCTCTCAAGGGTCAGGACGAGCCCCGGAGCGTCAGGAAGTCGCCGGAAAACTCATACGAGCGCAAACGCTTTAAGAAACTCATACCGAGCAGGTTCTCATTCAACGCACCGGGCTGCGAGACCAGCGCGTCGACGTCGCGGACTTCGAGCGGGCCGACCGAGACCGCCCGCAGCCGCACCGGCGCCGCGTAGGCCGTGCCGTTGGCGGTTGAGACCGGGGTCGTGAAGGAGAGGTTCCGCACGTCGATGCCGATGCGCTCGGCGTCCGCCGGTTTCAGGACGACGGTCGAGGCGCCCGTGTCGACGAGCATGGACAGTCCGACCCCGTTGGCGGTTCCGCGCGCCACGAAATGCCCGTTCTCCTGGCGGCGGATGCGGACGGCCTGCTCGCCCGATGGCGAGGTGCTGACGAGAATGGAGTGTCCGGGCGGAAGCACTTCGCCTGCGACGCGGGTGACGACGGCGCTGAGCTCCTCGCGGTAGCTGTAGCCGACCACCAGCGCCAGCGCGAGCCCGAGCCAGGCGCCCGCGTGACGCAAGGCTTCGCGCGCGCGGCCGCGATAGTCGCCTGAGAGAAACCCGAGGTAGAGGCCGACGAGGGCCAGAAGCGCGAGCGCATATGGCCATCGGTCGCCCGCTTCCGCCAGCAGGCTGCCCGACTCGCCGCTGAGGCTCCAGAAGAGCACGACGAGCGCGGCGAGGAGAACGAGGAGGATGGCAAGCATGGGCTAGGAATTCGCTGGTGCAAGCTTGGCGCGGGTCTTGAGTGCCCGCATGATCTCGCGGCGCTCCGCATCCGAATAGGACGACCAGAGGGCGATCTCATGGCGCGAGCGGCGGCAGCCCTCGCAGAGGCCGTCGCGAGGGTCGATGGCGCAGCGTTTGATGCAGGGAGACTCCATGCGGTCCCTTCGTGACAGCCGGGGTTGGGATGAGAACCGTTGTCCGCAATGTAGGCAGTCCCGTCCGTCGCCTCAATCCCTTAGCCGGGAAGGACGACGAGGGCCGCGCGGTGCGCCCGGCGCCGGAGAGGGGATGTGGCCTCAGGCCACCCGAGTGGGCCGCAGCGGCGACGGCGGCCGCGGCGTCACCTTGAGGCGCGGCTTGCGGGTCGGCGGCGGCGTGGGCTGGCGGTGGCGCTCGGCGCCGAGCGGCTGCAGCGGCGCCACGGTGGCGAGCACGCGCTTCGGCGGCAGGAAGACGCGGACCTCCGTCCCCTTGCGCAATTCGGACGTGAGGTCGAACGCGCCGCCATGCAACTCGATCAGGCTCTTGACGATCGGCAGGCCGAGCCCGGTTCCGCCTTCCGCCGTCTCGTGCGCAAGCGAGCCCTGGCCGAACGCCTGCAGAACCTTGGGGATCTCGTCGGCCGGGATGCCGGGCCCCGTGTCGCGGATGACGAGGGTCTGTCCGCCGTCGTCGGCCTGGCGGACCGCAAGCGAGATCCGCCCGCCCTTCGGCGTGAACTTGATGGCGTTCGAGAGCAGGTTGAGGCAGATCTGGCGCATGGCGCGGACGTCGACCCACACCTGCGGCAGATCGGGTTCGATGTCGAGCGTCACCTCGAGACCCTTGCTGTCGGCCCTCAGCGTCAGCAGCCGCTGGCAGTCCTGCGCGATGTCTCCGAGGTGTGCGCGTTCCTCCGCAAGCTCGTAGCGGCCGGCCTCGATGCGCGAGAGATCGAGGATCTCGTTGATGAGCTGCAGCAGGTGGCGGCCGCTGTCGTAGATGTCGTTGGCATACTCGCGATAGACGGGCGCCGAGTGCGGGCCGAACATCTCGTCCTTCATCACCTCCGAGAAGCCCATGATCGCGTTGAGCGGCGTCCTGAGCTCGTGGCTCATGGTGGCGAGGAAGCGGGATTTCGCCTTGCTGCCGGCTTCCGCCCGGCGGCGGGCTTCGTCGGATACGAGCTTTTCCTCGTGCAGCTCCGCGATCAGCATGTCCTTCTCGGCGCGGAAGGCGAGCATCTGCAGCGTGGTCTGCCGGATGCCCTTCGCGAGGAAGACGAAGTAGATGTGCACGCCCACCGCCATCGCGGCGAGTGCATAGTAGAAGGGTTCGCCCATCAGGATGAGGCGCGCCGAGACCGCGACCGTCATCGGGATGGTGCCCACGTAGAGCAGGCTCATCATCGGCGAGGTGAAGGTCATGCGCACAGCGAGCAGCACGATGAGGGAGGCGAAGATGAACACGTGCGACGAAAACGGCTCGCTGCCACTGGGTCCGCCCGAGCCCATACCGACAAGCGCGAAGCCGGCCCACACTACGCCGCAGAAGAGTTCGGCCAGGATGAACCTGCGGCGCCAGAGCTTGAGGTCGCTGTCGTGGCGCGCATGCGCGACGAAGCGCCGGCAGAGTTCGAGCAGCAGCACCTTCGAGGCGATGACCAGCGTCAGCCAGAGCGAGCCCTCGACCCACGGCGCCCAGAACATGGAGGCGAGCGCGAAGATCGCGGCGAGCGCCCAGATCGTCACCGCAGCCGAAAGCTCGTTGCGTGCGAAGAGGCCCATCAGCTCGAACTCGAACTCGGGCTTGACATCGCTGCCGCGCGTCAGCCGGTCGCGCGCAGCCTTGACGTCTTCGTCAGCGCGCTTGCGCGCGGCATGACGGCTCCTGAGTTCGGCCAGAATTTGCGATCGTGTGTCTTTATCCATGCGTCCGCCGTGCGCTTTCACGACGGCCCATTTTTCCGCTCCGTGCGTCCCGAGAGCGGGATCTTGTCGCGAGCCGTGGGCGGGTGATAGGTCGTGGATCTGCCCATCGTCACTGTCTACAGAATTCGCTAACGATCTGTTTATTCCGGTCCGCCGGCGGACGGGCCCTGTTCCCCGGGGAACAGGGGCGGATGGGCCGATATGGCAGCATTTCGGGTTAAAACGCGGAAAGAAGCGAAGCGGAGCCGGCATGAAGTTAACCGTAATCGGATCGAGCGACGCCTTCGGGTCCGGAGGCCGCCTGCAGACGTGTTTCCACGTGGCGTGGAGCGGGGGGGAGTTCCTGATCGACTGCGGCGCGACCTCCCTCATCGGGCTCGCGCGCGAGGGGATCGACCCCAGCGGCATCCCGGTGATCTTCGTCTCGCATCTTCACGGCGACCACTTCTCGGGGCTCGTCTGGTGGCTGATCCACGCGCTCCACGTCGCCAAGCGCACCGCGCCGCTTACCGTCGTCGGACCCGCCGGCATCGAGGAACGCTTCACGGCCGCGGCCGAAGCGCTGTTCCCGGGCTCCACCTCGAGCCCGCGTCCCTTCGATCTCGTGTTCCGTACCTACGGCGATTTCGAGCCTCTGGAGGAGCAGGGCATCCGCGTGACGCCGTTCGTCGTGAGCCATCCGTCGGGCGCGACGTCCTATGCACTCCGCTTCGAGGTCGACGGCAAGGTGCTCGCCTTCTCCGGCGACACCGAATGGGTGGAGACGTTGGTGCCCACCGCCGGCGGCGCCGATCTCTTCATCTGCGAGTGCTTCGCCTTCGAGACCGAGCCCCGCTATCATCTCAATTGGCGGACGATCGAGGCCAACCTCGAAAAGCTCGGCGCCCGGTCGGTGCTGCTGACCCATCTCGGCCCCGAGGCGCTGGCAAACCGCGAACGCATCAGCCATCCCATCGTGGCCATCGCGGAAGACGGCCTTCGCCGGTGCATCTGACCGGGAAAGGAGAGCCCCGCCGCGTGACGAGCTCGCTCGACCGGCTGACGCACGAGATACGCTCCTGCCGGCGCTGCATCGAAGCGCCGGAAGGCGCGCGGCTGGCCCACGCGCCGCGCCCCGTCCTTCGGGTCAGCCGGACCGCGCGGCTCTGCATCGTCGGCCAGGCACCGGGAACGCGCGTGCACGCTTCGGGCGTGCCGTTCACCGATCCGTCCGGGCGGCGGCTCAGGTCCTGGATGGAGGTCACGGAGGAGGAGTTCTACGATACGCGCCGCGTGGCGATCGTTCCCATGGGCTTCTGCTTCCCCGGACAGGACGCGCGCGGCGCCGACCTGCCGCCGCGCAGGGAATGTGCCCCGCTCTGGCGTCCGCGCCTGTTCCCCCTGCTGCCACATGTTGATCTCGTGCTGCTGGTCGGGAGCTATGCGCAGCGCTGGCATCTCGGATTGCGGTCCGGCGTGGCGCTCGGCGAGACCGTGCGTGGCTGGCGGAGCCTTCTCGCCCGCCCGGGCCAGCCCCGGTACTTCCCGCTGCCGCACCCGTCCTGGCGCAACACGGCATGGCTTGCGCGCAATCCCTGGTTCGAGGCCGAGCTGCTGCCCGATCTCCGGCACGAGGTGGCGCGCCTGATCCGGCCGCAGGATGAAAAATAATCGCAAATTATCGCTTGACCGGATCGAGAGAACAAACCTTTCTTGCGTCAACGCGATATCGAGAAATTTCATTCTACCCGTGCGGACCTCATGCTCGACGAAATGGACGTCAAGATTCTCGCGATCCTCCAGGAGGATTGTACGCGACCCGTGGCTGAGATCGGCAAGGAGGTCGGCCTTTCGACCACCCCCTGCTGGCGGCGCATTCAGAAGCTCGAGGAACTGGGCGTCATCAAGCGCCGCGTCGCGGTGCTCGACCCGCAGAAGGTGAATGCGGGCGTCACCGTCTTCATCTCGATCAAGACCGACAAGCACAGCCTGGACTGGCTCGAGCGCTTCCACGCGGCGGTCGCCGAGTTCCCCGAGGTGGTCGAGTTCTATCGCATGTCGGGAGACGTCGATTACCTCTTGCGCGTCGCCGTGCCGGATATCGCCGCCTACGACGTGTTCTACAAGAAGCTCATCACCGAGGTCGAAATCGCCAAGGTCTCCTCCGCCTTCGCCATGGAAGAGATCAAGCACACGACCGCACTGCCGCTGACCTTCGCCCGCCCGCCGTCCGAGAAGCGCCGCGGCGGCTAAGCCTTGAGCGATACGATCTCGACTGTATGCCCGAGCGGCTCCGCGCCGGGCTGCGACGGCCAGTCGCCGAAATTGCGCATCTCCCCGCTCGTCCTGAGCCGGCGGAGCGAAGCGAGGTCCACCTCGGCGAACACCCACTCGTGCGCGTTGAGCGTGCCTTCCGCGAGCACGCCCGTATCGCTCACGCCATGCTCGGGCGGCACGTAGATGCCGGCGGCACCCACGTTGAGATCGACGGCCGGCGACCACGGCGCATCGCCCACCGTCGGGCTCTGTACGGTAACGATGGTGTTCTCGAGCGCACGCGCTGCCGATCCCGTGCGCACGCGGTGATACCCGGAGATGCGCTCCGTGCAGGAGGGCACCAGGATCGCTTCCGCACCGGCTTCGACCGCGGCGCGGGCCAGCAGCGGAAACTCGCTGTCGTAGCAGATCAGGATCGAGAAGCGGCCGAGATCGGTCTCGAACACCCGTAGCGGACCGCCGGCGGTGACGCCCCAGCCGTGCTCGAACGGCGTCATGATCAGCTTCTCCTGCACGCCGACCTTCCCGTCGGGCGTGACGAGCTGCGCGGCGTTGACGAAGCGTCCGTCGTCCGTCCTCTGAGGCCCCGAACCGACGAGGATGTGCACATTGTGCGTGGAGGCCAACGCGGCATGGAACGCGACGCGCTTCTCCGCCAGCGCCGCCACCTGCTCGAGCGTCGTCGTGAGGTCGCCGTAGACGGTGGGCCCGAGGGCGGCCGCCTGCTCGATCGCCGCATACTCCGGAAACACCAGGAGATCGGCACCCGTTGCCGCGCCGTTCGCCACCCACGCCGCGATCTTGGTTTCCCATTCGCCGAGCGACTCCGGCTGGCCGATGGGATACTGCGCAGCGGCAACCTTGAGAACGGACGCGTCGGCCATCAGAGCGCCCTCATCCAGAATTGCATGGTGTGGGTCGTCTCCTCCGCCTGGTCGATGTCCTTCCAGTCGTAGGTGGCGGTCAGGCCGGGCACGGGCGCATAGCCCCGCTTGGTCCAGAAACGATCGAGCGGGATGTAATGGGCGGGCTTCAGCGGATGATCGTCGGGCCGCACCACGCGGCAGAAGGTCGAGTGCGTGAACCCGCCGAGCGCGTGCGCGTGCCCTTCCCGGAGATCGAAGAACTTGTGACCGAGGCCATGCCCGCGGTGGCTTTTGAGCAGCACGCTCTCGCCGCAATAGAAGATCTTGTCGAGGTCGTAGCCCGCAGCCCGAAACGGGGTGCCGAACTCGTCGGCATGCTCGACCATCGGCGCACCGGTCGATGCGCCGACCACGAGGTCGCCGTCGCGGGCAACCACGCAAACCGCCCCCTTGGCGGCCGCGAACTTCGCGAGATACGTCTCCTCGTAGTCGAGCGAGCCGTCGTAGAGATAGGGCCAGTCGCGGAACACAGTGATCCTGAGGCGCGCCAGATCCGGAAGGATGGGGAGGATGTCCTCTCCCGCCAGCGCGTGAACCTCGATGCTCATCTCGTTTCCTTTCCCCGGGGCAGGGCGCGCGGCAGGCCCGTTCGGCTGCGACGGAGGGGCGGGGCGAAAACCCCATGAGAGCCGCAAAGCCCCCGCCGCCGTCCCCTCCGCAGAGGGCTGCGCCTCCGCTCACGCAACCTGCGCGATCCAGTCCGTCAGATTGTAGTAGGTCGTGACGCGGGCAATTTTCCCGTCGCGGATGGCGAAGAAGGTCCCGGCCGGCAGCACATACTTCTGGCCCTGGGCCGGCGGCAGCTCGCTGTCCGTGTTGAGGTACTCGCCGTTGACGTTGAACTCTGCCGCGGCCCGGGTGCCGTCCTTGGAGACCATGACGGCGATCTCGGTGAGCGTCTCCTTATAGTGATGCGTCATGCGCGCGTTGAAGGCGCGGAATTTATCCTTGCCGACGCGACGCTCACCTTGGTTGACGTCATGGATCACGTCCTCGGTGAGGTGGTCGAGCATGGCCTCGCTGTCGCCGGCGTTGAAGGCGTCGTAGTAGCTGCGGATCAGTTTGGCCGTCTCGATGCGGGTCGTGCTTTCGGCGTCGCTCATGGCGGGGCTCCCAATTGGTGTAACCCGGCCTCCATAGAGCCTTTCACCGCGAGATTGAAGGTACCTGTTGGCGCAGGTCAGGAGTGCGCGGGAGGGAGGCCGGATGCGGCGGGTGCGCGGCCGCCCAGGCAAATGGAATTTACTTAAGTTTGCAAGGCGTTGGCGCGTCTCGGCACCGCTTGGTCCCGGCACGGACAATCAGCGTGGAGGAGAGGCGGCCCGGGCGCGCCGGGCGCAGGCGGCGGGCTGTCTCGGAATCTCCGAAGGGGCCGCCCGCCGCAAGCTGGTGTGTGTTGCTCTGCCCGGGACGTTGAAGCCCCGGGCGGAAACGCCTCTGACGGCCGAACGCCGTCGGGGCTTACTTCCTCTTTGCCGCTTTCTTCTTGGCGACGGGCCGCTTCTTGATCGCGGTCTTCGCCTTCGTCGCGGTCTTGCGCGCGGTGGTCTTCTTGGCGGCCGTGCGAGCCGTCGTCTTCTTGGCCGCGGTGCGGGCTGCCGGCTTTCTGGTGGCGGCCTTCTTCACCGGCTTCTTGGCCGGCTTCTTCTTCACCGCGAGCTTCTTCTTCGCAGGCGTGCGCTTCGCGCTCGCGGCGGTCTTGGTCTTCGCCATAGGTCTTCCTCCTTCTTGAGGTGGGCATCCGCCCTTGCTGGCCGGGTCTGCATCGCACGCGGCAGGCCGCGGGGGGAGTTCATCCTCGATCATGCTTCAGGTCG
>ERZ869909.2608-NODE-2608-length-11601-cov-3.287400_pt1 | contig 11601 bp, 8 predicted proteins | sample MGYA00520892_ERZ869909 | MGnify/ENA primary metagenome ERZ869909 (study PRJEB32215, sample SAMEA104723947) | bioreactor metagenome | biome: bioreactor; feature: anaerobic bioreactor; material: water | place: China | collected 2015-03-12 ... | reverse complement strand
CGAGGATCACCGCTTTTCACGCATGGCTGTTGATCATGGTGTCGGCAATCTTTTCGGCGACCATGATCGTCGGGATGTTTGTGTTCGCTCTCGGAACGACCGGAAAGATCGAGGCATCGACGACACGCAGGCCGGCGACGCCATGCACCTTGCCCTCTTCATCAGTCACGGCGTCTGGATCGGACGCCGAACCCATCCGGCAGGAACAGGAAGCATGCCACATGCCGATCACGTTCTCGCGAATGAAGGCCTCCATTTGGTCGCCTGCACCGAGAATCCCCACCAAGCTGAATTGGCCGTGGACGAATTTTCCGTAGAGCATCTTCTGCATGGCAGGATGGACATCGGCCAATCCGGCGGCAATCCACGTTCTGAAGGCATTCCATTTCGTGATCTTGCCGACCCTCTTGACCGCCTCGCTGTAACTCGCGGGAAATGGATCGACACAATATTCCCGCATGTGGGTGGAAAGATGAAGTGCGGCCACCCGCCGAATCCCGTCAGCAAGACGATCCATATCCCGCCGGTCACTGAGAAGGTTGAACCGGACGATCGGCTCGTCCCGCCAGTTCCGCGAGCGCAGATCGACGGTCCCCGTCTGCGAAAGCGTCTGGTTGACGACGACGAGCGTCGAGGAAATCTGATCGCCGATCGAATGCCAGGCGGATTTGGTCGCGCCGACCAGGAACATGTCGCCGCCTGACGTGCCCTCGACCTGCGACGTGTAACGAGCGCCGATCATGATGTGGCGCCTGGTCTTTCCGTCGAGGCGGCCGCCCGGTTTGAGGTAGGATCCAACGGCGACGCCCGGATGGTCCGCAAGCGATCGGCCGACCCCCTGCCTGTGGCAAACCACGTCGATCCCAAGCGATGCCAGCGGCAGGGCGGGTCCGATCCCCGCGCGCATCAGAACTGCAGGCGAGTGGATCGCCCCCGCCGACAGGATCACCTCGTTGGCGCGGATCGTCCACCCGGTTCCGTCCTTCCCGGCCATGACGATACCGGTGCATCTGAGACCCTCCATGACGAGCCCCGAAACTGAGGTGCCCGTCTCGATCCGCAGGTTTGGACGACGGCGGACCTGTGCCGACAGATAAGCGGTCGCGGTGGTGACCCGCCGTCCTTCCACGTTTGAAATCGTCGTCGCGAAACACCCGTCTCGGAAAGGTCCGTTCTGGTCTTCCAGCCAGGGACAGCCGCTTTCCTCGAGGGCCCTCTTCATCGCCAGCGCGTGCTGCGGCCACAGATCGAGAGGAATCCGGCGGATCTTGATCGGCCCGCTTTTTCCATGACGGTCGCCGCCGAAATCGAGGTCGGTTTCCAGCTTGATGAAATAGGGAAGGACCCTGTCCCAGTCCCAACCCGTTGCCCCTCGGCGGACCCATTCGGCATAGTCCTCGGGCGAGCCTCGATTGGCCATCTGGCCATTGATCGACGATCCGCCGCCGAGCACCCTTGCCTGCTCGTAGAATTTCAGCTTGGGGTCGATCGTCCCCGGTTGGTTGTGGGGGTGGATTTGAGTGCTGATTCTCAAGTCATTCCATAGATATCCCGGATTGAGATAGGCTTTCCCGGCATATATATCGAGGATGTCCTTCGGCTCGTTTTCCGGAACGACATCCGGCCCTGCCTCGACCAGCAGGACCCGATTTCGTGCGTTTTCCGAAAGCCTGCTAGCCAGCACGCATCCTGCCGATCCTCCTCCGACGATCACATAATCATAGATTGTATTTGTCACTGAGTGTTGACTCCCAACGTTTCAGCAGATCGCAGGTCATCACCGTGGGCGGTCTGCCAGCACACCGTCGCGGATGAATCTGTCGATGGACGACGTGTCCCATCCGAGATCACGGACGATCTCGACGTTGTCCTGTCCAAAAACCGGCGAGACTCGGTTGAAGTGGAGCCGCCTGCCGTTCACGAGGAAAGGCGTGCCGCCATATTCGTGAGGCCCGGCGTCGGGATGCTGCAACGTTTTGAACCAGCCGGCAGCGCGCAGATGCGCGTCATTGAAGATGTCTTCGCCGGTGTTGATCGGAGCGGCCGCCAGGCCTTTTGCCTGCAAGCGGCTTGCTAGCTCGTGCTTGTCGAGTGCGCGGGTCAGCTGGCCGATCGCGGCATCAAGCCGCTCGCAGTTCCGCCGCCGCGCTTCATGCGTTGAAAACAGCGGGTTCTCGGCGAGTTCCCGATCCTGCAGCGTGTCGCACAGGCGTTGCCAGTCGTTATCGCCTTCGACGCTGATGGCGATCCATTGGTCGTCACCGCGCGTCGGATAGGCTCCGTGCGGCGCCGCGTGAGCGACCTGATTCCCTAGCGGCCCGTATTCGACGTCGTTCTCGAAGCAATCCAGCAGCAGTTCGCCGATCCAGTGCATCGCCGCCTCCTGCTGTGCCACCTCCACCGCTTGGCCGACGCCCTTGCGATCCCGATAGATCAGCGCGGTCAACATCGCGGCAGCTCCATGGAGGGCGCCAATGGGGTCGCTATAGGCCGCGCCCGATCCGGTGATCGTCCCGTCACTATAGCCGATCATCCCGCCTATCCCCGACGCCGCCTCCATCGTCGGTCCGAGGCCGCGCATGTCCCGCAACGGACCAGAGTTGCCGGCCGCAGGCATCTCGACGACGATGATCGACGGGTTTCTTTCGCTGAGTGCCACAAAGCCGAATCCCAGCCGGTCGAGAACGCCGGGGCTCCAGTTCGCCATTACCCCGTCCGCCGTGATCGCGAGGCTTTCGACCAGTCGGCGCCCCTCCTCCGACTTGAGGTCGACGCCCAGCGCCCGTTTGTCATGGTTCTGCGAATTGAACCACGCGCTGCGGTTCCATGGACGATCGCCCGGAGCCATCTCGGGATAGAATTCGCGCGTGAACGGTCCCTTGGAACCGAACCGCCACGCGTCAAGGCGGTTGGGTCCTTCGACCTTGATGACGTCGGCCCCAAGCGAGGCCAGAATCTTGCAGGCCATCGGGCCGGCCCAGGCGCTGGTGAAGTCGACGATCCGCAAGCCGTGCAGGGGACGTGCGTCGGGCCCCTGCGCCGGCGTCGTTGTGGCCGGTCGCGGAGCCCAGCCGTTCAGCACCGCCGCCGGCATCGTCGAGCCGAGGCGCGGCGCGGGTCGTCTCCGGTTCGGTTGCGCAACTGCGGGGCGGTAGAGAGGACCGAGCGCGATCTCGTCCTCGCGGCCCCCTTCGACCGGCTGCCAGTAGTCACGCGCCAGGAGGTGAGCATTGTCGCGAAGCTCAGGCAGGGTGAAGAAAGGACAGATGATCAGCTTCAATCTGAGAGCGTCATTCATGAGCGCGTCGACGGAAAGGTCGCGCGCTCTCACCCGCAGTTCGCGTACCGCCTCCGGCCAGTTCGCGGCGAGGTCGTCCGCCGTCAGGAAGCGCGGATCGTCCAGCAGTTCGTCCGCGTGGAACGCCTCGCATATCGACGGCCAATGTTCCGGCCTTGCAAAGCAGCTCACCCATCCGTCCCTGCACTTTATTTGTAGCTTGGGGCGCAGCACGCTGCCGCGGCGCGTTATCGTCCTGCTGTAGCTCCATTGGGTCGACAGGTTTTGCTCGGTCGATACGGCGGCGTCGTGGACGGAGATTTCAAGCGTCGCGCCGCCTGCCCCGGTCCGTATCATCTCATGCAGCAGGCTTGCGCTGCCGATATATGCGTAGACCCCGGCCGCATAGTAGGAGCGCCGACCGATCCCGTAGAGCGGAACGCGATCGCCTTCGCCGGTGATATACATCAGGCCGCTCAGCGCCTGGTGTACGATTTCCGCGCCGCGCCAAGCCGCGTAGGGACCGTTCCCGCTGAATTCGCTGACGACAACGATGATGCCGTCGCAGCCCGCATCCCGCAGCATGGACGAGGTGCTCTTGGACGACACGAAGATGACGTCCGCCCGACGGCAGATATTGATAAGCAGGTCGAGGCCTTCCTGCGTCTCGAGGTCGATGGCGATCGAGCGCTTTCCGCCGTTCAGGTGGCTGAAGAGGGTGGACATCTCGTCGCCATCCGCTCCCGTGGGGCGCTTTGGCCCGACTCTGCGGATCGGTGAGCCGGCGCGCGACTCGATGAGAACCACGTCCTCGCCGAAGTCGGCAAAGATGCGGGTGGCGAACTGTCCAGCGACGGAATCCGATAGATCCGCGATCCGGAACGGGCGGTCCCAGTTATGCGGCGATCGCCTTTTTGAACTCATCTGTAGCTCCGATAACCTGAATGCTTGGGATCACCGGCCGCCCACTTCGTGGGCGCGGCCGGCTTCACCTCTCGATAAGCGTGACGTCGAGTGCGCGGCGCAGCGCTTCGCCGAGCTGGCTGAAGGCAAGCGACGTGAAGAGAATTGCCAATCCGGCCGGATAGGTCTGTTCCGGGGCGATCTCCATGTAACCATAGGCCTTCGCCAGCATGCCGCCCCAGCTCGGGAATGGCGGCTGCACGCCCAGCCCGAGGAAACTGAGGCTCGCTTCCGCCAGGAGCGCCATGGCCATCAGGAACGCGATCTGGACGATCAGCGGCTGAACCGCGTTGGGAAGGATGTGCCGCACGACGATCCGGAGCGGATTGACGCCGAAGCCCTCGGCGGCCGTGACATAGGCGGCCTTTCGCACGACCATCGTCTGCGCGCGTGTCAGCCGGGCGAGGATCGGCGAGAATATGATGCCCACCGCGATCATCGCGTTGATGACGCCGATCCCCAGCACGCCGGTGACCCCGATCGCCAGCACGATCCCGGGAAAGGACATCAGCGTATCAATGATCCGGCTGCCGATCTCATCGACGATGCCGCCGGCATAGCCCAGTAGAAGGCCGAGAGGCACGCCGATGACCACCGCGATGACCACGGCAAGCAGGCTGGCCGACAGGCTGACCGGGGCCGCATAGATCAGCCGGCTGAAGACGTCCCGGCCGATGTCGTCCGTCCCGAGAATGTGGATGCCGTCCGGCGGCGACAGTACGTTCGCTAGGTTCTGCTCGATTGGCGAGTAGGGCGCGATCAACGGCGCGCCGACCGACAGGACCAAGACCAGCAGGATATAGGCGGCGGAAATGCGGGCCCGCCAACTCGCGGCAAGGCGCTTCCAGACACGGGATTTTTCGGCGACCGCCGGTTCCGCGACCGTTGACGGGAGTTCCTGCACGGTCATTTACGACACCCGCGGGTCGAGGATCGCGCAGGCGATATCGACGAGAAGGTTCAAGACGATAACCATCACCACCATCACCAGCACCACTCCCTGGATCACGGTGTAGTCATTGCTGCGCGCGGCTTCGGCGATCAGCGATCCAAGGCCGGGAATGGCAAAGACGCTTTCGATGACCACGGTGGTGCCGAGCAGCCGGTTCGCTATCAATCCCATGACCGTTATGATCGTGACGCTGATGTTCTTCAGGCCATGGCGCCACAGGATCTGCGCTTCCGTCATACCCTTCGCGCGCAGGGTGCGGACGTGCTGGGAGGCGAGGAATTCAAGCATCGCGCTGCGCACCTGCTGGGTGAGTTCGGCGATCGCAGCGGCCGCGAGCGACAGGGCCGGCAACATCGCATACTGGAGCGCCTCCAGCGGCTGATTCACCGGTGACACCATCCCGCTGACCGGAAAGAAGCCCAGCTTCATCGCGAAGATGGTCACGAGTATCATCGACAGCCAGAAGGTGGGCAACGCCACCCCGAGTGAGCCTAGGGCGGACAATGCCGCGTCGAGGATCGACCCTTCCTTGACCACCGCCATGAGGCCAAGTGGAATCCCGATCGCCACCGTCATGACCATGGCCAGCCCTGCGATCATGAGTGTTACGGGCAACCGGGTGACGATCAGGTCGGCGACTTCGGCGGTGTTCATGAGGGATTTCGAGAAATCCCCATGAACGACCCGCCAAAGCCAGGCGCCATATTGCTGGAAAAACGGCTTGTCCAAGCCGAACTGCTCCCGCACCTGGGCGATGCGTTCAGGCGTGGGGCTCTCGCCCGCCAGCACGGTCGCCGGGTCCCCGGGCAATAATTGCTGGAACGAGAACACCACGAAGGTCGCGAGAATGACGACTGGCAGAATCTGCAGTATCCGCAGCCCCAGCAGCCTGGAAATCCGTGTCAACGGTCACTCTCCATCAGGATTCGAGCGACACGCCGTCGAATTTCGGCTTGCCCAGAAGATTCGGCAGGAAGCCCTTCACATTGGTGCTCACCGCGCTGACGTCGGGACGGAAGAGGAGAGGCACGCTGAGCGCTTCCTCGACGACCAGTTTCTGGATTGCGGCAAAGGCCTTCTTGCGTTCGTCGAGGTCGACCGAACCGCGTGTGGTTTCGATGGCTTCCTCGACACCCGGCGTTTCGCCGCCGCCGGTGTTGTAAAACGAGCCCTTGGCATACAATTGCTGGAAGGATTGGCTTGGATCGGGCCGGCCGCTCCAGGAAATCATCGCCGCCGCCCCTTCCTTTGCCGGACCGAAGAACCGCCCAAGCAGGACGTCGGCCGCGCTGCGCTCGATATTCAGCCGGATGCCCGCCTTCTTCACCTGCTCGAGAATGATTTCCTGCATCTGGATGGAGCTTTGATCGGGAAGACCGAGGCAGTGGATGTCGATGCCGTCCGGATATCCCGCTTCGGCCAGGAGCTGCTTCGCCTTTTCAGGGTTGTAAGAATAGTAGCTCGCAGCCTCGGGATCGCTCGCCCAGTGGCTCTTGGGCAGGATCGTCGATGTCGGTTCGCCCAGTCCAACAGAGAGGGCCTGGTTGAGTACCTCGCGATCAATCGCATAGTTGAGGGCCTGCCGGATGCGTTTGTCGTCGAAGGGCGGACGCGCATAGTTGAGGTAGATATAGACCAGCCTCAGGCTGCTGGTGATCCGCGCTTCGATCTGCTCATAGCGCTCGATCAACTTGATCTGCAGCTCGGACAGGCCATATGCGATATCGGCCTGACCCGAGACCGTCGATCTGAGGGCGGTTGCCACGTCGGTGATGGTCTTGATACGCAAGCCCTGGATCAGCGGCAGTCCTTCACGCCAGTATCGATCGTTTCGTTCATAGACGACCTCATCGGACTGGGCCCATGAGACAAATCGCATCTGTCCGGTGCCGACGGGGTTCAGGTTTGTCTCTTCGCCCAGCTTCTCGATCGCCGTCGGCGAGACCATCATGCCGGCGCGATCCGATAGGACGAGCGGCAGCGACGCATCAGGGCGGTTGAGCCGCAGCGTGATCTCGTTCGACCCCGTCACCTCGATCGAATCGACCGTGGCGAAGTCGCCGCGGATATTCGACCTGTCGCTGGTCCGGCTTCTTTCCAGATTGAACCTCACTGCCTCGGCATCGAACGGCGTGCCGTCGTGGAACAGGACGTTTTCCTGAAGCGTCAGCTTGAGCGTCCGCAGATCGACATATTCCCAGGCGCGGGCCAGACCGGGGATCGGCTTCATCGTCTCGGCGTCGAAGGAAACGAGCGTGTCGAAGATCGGATACAGGAACGCATGGTCATAGCCGCTCTTGCCCGTAATCGGGTCCAGCGACGAGCAGGATTGTGGCGTGACGCAGCGCAGAATACCGCCGTCGGCGGCGAAGCCGCCTCGCGAAAGCAGTGGCAAAAGCGCGCTTGCCGCCCCTGCGGCAAGAAGCTGGCGCCTCGACAAGTGAGCGGGTTTATTCATTACAACCTCCCTGATATACTTGAAATTTCACCGTGAATGGCCCTGACTTCACACAAGATGACAGGCGACGAACCTGCCCTGCTCGACCTCCCGCCACGGGGGCTCGACCGTGACGCATTTGTCGACTGCAAAACGGCAGCGCGTGCGGAAGCGGCAGCCGCTGGGAGGAGAGATGGCCGAAGGTATCTCGCCTTCCAGGACCGCGCCTTCCCCGTCGCCCGCCCGGCGGGCACCGGGTTCGGAGGCCAGGAGTGCCTTTGTGTAGGGATGAAGGGGCCTTTCCTCCACCTCCTCGGTCGGGCCGATTTCGACCATCTTGCCGAGATACATCACGCCGAGGCGATCACTGATGTGAGAGACGACCCCGATGTCGTGGGTGATGAACAGATAGGTCAGGCCGAGATCCTTCTGCAAAGTCAGCAGAAGGTTGAGGATGCCGGCCTGGACCGACACGTCGAGGGCAGCGACCGCTTCGTCGCAGACGATCAGCTTCGGGTCGGATGCCAGCGCGCGGGCGATGTTGACGCGCTGCTTCTGCCCTCCCGACAACTGATGCGGATAGCGGTCGGCAAAGGCGGGCGCCAGACCGACGCAGTCCAGTAACGCCAGAACCCTGGCCCTGCGCTTGCCCGGATCGAGGGCGTCCATCTCGACGATCGGTTCGGCTATGCTCTGCATCACCGTCATGCGCGGGTTCAGGGAGCCGTGAGGGTCCTGGAAGACCATCTGGTAACGCTGCCGATGCTTTCGGAATTGCGATCGCGACAGGCTCTGCGGGTTGACCCCTTCTTGAAGAACGGCACCCGCAGTCGGCGCGGTGATGCTCAGGGCGGCGCGCCCCACGGTTGACTTGCCCGAACCCGACTCGCCGATGAGACCGAATACCTCGCTGCGCATGACGTCAAACGAAACGCCGTCGACCGCCTTGACGACCGCCCGCCGCCCGACCGGGAAATGCACCGCCAAGTCTTGAAGGCTGAGAACTGGCACGCCGGATGAGGTCATTTCACACCCGACAGCTTCAATTCTTCATGCTTCCAGCAGCGAACCCTGCGTACATCGTAAACGGAGATGGACTGCTCTCTCCCGCAAGGATCGGATCGGAAATCGCATCTCGGAGCGAAGCGGCAGCCCGCCGGCATCTCGGATGCACCTGGTACCCGCCCACGGATCACCGGCAGCATCGATTTGCGCGGGCTCAATCTCGGGGCTGACCTCAGCAGGCCGGAAGTGTAGGGATGCAAGGGCCGCCGCATCGACATCTCCACCGGAGAGTCTTCGACGACTTCGCCGGCATACATGGTGATGACGCGCGAGCAGTAGGAGGAGACGACGCCAAGGTCGTGCGTGATCAGCAGCAGCGCCGCGCCCTGTCGGGCGCATTTGGCGAGGATCAGGTCCATGATCTGGGCCTGTATCGTAACGTCCAGCGCCGTCGTCGGCTCGTCGGCGATCAGCAGCGACGGCTCGCACACCAATGCCATCGCGATCATCACGCGCTGGCGCATGCCGCCGGAAAGCTCGTGTGGGTAGGCATCGAACCGCAGATGGGGCGAAGGGATGCCGACATCCGCCAGCGCTTCGGTCGCCAGAGCTTTGGCCTGTCTGGCCGAGTATTTCATATGCGCCTGGATCGTCTCCGAAATCTGGCGGCCGACGGAGAAGACCGGATCGAGCGCGGTCATCGGCTCCTGGAAGATCATGCTGATCTTGCGGCCGCGGACTTTCCTGAGCTGGGTGTCGGAGAGGGTGAAGAGGTCGTCGCCATGCAGGAGCACCCGACCGGATCCGCTGAGCGAGCGACCGGGCAGAAGCCGCAGCAGCGACAGGCCCGTCAACGTCTTGCCGCTGCCGCTCTCGCCGACGAGACCGACGATCTCCTTCGGATTGATATCGAAGGCGACGTCCTTGACGAGATCGACACCGCCGAGGCGGACGCACAGATCGGAAACGCTCAGTATTGGCCGCTCCCCGACCCCCGATCCGTTCCGGCCGGCAATCTGGTCGACGTTCATACCGATTGCCCCGACAAGCGGCTCACCGACCGACGCCCGAAATTCCGGCGCGAACCATGGCGGCCCACGACGAGGTATCTCGTCTTGACGCTGGCGGCGCCTGAGCTTGTGGTCATAGTTCGTATGAGTGGACGTCGGTTCATGTCAGATCCTCCCGAACTGCTCAAATGATAGCGCGAAGAACGAAGCCGTCAATATATCATGACATAATTTTCATAAACGACGGAATCCCACCTAAGGAATCTCGATAGGAAAAATTGCTAGAGGACGTATTTATTAATAATTATCAATTACTTATAGTGTTTTTAATGCCCAGGACACCCAGTGAAGCCAAGGCCTTCCATTACTATGATTTTTCGACTATGAGGTGGATATGTCACGATTTTTCAAGCAGCCAGATTCGCCCCGCGAGGACTCGCGAAGCCTCTACCTGCAGGTGGGCGACGAGTTGGAGCGCCGCATCCGCAGCGGCTCTTATAGCGTGGGAACCAAGCTTCCGCGGGAAGTGGATCTTTGCAGTGAATTCGGCGTCAGCCGCACTACGATACGCGAAGCCCTTCGTCTCCTCGAAATGCAGGGAGTGATCGTTCGCAAGCAGAGAGCCGGAACGATCGTCGCCCGCATTGATCTGAGTCCGCCGAAGACGGCGGTCGTCGACCCCGCCTTCTCGATGGACGAGTTGGTGCGGAATACCAAGCTGGAGATCGTCGAGTCCTCGAAGAGGACCATTCCGGCGAACCTGTTCGGATTCGGAGAAACCCCGATCCGTGGCAAATGGCTGTACTATGCCGGCATCCGACGGGCCGAGAGCGACGGAAGCCCGCTCTCGCTGACCGAGATTTACATTCATCCGAAGTTCAAGGACATCGAGCCCCTGATCGGCGCGCAGGGAACGCGCGTTTACCAGTTGATCGAAAAGTACAGTGGCGAGAAGACGGAGCGGGTGCGCACGCGAATTGTTCCCTGGCTGCTGTCTGAAACCCAGGCCGAGCGGCTTCAAGCCGACGTTCATTCGCTGGCGATGAGGCTGGTCCACCGCGCCACGAGCCGGTCCAACGAGCTGCTGCAGGTCGGCATCGGCACTTATCCCGTCGATCGGTTCTCGTTCGAACTGCTCACGGACATCTCCTGACCGCCGGCTGCGGATCGTGACTCTTCGAGACAGTAAGGATTTGGCATTGAACGACATTTATAGGCTGGAAGCCCTCAATATCCAGCAGTCCTCGACCAACAAGATACATGATGACAACACCGCTTCCACTTTGGGTTTTCGCGGCGGACTGGTTCCTGGTATAGAAATATTTTCCTATATGACTCATTTCAGCGTAAAATACTGGGGTTTGTCATGGCTGGAAGGCGGCGGCTCGTCGATCACCCTGCGGCGCCCCGTCTACGATGGAAAAATTGCCACGCTAAAATCGGACTGGTCCGGTGGCGACTCGTTCAACGTGACGCTCGACAGCGATGACGAGACCTGCGCCACAGGCACGTTTGAGCGCCGGTCATCCATGGAAACGGGCGACCTCGGCAACCTGGAAAGACCCCCAGTCGCTAAAAACCCACCCCCCGTAGAGCAGGCCCTGCTCAAGCCGGGAAGCGTCTTCTCATCTCATCCGATCCTAGTCACGCCGAAGATGGCGGCGGCGTACTTGTCCAATGTCAAGGACGGACATGATATATACCGAACGCACTCGATAGTTCATCCTGGAATAATCTTGCGTTTTGGAAATCTGGTCCTTGGCGACAATATTGTCATGAACGCATGGATACACACGTCGAGCCGTCTGATGAATATTGGATATGCCTATGTTGGAGATGAGCTACAAGGATTTGGAAAATTATTGAGAAAGTACGAAAATAACGGACATAGATATGCAGATCTTGATGTTTATGTATTTTCTAATAATAAGTGTGTTGCCCGTATAATTCATTCTGT
>ERZ869909.2607-NODE-2607-length-11607-cov-3.554467_pt1 | contig 11607 bp, 12 predicted proteins | sample MGYA00520892_ERZ869909 | MGnify/ENA primary metagenome ERZ869909 (study PRJEB32215, sample SAMEA104723947) | bioreactor metagenome | biome: bioreactor; feature: anaerobic bioreactor; material: water | place: China | collected 2015-03-12 ... | reverse complement strand
TCGTCGGAGACGTCGACCGGGACGGGCCAGCGAAGGCCCGCGCCGGCCGCCCCTTCTGTCCCGGCGGCCCCGGCGGCCCCGGCGGCGATGTCGAGGGCGAGCGGCCTCCAGCCGCGCTCGGCCAACAAGCTGACGACGGCTGCGCCGATGCCGCTCGCTCCGCCCGTCACGATCGCCAGGGGTTCCATCGCCGCCGCCGTCACACCGAAAGATAGCGCTGCTTCACGGCCTCGTCCGCCCGCAGCGCGTCGATCGTGTCGCGATAGACGACCCGGCCCTTGTCGATGACCGTCGCATGGGTGGCGACCTTGAGGCAGAAATGCATGTTCTGCTCGGCCATGACGATGGTCACGCCCATGTCGCGCAGCCGGCGGATCAGGTCGCCGATGGCCTGCACGATGATCGGCGCCAGCCCCTCGCTCGGCTCGTCGAGAAGGATGATGTCGGGGTTGCCCATCAAGGTGCGCGCGATGGTCAGCATCTGCTGCTCGCCGCCCGACATGCGTCCGGCCATGCGCTCCTTCATGGTGGCGAGGACCGGGAACACCTCGTAGATGCGCTCCAGCGTCCAGTAGCTGCCGGAGGGGCCGTTCTTCTCGCCGATCAGCAGGTTGTCCTCGACCGAGTGCTCGGGGAAGACCTGCCGGTCCTCGGGCACGTAGCCGACGCCGGCGCGCGCGATCCGGTAGGACTTCCTGCCGTCGATGCGCGTCTCGCCGAAGCGGATCTCGCCGCGGCGCGGCGGCGCGATGCCGGCGATGGCCTTGAAGGTCGTGCTCTTGCCGGCGCCGTTGCGGCCGAGCAGCGCCATCGTCTGCCCCCGCTCGACCGAAAGGTCGAGATCGAACAGGATCTGGCTGGCGCCGTAATAGACGTCGATGCCCTTCACCTCGAGAAGCGACCCGCTCATGCTGCCTCCCCGCCATGGTCGGTTCCCAGATAGGCGTCGATGACCTCCTGGTTGCGGCGGATCTCGTCCGGCGTGCCCTGCGCCAGCACCGTGCCGTATTTCAGGACGCGCACCGTCTGGGCGATCTTGAAGACGATGTCCATGTCGTGCTCGATGAAGATCAGCGTCGTGCGCTCGGCCTGCCAGAGGCTGTAGACGCGGTCGATCATCTTCCACCGCTCCTCCACGCCCATGCCCGCGGTGGGCTCGTCGAGCAGCAGCACCTTGGGGTCGAGCGCCAGCGCCAGCGCGATGTCGAGCAGCTTCTGCTCGCCGTGCGAGAGGTTGCGCGACAGCGCGCCCGCCCGGTCGCAGAGGCCGACCAGCTCCATGATCTCGCGCGCCCTTTCGCGCGCAGCCGCGCCGGGGAAGCGGCCGAAGAGGCTGAGGCTCTCGCCGCGGCGAGAGGCCACGGCGGCCGTCAGGCTCTCCTCCAGCGTCATCTCGGGAAAGATCTTGGCGATCTGGAACGCGCGGCACATGCCGCGGCGCACGATCTCCAGGCTGGAAAGGCCGGCGACGTCCTCGCCGTCGAAGATCACCCGGCCCGAATCGGCCCTGATATGGCCGGAGATCAGGTTGAAGAAGGTGGTCTTGCCGGCCCCGTTGGGTCCGATGACGGCGGTGAGCGAGCCTTGCGGAAAGTCGAGCGAGACGTTCTTCATCGCCACCACGCCGCCGAAGCTCTTGGAAAGGTTCTCGATGCGCAGCATCTCAGACCTCCCTTTTCGCGGCGGTTTCGCGCGCGGCCTCGGTCTCGGCCGCCGCGCGGCGATTGCGCCAGGCGTCGAGGACGAAGTCGGCGATGCCGCGCCGCAGGCCGAGCACGGCGATCAGGATGACGATGCCCAGCACCAGCCCGTAATGCTCGGCGTAGATCGTGACGTAGTGCTCCAGCGTGTGCAGGATGGCCGCGCCGAGCAGCGGGCCGAGGAACACCTGCGAGCCGCCCAGCATGATCATGAAGATGGCCTCGCCCGAGGTCGTCCAGAAGGCGAACTCCGGATAGGCGCCCGAGGCGAACAGCGCCAGTATGATGCCGCCGACGCTGGCCACCGTGCCGGCGAGCACGAAGGCGATGAGCTTGGCGCGGAACACGTTGACGCCGAGGAAGAGGGCGCGTTCGGGATTGTCGCGGATCATCCGCAGCGTGTAGCCGAACGGGCTCTCGGTGATCTGGCGCAACAGGAACAGGCAGGCCACGAACAGGATGCAGCAGGTCAGGTAGAAGGTGTAGGGATCGCTCAGCCTGATCCCGAGGAAGGGCGGGCGCGGGATGCCGCCCATCAGCCCCTGGTCGCCGCCGGTCAGCGGCACCCAGGTCAGGATGATGGCGTGGATCATCATCTGGAAGGCCAGGGTGATGAAGGCGAAGTAGATTTCCTTCAGCCGCACGCAGATGGCGCCGATGACCAGCGCCAGCAGCGCCGTCGAGCCGACCGCGATCAGGAAGGCGAGGGGCAGCGAGGCGCCCGTCCTCTGCATGACGATGCCGAATATGTAGGCCCCGCTGGCGAAATAGGCCGCATGCCCGAAGGAGACGAGGCCGGTGAAGCCGATCAGCAGGTTGAGCGACATGGCGAGCAGGCCGTAGGCGATCACGTAGATCATGAAGTCGCGCAGGGCGGACCCCGAGTGGAAATAGGGGATGAGCGCCAGGACGGCCAGCCCGCAAAGGGCGATGGCGAGGTCGCGAAGGAAGCTGCGGCCGCGCATGGTCACACCTGCTTTCCGAACAGGCCGCTCGGCTTGAGCACGAGCACCAGCGCCATCATCAGGAACATCAGCCCGTCGACGAACAGCGGAAAGCCGATCGAGCCGAAGGCGCGGATGGAGCCGATCAGCAGCGCGGCGACGAACGCGCCGACGATCGAGCCCATGCCGCCGATCACGGTGACGATGAAGCTCTCGATCAGGATCGACAGCCCCATGCCCGGCGTCAGGGTCCTGACCGGGGCCGCGAGCGCGCCGGCCGCGCCGGCGAGCATGCTGCCGAGCGCGAACACGCCGGCGTAAAGCAGCGTGGTGTTGATGCCGAGCGCGCCGACCATCTGCGGATTGATCGCCGCGGCCCGCACGATCTTGCCGAAGCGGGTCCTGGCGATGGCGAACCACAGGACGGCGCCGACGACGACCGCGGTGGCGATCATGAAGGCGTAATAGGCCGGCACCGGCCCGCCGAGGACGAAGAAGGGCGGAACCGCGAATTCCTGCGGCAGGCCCATCATCTTGTATTCCGCGCCCCAGACGATCTTCACCACGTCGTCGAGGATCAGCACGAAGGCGTAGCAGAGCAGGAGCTGCATGAGCACGTCGCGGCCGTAGATGCGGCGCAGGAACAGCGTCTCGAACAGCGCGCCGAAGATCGCCATGCCGGCGGCCCCGGCCAGGAAGGCGACGAGGAAGCTCCCGGTGGCGAGATAGGCCGCGTAGGCGAAATAGGCGCCGAGCATGTAGAAGGCGCCGTGGGCGAAATTGATGACGCCGAGAACCCCGAAGATCAGCGACAGGCCGGAGGCGACGAGAAAGAGAAGCGTGCCGAGGATGAGGCCGGTGGTGATCTGTGTCACCGTACAGGCGGTCGATCCGAGGCAGCCGGCGAGCGCGGTCAGGTCCAAGGGACTACTCCAGGCGAGGACGCGGGAAAGGTCGGCGAGCCGCACCCGCCATGCGCCGGGACATGCCGTCCCGGCGCATGGCGCGATGAGGGATCGCGGCGAAGGATCAGGTGTAGCCCTTCTGCTGCTTCCATTCCTTCTCGTGCTCCTGGATCTCGCCCCAGTCGGAGGAAACCCAGTCGGCGAAGCTCGGCGGCGAGGACACCGACTTGCCCCAGGCGACGGGGTAGTCGATGATCGTGTGGTCTTCCCCGCGCATGGTCATCTTGCCGGTCGCGGAGAAGGGCGAGTCGATCTCGAGGTCCTTCATCTCCGCCGCCAGCGCCTTGCCGTCGGTGTCGCCGTTGGTGCGGCGCAGCGCCTCGAACACGAACTGCATGGCGGTGTAGTTCTGCCACGACCAGTTGGTCGGGTGCTGGCCGGTCAGGGCGAAATACTTCTCGTCGAATTCCCTGTTGGCCGGGTTGTCCGGGAAATTCGCGTCGTAGCGATAGACCGAGTTGAGGCCCGCCGGCACCTGCTTGATGGCGCCGACCACGGGCGGATCGGCGAGCCCGCCGGAGAAGTACTGGAGATCGCCGCCGAACAGGCCGTAGAGATTGCCCTGCTCGATGAAGGCGACGAGGTCGCCGCCCCACAGCGCGGAATAGATCGCCTGCGGCCGAACCTGGAGGATGCGGGTGACGAAGGCGGTGTAGTCGGGCTCGAACAGCTTGGGCCAGGCCTGGTCCACCACCTCGACCTCGGAGGCGAAGACTTTCAGATAGTCGAGGAACTCCGCCGTGTTGTCGCGGCCGTAGGCATAGTCCGGCGAGCAGGTCATCCAGCGGGTGATGCCCCGCTCCTGCGCGATGTCGGCGGCGTAGCGCCCGCCGCCCACGGCGTCGTGAATGCCCTGGCGGGCGCAGCGGAAGGCCGTCTCGGTCCTGATGCGCGGATCGGCGGTGAGCGAGGAGGTCTCCGAGCACGTATGCACGCACAGGACCGGCAATTCGCGCACCACTTCCTGCACCGCGAACGAGCCGGACGACGCCTCGGCGTCGATCAGGATCTCGCAGCCGTCGGAATTGACGAGATCGCGCGACACGCGCGCCGCCTCGTCGGGCGCGCCCTTCGAATCACGGTCGACGAGCTGGATCGTCTTGCCGTTGACGCCGCCGGCGGCGTTGAACTCCTCGATCGCGATCTGCGCCGCCGCACGGCTCGACGTCCCCAGAAGGGCGACGCGGCCGGACAAGATGGTGGGCATCCCGACGCGGATCGTCGAGCCCTGCGCACGCGCGACATAGGGGAACCCGGCGACGGCGGAGACGGCTGCCAGCCCCGCAGCCGCGACTCCACCTTTCAAGACGTCGCGGCGAGCGACGCCCTTCTTCGATATGGCCATTATCCTTCCTCCCTTGGCAGGCAGGGAAAACGCCCCGCCTCATGAGCCGTCAGTCCGGCTCCACGACGGAAGAAGCCTATCAACCGATGCGGAATTCGGTCAAGAGAAAAATAAATGATGAGTCATCCGTCATTTTGTGAATGGGAATTTCCCCTGAAAGTTTGCGGAAAATGCTGATTTATGGTCCAATGCGGCCTCATGGATGAATGAACCATGACTCATAATTATTCCATATTGCGCTGCATCATCCGGTGCGACCGCAGGGCTGGACGCGAAATGGCCGCAAGGAGGGCATGATGTCCGAACCGCAACGCGCGCCGAAAGCCGGCCCCGGTCCGCGCGGCCGTTTCCGGCCCGCCGCCGGGCCTGCCCGGCCGGGCAGGGATGACGGGCTCAGGTTGCCACATTCGCCGTTTCGCATTATCCGGTCCCCGCGCGGCCGCGCAGGGGCGGCCGCCGGCGCGACCGGGCCGCGGCAAGCGGCTTTTCCCTTCCTTTCGGAGTAGCGAAGATGAGGCGTCCGAACGCCGTCAGAAAGACTCGTGCCCAGAAGTCCGAAGAAATTCGGGACGCGCTTTTCCAGGCGGCGGCCGAAACCGTGGGCGAGTACGGCTATATCGACACCTCGATCGCGCGCATCACGCAGCGCGCCGATCTGGCGCAGGGCACGTTCTACAATTATTTCGACTCGCGCCAGGACATCTTCGACGAGCTGCTGCCCGTGCTGGGCGCCAAGATGATGCTGCATATTCGCCAGCAGGTGCGCAGCGCGACCACCTTCCTGGAGCGCGAGGAACAGGCGTTCCGCGCCTTCTTCGGCTTCCTGAAGCGCATGCCCTATTTCCTGCGCATCCTGAACGAGGCCGAGATCTTCGCGCCCAAGGCCCACAAGGCGCATTTCAGGAACATCACCCAGGGCTATATCCGTTTCCTGCGCAAGGCCGGCCAGAGCGGCGAGATCGCCGTCATGAGCGACGACGAGATCGAGGCGACGGTCTACATCCTCGTTTCGGCGCGCGGCTATCTGGCGATGCGCTATCTGATGCCGGACGGGATCGTCGACATGCCCGAGGAGGCGGTCGCCGCCTATATGCGGCTCGTCAGCCGCGGCCTTCCGGAAAGGAAAGGCGGGCCGGCCGACCCCGGCGTCGGTGGCGCGCGCGCGCCGGAGCGGCCCGAAGAGACCTGAACGGTCGAGACGCGGCCGACCAGCCCGCCCCGCGGCCGGCTATCCATTTCCTCAGCCTTTGGATGCCTTGCCGTCGCGAGCCATCTTGATGGCAGGACAATGCGACGCTATGTATGGTCGACGAATGGAGGTCGACATGGCTGAACCGCAACTCTCCGTCCGAAGCTCCAAGGCCCGGGATCTGGCGCACCGGCTCGCCCGCCGCGAGAATCGGTCGATCGCCGATGTGGTCGAGCGCGCCCTTGAGGCCTACGAGGTGCGCGAGGCGGGTCGCGAACCCGCGTCGAGCTTCTATGCGCGTCTCGTGGCCCAGTCCGGCACCGACATCGACCTGGAGGCGGTCATCCGCGAAAATCGTCGTCCGCATCAAGGTGTCGAGCTTTGATCTTTCTCGATACCAATGTCGTTTCCGAGACCCTGAGGAAGGCGCCGAACGAGGCGGTGATCGCCTGGCTGGTCCGGTACGATGCCGAACTCGCGCTGCCGACCGTCACCATCGCCGAGATCGCCTTCGGGATTCAGAAGATCCGCCCCGACGAGCGCGCCGATCGGCTGGAACAGGGATTGCAGGACTGGCGTCGCCGCTTTGCCGACCGGATCTTCGGCCTGACCGAGGAAGCCGCCCTTGCCTATGGCGACGTCATGAGCGCCGCCGCGCGCCAGGGTCGCGGGATGTCCGCGCCCGACGGCATGATCGCGGCGATCGCGCGGGTGAACGGCGGCCGCCTGGCGACCCGGAACCTGAAGGACTTCGAGACCGCGGGGCTCGATCTCGTATCTCCCTGGGACTTCTGACGCGGCAGGGAAGCGGCGTTCTCGTCCGGCTGGCCGGGCGCTATGAGCGGCGCGCGAGTTCGATTCCCGTCCTCACGAGCCGGTCGGCGGCTTCGCGCGTCTTGAAGGCGGCATGGGCGCTGAGGGTCACGTTCGGCTGGGCGAGCAACGGGCTGGCCGGATCGAGGGGCTCGGTATCGAAGACGTCCAGCGCGGCATGAGCCACCGTTTCTCCGGACGCGAGCGCGGCGAGAAGATCGGCCTGGTTGACGATCGCCCCCCGGGCGGTATTGACCAGGATCGCCCCGCGCTTCATCAGCGCGAATTGCGGGGCGGCCAGGAAGCCGCGGGTTTCCTCGGACAGGGATAGATGCAGCGACACGATGTCGGATTCCCCCAGAAGCGTCTCCAGGTCGGTCTGGATGTCCGCGAGTTCGGGCCGCGGCGTCCGGTTCCACAACAGGACGCGCATGCCGAACCCCCTGGCGATGGCGGCCATCTCGGTGCCGATGCCGCCGGCGCCGATCACGCCCATGGTGCGCGACTTCAGCTCCATCCCTTCCAGCGGGTTCCAGATGCCGACCCTGAGGTCGCGGTCCATCCGCGGGATGTTGCGCGCCGCCGCCAGCGCCAGGGCAAAGGCGTGCTCGGCGATGGAGCGATCCCCATAGCCCTTGACGGTATGCACGGCGATGCCGAGCCTGGCGGCCGCGGCGACGTCGATATAGGACGCCGCGCCGGTGCCGAGAAAGACGATGCTCCTCAGGTCGGGGCATCTTTCCATCATCGGGCCGTCGATCACGGTATGCCCGTTTATCACCACGCGCGCGCCGCCGATCACCTTCGCAAGATCCTCCGCCGACGGGTCGCCGACATGGATGGTCACATCCGATACGTCGATGCCGTTCTCGCGGATCAGGGCTTCGATGAACGGCGAACAGTCGATGAAGCGTATCGTCATGCCGGCCTCTTCAGCACCTTGCCCGGATTGAGGATCCCCTGCGGGTCGAGCGCCTGCTTGACGGCGCGCATCACGTCGATCGCCAGGCCGTCCTTGTAGCGCAGCAACTCGTCGACCTTGAGCATGCCGACCCCGTGCTCGGCGGCGATCGAGCCGCGATTGGCGCCGACGCGGTCGTGGACGATCCGGTTGAAGCGCGCGGTCGTTGCCAGGAAGCCGTCCGGGTCCGCTCCCGGCGGCGGCAGGATGTTGAAGTGCAGGTTGCCGTCGCCCAGATGGCCGAAGACGCAGACCCGCACGCCCTCGGCCTCGCAGACCGCCGTGGCCTCGTCGATGAACGTCATCAGCGACGACAGCGGCAGCGAGATGTCGTGCTTGATCGACGGGCCGTCGCATCGCTGGGCCTCCGTCAGGTTCTCCCGCAACGCCCACAAGGCGTTTCTCTGGCTTTCGCTCGCCGCCAGGACGGCGTCGGCGATCTCCCCGTCCTCGATCGCCTGCGCCAGGGCCTCCTCGAGCCGGGCGCCGAGCGCGGACCGGGCCGAAGGCGAGGCCAGCTCGACGAGCGCGTACCACGCATGTTCGCCCGACAGCGGCCGCACGCAGGCGGGCATGTGCCGCAAGACGAGTTCGAGGCCGTTGCGGGGAACGAGTTCGAAGGCGACCAGGGAGTCCGCGAACTCGCCGCGGATGCGCTCGAACATCGCGAAGATCCGGTGAAGGCGGCTTGCGCCGACAAAGGCGGTGGCGACGTCCTTCGGGCGGGGAAACAGCTTGAGGACCACGGCGGTGACGATGCCCAGCGTCCCCTCCGAGCCGATGAAAAGATGGTTCAGGTCGTAGCCGGCATTGTCCTTGCGCAGCCGCGTCAGCATGTCGAGGACCCGGCCGTCGGCGAGAACCACCTCCAGGCCGAGCACGAGGGCGCGGACATTGCCGTATCTCAGCACCGCCGTGCCGCCGGCATTGGTGGCGACGTTGCCGCCGATGGTGCAGCTGCCTTCGGCGGCGAGCGAGAGCGGGAAGAGACAGCCCGCCTCCTCGGCCGCCTGCTGCACCCGCTGGAGGGTGACGCCGGCCTGAACCGTGATCGTGCCGTCCGCGGCGTCGAGATCGAGAACGCCGTTCAGCCGCTCCAGGCTGACCACGATGCCGCCATTTGGAACGCCGCCGCCGACGAGGCCGGTATTGCCGCCCTGGGCGACGACCGCGATCCGGTTGCGGGCGCAATAGGCGACGGCATCGGCGACGCCGCGCGTATCGCGCGGCCGCACCACCGCCACCGCCGCGCCGCGATAAAGCCCCCGGCTTTCGACGAGATACTTCTCGATGTCCGCGGGCGCGGCCAGGACGCAATCCTCGCCCAGCAGATCCTCGAGGTCGCGCACGATCGCGGCGGCGGCGTCGGGGAGAGGCATGGAGACAGCGCTCCGGGTCTTCGGCATGGTGGCGGCACCGTCGGGTTTGCGGGAAACGGACTTCAGCTCATCCAGTCGCGCAGCCGGAACCAGGCCGAGGCGCCGGCGACATAGAATGTCTGGAGCTGGTGGAACGGGATCGAGCGCGGCCGGGAGAGCGGGAAGGGGATTTCGGCGTCGTCATTGGTCTGGAGCCAGGCGGCGATGCGCGGCGCGTAGCGATAGGCGCCGAGGATCGTCGCCGCCATCGCCAGCGCGGCGAGGCTTGCCCCGGCGGCGAAGGCGAGCAGGCCGCGATCGAGCGGCGGGCGGGTCGCGCCGAGCGCGATGCACACCGCGATCGTGCCGGGCCCGGTGGTGAACGGCAGGGTGAGCGGGAAGAACGCGGCCTCGTCGCCGATCGCGCGCGAGGTCGCCTCGTCGCTGGTCGGCGAGGCGCTTCTGGCAGCCGCCGCCGGCGTGACGGTCGAGCGCATGGGCAACGAGGACGGCCGCCGCGCCCCGCACGGCGTCTACGCCACGTCCGCGCCCGACCGCTGGCTTGCGATCTCGGTCGGCTCCGACGAGGAATGGCAGGCCCTGCTGCACGTGACAGGCAGGCAGGACCTTGCCGGCGATCCGCGCTTCGCCACGCAGGCGGCCCGGCATTCCGCGCGCGAGGCGCTCGACGGGATCGTCGCGGAATGGTGCGCGGCGCGCAACGCCGAAGAGGCCGCGGAAGCGCTCCAGCGGGCGGGCGTCGCGGCGCATGTGTCGTGGAGCGCGGCCGACATCGTCGGCGACGCGCATCTGCGGGCGCGCGGCGCCATCGTCGACGTCGTGGAGGGCGACGGCCGCCGGCGCGCGGCGGTCGGTGCGCCGGCCCGCTTCTCGAAATCCGACAATCCCGCCATCGAGCGGGGCACGCCGGGCCTCGGCGAGCACGAGGACTATGTCTATGGCGAGCTGCTGGGCATCGGCCGCAGGGAATACGACGCGCTCGTCGCCGAGCAGGTGATCTACTGAAGCAGGGAATGTGCCGCATGTCGTCCGAGACCGAAACTGCCCCGCCGGAACGGGACCATTCCGACGCCGTCGGCCGCACCGAGCGCAGGACCGCGCTGATCGCGGCGGATCGGGTGGAGGCGCTGGCCGCCACGCTCGATCTCGATGCCGTGCCGGGCGGAGGAGGGGCGCTTCCGCCCGGCTGGCATTGGCTGTTCTTCAACCCGTTCGTGCGCCGCAGCGAGGTGGGGGCGGACGGGCACCCGAAGCGCGGCGGCTTCCTGCCGGATGTGGGCCTGCCCCGGCGCATGTGGGCCGGCGGGCGGCTCGCCTACCACGCGCCGCTGCCGGTCGGCGCCGAGGCCGTGCGCGACAGCGAGATCCTCGACGTCTCGGCCAAGTCCGGCCGTGCCGGCCGGCTCGTCTTCGTCACCGTGCGCCACCGCATCGGCCATGACGGCACGCTCTGCATCGAGGAGGAGCAGGACATCGTCTATCGCGAGGCGCAGCAGGCGAGCGCGCCCGCGCCGGCCGCGTCCCCGGCGCCCGAGGGCGCGCAGTGGTCTGAGGCCGTCACGCCCGACCCGGTGCTCCTGTTCCGCTATTCCGCGCTCACCTCCAACGGCCATCGCATCCACTACGACGCGCCCTATGCGCAGCAGGAGGAAGGCTATCGCGACCTCGTGGTGCACGGCCCGCTGGTCGCCACCCTGCTTCAGGGGCTGGCGGTGCGCGCCCGGCCCGGGGCGCGGCTTTCCGGCTTCAGCTTCCGCAGCGTCGCGCCGCTGTTCGTGGACCGCGGCTTCCACGTCGAGGCCGCGCCCGAGGGCGATGGCCTCTCCCTCTGGGCGCGCGGGCCGGACGGCGAGCTCGCCATGCGCGCCGACGCCTCCTTCGCGGCGTGAGGAGCAAGCGCGCATGAACGAGCCCCGCAGCTATCTCTTCGTTCCCGGCAACCGGCCGGAGCGCTTCGCCAAGGCCGCGGCCTCGGGCGCGCACCGCATCATCGTCGACCTCGAGGACGCCGTCGGCCCCGAAGACAAGGACGCCGCCCGCGCCCATGCCGTGCGCTGGTTCGCGGAAGGCGGCGCCGGCCTCGTGCGCGTCAACGGCGCGGACACGCCGTGGTTCGAGGCCGACCTCGCCGCCCTTGCCGGCGTCAGGCAGGCGACGATCATGGTGCCCAAGGCCGACCCGGAAAGCCTCGCCCACACGGCGCGCCGCCTGCCGCAGCGGCCGCTGATCGCGCTGGTCGAGACGGTGTCGGCGCTGATCGGCCTGCCGGAGCTTGCCGCCGTGCCCGGCGTGGCGCGGCTGGCCTTCGGCA
>ERZ869909.2606-NODE-2606-length-11612-cov-33.109666_pt1 | contig 11612 bp, 11 predicted proteins | sample MGYA00520892_ERZ869909 | MGnify/ENA primary metagenome ERZ869909 (study PRJEB32215, sample SAMEA104723947) | bioreactor metagenome | biome: bioreactor; feature: anaerobic bioreactor; material: water | place: China | collected 2015-03-12 ... | reverse complement strand
GGTTCATCGACCGCAAGCCCGATCGAGCCGTAGCGCCGGCCGAGGCTGCCGTTGAGGTCGACGAAGCCGAGATGAAGCCTGGCCGGCGCCGAAACGCTCAATCCATGGGCCAGTTTCGTGTCGTGCATCGCGAAACGCGTCCTTGGCGGTGAGAGGTGGCTCGCCGATTGCGTAGCGGGATGGCGAGCTTTAGGGTCGCGCGCGAAGCGCGGAGACGGTCTTGGCGCATTTGTCCACCAAAGGCGAGGAGAGAGCAATATGACGAGCCCCCGCGAGACGGCACTTTCCGAGGCCGAGGTCACGCAATGGTTGTCCGACAACCTTCCTCAGTGGCGTCTGGAAGATGGGTGGATCCGCCGCACATACAAGACGGCGAGCTGGAAGAGCACATTGATGGTGATCACGACCGTCGGCCATCTGGCCGAGGCCGCCTGGCATCACCCGGACATCACGGCCTCCTACGCCTGGGTGGAGGTCCGCCTCGTGACCCATTCGGCAAAGGGTATCACCCGGAAGGATCTCGAGCTCGCCAAGAAGATCGAGGAGGTCGTTGCCTGGCAGCCGGCGAAGGACGGCGTGTTCGAAGGCACGCCCTCCGACCAGCGCTTCGCCTACGTCAAGTACGACTGATACGGGCGAGACGGCCTCATGACGGATGCAGCGGCGAGCCTCGACTTCGACGCGCTCATCGGGCTCGGCTCGAACATGGGCGACAAGGGCGCGAACGTCCGCCATGCGATCGGCCTCCTGACGGATGCGGGCGACATCCGGCTCGTCCGCGCGTCGCGCCTTTATCGGACGCCGCCCTGGGGCGTTCTCGATCAGGACTGGTTCGTGAACGCGTGCATCGCGGTTGCGACCGACCTTGCCCCGCATGAGCTGCTGGCGCGGTGCCTCGCGGTCGAGAACGCCATGAAGCGCGTGCGCCACGAGCGCTGGGGCCCGCGGGTGATCGACGTCGATGTGCTGACCTATCGCAACGTGTCGCGCGACGATCCGGAGCTGACGCTCCCGCACCCGCGCATCGCCGAACGCGCCTTCGTGCTGCTGCCGCTGAAGGAGATCGCGCCCGATCTCGTCGTCGCGGGGCACGGCCTCGATCATTGGATCGCGAGGCTCGACACCGCCGGCGTCGAGCCGATCGAGACCGCCGAATAGAAAACGCCGCGGGCGATCCCCATCCCCCGCGGCGTTCGGATTTTCAAGGATCGCGTGCGCTTACTCTTTGCACTGCGACTTGATGAAGGCGAGGAGATCCGCGCGGTCGTCCTCGTTCTTGATGCCGGCCGGGAAGATCATCTTGTTGCCCTTGATGACCTTGTCGTCAGCCTCGAACCAGGCGAGCAGGTTCTCGTCCGTCCACGTGACGTCCGAGTTCTTCACGGCGTCCGAATAGTTGAAGCCTTCGACCGTGCCAGCCTTCTTGCCGGCGATGCAGTCGAGGTGCGGACCGAGACCGTTCTTCGCGCCTTCGCCGATCTGATGGCATGCGGCGCACCGCTTGAACACGTTCGCGCCGTTCTCCGCATCCTGTGCGGACACGATTCCAGGCACGGCCACCAGAGCGGCAGCCGCAATAATCCAATTGCGCATGTGACGTTTCCTCCGAATTTTTCCCGCAGTCGGCCCATTGGACCTTGCCCGCATTCTGGCAAGTTTTTGCTGAATGCGGTGTGAACAAGATGCCGCACCTGACCGGTATGTCTTGTCTACTTGAGCGGAGGAATGAGCTCAAGATGCGTTGTGCGTGACCTTCGGCTTTGCTGCACCGCCCACGCGCCGGTAGATGAACTCCGGCGGCTCGCTATGGCTCTCGACCTCGGCCACCGCCTGCCACTGGGCGTGCAGCGGCGAGAGCGAGCAGGCGGGGTCCGTGTTGGCCGCATCGCCCGTCAGCGCGAACGCCTGGCAGCGGCAGCCGCCGTAGTCGATCTCCTTGCGCGGGCAGCTCCGGCACGGCTCCTTCATCCACTCCGTGCCGCGATAGGCCTGGAACGCCTCGCCGTTGAGCCAGATGTCGGCGAGCTTGCGCTCCTTGATGTTGTCGAAGCTGAGCGTCTTGATGGATTCGGCCGCATGGCACGGCAGCACCCGGCCCGAGGGCGTGACGTTGACGATGCCGCGCGCCCACCCGCCCATGCAGGGCTTCGGGAACTTGGCGTAGTAGTCGGGTACGATGGCGTCGATGACGATCACGCCCTTGTACTTCTCGCGCGCGTCCTCGACCTGCTTCGCGGCCGTCATGAACGCTTCCTTGGTCGGCATCAGCGAAGCACGGTTGAGGAGCGCCCAGGCATAATACTGCACGTGCGCGATCTCGACCCGGCCGGCGCCCATCTCCACCGCGAAGTCGATCATGCGCGGCACGTTGTGGATGTTCTGGCGGTGGATCGGGCAATTGATGGTGAGCGGAAGCCCCGCGTCGCGCACCCACTTGGCCACCTGGACCTTCTTGGCCATGCCGCCCTTGTACTGCGCGATGCGGTCCGCGTTCTCGGGGTCCACGTCCTGCACCGAGAGCTGCACGTGATCGAGGCCGACGTCGACCAGCCGGCGCAGGCGCTCTTCCGTAAGCGTCACGCCCGCCGTGATCAGGTTGGTGTAGAGACCGACCTCCGCCGCCACCTGCACGATCTCTTCGAGATCCTTGCGCGCCGTCGGCTCGCCGCCCGAGAGGTGGATCTGAAGCACGCCGAGCGCGGCCGCCTGGCGCATCGTGTCCTGCCACTCCGCCGTGGTCAGCTCAATGTTGGCACGCTCGAGCTCGACCGGGTTCGAACAGTACGGGCACTGAAGCGGGCAGCGATGGGTCAGCTCGCAGAGCATCCCGATCGGCGCGCGTGCGCAGAGCGCCGGATCCTGACCGGGATCAGCCGCGGGCGCCTCGTCCGTCGTGCGCGCGCAGACCGGCATGCCGGTCTCTTTCACGTGGTTCGGTACGATCTCGTTCATGGGCTCGTCCTCCCTGGGCCTTGCACCAGCTTAAGCCTGCACCAGCACGCCTTTGTCCGTAAGATCTTGGAGCATGGCCACGATGTCGTCTGTTACGACTTCAAGTGGTGCGTCGTATTCCTGAGACAAGGTTTCCGCGATGTCGCTCACGGAACGGTGTCCGTCGAGGCGCTGCAGCACGACCACTGCGATCTCGTCCGGGTTGAACACCCGCTCGGGCGCGAGGATGATCCAGCGCCCGCGCCCCGCGTCGTGGCGCAACTTGATGTGGCGCGGGATCTTCAGCTTCGTGTCCGCCTGGACGATCAGCCGGGTCGGCACCGGCTTCGCTTCCGATTTCGTCTCAGGCGTCTCGGGCTCAGCCATTGAGCGTCTCCGGGTTGAAGGCGCCGGGCGGAATCCAGCCGGGCGAAACGTAGGCATGGTGCAGTGCATCGAGCTGCGCCCACAGCACGTTGCACTTGAAGCGCACGGCGGCGACGCAGGCCTCCTGCTCGGCGCGCGTCTCGGCATGCGCCTTGATGAAGTCGAGCGCGAAGCCGGCGTCGTTCGGCGCCTGCACGAGGCGCTTCTTGAAGTAGGCCATCACGTTGTCGTCGATGAAGTCGTAGTTCTCGAGCATCCCCGAGATGCGCTCCTTGTGGATCTTGGGCGCGAAGAGCTCGGTCAGCGACGAGGCGACGGCGACGACGAGCGGCTCCTCGCGCACGAAGCGCACATAGGCTTCGACCGCAAAGCGCGTCGCCGGCAGCGCACCCTCCATGCTCTGGACGTAGTCGCGATCGAGGCCGAGCCCGTCGGTCAGAACGAGCCAGCGCTCGATGCCGCCCGGATCGTCGCCGTGCCCGTCATGCTCGAGCACGCGATGGATCCAGTCGCGGCGAAGCTGCCGATCGAACACGCGGCTGACGAACGCGGCGTCCTTGCGCGGCACCGCCGACTGGTAGCAGTAGCGGTTGAGGGCCCAGGCCGCGACCTGCCCCTTGTTGAGCTTGCCGCCGTGCAGGAGCTTATGGAACGGGTGCAGATCGTGATACCGCTCCGCCCCGACCGCACGGATGGCCGCCTCGAAGTCTTCGGGGCTCCAGAGGGTGTTCGCGTCGCTTGCCGCGCGCCGCTCGCTCATAGGTCGATCTCCATTCCGTCGTAGCCGACCTCCCAGCCGGCAGCCTCCGTCGCGCGGCGCTCGGGCGAGTTGTCGTTGAGCACCGGGTTGGAATTGTTGATGTGCACGTAAATCCTGCGCGTCACTCCGAGCGGCGCGAAAGCCACGATCGAGCCCTGCGCCCCCGAAATGCTCATGTGCCCCATGCGTTGGCCCGTCTTCTGCATCAGGCCCTGCTTCAGCATTTCATCGTCGGTGTAGAGCGTGCCGTCGAAGAAGACGAGCGGTGCCCCCTTGAGGCGCCCTGCCAGGTCCTCGTCCACTTCCGCGCAGCCCGGCACATAGAAGAAGTGCTTGCCGGACGCAGGGGACGAGACCTTGAGGCCGATGGCGTCGCCCTCGCGGCTGCCGTAGTTGTCGCCCGCCGCGCCGCTTTCGAGGTAGAGCGCGATCTTGCCCGGCACGGCGAACGCCTCGATGACGAGGCCGGTATCGACGCCCGGCCCTTCGATCGGGGTCGGCGTGTCGAGCGCGAGCTCTATCCGGGGCACGTAATCGGCGTTCAGAACGTTGAACACCGAGTTGTCCGCGAGCGTCGCCAGCACCCGCGCCGAGCCGTAGACCGCGAACGGCTGCAACTCGCGCAGATTGAGCAGCCCCGCGATGAAGTCCACGTCGCCGCCGGTCAGCACCGCCGCCTTGATCGGGCTGTTGCGGAGCGGCCCGTCAGCCTGCGCGCCGAGCTCCGGCGTCTCGTTGATCTGCTGGCGCAGGTCGGGCGCCGCGTTGAGCAGCACCCAGTCCCGCCCGTTGGCGGAGACGGCGAGCGAGCACTGCGTCCGCGGGCGATAGCCCGGCGTTCCGGCGCGGGCGTTGGCGCAGTTCAGGCAATTGCAGTTCCACTGAGGGAAGCCGCCGCCAGCCGCCGCCCCCAGGATCCGGATGCGCATGAGATAGGTTCGCTCTTAACCGACGCAAGCTTCGCCGAAAGCCGCGTCGCAACGGCAGGCCGGCCAGGGCCGGCACGATAGCCGGAGGCCGGAAACAGAAAGCAGTCGGTAGGAGGCGTCGGCCCGCAACCGGAAACAGCGACGGCGGCCGAAGCTCTCGACCGCCGCGCCGAAACTGCTCGTGAACGTGCGAGCGGATCGATTAGATGATGTCGATCTCGGCCGGCAGGTACGAGGTAACCTCGAGGCCGACTTCCTGCTCACGCACTGCGGGCTTGGTCCAGGTCTTCATGGGTAGTTCCTCCTTGAAATGGCAAGCTGTCCTACGGAGCACCCCGCCAAGGGCCCCCACTGAAGTCGCCAGCCTTTTGTTAGCGACGTCAGTCTGCGGATCGAGCCTCGCTTGTCAAGCGCGACCGCTTGGCAAGAGGTAAACCACAAAGCGCGGCTGCGGCAAAGTAACAGTCCGTCACGACTTCGTGTGAGCCCCCTATCGGGAAGGGCGGCGGGCTGAAGAGGGCCGATGAAACGGGATGGCCGCAATCCGGCACCGATCTTCCCCTTGACGGGATTTTGGAGGCTTGTCTGCAATGATTGTCTACGCCTTAAGTCTCATAGGGAATAGAATTGCGAATTGGCGGGGACGACCTTAAAGACATAGAATATTATTCTACCTTGTTGTATGCCGGGCCAGTCGGAGGCAGGCCGACGTAGGACGCATTTTACGAAAGGCTGCTAGAGAACGCGGATGCGGGCTATAGACGGCCGGCACAGGGCTGTGCGGTGCGACGTCATCCGGCGCACGAGATGAGGACACACCCTAGAGGAATGAGGGAGGAGAAGCGGGTGCCCGCAGTTCCATTCTTGCCGAAGAATGCGCCGTTTACGGCCGAGGAGATCGACGTGCTGAACGGGCTCGTTCAGCGCTCGACGCCGTTGCAGCGGAGCTGGCTTTCGGGCTTTTTGGCTGGCCTCGACGCGGCCCAGGGCCAAGTGGCCGGAGCCGTGGCGCCGGCGCCTGCCCCGCGTGCGCGCGAGCCGCTGACGATCCTCTACGGCAGCGAATCCGGCAACGCCGAGACGCTGGCGCTCAAGACGAAGAAGCTCGCGGCCAAGCAGAATTTCGACGCCAAGGTCGTGGATATGGCCGATGCGGACCTCGCCGCGCTGGCCAAGGTCAAGAACCTCATCGTTTACGTCTCGACCTGGGGCGAGGGCGACCCGCCGCAGCGCGCCGAGGACTTTTACAAGGCGCTGATGGCCGAAGACGCGCCGCGTTTCGAGGGCGTGCGCTTTGCCGTGCTCGCGCTCGGCGATACGGCCTACGTGAATTTCTGCCAGACGGGCCGTGAAATCGATACGCGCCTGGAGGCGCTGGGCGGCAACCGCGTTTACGCCCGGCAGGATCTCGACCTCGACTTCCAGAAGCAGGCGGCTGCCTGGACCGACAAGGCGCTTCAGGTGCTGGCCCCCGCCGAGCCTGCGACCACGGTCGTCCATGTCGACTTCAAGGGCCCCGGCGCCGAGGACGACGAGGAGCGCTTCACCGCCGAGAACCCGATCGAGGCGGAGATCACCGACCTGATCAACCTCAACGGCACCGGCTCGAGCCGCGAGACGTGGCACGCCGAATTCACCGTCGAGGATCCGGCGTTCGTCTACAAGCCCGGCGATGCGATCGGCCTCTATCCGGAGAACGACCCGGAGCTGGCGGACGAACTCCTGCACGCAGTCGGTCTCGCAGGAGACGCCGCGCTCAAAGAGAAGCTTCTCCGGAGCCTCGACATCACGACGGTGTCGCGCCCGCTGGTGGATGCCTATGCCAAGCTCACCGGACGCGCCGACGTGGCCAAGCTGCTCGAAGGCGACGCGCTGGCCCGGTTCACGGCCGACCGCCAGCTCATCGACATGTTCGCCGCCTATCCGGAGAAGCTGACCGCCGAGCAGCTCGCGGGTCTCCTTCGCCCGCTTCCTGGGCGGCTCTATTCGGTGGCATCGAGCCTCAAGGCGCATCCCGGCGAAGCGCATCTGTGCGTCGGCGCCGTGCGCTGGTCGTCGCACGGCCGCTCGCGCAAGGGCGTGACCTCCACCTATCTGGCCGACCGCCGCAAGGTGGGCGACACTGCGCGCATCTACGTCAAGCCGAACCGCCACTTCGGCCTGCCGGCCGACGGCGCGACGCCGATCATCATGATCGGCGCGGGCACGGGCGTGGCTCCGTATCGTGGCTTCGTCGAGGAGCGCGCCGAGAACGGCGACACCGGCAAGAGCTGGCTCTTCTTCGGCGAGCGCAACTTCTCCTACGACTTCCTCTACCAGCTCGAATGGCAGGACCATCTGGAGTCGGGGGCGCTTTCGCGCATCGACGTCGCGTTCTCCCGCGACCAGCCGGAAAAGATATATGTCCAGCATCGCCTCTGGGAGCGCCGCGACGAGATTCAGGGCTGGATCGCGGACGGCGCCCACATCTACGTGTGCGGCGACGAGAAGGGCATGGCGAAGGACGTGGATGCGACGCTCGTCAAGATCCTCGCCGAGAGCGCCAAGGGCGACGAGGAGGCAGGCCGCGCGAAGCTCAAGGAGCTGACCAAGGCCGGCCGCTACCAGCGCGACGTATATTAAGACCGGGAGCTCCATCGGCATCGTTCCGGGGCACACGTGCCCCGGCGGTCCGATCACCGATCACCGTAGGTTGAAATTCGAGAAACTGCCATGACCGACAAGACCGACAAGCGCGCCCGCAACGAGTTCCTGAAAGAGGAAAGCCACTTCCTGCGCGGCACCATCGCCGACGGCCTCGCGCACGTCGAGACCGGCGCCATCTCCGACGACGACACGCAGCTCATCAAGTTCCACGGCTCCTACATGCAGGACGACCGGGACATCCGCGGCGAGCGCTCGAAGAAGAAGCTCGAGAAGGCGTTCAGCTTCATGATCCGCCTCCGCCTTCCGGGCGGCCTCGTCTCGCCCGAGCAGTGGCTCAAGCTCGACGACATCGCGGGCACCTATGCGAACGGCTCGCTGCGCCTCACGACGCGCGCCACGTTCCAGTACCACGGCGTGATCAAGTCCAACCTGCGCCGCACGATGCAGGCCATCAACGATGCCTGCCTCGACACCATCGCAGCCTGCGGCGACGTCAACCGCAACGTGATGTGCGTGGCCAACCCGTTTTTCTCGCCCGCCCACGCCGCGGCCGGCGAGTTCGCGCGCAAGGTGAGCGATCACCTGCTGCCGCGCACCAGCGCCTATCACGAGATTTGGCTCGAGGGCGATAAGGTCGAGGACATGTCGCGTCCCGCCGCGGCGGACACGGAGCCGCTCTACGGCACGCACTACCTGCCGCGCAAGTTCAAGATCGTGATCGCCGTGCCGCCGCACAACGACGGCGACGTGTTCGCGCACGATCTCGGCTACATCGCCATCACGAATGCCAAGGGCGAGCTCGAGGGCTGGAACGTCTCGATCGGCGGCGGCATGGGCATGACGCATGGCGATACGGCAACCTTCCCCCGTACCGGCGACGTGATCGGCTTCTGCACGCCCGAGCAGGCAGTCGACGTCGCCGAGAAGGTGATGCTCGTGCAGCGCGACTGGGGCAATCGCGAGAACCGCGCCAACGCGCGCCTGAAGTACACGGTCGAGCGGTTCGGCGTCGAGAAATACAGGGAAGAGGTGGAGAGCCGCCTCGGCTACAAGCTCGGCGAGGCGCGGCCCTTCAAGTTCACCTCCATGGGCGATCCCATCGGCTGGTACCAGGGCCCGGACAAGAAGTGGCACCTCGGCCTCTTCATCGAGGCGGGACGTATCCGCGATTTCCCGGGCCGCCACCTGCGCACGGCACTCCGCGAGATCGCACAGACGGGCGGCATCACCTTCTCGGTGACGGGCAACCAGAACATCATCATCTGCAACGCAGGCGCGCGCCAGAAGAGCAAGATCGACGCGATCCTCAAGTCGCACGGCATCGACATCGCGACGTCGTCGGGCCTACGCCGCAATTCGATCTCGTGCGTCGCGCTGCCGACGTGCGCCCTCGCCCTCGCCGAGAGCGAGCGCTTCCTGCCGGAGCTGATCACGACGCTGGAGGACAGCCTCGACAAGGCGGGGCTGCGCAACGACGACATCGTCATCCGCATGACCGGCTGCCCCAACGGCTGCGGCCGCCCCTACATGGCCGAGATCGGCTTCGTCGGGCGCTCGCCGGGCCTTTACAACCTCTATCTCGGCGCCGCCCACGAGGGCACGCGCTTGAACAAGCTCTACGCGCAGGACGTCGGCAAGGCGCGCATCGTCGAGCTTCTGGAGCCGTTGTTCCTGCGCTACGCCAAGGAGCGCGAGGAGGGCGAGCGCTTCGGCGACTTCGTGATCCGCGCGGGCGTCGTGAAGCCGACGCTCGGCGGCAACACCTTCCACGACGACATCACGCTCGCGAGCTGAGACCATCGAGCAAAGGATTGACCGTCCCCGCCGCCCCTCACCCGCCTTCCTCGCTCCGCTCGGAAGCCGACCTCTTCCCATCGGAGAGAGGTGAAGTGGGAGCGTGCCGCTCCGTCCCTCTCCCCGGAGAGGGACAGGGTGAGGGAGCGCGGCATACGATGCCGTCAAGAAAGGAACGACTCTAACCCCACACCGCGTTGACGATGGTCCTGAGGCTCAAGAGGATCACCACGCCGCCGACCATGGCCATCAGCAGCCGGTCGGGCAGGTGCTTGGCGGCGAGGGCCGCGAACGGCGCCGCGATCACGCCGCCGATGATGAGGCCGGCGATGATGTTCCAGTGGCTGAGCCCGATGGTGAGCACGAACGTCAGCGAGATCGTGAGCGTGACGAAGAACTCGGCGAGATTGACCGAGCCGATCGCATAGCGCGGCGTCGTGCCCTGGCCGATCAGCGTCGATGTCACGACAGGTCCCCAGCCGCCGCCGCCGATGGCATCGACGAACCCGCCCGCGAAGCCGAGCGGCCCCACATGCTCCGGCGGCTCGTCGATGAATGTGCGTTTGCGGTTGATCGCCTTCCAGATGATGAAGGCGCCGAGCAGCAGCAGGTACGCGCTGATGAACGGCTTGACGAGATCGCCGTCGAGCGACGACAGCACGTAGGCGCCGATCGCGCCGCCGATCATGCCGGGGATGGCGAGCCGCCAGATCAACCGGCGGTCGACGTTGCCGAGCTTCCAGTGCGAAAAGCCCGACGCCCCCGTCGTAAACGTCTCGGCCGCATGCACGCACGCGCTCGCCGTCGCAGGCGCAACGCCGAAGCTCAAGAGCACGGTCGTAGAGGTGATGCCGTAGGCCATGCCGATGGCGCCATCGATCATCTGGGCGACGAAGCCGATGGTGATGTAGAGGAGAATGTCGTCCATGATGATAGGTGGCGTTTCCGTTTTATTTTGCCACCAGATAGCAGAATAAACGGCGCGCGCGATAGCGAATAATTGCCGCCAATGCATTGAGAGGGCGAATAAAAATCGCGTTCTCCGCTCGCTCTCTGGAACGACGAAAGCACGCCGTCCCAAAGGAAAGGCGCGCGTCGCAATGGGGGGGCGGTGAGAGCGCGCGCTCGATCTAGATCGAGTAATCCGGCGCGTTCTCGATCTCGACGTTGATGCCGGCCGCACGCAGGATCAGCGCCACCTCGTTGGCGCGCCGGCGGAACTCCGCCTCCGCCTGCGGGCTGTCGCCGAGATCGGAGTTGAGCCCGCGTCCGAGCATCGCGCGCGTCAGCACGAAGGTGTTCTCGTCGGCTTCCGCCGCTTCGGCCTTCGCAGCCGTGATGACGCCGCCAGCCACCGAGCCGCCGGTGATGGCATCGACCAGCACGAAGCTTCCCGTTTCCGGAGCTTCCGTGAAGGTGTCGATCGCCGCCGTCCGCCCGAGCGCGATCGTGCCGATCGCGATGTCGTTGGCCGCGCACGCGTCCGCTTCGTGCGTCTCGAGCGTATCGAGGTCGAGCAGCGCGCTGATCTTGAGGTTGGAGACCGGCGTGAGGTCGGTCGCGGTGCGCAGGAGGTACGACCCGCGCGGATCGTATGCCGTCTCGCTGAGCCACACCATGCGCGCTTCCAGAACGCGCGCCGCGAGAGGTGGCATGTCGCCTTTGGAGAGCACCGCGCCGCGTGCCACGTCGATATCGGTATCGAGCTGGATCGCGACGGCTTGTCCCTGGGAAGCGGTTTCGAGGTCGCCGTCCATGGTCGAGATGCGCTGGATCTTGGCCTTGCGCTTCGAAAGCGCGTCAACGACCGTCTCGCCCACGCGCACGCTGCCGCCGCTGACCGTTCCCGCGAGGCCGCGGAAGTCGTTGCGGCTGTCGCGCAGCACGGTCTGCACGGGGAAACGGAACGGGCCGGTGGGCTCCGTCACGCGGCTTGGCAGGCTTTCGAGATGCTCGAGCAGGGTGGGGCCGGAATACCAGGGCATATGCGCGGACGGGCTCGCGACGTTGTCGCCCGAGACGGCGGCCGTCGGGATCACCGTCGTCTCCCAGAAGCCGAACCGCCACGAGAAGGTCTCGAAGTCTGCTTCGATCTTGCGGAACGTCGATTCCGACCAGTCGACGAGGTCCATCTTGTTGACGACCAGGATCACGCGTTTCACGCC
>ERZ869909.2605-NODE-2605-length-11614-cov-6.554477_pt1 | contig 11614 bp, 11 predicted proteins | sample MGYA00520892_ERZ869909 | MGnify/ENA primary metagenome ERZ869909 (study PRJEB32215, sample SAMEA104723947) | bioreactor metagenome | biome: bioreactor; feature: anaerobic bioreactor; material: water | place: China | collected 2015-03-12 ... | reverse complement strand
GAACCGCCCGCACCTCGCGATAGAGGTAGGGATGAGAGCGCAGCGCCCCCTGCGCGAACGTGATCAGCGTGCGCGTCAGAATGTTCGCGCCTTCGACCGTGATCCCGACCGGCACCATCTGATAGGCCGATTGCAGATAGTTCGATGGGCCGTCGCAGATCGCGCGTCCGCCGTGGATGTCGAACGCGTCGTTGACGGCGCGGCGCATCCGCTCCGTCGTTTGATACTTCATGAGCGCGGAGATGACGGACGGCCGTTCGCCGCGCGCGACCATCGCCGCCGTCACCGCGCGTGCCGCCTCGTTGACGTAGGCCGTCTCGACAAGACGCGCGAGCGGTTCCTCCACGCCCTCCATCCGCGCGATGGAAAGCCCGAACTGCCGGCGGATCCGAGCATAGGCCGTGCTGAACCGCAGCATCGCCTTCGCCCCCGCCGTCGCCGACGACGGCAGCGAGATCGCGCGCCCCGCGGCCAGGCATTCCATCAGCATCCGCCAGCCTTGGCCGACCATGGCCTGGCCGCCGATCACCCAGTCGATGGGGATGAACACGTCCGTGCCCCAGTTGGGCCCGTTGGGGAACGCGGCACCCGACGGCAGATGCCGCCGCCCGATCTTGACGCCCGGATGCACCGTCGGGATGAGCGCGACCGTGATGCCGATATCTTCCGTCTCGCCCAGGATCTTGTCCGGATCGAACAGGCGGAACGCGAGGCCGAGCAGCGTCGCCTCGGGCCCGAGCGTAATATAGCGCTTGTCCCACGAAACACGGATGCCAACCGTTTGGCGGCCCTCGTGCTCGCCCATCGTTACGATGCCGATGTCGCGCATCGTGGCGGCATCCGAGCCCGACGTGGGGCCGGTCAGCGCGAAGCAGGGCACCTCTTCGCCCCGCGCGAGCCGCGGCAGGTAGTGGCTCTTCTGCTCCTCCGTCCCGTACTTTTCGATCAGCTCGCCGGGGCCGAGCGAATTCGGCACCATGACGATCGTCACCACGTCCGGCGACCGCGACGCGATCTTGCCGAGGATCAGCGATTGGGCCTGCGCGGAGAAGCCGAGCCCGCCGTGCTCCTTCGAGATCAGCATGCCGAGGAAGCCGTTCGCCTTCACGAAATCCCAGATTTCGGGCGGCATCCTCCGATCCGTGTGGCGGATCTGCCAGTGGTCGATCATGCGGCACAGCTCCGCCGTCGGCCCATCGAGAAAGGCGCGCTCCTCCGGCGTCAGCACGATGGGCGGCACGGCGCGAAGCTTCGTCCAGTCCGGCGTCCCCGAAAAGATCTCGGCGTCGAACCCGACCGTGCCGGCATCGAGCGCCTGCTGCTCGGTATCCGACACCTTGGGCAGCACCTTCCGTACGAGCTTGAACGCGGGCTCCGTCAGAAGCCGCCGGCGCACGTTGGGGATCGAGAGCGCGCCGAGCGCCGCGATCGCGAGCCACACGAAGAAACCGAGGAAGCTCACGTGCGGCACGGACGGCGTGCCGTGAAAGAGGCCCGACTGCCAGGAGAGCGTCACGAGGCCGAGCGCCACCGCCCATTGCCAGGGCGCCGCGCGCAACATGCCGAGCGCCACCGCAACGGCGACAAGAACCATCAGAAGCAGGATCAACGTCATCGAAGTCTCCGCTCGCCGCTTACCGGGCTCGGCGCGGAACGCGCCTCACAGAACCGGCAATCGGTCGGACATGAGCACCGACATAAACACCCAACGTGTTGCACAGGCCCCAAGCTTCGTCTCGCCCCCGCCGCACCCCGGATCGCCATATCGGAAATCCACCACGTCGCCATAGGATACGCGGAGAATGTTAATGCGTTTCTCCCTGAAATGCGGAGGATGCGGGGCCAGCGGTGGATATCTTCCGGAGGCGGCGGCCGCACAGCGTTATATTTTCAAATGAAAACAAGCGTGACAGGGTCCTGCTGCGAAAAATCGCGCGGGAGCGTTTCAGTTCCGCCCGGCCGTTCCCTGCGCCTTGGCGAACATCTCGTCCGTCAGCGTCCGGTACCAGGCGATCCCGCCGTCGTAGGTCGCTTTCCGGACGCTCGCCCGCTCGCCCGGCGCGGAGATGAAGCTGTCGCGCGGCACGAGCACGGGCCGCCCACGGAACTCGCCCGGCGTGTAATCGGCCCCGATCCAGACGCTGTCGTCGGGCGCCAGCATCGACCAGCACGTGTTGCGGTAAACCGCAGGCGGGCGCGGCGTGTCCGTGAGGTCCGCCAGGATGTGGCCGGCCACCGCGCGCGCCTGGTCGCTGGCGGAGTAGGCCGACTTCGGCATCTCGGCCGCGACGGCCGCATCGCCCACCACGTAGACATGCTCCGCGAGCGTCGAGCGGAACGTCGAGAGATCGACGGGACACCACCCGCTTTTGTCGGTCAGCCCGGCATCGAGCGCAATCTTGCCGGCCGTCTGGTCCGGGATGACGTTCGCGACCGCCGCCTTGAACACCTCGCCCGACTTGGTGACGAGTTCGCCCGCGCGCGCATCCACGCGTTGCAGCGCCATATCGTCGAGGTCGTTCGTCAGATGCACCTCGATCACGCCTTTATAGTATTTCGCGAACGCCTCCTCGAAGACGGCCTGCTTCGAGTAGGTCATCTTGGGATCGATCACGATCACTTTGCTCTTCGGCTTGGTCGTCTTGAGAAAGTGCGCAATGAGACAGGCGCGCTCGTAAGGTCCCGGCGGACAGCGATAGGGATTGCGCGGCGGCGCGATGACGACGAGCCCGCCGTCCTCCATCGCCTCGATCTGCGACCGCAAGGCGCGCAATTGCACGCCGCCGGACCACGCGTGCGGCATCACCTCCCGCGCCGCCTCGTCGTAGCCTTCGATCCCGTCTGTCTTGAAACCGATGCCGGGCGCCACGACCAGCCGGTCGTACCCGATGCGCGCGCCGCCCTCGGTCTTGACGTCGCGGTTCGAAAAATCGAGCCCCACCGCGCGATCCCGCACCAATGTGACGCCGAGCGCGGAAAGGCCGTCGTAGCCGTGCGTGATCCGCGCGACGGGTACGAAGCCACCCAGGTAGTGGTTCGAGTGAAAACAGCTCGTGTAGTCCTGCTCCGGCTCGATCAGAGTGACGTCGAGCAGCGGCGCGGCCCGCTTCAGCGTCACCGCGACCGTCGCCCCGCCGGCGCCTCCGCCGACGATCACGACACGCGCAGCCGATGCCGCGCGCACACCGACAGCGCCGAGCAGCGGCACGGCGGCCAGTCCCGCCGCGAACTCACGGCGGGTCACCTCACGACGGATCACATCGCGCATGGCCCTCGAGCCTCCATGGAGTTGAGATCAAGAGCCACGCAAATAGCCGGCGCGCGTCAGAATATCCCGGAGATCGGCGTAGAAGTAGCTGGGGCCCGAATAGCCGGAAATACGTCCGACCTCTTTCCCGCCGTCGATGACGATGAAGGTGGGCGTATAGATGACAGGCGCGAGCCCCTCGAGCTCGGGCGCCCCGCGCGGCACGCGCTTGAGCGGCGCGGCCTCCCCTTCCGGACTTTTCGCATAGCCGCGCCCGACAGCCTCGTTCCATTTCTGGCAGAAGCGGCACGCCGGATCGTCCACCATGATCAGTTCGACATCGGCGCTCTGCTCGCCGGCCGCGGCGGGCGACATGGCCGCAAGCGCCACCACCATCAGCGCCGCCGCGACCCGCACCACTCCTGCCCCGGCACCGTGAAATGGAAGCCACATGATTTGCACCTTCTTTTGCTCTTATGGTAGCAGTCCTGAGAGACGCCGAGAAGCGCGATGAACGCCAAGGTCGAGGTGCCGGCGAAGGTGCGGAAGGCCGTAGAATTTGGGTCCGCTGGCATGGGTGAAAAACCGATCGTGACAACCGCGGCAAACACTCTGTTCGACTGCATCGACCGCCGCACGCTGCTCGTCGCGACCTGCGCCGCCGCCGTCTCGAATGCACTCGTCAGTGGGAAGACCTTCGCAGGAGGCGTCGTCTCCGATCGCGCCGCAGCGGCCCTTGCCAACCCCACGCCGCTGACGCCCACCCCACAGTTCGAGAAAGCCTTCGCCGACATCGTCGGCAACGCCGCGCTCGTCGAGGACGGGCTGAGTCTCGAGCTTCCCGAGGAAGCCGAGAACGGCAACATCGTGCCCTACCGCGTCGGCGTCGAAAGCCCGATGACGCCCGAGGATCACGTGACACGCGTCCATCTCCTCTCGACACAGAACCCGCAAGCCCGGGTCGCGACGTTCCATTTCACCCCGCTCTCGGGCCAAGCCGCGGTCCAGGGGCGGATGAGGCTTGCCAAGACGCAAGAGGTCATCGCCGTCGCCGTCACGTCCGCCAACGTCCACTTCATCGCCCGCCAGATTGTCCATGTCGGCATCGGCGGCTGCGGGGAAGGCTGAGCCGCGATGTCCCCCTCGAAGCCCCGCGTCAGGCTTCCCGAGACCGCAGCCGTCGGCGAGGTCATCGAAATCCGCGCACTCATTACCCACGTCATGGAAACGGGCAACCGCACGGACGCGGAGGGCCGGCGCGTGGCGCGCAACATCATCCACACCGTGACCGCGCACTTCGAGGGCGAGCTGGTGTTCAAGGCCGAGCTGGGCTCCGGCATCTCCGCCAACCCGTTTCTGGCTTTTCATATGAGGGTGCCCGGTCCCGGCGAGCTGCGCGTCGCCTGGCATGACGACGACGGCGGCATCACGATCGAGCGCTACACGCTCAATGTGGAGTAAGCCCCATGGAGACGGTGACCCCCTTCCTGATGTTCCAGGGTGACGCGGAGGCGGCGGCGGCATTCTATGCGGAGGTCTTCCACGACGCCAAGATCATCGAGACCGAGCGATGGGCGGCGGGTGAAGCCGGACCCGAAGGCGCCTTCAAGCTCGCGCGCCTCTCGCTGGCCGGCCAGACGGTCACCTGCTTCGACAGTCCGGTGAAACATGCGTTCGGCTTTACGCCCGCATTTTCGCTGTTCGCCACGTGTTCCACGCGCGAGGAGTTCGATCGGCTCGAGGCCGCGCTGGGCGCGGGCGGCTCGGTTTTGATGCCGCCCGACGATTATGGGTTCAGCCGCCGGTATGCGTGGATCAACGACCGTTTCGGCGTGTCCTGGCAGTTGAACCTGCCCTAAGCCCCGGGTCGTCCCCGTTCCCCTGATCGGCGCCTGAAAATATCGCGCACGCGGGGCTTGCCCGCGTCGCCTGAAGCCGGTAGGCCGAAAGCCAGGACAAGAACGAACAAAGGGCGCGAGCCATGGCCGAAGACCCCATCGTCGCACAGAGCGGCCCCTACCAAGTCGACCTCACCGAGGGGAAGGCCTACTGGTATTGCCGATGCGGCCGCTCCGAGAAACAGCCCTTCTGCGATGGGAAGCACAAGGACACGGGGCTCGAGCCCCTGAAGTTCGTCGCGCCCTCGACGGGCACATTCAATCTCTGCGGCTGCAAGGCGACCGACGACGAGCCCTGGTGCGACGGCAGCCACAACCTCATCTAGGCATCTCATCTAGGCTGCCGATCGTCTGCTGAAATCCACAGCAGGTGTGCGCAGCCGCGCGCAGCATAGCCCAAGCGTGAAAAATCGGTTCCCTTTGGTGGCGTCCACGCTAGAGTCCACGGGTTTTCCGATGACTCGCGGGGCCAATAGGCTCGCGAAACCACCAGCAGGGGGTTCGGGGGAGGCACGCCTCCCCAGCGGGGCGCGACGAGACTGCGTGCGGGGGCGCGCACCCTCGAGCGGCCCGCGTGCCTCGACCCTATCCGCAGCGCCAAACCCGGGGGTAAGGCCGCCGTATGGATTATTTCCTCCAGCAGCTCGTCAACGGGCTTACGCTTGGCTCCATCTACGGCCTCATCGCCATCGGTTACACGATGGTCTACGGCATCATCGGCATGGTGAACTTCGCCCACGGCGACGTGTTCATGGTGTCGGCCTTCATCGCCTTGATCCTCTTCCTCATCCTCACCCAGGTCCTCGGCATCGCGGCCTTCGGCTTCGCGCTCCTCATCGTGCTCGTGCTCGGCATGGCGCTGACGAGCCTCTGGGGCTGGGTGATCGAACGATTGGCCTATCGGCCGTTACGGGGATCGTTTCGCCTGGCCCCTCTGATCTCGGCCATCGGCATGTCGATCTTTCTTTCGAATTTCGTCCAGATCATGCAGGGCCCGAACAACAAATCGCTCGAGCCCATTCTCTCGAACGTCCTCGTCATTCCGATGGGCGCGGGCACCGTGACGCTCGCGGAGAAGCAGCTCCTGATCATGGTGGTGACGGCAGCCCTCCTCGCCATCCTCTGGTACGTCGTCCAGCGCACATCGCTCGGTCGCGCGCAGCGCGCGTGCGAACAGGATCGGCAAATGGCGGCCCTCCTCGGCGTCGACGTCAACCGCACGATCTCCCTCACCTTCATCATGGGGGCCGCCCTCGCCGCCGTCGCCGGGCTCCTTTGGATGACCTACTACGGCGTCGTGAGCTTCTCCGACGGTTTCGTCCCCGGCATCAAGGCGTTCACGGCCGCGGTGCTCGGCGGCATCGGCTCCCTTCCGGGGGCCGTCTTGGGCGGGCTTCTGATCGGTCTCATCGAGACCTTCTGGTCGGCCTATTTCTCCATCGACTACAAGGACGTCGCCGCCTTCTCGATCCTCGCGATCGTTCTCATCTTCCTGCCGTCCGGTCTGCTCGGACGTCCTGACGTCGAGAAGGTCTGAGCACCATGGGAGGACCGCTGGGGGACGCCATCAAGAAGGCCCTGCTCGCGGCCCTCGTCACCTTCGGTCTCTCGTTTCCGATCGTCGTCTTCCTGACGCGCGTGAACCTCTCCAACCAACTCGTCCTCCAGCCGCGCTGGTGGCTCGCGGGCCTTTTCGCCGCTGCGGCCTTCATCATCAGCTTCGCCGTCGCGATCCTGCGCCCGGGCGGCGTCGAGCGCGCTCCGCTCACCACCGTCATGAGCACGGCGCCCCCTCACCCTATCATCCGCATTCTGCCGCGCGCGGGGCTCGTCTTTCTCATCGCCTACCCTGTCCTCGTGCTGCTCGCGACGGGGAATGCCGGCGCCGTCAAATGGATCGACAATTTCGGCATCCAGATCCTGATCTACATCCTGCTGGCCTGGGGCCTGAACGTCATCGTCGGCTTCGCGGGCCTGCTCGATCTGGGCTTCGTCGCATTCTACGCCGTCGGCGCCTATTCGACCGGCCTCTTGGCCAAGACCTTCGGCCTCTCGTTCTGGATCCTGCTGCCGCTCGCGGGAATTCTGGCGGCCTTCTGGGCGCTCATCGTCGGCCTTCCCGTGCTCCGCCTCCGAGGCGACTACATCGCCATCGTCACGCTCGCTTTTGCCGAGATCGTCCGCCTCGTGCTCGTGAACTGGGTGCCGGTCACCGGTGGTTATGCGGGCGTATCCGGCATCCCGGCGCCGTCGATTGCGGGCTACACCTTCACGATGGGACCGAACAACATCGCGACCGCGCTCGGCCTGCCGCCCTCGCCGCTCTACCGGCTGTTCTTCCTGTTCTACCTGATCCTCGCGCTCGTCGTGCTCTGCTATTGGGTGACGACGCGGCTCAGGACGCTGCCCGTCGGGCGCGCCTGGGAGGCGATGCGCGAGGACGAGATCGCCTGCCGCTCGCTCGGCATCTCCATCGCCAAGACCAAGCTGTCGGCCATGGCCGCCGGCGCCTTCTTCGGCGGCCTCGGCGGCGCGTTCTTCGCGAGCCGTCAGGGCTTCATCAGCCCCGAAAGCTTCGTCTTCATGGAGAGCGCGGTGCTGGTCGCCATCGTCGTGCTCGGCGGCCTCGGCAACATGATGGGCGTCGCGATCGCCGCGACCGTCATGATCGGCGGCACGGAGCTCTTGCGCGAGCTCACCGTCTTGAAGCGCGTCTTCGGCCCGGATTTCGATCCCACTCAGTACCGGATGCTGCTGTTCGGCTTGGCCATGGTGATGATCATGGTCTGGCGGCCGAAAGGCCTCATCGCCTCGCGTGAGCCAAGCGTGCGCCTCGGCACCGAGCCGCCTCCGCGCACCGGCCCCGTCACCGTTCCGGCGGAGTGAGCGGCACCATGCGCTGGCAAACGGACCCCCTCCTCGTTGTCGATCACCTCTCCATGCGCTTCGGCGGCCTCGTCGCCGTGAACGATCTCTCGTTCACGGTCGGACGCGGCGACATCACCGCCCTCATCGGCCCCAACGGCGCCGGCAAGACCACCGTCTTCAACTGCATCACCGGCTTCTACAAACCAACGAGCGGACGCATCGCGCTCGCTCACGGCGGCGCCGTGACAGCCGAGGCCGCCGACGCGCTGACGGGCTCCGACCAGCGGCACACGCATGGAGAAAAGCCCGAGCTGTTCCTGCTCGAGCGCATGAGCGATCACGAGATCGCGGCCACCGCCCGCGTCGCGCGCACGTTCCAGAACATCCGCCTCTTTCCCGGCATGACCGTGCTCGAGAACCTGATCGTCGCCCAGCACAAGACGCTGATGCGCGCCTCCAAGCTCAGCATGGCGGGCTTGTTGGGCCTTGCGGGCTACCGTGCCGCGGAGAAGAAGGCGCTCGACCTCGCCCGCGCCTGGCTCGATGTCGTGAACCTCACCGACCGCGCCGATATGCCGGCCGGCGAGCTCCCCTACGGCGCGCAGCGCCGCCTCGAGATCGCGCGCGCCATGTGCACCAACCCCGTGCTGCTCTGCCTCGACGAGCCCGCCGCCGGGCTCAACAACCGCGAGAGCGCGGAGCTGACGCGGCTGCTCCGCGGCATTCGCGCGCAAACGGGCGTCTCGATCCTGCTGATCGAGCACGACATGAGCGTGGTGATGGACATCTCCGACCACGTCGTCGTGATCGAGTACGGCACCAAGATCGCCGACGACACGGCCGACAGCGTGAAGAACGATCCGAAAGTGATCGCTGCCTATCTCGGCGTCGAGGACGAGGAGGAAGCCGAGGCCGTCGCCGCCACCACCGAAGGGATCAAGCCATGAGCGGCGCCCTTCTCTCCATCGACGGCATCTCGGCCTTCTACGGCAACATCCAGGCGCTCAAGGGCGTGTCGCTCCACGTCGACCGCGGCGAGATCGTCACCCTGATCGGCGCCAATGGCGCGGGCAAATCCACGCTCATGATGTCGGTCTTCGGCAATCCCCGCGCCCGCGAAGGCACGATCACCTTCGACGGCCATCCGATCACGCGTCTCTCGACGCACCACATCGCGCGCCTCAACATCGCGCAGGTGCCCGAGGGTCGGCGCATCTTCCCGCGCATGACCGTGCTCGAAAACCTGCAGATGGGCGCCGCCCTGAACGGCAGCAAAACCTTCGATGAGGACTTGGAGCGCGTCTGTACGCTCTTTCCGCGCCTGAAAGAGCGGCTCGTCCAGCGCGGCGGCACGCTCTCGGGCGGCGAGCAGCAGATGCTGGCCATCGGCCGCGCGCTCATGAGCCGCCCCAAGTTGCTGATGCTGGACGAGCCTTCGCTCGGCCTTGCGCCGCTCATCGTCAAGCAGATCTTCTCGACGCTTGCCGATCTCAACGCCGAGGGCATGACGATCTTCCTCGTGGAGCAGAACGCCTTCCACGCGCTGAAGCTCGCCCATCGCGCCTACGTGATGGTCAACGGAGCCATCACCCTGACGGGGTCCGGCCGCGACCTTCTCGCCAAACCCGAAATCCGCCAGGCCTACCTCGAAGGCGGGCGGCATTAGGATGACCACGCAATCCGCCATGTTCGATGCTCGAAGAGACGGCATTCGGATGGCCATCGCGAACCGGCTGCCGGCGAACCCAGCCCTAACATGTCTGGATCCCGGCCTTCGCCGGGATGACGTCAAAAATGCGGTGACCGGCTGTCCCACACGCACCGTCACCCCCGACGTCATGGCGGAGCCGTGCTTCGCATGGACGGTCGGGGTCCAGATACGCTCCGGTGTTTGCCACGGCGACGGAAACACCCCGCGCCGCCGCACGCGCACGCCTCGCAAAATCTCTGGGAGGACGCGACAGTCATGCTCGAAACGGCATTGACCTCTCTCGGCTACGCGCTCCCGCCCAACGGGAGCACCGTGCCGTTCCTGCTCCTCACGCTCGCAGCCGGCGGGGGCGCCGCATGGCGCACGGGCCAGGCCGTCGCGGAGCGCTGGGGCGAGCTCTGGCCGGTCGCGGCCTATACCCTGCTCATCGCAGCCGCCGTCCGCTTCCTCCATTATGCCTTGTTCGATGCCGAGCTGCTCTCGCTCGCGAGCTACGCGATCGACGCTCTGATCCTGATTGCGATCGGGCTCATCGCTCATCGCATCCGCCGCGCCCGTCACATCACGGAGCAATATCCGTGGATGTTCGTGCGCACGAGCCCGTTCACGTGGCGCCCCAGACCATCGGATCGGACACCCTAGGGTCCGTACTCAATATTCGATGGAACATTGAGTACGGACCCTAGAACCGAAGGACAAACGCCGAAGGGCGTGACTCTGCCTCAGTTTCGAGGGAAAACGTCGCCAGAAACTCGAGTGCGCCGCACGGGAACGCCCCATGCCGCGCCGATGCGGGGAAGGAGAACACTTCATGCGTCTCATGAAATTTGCAGGCGTCCTTGGCGTCGCCTTGGCGCTGGCATCGTGCGGGGAAACCGAGCAGCGCCTCAAATTCGGCCTTGCCGGCCCCCTCACCGGCCGCGACGCCGTGTTCGGCGCTCAGCTTCGCAACGGTGCCGAGCAGGCGGTGCAGGACATCAACGCAGCAGGCGGCCTCAACGGCCAGCAGATCGAGCTGATCTTCGGCGACGACGCAGGCGATCCCAAGCAGGGCCGCTCCGTCGCCAACACGTTCGTGGGCGAGGGCGTGAGCTTCGTCGTCGGCCACTTCAACTCGGGCGTCACCGAGCCCGCCTCCGACGTCTACGCCGAGAACGGCATTCTGATGATCACGCCGGGCTCCACCAATCCGCGCATCACCGAGCGCGGCCTCACCAACGTGTTCCGCATCTGCGGCCGCGACGATCAGCAGGGCAAAGTCGCCGGCGAATACATTGCCGAGCACTTCAAGGACAAGCGCGTCGCCGTCGTCCACGACAAGACGACCTACGGAAAGGGTCTCGCGGACGAGACCAAGAAGGTCATGAACGGGCTCGGCGTTCAGGAGGTGCTGTACGAGGGCGTGAACACCGGCGAGCGGGACTTCTCGGCCCTCGTGTCCCTGATCCGCCAATCGAACGCGGACCTCGTCTACTGGGGCGGCGTCCATACCGAAGGCGGCGCCATCCTGCGCCAGATGCGCGCCGCTGGCGTCAATGCCGTCCTGATGGGCGGCGACGGCATCGCCACCAACGAGTTCGCAGCGCTCGGCGGCCCCGGCACGGAAGGCACGCTGATGACATTCGGCCCCGATCCGCAGAAGCGCCCTGAGGCTCAGTCGGTGCTGGAGAAGTTCGCGGCCCGCAACTTCCGCCCCGAATCCTACACGCTCTATGCGTATGCCGCCGTCCAGGTCATTGCCCAGGCCGCGACCGACATCGGCTCGCTCGATCCCGCAGCCGTCGCCAACGAGCTGCGCACCGGCGGCAAGACCTACAAGACGGTGATCGGCGACATCTCCTTCGACGAGAAGGGCGACGTCACGCGCATCGACTATGTCATGTACACGTG
>ERZ869909.2604-NODE-2604-length-11616-cov-3.124188_pt1 | contig 11616 bp, 14 predicted proteins | sample MGYA00520892_ERZ869909 | MGnify/ENA primary metagenome ERZ869909 (study PRJEB32215, sample SAMEA104723947) | bioreactor metagenome | biome: bioreactor; feature: anaerobic bioreactor; material: water | place: China | collected 2015-03-12 ... | reverse complement strand
TCGGCATCACCAAGGCCGTGGAGGGCGAGGGGTTCTTCTACGCCCCCGACCCGTCGAGCCAGCTCGCCTGCATGATCGCCGGCAACGTGGCGATGAACTCGGGCGGGGCGCATTGCCTGAAATACGGTGTCACCGCCAACAACCTGCTCGGCGTCACCATCGTCACCATCGAGGGCGAGGTGATCGAGCTTGGCGGCGGACATCTCGACACCCCGGGGTTCGACTGGCTCGGCCTGATCACCGGCAGCGAGGGCCAGCTCGGCATCGTCACCGAGGTGACGGTGCGGATCCTGCGCGCAGCCGAGGGCGCGCGGGCGATGCTGGTGGGCTTCGGCGCGACCGACGTCGCCGGCGCGGCCGTCGCCGACATCATCGCCTCCGGCATCATCCCGGTCGCGCTCGAATTCATGGACAAGCCCTGCATCCATGCCTGCGAGGCCTTCGCCCATGCGGGCTATCCGCTCGATGCCGAGGCGCTGCTGATCATCGAGGTGGAAGGGAGCGAGGCCGAGCAGGACGCGCTGCTCGACCGGCTCGAGCCCACGGCCGGCAACACGCCCGCCCAACCCGCCCAAGACCATCGCCCGGGGACCGTACGCCATGCGCCATGATTCCGTCCGCCATTCCCGCTCCGCCGGCCGGCCCGCTGCTCCCGCGCGGCTCGCCGGGATGGCGCTCGTCCTCGCGCTGGCCGCAGCCAGCGGCGCGGCGACCGCGCAGGCGCCCGAGCGCTTGTACCAGGTGGAGGTCGTGGTGTTCGCCCAGCCGGCCGGCCGCAGCGTCGAGCTGCCTCCCCGGCGCCCGGTGCCGCTGGATGATCGTGGTGCCGAGCAGGAAGCCGGGATGGGGACGCCGGACGGCGTCGATCCCGGGCCCGCGGGGCTGCCCGGCGAGGACGAAGGCTTCCTGCTGCCCGATGGCTTTGCCCCGGCGCGGCAGCCGCGCGCGCTGGATGCCGTCGCGCGGCGACTGAACACCGGCGAGTACCGCCTGCTGTGGCACCAGGCCTGGGTACAGCCGCCGCAGGAGGGCGCCGGCGAAGCGCTCACGCTGCTCGCCGGGCTGGGACAGGGACCGGCGGACCCGGAGCTCGCCGGCCGCATCAGCCTGTCACTGGGCCGTTTCCTGCACCTGGGGATGGACCTCGAGCTGGGCTCCGGGACGGGGGCCGAAGCCCAGCTGCGGCAGCGCCGGCGCATCCGGCTCGGCCAGGACCAGTATTACGACCACCCGCGCATCGGCGTCATCGCGGTGGTTCACCCGGTCGAAGTGACTCAGCCCTCGCCGTAATTCTTCAGCGCGACCTGCTCGATGCCGGCGGCCTGGCAGGCCGCCAGTTCCTCGCGCGCCGCGGCCAGCATGCCGCGCCAGCCCGGCGCACGCCCCGGCCGCGCGACCATGACCACCGCGCTGACGGTCAGGGTGCGATTGAGCGGCGCATGGGGATTGCGGATCGCCAGCGCGTGCACCCGTTCGCAGACGCGCTGGGCGTGGCCCTCGAGCGCTTCTGCCGGCATGTTCGTGCCGAGCGCTGCGAATTCCGCATCCTCCAGCCGCGCCGCCACGTCGCTGGCACGCCGGAAAGCCGCGCCCACCGCACGGGCGAGCATCCTGAGGCAGGAATCCGCCGCCACCCGGCCGAAGGTCTCGAGGTAAACGTCGAAATAGTCCGGCGCGAACAGGAACAGGGCCAGCGGCCGCCGTTCGCGCGCGCATGAGAACCACGAGAGTTCCAGCGCCAGCTCGAAGCTGCGGCCGCTCTGCAGCCCGGTGAGGCGATCGACCGGGTCGACCTCGGCGAGCTTGCGCTGCGCCTGGTCGAGTTCCTCGCTGCGCCGCCCCAGCATGATCTCCATCTCGCGCTCGAGCGAGACGTCGCGCGAGAACCCGATCCACCACAGGCGATCCGACGGATCGCGCCAGGGCTCGAGGCGCAGCGAGTGCCAGTACAGCCCCCCGTCCGGACGGTAGTTCCGCAGCAGCACGCTGCAGCTGCGCTCGGCCTTGAGCGCCTCGCGCAGCTCGCCGAGCGCCGGCTGGTTGCGATCGCCCCCCTGCAACACGCGCAGGTTGCCACCCACGATCTCCTCGGCCGCAAAACCCGTCAGCCGTTCGAAGGCGGCATTCACCCACACCGCCGGCAGGTCCGGTCGCTCGCCGTCCACGACCACCACGCCCTCGCCGGCCGCCTCCAGCGCCTTCAGCACCAGGCCGGGTGGCAGCGGGCTGGCGAAAGCCGGATTCATGTGACCGCCCGCTCGGCCAGCAGGGCCGCGAGCACAATCCGGGCACTGGCCATGCCCTCGCTCACCCAGCGCTCCAGCTCGCCATGGATGTCATCGCCTCGTCCCGCGGCACGGTTGACCACCACCGCAAGGCAGGCATAGGCCAATCCCAGTTCGCGCGCCAGCCCCGCCTCGGGCATTCCCGTCATGCCGACGAGATCACAACCGTCACGCGCCATCCGGTCCACCTCGGCGGCGCTCTCCAGCCGCGGTCCCTGGGTGGCGCCATAGACACCCCCGTCGACCACCGCCACTCCGGCGGCCGACCCTGCCCGCAACAAGGCTACGCGCAGCGCCTCGTCGTAGGGGTGGGTGAAATCCACGTGCTGCAGGGGATGACCCTGCCCGTCGCAGAAAGTGTGCGCCCGGCCCCAGGTGTAATCGATGACCTGGCCGGGCACGGCCAGCGCGCCGGCCGGGTAGGCTGCAGCAATGCCGCCGACCGCGTTCACGGCAACGACCTCGGCCACACCGGCCTGGTGCAGCGCCCAGAGGTTGGCGCGGTAGTTCACCGCGTGCGGCGGCAGCGAGTGGTCGCGCCCGTGCCGGGCCAGGAACACCACCGGCCGGCCGGCCCAGCGGCCGTGCAGCAGGGGAGCCGACGGGGGGCCCCACGGCGTCTGCACCGGCATCTCGCGCTCCAGCGCCAGCGCCTCGAGCTCGGTCAGCCCCGTTCCCCCGATGATCCCAAGCGCGCTCACCCCTGGTCGTCCTCGCTGGCCAAGGCGTAGATGGCAGGATGCTGCCTGTGATGCTCGTGATAGTCCATGCCGCCACCGAACAGGTAGCGGTCCTCGATCCGCAGGCCGGTGTAATCCGCGGCGAAACCTGGCCGCCGCCGCGCGTGCAGTTTCTCCACCAGCACCGCGCTGCGAACCTCGCTGGCGCCATGCTGGCGGCAGTCCTCGAGGATCGCCGCCAGCGTATGGCCCTCGTCGAGGATGTCGTCGACCACCAGCACGGCGCGCCCCGCGAGTTCGGCCCGGGGCCGCGCGATCCAGTCGATATCCGCCCCGCCTCGGGTGCCGCCGCGGTAGCGGCTGGCGTGCACGTAATCGAGCTGCAGCGGGAAGGCCAGGCGCTGCAGCAGCCAGGCCGTCGGCATCAGCCCGCCGATCATCACCGCCAGCACCAGCGGGTCGCGGCCGGCGAGGTCGCGGCTGATCTCCGCCGCCATGCGATCGAGCGCGGCCGCCACGGTACCGGCGTCGGCGACCCGGTCGGCGCGGCGGAGGATCGCCTCGAAATCTTCCTTCATGTCAGCTCCAGTCGCGGACGCTCGTCTTCGAAAGCCAGCACCTCGGCCACGGCGCGCTGCCACTCGCGGCTGGCGTGCAAGTCGGGTTCGGCCGAGCTGCGCCCGCGCAGGCGCGCGAGCCTCAGTTGCGAGGCCGGTTCGCACCAGTCACCGAGCGACTCCACCACGGTGACCGCTGCCTCCCGGTCATTGCACACCAGCACCACGTCGCAGCCCGCCTCCAGCGCCAGCGCGGCGCGGGCCTCGGGCGAGCCCGCGAAAGCCGCCCCGGCCATCGACAGGTCGTCGGAGAAGATCGCGCCCTGGAAGCGCAACCGGATCCTCAGCTCGCTGCCCAGCCACCAGCGCGAGAACCCGGCCGGCAGTCGATCAAGGCGCGAGTACACTACGTGCGCCGCCATCACGCCGCCCAGGCCTTCTGCGATCAGCCGCTCGTACGGGCGCATGTCGTCGAGCAGGTCGGCATAGGGGCGACGGTCCTCCGGCAACGCCACGTGCGAGTCCAGCGTGACGCCGCCGTGGCCGGGGAAATGCTTGCCCACCGCCGCCATGCCTGCGTGCCGCATGCCGGCGGCGAAGCGTCCCGCCAGCCGCGCCACGACCTCGGGGTCGCGGTGGAAAGCGCGGTCGCCGATGACTTCGCTCAGTCCGTAGTCCAGGTCCAGCACCGGCGCGAAGCTGAGATCGACGCCTGCGGCGCGCAACTCCGCCGCCATCAGCCAGCCGCAGGTTTCCGCGAGCTGCTGCGCCCGCTCGCGGTCGAGATCGTGGTGCCGACCGAGCAGGTGCGCCGCGGGCAGGGGCGTGAAGCCGTCGCGGAAGCGCTGTATGCGTCCGCCCTCCTGGTCCACCGCGATCACCAGTTCGGGCCGCCGCAATTCGTGGATGGCCCGTGTCAGTTCGGCAAGCTGGGCCGGCGACTCGTAGTTGCGGCTGAACAGGATGACGCCGCCTACGTTGGGATGGGCCAGCAGCTCGCGGTCCTCGCCGGAGAGCGCGGTCCCCGCGAGATCCAGCATGACCGGGCCCAGCGTCACGAGCGGGGCCCCTCGTCGATGAGAACCTCGGTGCCCGCCTCGACCAGCTCGAACAGCTCGATGACGTCGTCGTTGCGCATGCGGATGCAGCCGTGCGAGCCGGGCCGGCCGACCGGCTGGTCGTCCGGTGTCCCATGGATGTAAATGTAACGGCGCATGGTGTCGACCGCGCCGAGGCGATTGCGGCCCCGTTCGAGCCCGCTCAGCCACAGGATGCGCGACAGGATCCAGTCCCTGCCGGGGTGGGCGCGCGCCAGCTCCGGGCTCCAGGTCTCGCCGGTGGGACGCCGCCCGACCAGCACGGCGCCCCGCGGCAGACCGGCGCCGATGCGTGCACGCACCACGTGGCGGCCGCGCGGAGTCCTTTCGCTGCCGAATTCTTCGCCCGGACCCCTGCTTGCCGTGGACACCGGCCACCGGCGCGCCGCGGCCCCGCGGCGCCACAGCGTCAACTGCTGCGTCGCCAGGTCGATCTCGATGTGCGCGTCCCTCGCCATGGCCGTCGTCAGCCCCGGTCCCTGCGCTCGAACAGGGCAATGGATTCGACGTGCGCGGTGTGGGGAAACATGTCCATGACCCCGGCGCCACTGAGGCGGTAGCCGAACTCGTTGACCAGAATACCCGCATCGCGCGCCAGCGTCCCGGGGTGGCAGGAGACGTACACGATCCGCCGCGGTTGCAGCAGCGGCACCAGGTGGATGGAGGCCTCGGCACCGGCGCGCGGCGGGTCGAGCAGCAGGCCGTCGTACTCCTGGCGCGCCCAGGGCAGGCCACGGCAGTCCTCGAACAGGTTGGCGACGTGGAACTCGGCCTCGAGACCGTTGCGGCGCGCGTTGTCGCGCGCCCGCTCGACCAGCGCCGCATCCCCCTCCACGCCCGTGACACGGGCGCCGCGACGGGCCAGCGCCAGGCTGAAGTTGCCCAGCCCGCAAAACAGGTCCAGCACGCGCTCGCCCGGCGCCGGGGCCATGAGCTCCACCGCCCGGGCCACCGCGCGCGCGTTGATCGCAGCGTTCACCTGCACGAAATCCGTCGGCAGGAAGCGGAACTCCAGGTCGAAGTCGGCCAGGCAGTAGCTCGGCCAGGGGGTGTCGGAATGGAGCGGCGCCAGGGTGTCGAGCCCGCCCGGCTGCAGCCAGAGGTCCATGTCCTGCTCGGTCGCGAATTGCGCCAGCCGGAGCAGGTCCCCGGCCGTGGGCGTCTCCAGCACCCGGAACACCAGCGCGGTGCGACGGTCGCCGGTGGCGACCTCGATCTGCGGCACGCGCCGGGCGATGTCCAGCGAGCCGACCAGCTCGGCCAGCGCCGGCAGCAAGCCGCCGACCCCACCCGCCAGCACCTCGCAACCATCCATGTCCGCCACCAGTGGCGCCCGCCGCTCGCGGAAGCCCACCAGCACGCGGCCCTTCTTGTCGACCTTGCGCACGCCGAGCCGCGCACGGCGGCGGTAGGCCCAGGCCGGACCTTCGATCGGCGCCCAGCGGCTTTCGGCGGCGACGTGGCCGATGCGCTCGAGGTTGTCGTGGAGGTGGCGCTCCTTGGCGGCCAGCTGCGCTGTCGGGCGCAGGTGCTGCAGGCTGCAGCCGCCACAGGTGCCGAAGTGCCTGCAGCGCGGCTCGACGCGGTCCGGCGAGGCCTCCAGGACCTCCAGCAGCACCGCATCGTCGTGGCTGCGCCGGCGGCTGACGCGACTGGCCATCACCCGCTCGCCGGGCAGCGCGTCGGCGATGAACACGGTCTTGCCCTCGATCCGCGCCACGCCACGCCCGTCGTGGGCCAGGTCCAGCACCTGCGCTTCGAAGGGCGCCGGGTCGGCGCGCCGGCTCACGCGCGTCCCCAGGCGGACAGGAACTCGAGCAGGTGCGGCCTGCCGTCCTTGGCCAGCGTCTCGGCCAGCAGCTCGTGTTCCGCCGCCACTTCCTTGGGCGTGCGCCGGCCGCGCATCTGCTCGAAGCGCAGGAATACCAGCCAGGTATTCAGCACGTCGGTTTCGCAATAGTCGCGGATGGCATCGAGGTGGCCCGCTCGCCACTCGTCCCACACCTTGTCCCCGCTCATGCCCAGCTTGCCCGGCAAGCCGAGCAGCACGGCGACCTCGTCGAGCCGGGCCGTGGCGCGAGCCTGGTAGCCGGCGAGCACGTCCATCAAGTCGACGTGCCGCCAGTGGAAGCGCCCGAGGTAGTTGTTGTAGCGGAAGTCGCGATCCGCGTCGCCAGTCTCCCAGTAGCGTGGCGCGCTGATGCCATGGCGAAGCGCCCGGTAATGAAGCACCGGCAGGTCGAAGCCCGAGCCGTTCCAGGACACCAGCTCGGGGCTGTAGCGCTCGATGCCGTCGAAGAAGCGCGCGACCAGTTCGGACTCCTCCGCCGCCGGGTCGCCGAGCGACCAGACGCGAAAGCCGTCGCGCGAGCGCATGGCGCAGGAGATCGCCACCACCCGATGCTGGTGAAGCGGCAGGAAGTCATGGCCCGCGCGCTCGCGCCGCAGCGCGAACATGGCGTCGGCCACCGCGCCGTCCTCGAGCCCCTCGAGCCCCAGGTAGCGACGGCCGAACTCGGTGTCGGGCACGGTCTCGATGTCGAACACCAGGGTCGTCATGCCCCGGCTCGCATCAGCACGGCGAAAGCCACCACCACGCCCGCCTCGTCGGTCAGGCTGACGTGGCCCTCGCCCACGCCCCACGCCTCGCACAGTGCGCGGCCGCGCGCCGAATAGATGATTTCCGGCTTGCCGCGCGCATCGGAGACGATGCCCACGTCGCGGATCCACATGCCGTGGCTGAATCCGGTGCCGAGCGCCTTGACCACGGCCTCCTTGCCGGCGAAACGCATGGCGAGGAAGCGGGCCTTGCGATTGTGGCGCCGGTACTGCTGCTCTTCCTCCGGCAGCAGCAGGCGCCGCACGAAATGCTCGCCGAAACGCGCCAGCGTCGCCTCGACCCGGTCGAGCCGCACCACGTCGGTGCCGATGCCGTGAATCATTGCAGCCGCGCCTCGGTCATCAGCCGCTTCATCTCGATCACGGCGGTCGACAGCCCGTCGAAGATCGCGCGCGCCACGATGGCATGGCCGATGTTCAGCTCGATGATCTCGGGGATGCGGGCGATCGGCTGGACGTTGTGGTAATTGAGCCCGTGGCCGGCGTTGACCTCGAGGCCGAGCGCCGTGCCCTCGCGCGCCGCCTCCCGCACGCGCTCCAGTTCCGCGCGTCGTCCCCGTCCGTCGCCTGCGTCCGCGTAGGCCCCGGTGTGCAGCTCGACCACCGGGGCGCCGGCCGCGACGGCCGCCTCCAGCTGGCGCCGCTCCGGGTCGATGAACAGCGAGACGCGGATCCCCGCCTCCGCCAGCCGGCCCACTGCCTCGCGCACCCGCTCGAGGTGCGCCGCGACGTCCAGCCCGCCTTCGGTGGTCAGCTCCTCGCGCCGTTCCGGCACCAGGCAGACGTCCTGCGGGCCGACCTCGATCGCGATGGCCAGCATTTCGTCGGTCACCGCCATCTCCAGGTTCATGCGCGTCTGCAGCACGTCCTTCATGGCGCGCAGGTCACGGTCCTGGATGTGGCGCCGGTCCTCGCGCAGGTGCAGCGTGATGCTGTCGGCGCCGGCCTGCTCGGCCATCAGCGCCGCGTACACCGGGTCAGGGTAGCGGGCGCGCCGCGCCTGCCTGATGGTCGCGACGTGGTCGATGTTCACCCCGAGTGCGATGCCGTGCCTCATCCCCAACCCCCGTATCCCTGCCAATTCCCGCCATTTTGCCAGAACTTCCAATGGGGACACTGCCAAAATGGCCGTTTCAGCAATGTCCCCTTTCCCGCAAATGGGGACATTGCTCAAAGGGCGGTTTCAGCAATGTCCCCCTCGCAGGCGGGCGAGCAGCTCGCGGGTCTTGAGGGGGCGGCCGTCGAGGTGGACGTCGAGCGCGGCACGCAGAAGCTGGCGGGCGTCGGCCAGCGCCCGCGGCCCCTCCAGGCGATCCTCGGCCAGCGCCAGCAGGGATGCGCCCGACAGCGCGCCCCGGCCGTCCTCGTCGCAGGGCGTGAGGCCGTGCGCCGGGTCGTAGCGGTAGCTGGCGTCAGCCTCCAGCGGCTGTCCTGCGGCATCCCGGTGCAGGTCGGGGCCATAACCGAGCACGTCCAGCATCCGTTTCTCGAAGCGCCGCAACGCCGGGGCGAGGAGCGCGCCCTCGCACAAGGCCGCTACCGTGGCGGCGTAGGCCGGGTACAGCTCGCGATGCGGGTCCAGCCGCGCCGTGAGGCGCAGCACCAGTTCGTTGACGTAATACAGCGCGAGCAGGGCCTCGCCCCCCGCGGGCACGGACAGCCCGGCCCCGCGCGCCTCGGCGGCCGTGAGCGTGCCGAGCTCCCCGCGCAACTGCCAGGACAGCAGCAACGGCCGGAAGGGCTGCAGCAGCGGCCGCAGGCGGCTGCGCGGGCCGCGCGCGCCGCGGGCCACCAGCCCGACGCGGCCGTGCACCTCGCTGAACACTTCCAGCAGCGCGCTGGTGTCGCGGAACGGGCGATGATGCAGGACGAAGGCGGGCTCGAGCTCGACGCGCAGCAAGAGGATCAGTCGCCGTCGTAGCCCAGCCGCCGGAGGTCGGCGTCACGGTCGGTCCAGCCCTCGCGGACCTTGACGAACAGCTCCAGGTGAACCGGCCGCCCGAAGCGCGCCTTCAACTCCAGCCGCGCCGCCTGGCCCACCGTCTTGAGCATCTCGCCACCCTTGCCGATGACGATGCCCTTGTGGGCCTCGCGCTCCACCCAGATCACGGCCCCGACCTCGAGACGGCCGGTCTCGCTGGCGTCGAGCCGCTCGATCTCGACCCCGACGCCATACGGCAGCTCGTCACGCAGCCGGCGCATCAGCTTCTCACGCACGACCTCGGCGACGTGGAAGCGCTCGTCGCGATTGCTCCACTGCTCGGCCGGAAACAGCGCCGGCCCTTCCGGTACCTGTGCCTCGAGTACCTCCCGCAGATGCTCGAGATTGTCGCCGCGCTCGGCCGAGACCGGCACCACGGCAACGAAGTCGGCCCGCGCCGCCGCCTCTTCGAGCAGGGGCAACACCCGCTCGCGCGGCCGGATGCGGTCGATCTTGTTCAGCAGCAGCACCAGCGGCCTCCCGGCCGACTGGGCACGCGCCAGGGCATCGTCGTCCTCCTCCGTCCAGCGCCCCGCCTCCACCACCAGCGCAATGACGTCGGCATCGCCGAGCGAGGCCTGCGCGCTCTGGTTCATCAGGCGATTCAGCACCCGCCGCTCGCGCCGGTGCATCCCGGGCGTGTCGACGAACAGCAACTGCGAGCGCTCCCCGGTCGCCACGCCGACGACGCGCTGGCGGGTCGTCTGCGGCCGGCTGGTGACGATGCTGACCTTGTGGCCCACGAGCGCGTTGACCAGGGTCGACTTGCCGACGTTCGGCCGGCCGACGACGGCAACGAAGCCGCAGCGATGGGCGGGCTCAGGCATCGATCTGTGCCAGCATGCGCGACGCGGCCGCCTGCTCGGCGCCCCGCCGGCTCGAACCGCGCCCGGTCGCTTCCATGGCGACACCCTCCACCGAGCACGCCACGGTGAAATGCTGCCGATGATCCTCGCCCTCGACGGCTTCCACGCGGTAGGCCGGCAATGGCAGCCCGCGCGCCTGCAGCCGCTCCTGCAACAGGGTCTTGGGATCCTTCAGCGACTCGTGGCCCGGCAGGTCGTCGAGCCGGTCGCCGTAGAATCGAAGCACCACCGGCCGCAGCGCCTCCAGGCCGCCGTCCAGGTAGATGGCGCCGAGCACGGCCTCTAGGGCGTCAGCAAGGATGGACTCGCGGCGAAAGCCGCCGCTCTTGAGCTCGCCGGGCCCCAGCCTCAGGCGCTCCGGGAAGCCGAGTTGCCGCGCCGTCTCCGCCAGCGAGGAACGCCGCACCAGGCTCGCGCGCAGCCGGCTCAGGTGCCCTTCCGGTGCATCCGGCAGCCGCTGGTACAACGCTTCCGCCACCACCAGGCTCAAGGCCGCGTCCCCGAGGTACTCGAGCCGCTCGTTGTGCCGGCCGCCGGCGCTGCGGTGGGTCAACGCCCGTTGCAGCAGTTCCTCGTCGGCAAACCGGTAGCCGAGCACTCGCTCAAGCCACCGCGGGTCATCGGTCAACGCACGACCTCGACGGCCTTGTCGAACTCGACCAGGAAATGGACGTTGGCGATGAACTGGGTCCGTCCCTCGTAGGCGGCGCGGACGTTGTAGCCGGTCGCCGTGCGCTCCACCGTGATGTCGCGCGCCCGCAGCCCCGTCACGTTGTCGATGTCGAACTGGTTCTGCAGCGCGGTGCGGATCTGTCCCGGGCTGGCGTTGGTGCCGTCGAGGTTCTGTTTCATCGTGTTCAAGGCGGAGTGCACGTTCATGTACTCGAGGTAGATGGGCGTCAGCCGCAGCGCCGCGAGTACGAACACGCCGGCGATGAACGCCACGAACACCATCCCGATCAGGGTCATCCCCCGCTGTCTGTGCATGTCCCGTCCCCTTGCCATGTTTCGCTCCCCGGAAGCCGTGAGCCGCCGCATCAGTCGATGCGGTCCCCGATCCTGTGCCACAGCGGCCGCCTGGACCCGGCGTCCCAGTTCATCCAGATCCGCACGGCCCGCCCCACCATGTTCTGCTCCGGAACGTAGCCGATGATACGCCCGTCGCGGCTGCAATCGCGATTGTCCCCCATCACCAGGTACTGGCCCGCCGGCACCGGCCGGTCGAGGAAGGGGCTGGCGCGGTCCCGCTGTTCGCCCAGGTAGACGCTGTGCGGGGTGTCGCCGATGGTCTCGGTGGCCAGCCGGGCGCTGAACCAGAAGCCGCCGCACTCCACTTCCACGACCTCGTCGCTGAACTCCAGTCCCACCGGCTCGCCGTTGATCCACAGCCGCTTGTCACGCAGCGAGACGATGTCCCCCGGCACCCCGATGATGCGCTTGATGTAATTGGTGGCCGGGTCCGAAGGCAGCCGGAACACGGCGACGTCACCGCGCTCGGGCTGGCCGAGGTCGAGGATCTTGGTGTTGACCA
>ERZ869909.2603-NODE-2603-length-11618-cov-4.470670_pt1 | contig 11618 bp, 6 predicted proteins | sample MGYA00520892_ERZ869909 | MGnify/ENA primary metagenome ERZ869909 (study PRJEB32215, sample SAMEA104723947) | bioreactor metagenome | biome: bioreactor; feature: anaerobic bioreactor; material: water | place: China | collected 2015-03-12 ... | reverse complement strand
GCTTCTTCGGCTGAGCCGACAATGCCTTCTTCCAAACAACGAATCATTTCGTTCACCATTGGAATCATGCAGCGAGCGATAATCTCGTCTTTCTCAGCACTTGCTTCTTTTTTGCCAATGACCTCATAAACACTTGGGTTTACGACTTTCTGTGGACGACCGCGTTTGTCGACGCTGTACTCATAGAAGCCTTTGCCGTTCTTCTGACCGAAACGTTCAGCAGCTGCCAGTTTGGCAATGGCACCGTTGTCGTCCCTAGCCATGCGGGTTGGGAAGCCTTCAGCCATAACGTGGGTTGCGTGATCAGCAGTGTCGAGGCCGACGACGTCACAAAGGTACGCTGGGCCCATTGGCCAGCCAAACTCTTTTTCCATGACCTTGTCGATACCAGGGAAGTCGATACCGTCGTCTAGTAACTTGCTAAAGCCGGCGAAGTAAGGGAACAACACGCGGTTCACCAAGAAGCCTGGGCAGTCGTTCACGACGATAGGTGTCTTACCCATTTGTAGTGCATATGCGGTTACTGCAGCCACAGTTTCGTCAGACGTGTGCTTGCCACGAATGATTTCCACTAATGGCATTTTATGCACTGGGTTAAAGAAGTGCATACCACAGAAACGTGATGGGTCTTCGAGGTTCTCAGCAAGCTTATCGATAGAAATGGTTGACGTGTTCGACGTGATAATTGCGTCCTTCGCCACCACTTTTTCGATTTCCGCTAACACGGATCCTTTTACTTTTGGATTCTCAACCACCGCCTCAACGATGATATCAACGTCTGCTAATTCGCTATTATTGAGCGTTGGGGTAATCGATGTCAGCGTTTTGGCAACCACTTTCTGGTTGATCTTGCCGCGTTCTAAACCTTTACCTAAGATTTTCGACGCTTCTGCTAAACCTAAGTCGAGCGCTTCGCGGCGAATGTCTTTCATGACGATTGGAACGCCTTTAACAGCGGATTGGTAAGCGATACCGCCACCCATGATACCGGCTCCAAGCACGCCTGCGCGCTTAATCTGCTTGGTCGCCGCTTTTGCAGTTTTCTTGCTTTTGCCTTTAACGACTTGATCAGCAAGGAAAATACCAACTTGAGCACGAGCGGCGTCAGTTTGGGTCAGTTTCACAAACAATTCGTTTTCAATGTTCAACGCTTCTTCGCGCGCTTCGCCGGCACCACGCTCAACCACTTCAACGGCTGCGTGTGGCGCAGGATAATGCTTACCTGCCTTAGCCCAAACTAGGCCTTTGGCGGTGCTGAACGTCATTAAGCGTTCAACTTCGTTGGCTTTCAGTGCTTCCAACTTAGGTTGACGCTGAGCTCGCCAATCAAGGTCACCGGCAATGGCGTCACGAAGCATACTTAAAGCACCTTCCTGTAGGCGGTCGCTCGTCGTCACTGCGTCAATCAGGCCAACGGCTAATGCTTTCTCAGGTTTGTGGTTGGCGCCCGTGGTAATCGCTTCAAGTGCGTTGTCTGGACCGATAACGCGTGGTAACCGCACGGTGCCGCCGAAACCAGGGATGAGGCCGAGTTTAACTTCTGGTAAACCAATCACAGCCGTTTCGTCAGCAATCCGATAGTCACAGGCGAGAATCGCTTCACAGCCGCCACCTAAGGCGAAGCCGTTAACAGCGGCTACACTAGGCACAGGTAGGTCTTCAAGTTTGTCGAAAACCCGCGAGGCCATGTGAACCCATTTCTTGGTTTTTTCGAGATCGGCAAACAGGGTGAGGAATTCGGTAATATCAGCGCCGACAATAAAAGTAGGCTTTGCCGAGCGAACGAGTACGCCTTTTAAATCCTGATTGCCCGCTAAAGCATCGAGGGCAGAACTGAACTCATTTAGTGTTTTTTCGTCAAACTTGTTAACGGAACCTGGTGCATCGAACGTGACTTGCGCTATTCCAGGTTCAATAAAGTCAACATGCAGGTTGTTGCCTTGGTAGATCATGTTAGGTCTCCCGACTGGTCTCCCGACGAGAAAACAGAGCGGATCTCTGTTCTCTTGCTTGCGTTGTTGTATGCTTATGCTACAACGTACATAGCACCTCGTGGTGATTTGCACTCAATTGTAGCGAGTTATGTTGTTGCGAACTTCGTTCAGAGCTTTTCAGCGCTCTAGTAAGAACTTCGCCAAGAACTCATGTTGTATTCACGATCGGTTCTAGGAACAGTATCGTAAAAAGTGTGGCGGTTATCATCCCATAATGCGAAATAAAATTAAACACCCGTTTGAAAAAGTCACTCATCTGCGAACCCGGCTTGCTGTTTTAGGGCTTACGGGGTTATTGCTTGGTGCGGCTTTTGCTTTTTCACCGAGTGACATCAGTGTCAATGATTCAGCCACAGTGGAAAGTTACGACACACTTGGTATTCGGCCTGATGCCTCAATGCCACAAGCTGAGCGCTTAAAATCGCAGCGTGAACAGTTTGTCGCCATTGAGCAAATGTTGTCGCGGCGCGAATTCACGCAAGCGCGCGAAGCCATGCTTAATATAACCGATTACCCACTCTTTCCTTATCTTGAGGCGACGCTGTTAGAAAACAACCTTTCGCTCCAAAATGAAGCGCTAATTCTTGAGTTTCTGCGCGAACACCGAGGCACGCCGGCAGAGCGTCAATTACGCACGAGCTGGTTACAATTCTTAGCTCGGCGGAACGACGCGCAGCGTTTCACCCGTGATTACCGACCACAGGCGTCCGCGCAATTGCAGTGTCAGCACTTACGCTATCGTTATCAACAGGTACGCCAAGACAGCGCCGAATTAGAGCGCTTCTGGCAAGAAGTGACGGCGCAGTGGCTGCACGGCCGCAGTCTACCGTCGGCTTGTGACTCGGTTTTTGCCAATTGGGCCGCCGCAGGCCATCGAACTGAGCAAGTGGTGTGGCGGCGAATTGGCTTGGCGTTGAATGAGCGCCAAACCTCGTTAGCACGTTATCTCACGCGCTACATGCCAGAAGACAAACAAGACTTAGCGCTGCTCAAGCGGCGTATTCATGCTAATCCTTCATTAGTGCGTCGAACACAAGAGTTTCGCGACCAAGACTATCGTGAAAAAGAAATCATTCTTGCCGCTTTGCAACGTTACCGTTGGCAGAACCATCGTGCCACGATTTCAGCATGGGAAAGCTTGCAAGAAAAATTCACTACCTTCCCGTTTTCTGCGGCTGAAAAGCAGCAGATGAACGCTGCGATTGCAGTAACTCTCGCTTTACGGCAAGAGCCTGACGCGATTGACTGGTTTGCGAAAATAGATCTTAACCAAGCTGACCCCACGACGCAGCAATGGTATTTAGCGACGCTACTCAAACAACAACGCTACGACTTAATTCATCACTTTGTGGTGAACTTACCGACCGATCAAGCGCGTAGACCCCAGTGGGTCTATTGGCATGCCCGGGCATTAGTCGAACTTGGCTTTAATGACCTCGGCCACGCGAAATTGCAACAAGTGGCCAATGAACGGAACTACTATGGCTTTTTAGCCAGTGCGCGTTTGTCGTTGGTGCCAGAGCTTAATCACGAAGAGTCCAATTACTCAGCCGCAGATTTACAAGTGATAGCGAACCATCCGGCCGCCTTGCGTGCTTATGAGTGGCGGCAGCTTGAGCGGTATCTCGACGCGCGGCGCGAGTGGAATACGCTTCGCACCGACCTCAATGCTGAACAACAGTTGCTTGCGGCAGTGGTTGCTTCAGAGTGGGGTTGGCATGACCAGGCTATTTTTGGTTTCGCCCAAAATGGCGAATTAAATGACGTTCATCGGCGTTTCCCACTGGCTTATCGCGATTTGTTAAATAGTGAAGCCGAGCGCTTTGCCATTGAGCCTTCTTGGGTATTTGCGATCGCCCGTCGGGAGAGCTCTTTCCAGCCTGATGCGGTTTCACCAGCGGGCGCCCGTGGTTTAATGCAAGTGATGCCAGGCACGGCTGAGCACCTTGCTCGTCGCAGTCCTGGGCCTGCTCGCAATACCGCACCTCGCCTCGATGCACCCGAAGATAACGTGCGGCTTGGCACCCAATACTTGTCTGAGTTACTCCAGCGCACGGATCAAAACTGGCTATTGGCCACTGCGGCATACAACGCAGGGATTAATCGCGTGAATGAATGGTTGCCCAACGAACCGATGCCAGCGGACTTGTGGGTCGAGCTCATTCCGTTTCAAGAAACCCGTGATTATGTGAAGGCAGTGCTTGCTTATCAGCAAATTTATACGATGTTGCTCGGAAAAGATGCTAATGTATTAACGCCCGTGGTGCGCATGCAAATAAACGGCAAAGGGCGAGGGTAAGTCACTCGTCCATCGCATGTCCGACTAACATTGCAGCTATTGATGCCCACGTTCGAGCAACCGCTAAACGATAAGAACAAGATAGGCTAAGGACTCGTTTTCCATGCAAATACGCACAATATTGCGGATTTTGGGCATACTCATCGCACTTTTCAGTGTCACCTTGTTACCGCCGGCAATTCTTGCCTACTTCTATGAAGACGGCGGTGGTTGGGCCTTTCTCGTGGCTTTTGTGCTGAGTTTAGTGATCGGCACACTCATTTGGTATAGCAATCGTGATCACCGGCGCGAGTTAAAAACCCGCGAAGGGTTTGTGATTGTCGTAATGTTCTGGGTGGTATTAGGAACAGTGGGTGCGATTCCGTTCTGGATGCCTGACGAATACACCTTGAGCTTTACAGATGCCATGTTTGAATCGTTTTCGGCGCTAACGACAACCGGTGCAACAATCCTCACGGGAATCGATGAGCTCCCGCATGCGTATCGCTTCTATCGTCAGCAATTGCAATGGTTGGGCGGCATGGGGATTATCGTCTTGGCTGTAGCTATTCTTCCGCTCCTCGGCATCGGTGGTATGCAGCTTTATCGCGCTGAGATTCCAGGCCCAGTGAAAGACTCGAAAATGACGCCACGAATTGCCGATACCGCCAAGCAGCTTTGGTATATCTACCTCGGCTTAACTATTGCCTGTGCGCTTGCCTATTGGGCTGCAGGCATGACCCCATTTAATGCGATTGGTCATGCTTTCTCGACGATTGCGATAGGTGGTTTCTCAACCCATGACGCGAGCATGGGTTATTACGATAGCGCCGTTATCCACATGATCTGTGTGTTGTTTTTGCTTATCGCAGCGGTGAACTTTGCCTTGCACTTTGCTGCTGTGCCGCGCTTGTATAGCCGCCGTATTGAAGGCCAGCAACATTACGAACTGTATCGCGGTTCATTAAAGGTCTATTTCAACGACCCGGAATTTCGAGCCCTCATGGCCATCCAATTTACCCTGATGTTGCTCGTTGTGGTGGTGCTAGTTTCTCAGCATTGGTACGGTGACTGGACAGATGCTTTATTCCACGGCATCTTCCAAGCGGTTTCCATTGGTACCACGGCAGGTTTTACCACCCAAGACTATTCAACCTGGCCGCTATTCCTACCTGTACTATTGATATTTGCCAGCTTCATCGGTGGTAGCGCAGGCTCAACCGGTGGTGGCCTGAAAGTGATTCGCGTGCTTTTACTGTACCGCCAAGGCATGCGTGAAATTAACCGATTGATTCATCCGCGCGGGGTCTTCACGGTCAAGTGGGGTAACCGCGCCTTGCCTGATCGGGTCGTACAAGCGGTGTGGGGGTTCTTCGCTGCCTACGCACTGGTCTTTGTGATTATTATGCTGTTGTTTATTGCGACTGGGCTTGATGATTATTCAGCGTTTGGCGCCACCGCCGCAACGTTGAATAACCTTGGCCCAGGGCTTGGGGAAGTGGCGAGTAACTTTACCACGGTCTCAGACAGCGGTAAGTGGATTGCGATTCTCGCTATGGTGTTTGGCCGGTTAGAAATCTTTACCTTGCTGGTGCTATTCACCCCTGCGTTCTGGAAACACTAGGCGGCAGTTCGAACCTGCCGCTCAAGCCCACCAGTTGCAGTTGCAACGACTAGAAATACAGAGCGCCCGGCGCAAACAGGCGCTCGATTTCATTCACATACTTCTTATCCACTAAGAATAAAATCACGTGATCGTCGGACTGAATAAGGGTGTCGTCGTGGGCAATTAATACTTCGCTGCCACGAACAATCGCACCAATGGTGGTACCCGGCGGTAACTTGAGTTCGCCAACTTCACGGCCGACTACTTGCGAGGTGTTTTCATCGCCTCGAGCGACTGCCTCAATAGCCTCCGCAGCACCGCGCCGCAGCGAATAGGCGCTGGCAAAGTCAGAGCGGTGAATATGCTTTAACAGCGCAGAGATGGTCGCTTGTTGCGGTGAAATGGCAATATCGATTTCGCCACCTTGAACCAAATCCACATAGGCACTGCGCTGAATCAGCACCATGGTTTTCTTCGCTCCCATTCGTTTCGCTAAAAGCGCCGCCATAATGTTGGCTTCATCGTCGTTGGTCACGGCAACGAACAGGTCGACATCTTCAATACGCTCCTCGTTGAGCATTTCTTGGTCGGTGGCGTCACCTTGCAGTACTAGGGTTTTATTGCTGAGCTCGGCACTGAGTTGCTCGGCGCGGGCATGACTTAGCTCAATCAGTTTAATATTGTGGGTGTTTTCCAATTGCCGAGCCAATCCGGAGCCAATGTGACCGCCACCCATGATCATAAGATTGCGGTAGCGCGCTTCCAGCGGCTGCAGCTCCTGCATGACGACACGAATACTTTTGCTATCGGCCACGAAAAAAACTTCGTCATCCGCCTCGATAATGGTCGAGCCAACCGGGCGAATAGGACGCCCTTGGCGGAAAATCGCCGCAACCCGCGTTTCCGTATTCGGAATATGTTCTTTCAATGTCGCAATGGCGTGACCGACGAGCTTGCCGCCGTAAGATGCCCTTACAGCAACCAAGCTTACTTTGCCTTCAGCAAACTCGACCACCTGCAGTGCACCAGGGTGTTCGACTAAGCGCTTGATATAGGACGTAACCAGCTGCTCTGGCGAAATGATATGGTCGACGGGCATTTGCTCTTTACGAAAGAGTTGGTCTTCGTATTTGGTGTATTGCTCAGAGCGCACGCGGGCAATTTTCAATGGGGTATTAAATATCGAGTGAGCAACTTGGCAGGACAGCATATTGACTTCGTCAAGGCTGCTGACCGCAATCAGCATGTCTGCGTCGTCAGCGCCTGCGGCACGCAAAACATCAGGGTGTGCCCCGTTGCCTTGAATCACTCGCAAGTCGTGCTTGTCTTGGAGAAGATCGAGCAGTTCACGATTTTGGTCGATGACCGTGACTTCGTTTCGTTCGCTGACTAAGCTTTCCGCCAGCGTGGCGCCGACTCGACCGGCTCCGACAATAATGACTTTTTTCATGTTTTAGGCTTTTTTCTCAAGCATAAAATAGAAGAAACCGTCGCCGCCATGCGCTTGGCCGGCAACATCGTTTGGTAAAATCTGCCATCCGACGGAATGATTGAAGGCTAGATTTACCGCTACTGCATCTTTCACTGTAGCTAGAAACGCTTGAATTTGCAGCATGTTTTCATCAGGTAAGACCGAACAAGTTGCATAGAGTAGACGGCCACCGGGCTTCAGTAACTGCCATTGCTGTCGCAAAATCGCTTTCTGCAAAGCCACAAGTTGCTCAATATCTTCGTTGCGGCGCAGCCACTTAATATCTGGGTGACGTCGAATAACACCGGTTGCGGAGCAAGGGGCGTCGAGTAAAATTGCGTCATACAGTTCACCATCCCACCAATCTTGGCTACTTGCGTCGCCACACAACACGGTTGCCTGCAATTGTAATCGAGCTAAGTTCTCATGCACTCGGGTTAAACGTTGCTCGTCGAAATCGAGCGCCGTGACCTGAGCCTCTGGCGCAAGCTCGAGAATATGAGCAGTCTTTCCGCCTGGAGCGGCACACGCATCGAGAATGCGCTCACCGTTTTTCGGTGCGAGTAGGTGCGCTGCGAATTGCGCAGAACGGTCTTGGACTGACACCGCGCCGGCAGCAAAGTCAGGCAGTTGCGTGACGTCAGTGCTTTGTTCTAGCACGATGGCCGAAGGGCATAGGCTATCAGCGTAGGCAGCAAAACCGAGCTCATGGAGTTTGGCTAGGTAATTGTCTCGCGAAACGTGCCGCTGATTCACCCGCAACCACAGTGGCGGCGGCTGATTGTTGGCTGAACAAATGTGCTGCCATTGTTCAGGGTAGGCTGCTTGGAGGCGTTTGATAAACCAACCAGGATGCGCATGCGAGAGCGTCGCGGATTTGGCCTGATCGACAGTTAACGCCTGTTCAAGCGCTTCTTGCTCACGCTGATAGCGGCGTAATACCGCATTCACCATGCCTTTTAAACCGGGCTGCTTAAGTAAACTTACTGCTTCAACGCTTTCAGCGATGGCCGCATGGGCTGGAACTCGCATGTCGCGTAACTGACATAAGCCGACGAGCAGCACATAGTGAACAATGCGAACTTTGGCTTTCAGTGGCTTGTCGAGCAAACGCTGTAATAGCCATTCATACACCGGCAGCTGTCGCATGACCTGATAGGTCATGGCTTGCGCAAAAGCGCGTTCGCTTGGTGTCAGTTTTTCCGAAACACTTGGAATAGCTTGGGTGAGTGAGCGGCCATGCAGCAAGACCAGTTGTAAAGCCTGAGCTGCAGCTGCTCGCGCGGCTGCAGGTCGGGTCGTGATGGCTTTTGAGTCCGAACTTCGCTGTTCTGGCGTCATGAAAAGTAAAATCGCTTCTGAGTTAAGACGTGGCACTCACATCAGGTGAGGGTAATTGGCTACCGACCGCGAACCAGTCGCGACGAGCATTTAAAACATCCGCCGCTGACATTGCTTTTTTGCCAGCTGGTTGCAGCTCGGTCATGAGTAAAATGCCGGTTTGGCACTGCACCGCAATGCCTTGTTTGTCAGCACTCACAATACATCCGGCTGGCTGCTTTGCTGTTGCTACGAGTGTTGGTTCAACGACTTTTGCCTGCCAAACCTTCATTGGCTGATCAGTATTTGCCGCAACGGTAAAATAGCTGCCAGGCCATGGGTTAAATGCCCGTACACAACGCTCAATGAAGGTCGCATTTTGTTGCCAGTTAATTAAACCTTCTTCTTTGCTGAGCTTTTTGGCATAAGTTGCTTGGCTATCTTCTTGTGGCACGCCGTGCACATCACCGGTATTTAAACCACGCAATGTCTCGACTAGCGCGAGCGGCCCCAATTTGGCAAGCTTTTCATACAAAGAGGCAGACGTATCATCTGCACTAATCGGCAAATAGGATTTACTCAACATGGGGCCAGTATCGAGCCCTTCGTCCATTTGCATGATCGTCACACCTGTTTCAGCGTCGCCAGCCCAAATAGCACGTTGAATGGGTGCAGCGCCTCGCCAACGCGGCAATAGCGAACCATGAACGTTGACGCAGCCTAACCGAGGAATGTCCAAAACGACTTTCGGTAACAGGAGGCCATAAGCAACGACGACCATGACATCGGCTTGGTAATCTCGCAGACGCGCTTGGACGTCTTCATTTTTTAAACTGAGAGGCTGTTCAACTGGCAAATCATGAGCAAGTGCTAGTTCTTTAACCGCACTGGCTTGTAATTTTTTGCCGCGGCCGGCGGGACGATCCGGCTGAGTGTAAACAGCGACCACATTGAGGTCGCTGGTATCGAGTAACGCTTGCAGGTGGCGGGCTGCAAAGTCAGGTGTTCCGGCAAATATGATGCGCACAGGAGCTGTCCTCGTGGTTCGCCGTTAGGCGCCTTGTTTGCTCGCAATACGAGCTTCTTTTTCGAGTTTCTTGCGAATTCGGTCGCGCTTCAGTGGCGAAAGATAATCGACAAAAAGCTTGCCATTGAGATGGTCGATCTCGTGTTGAATACAAATTGCCAGCAGGCCGTCCGCTTTGCGGTCGAATGAATTGCCGTCGCGATCAAGGGCACGCACGACAATCTCGCTTGCCCGTTCAACTTTGGCATAGACACCCGGAAAGCTTAAACAGCCTTCTTCATTCTCGTGAATACCATCACGCTCGATGATTTCTGGGTTAATGAAGACCAAGGGTTCGTCTTGGTTATCGCTGCAGTCGGCGATAAACAGACGCTGATGAAAATCAACTTGCGTTGCCGCTAAGCCAACACCCTGAGAGCTGTACATGGTTTCGAACATGTCATCGATAGTCCGGCGTAAGTTGTCATCAACTTCTTTCACTGGTTGAGCTACCGTGCGCAAGCGCTCATCGGGATATTTCAAAATCGTCATTACTGCCATAGTGCTTTATTTCCGTTCGTACGTGGATCGCTAATTTTACGTGGAAGATCGCTGAAAATACAGGCCTAAGCTTGTTTAGCTGCGGAATATCCTGCATATCATGCGACGTTACCCCCGTTATACTACGGAATATGGGGGTTTTTTGAGCAATTACAAGGAAGGTTTTTCAATGAAAGGTATCGATCACGGCACACATTTTTGCGCTGACACTCTACAATCGCCAGTCCTCGAACAATGGCTGCGTGTGCAGCGTGCACCCGCACTTGTCTTACGGCAGATATTAAATCTGTGGGAGGGGGCAGACGAAAACGCTGAGCGTCAGCTCGACGGTTTGGTTGCGGAGCCTGCAAAGATTGACCGGCTGGCACCATTGACGAAGTTGCCCAAGGTGCTCAGTGCACAATTGCCGAGCATTGAGAAAAAAACGGTCGCACAAGCGTTAGCTTGGCTGCAGGAAAGTGCTGATCATTTTATAGTCACCCGTGCCTGTCGCTCCTTTCCTCCTGATCTACTGATGGTGCAGCCACCCGTCGTGTTGCTGTTTGGCGCCGGTAACCTGGCATTGCTCAAGCAACCACTTTTCGCCATCGTCGGCTCTCGCAATGCAAGCCCGCATGGGCGCGAACATGCGGCACTTTTTAGTCGCTATTTGTCAATGGCCGGCTTTGTTATTTGCAGTGGTGGTGCCATGGGTATTGACGGTGCAGCGCACCGTGCAGCGTTAGAGATCATGGCGCCAACAGTAGCCGTATTAGGTTCGGGAATTGACAATTTTTACCCAACTCGCAATCGCCGGATGTTGCAGCAAATCAGCGAAGATGGGCTGATTGTCAGTGAGTATGGCCCGGGAACTCCGGTGCGGACTGAACAATTTCCGCTGCGCAACCGTATTATAAGTGGCCTAAGTTGCGGGGTGTTAGTGGTCGAGGCTGCGGCGCAAAGTGGCTCCTTACATACCGCACGTTATGCGAACGAATTTGGGCGCGAAGTCTTTGCCTTACCGGGTTCATTGCTCGACCCAGGAAGTGCCGGCCCACATCGGCTTATCCAAGACGGCGCAAAATTGGTTACTCGGCCGGAAGAAGTAGCGGAGGAATTACAGCATCTGATAGCGTCTCAAGCGTTTTCAGGCGACGCTGACAGCGACTTTGATGAGAGTGACGACGATTGGTACGACGATTTCGAAGAATTTTGTCAAAACATGGTACAATCTGACGTTGAATACTTGGCAAAAGACTCCATATTAGCTAGTGTGGGATTTGAAACCACTGCAGTTGATGCGATTATCGCGTCTGCAGGTCAGGAGGTTTCAGAAGTAATGCACCAGCTCATCAGTCTCGAGTTGGATGGATGGATTAAGACAGTACCTGGCGGTTACGTCA
>ERZ869909.2602-NODE-2602-length-11621-cov-4.052581_pt1 | contig 11621 bp, 8 predicted proteins | sample MGYA00520892_ERZ869909 | MGnify/ENA primary metagenome ERZ869909 (study PRJEB32215, sample SAMEA104723947) | bioreactor metagenome | biome: bioreactor; feature: anaerobic bioreactor; material: water | place: China | collected 2015-03-12 ... | reverse complement strand
GAAGATGCAGGCACAGGCCCACGCCTTGTCGTGCCGGACGTGCTCGAAGCGCTGCAGCGCCTTGGTGTCGCGGCGCGCGAGCGCAGCAAGGCTGTGCGCGTGGGCGTCACTGGTTCGGTCGGCAAGACATCGGTGAAGGAAGCCATTGCGGCGGTGTTCCGCGCCAGCGGCCCTGCGCACTGGAGCGTCAAATCCTACAATAATCACTGGGGCGTGCCGCTGACCCTGGCGCGCATGCCGCAAGGTACCAGGCGCGGCGTGTTCGAGATGGGGATGAACCATGCCGGCGAGATCGCGGCCCTGACCACACAGGTGCAGCCTCATATCGCCCTCATCACCCGCATCGCACCGGCGCATCTGGAAAATCTGGGTTCCATGGAAGCCATCGCCGATGCCAAGGCGGAGATATTTGCAGGGCTGGCAGGCGATGGCGTGGCGATCATCCCGGCAGATTGCGAGTACGCCCCCCGGCTGTGCGCGCGCGTGAACGAGAGCGGCGCGGCATTCCTGTTTGAGTTCGGCCGGGCGCGGCACGCTGCGGTGCGTATCCTCTCCTGGGACCAGCAGGCTACATCCGGGCGCGGCCGTTTCGATGTGCTGGGCCGTATGGTGGACATTTCCATCCCGGCGCCGGGCGAACATCAGGCCCACAATGCCGCTGCCGTAATGGCGGCCTGCGTGGCCGCCGGCATTGATAGCGCGCAGGTCGCCGATGTGCTGGCCGGCATGGAAGCCCAGGCCGGGCGCGGCGCGAGCTTCATGATAGAACTTGATGGCGGCAGCGCACGCATCATCGACGACAGCTATAATGCCAACCCGGTGTCCATGGCCTCCGCGATTGCCACGCTCGCCCGACATTCGCCTGACGGCAAAGGCCGCCGCATCGCGGTGCTGGGCGAAATGCTGGAGATTGGTGAGAGCGCCCCGGAGCGCCACCGCGAACTCTCCACACAGCTGGCCGATGCCGGTGTGGCGGAGGTGATCGGTGTCGGCGCGATGATGGAACATCTGGTATCTGCGCTGCCCGGATCGGTTAAGGGCGTAATGGCGGCATCGCCGGCGGACGCCACTGATCGGCTATGTGCCATGCTGCGTCCGGGCGATGTGGTGCTGATCAAGGGCTCGAACGGTTCGGGCGTTCATAAAGTAGTCGCAAGTTTGCGGAACGGTGCCGTTAACGCGGTCATCAAAGGCTGATTTTCATGCTCTATTTCCTGTTTTCCCAACTCGCTTCCGACATCGCCGTTTTCAACGTCGTGAACTATCTCACATTCCGCACCGGGGCAGGGCTGGTCACGGCCTTCCTCGTGGCCATCATTATCGGCAAGCCCTTCATTGGCTGGCTGAAGACCAAGGGATCGCAGCCAATCCGCGATGACGGGCCTGAAACCCATGTGCTCACCAAGGCGGGCACCCCCACCATGGGCGGTTTCATCATCCTGCTGGGCATTCTGGCGGGGACATTGCTCTGGGCCGATCTTTCCAACCCCTATATCTGGGTTGTGCTGCTGGTCACGGCCGGGTTTGGCGGCATCGGTTTTCTCGATGACTGGCGCAAGGTGACCAAGCGCTCCTCGGCGGGCATTTCGGGCAAGATGAAGCTCGCCCTCCAGTCGGTTGTCGCGCTCATCGCGGTCTTCTGGATGACAGAGCTTCTGTCGAACGCGCCCAATGTCCCCGAAGGCTTTGCCACCTCGATCGCCGTGCCTTTCTTCAAGGATGTGCTGATCCCTCTGAGCTATGGCTTTTTCCTGTTCGGACTGATCGTGATTGTGGGCGCGTCCAATGCCGTCAACATCACAGACGGGCTGGATGGCCTCGCTATCGTGCCGGTGATGATCGCGGCCGGCTCGTTCGGCTTTATCGCCTATTTCGTCGGTTCGGCGGTCTATTCCAACTATCTGTTCCTGAACTTCACGCCCGGTACCGGCGAACTCGCTGTGATCTGTGGCACGATCATCGGAGCCGGGCTGGGCTTTCTCTGGTATAACGCCCCGCCTGCCATGGTGTTCATGGGTGATACCGGCTCGCTGTCACTTGGCGGTGCAATCGGCACCATCGCCGTGGCCGTGAAGCACGAGATCGTGCTGGCCATTATTGGCGGGCTTTTCGTGCTCGAAGCGCTCTCGGTGATGATCCAGGTGGCCAGCTTCAAGCTGACGGGCAAGCGCGTCTTCCGCATGGCGCCCATCCATCACCATTTTGAAAAGATGGGCTGGGCCGAGCCGACCATCGTCATCCGGTTCTGGATTATCGCGTTCGTGCTCGCCCTTATCGGTCTTTCGACACTCAAGCTGAGGTAGTTTGCCTGCATGATCCCGGTTACCGCCTACAAGGGACGCCGCGTGGCGGTGTTCGGCCTTGGCCGCACCGGGATAACGGCTGCGCGCGCATTGGCGGCAGGCGGGGCAGAGGTTTCCGCCTGGGATGACAACGAAGCCGCGCGCGAGAACGCCGCAAAGGCCGGTCTGGAGCTCGATGATCTCAACCGGCGTGACTGGGGCGATATGGCCGCTCTGGTGCTGTCTCCGGGCATCCCTCTCACGCACCCGGCCCCGCACCGCATGGTGTCGCTGGCCCGCGCGGTCGGTGCGCCGGTCATTGGTGATGTGGAGCTGTTCGCCCAGGCTATTGCCGATACGCCCGGCGTCACGGTGATCGGGATTACCGGCACGAACGGCAAATCCACCACGACGGCGCTGATCGGCCATATCCTGAAAAGCGCAGGGCGTGATGTGCGCGTGGGCGGCAATATCGGCGACGCCGTGCTCGGCCTCGAGCCGCCGCGTCCCGGCGCGATCTATGTGCTGGAGCTATCCTCCTACCAGCTCGATCTGATCGAGAGCCTTCGCTGCCGGGTGGCGGTCTTCCTGAACCTCACGCCGGACCATATCGACCGGCACGGCGATATTGAGGGCTACCGCACGGCCAAGGAGCGCATCTTTGCCAATCAGCAGGACGGCGATACGGCGATTGTCGGCGTTGATGACGAGCCGAGCCGCAGCGTGTGTACGCGACTGAAATCGAAGGCGGGGCTGAATGTGATCCCGGTTTCCAGCCAGCGGCTCGTGTCATTCGGTGTCTACGCGCTGGCAGGCAAGCTCTACGACGACACCGCGAAGGGCGGCGCCCGCACGGTCATGGAACTGCACCGCGCGCAAGCGCTTCCCGGTTCGCACAATGCCCAGAACGCGGCGGCGGCCTATGCCGCTGTGCGTGCCCTTGGAGTGAGCATTACCGACGCCATTGCCGGGATCGCCAGCTTTCCCGGCCTGCCACACCGGCAGGAGCGTGTCGGCGAGGCGGGATCGCTTCTCTTCATCAACGATTCCAAGGCCACCAATGCCGAGGCCGCCGCGCAGGCGCTCGCCTGCTATCATGACATATTCTGGATTGCGGGCGGGCAGGCAAAATCGGGCGGTGTTGAAAGCCTGAAGCCCTTCTTCCGGCGTATCCGCAAGGCCTATCTGATCGGGCAGGATGCAGACCTGCTTCGCAAGCAGCTGGGCCGTGACGTGCCCGCCGATATGTCCGGCACGCTGGAGCGCGCTCTGCAGAACGCGGCCATGGACGCCGCCGAAAGCGGCTATCGCCGGCCGGTTGTTTTATTGTCACCAGCCTGCGCCTCGTTTGACCAGTTCAGAAGCTATGAGCATCGCGGCGACACATTCCGCGCTCTGGTGAAGGACTTGCTGGAGCGGGCAGCAAAGGGAGATGCGGCATGAACACGGCAAGCCGCAGCGGACTGGCGCGCCTCTGGTTCGGGCTGGACCGCACCTTGCTCTTCACGGTGGCCGGACTGATGGTCGTGGGTGTGACATTGTCCATGGCAGCCAGCCCGAGCGCAGCCGAACGCATCAGCCCCGGTGATCCGTTCTACTATCTCTACCGGCACATTTTTTTCGCCGGTCTCTCCATGATCCTGATGCTGGCAATAGCCGCGCTCAGCCCGCGCGGCGCGCGTCGTCTGGCCGGTCTGGCGCTGGTGGGCAGTTTCCTGGCGCTGATTGTCGTTGCGCTGATGGGCCATGAGGTGAACGGCGCCACGCGCTGGCTGCGCTTTGGCAGTTTCTCGCTGCAGCCATCGGAATTCTTCAAACCGGCCTTCATCGTGATAACGGCCTGGCTGTTTTCCGAGGAGAGCAAGGGCGCGCCGGTACCAGGGCGCCTCGTGGCGGCAGGCATTTACGTGCTGGCGATATGCTTTCTCATCAGCCAGCCCGATTTCGGCCAGTCCATCCTGCTGACCGGCATTTTTGCCGCCATGCTGTGGGCTGCGGGCCTGTCCTTTCTCCACACCGCGCTTCTGGGCAGCGTGGCGCTCGGCGGTGCCGCCGGCGCCTATTTCTTCCTCGGCCATGTGCGTGACCGGGTCGCTGCCTTTCTTGCGCCTGCCTCCGCGAGCGGCCCCACCCAGACCGAGATGGCCGTAGGCGCCATTACGCGCGGCGGCTTTACCGGGGTTGGGCCCGGTGAAGGTGAGATCAAGCGCTATCTGCCCGAAGCGCACACCGATTTCGTGTTCTCGGTTGCGGCAGAGGAATTTGGCCTGGTCGCGTCGCTGGCCATTATCGGCCTGTTTGCTATCCTGTTTGCGCGGGCCTGGTCTCGCTCCATGCGCCTGTCGGACAATTTTGCGCAGCTCGCCGTGGCAGGCCTCGCCCTGATGTTTGGCGGTCAGGCGCTGATCAACATTCTCGTCAATCTGGAACTGGCCCCGGCCAAAGGCATGACCCTGCCTTTCGTCTCCTATGGCGGGTCGTCCATGCTGTCTCTGGCATTTGCCGCAGGCCTGCTGCTGGCGCTGACCAAGCGCACGCCGGGGGCGTACCTGCCTGAGCGCAGCAGCACGCGGCTGGTGCCGGCATGAGCGCCCCCCGGCTTCTCATTGCCGCAGGCGGCACAGGCGGGCACATCTTCCCAGCCCGGGCGGTGGCGGAGACCCTGCGCGAGGCGGGCTGGCGGATACGCCTGGTCACAGATCAGCGCGGCATGCGCCACGCCAGCGGCTTTCCTGGCGAGGGCGTGGACCAGATCGAGGCGGCAACACCCTTCGTGAAGAACCCGGCGCGCGCAGCGGGCAACACGCTGAAACTGGCCAGAGGCTTTGCCAGCACCGGGCGCATCGTCGCGCAGTTCCAGCCTGACCTCATCGCCGGGTTTGGCGGCTACCCGGCCTTTCCTGCGCTGGCGCATGCCCGGCTGAAACGCATACCCTTCGTGATCCATGAGCAAAACTCCGTGCTGGGACGGGTAAACCGGGTGTTTGCCCGCAACGCGTTTGCGGTCGCATCCGGCTTCGACCGGCTGGACCGCCTGCCCGGCAAGGCCCGCCATGTGGTCACCGGCAATCCGGTACGCGGCGCGATCCTCGCGGGCGGACGCACGCCCTATGCCGCGCCTGAGGAAGGTGGCCCTGTCCGATTGCTGGTGATTGGCGGATCGCTGGGCGCGCGCATCCTGTCGGTAGGCGTGCCTGAAGCGATTTCGGGTCTGCCTGAAGCTTTGCGTACCCGCCTTGAGGTGACCCAGCAGACCCGCGCCGAGCAGATCGAGGCGTCGCGCCGCCTCTATGCCGAAGCGGGCGTGAAGGCCCATTGCGAGCCCTTCTTTGAGGATATGGGACCGCTCTACGCAAAGTCTCACCTCATCATTTCGCGTTCTGGCGCGTCCAGTGTCTCGGAGATCGCGGCGCTGGGGCGGCCGTCACTTCTGGTGCCGCTGGAGATTGCGGCAGACGATCATCAGCGCGCCAACGCAATGGGGCTGGCGCAAGCGGGCGGCGCGCAGATCATCACCGAGGACGAGATCGCTGCAGGCGCGCTGCGGGCGCGGCTTGAAACCCTGCTGGCCGATGGCGAAGCTCTCGCCTCAATGGCCGAAGCAGCCCTGCGGGCCGGCAAGCCGGATGCGCATTTGCGTCTGGCATCGCTCCTGCAGGAGGCGGCAAACGCGCGCACCTGACACAGACTTTTCAAGGACAGTATTCATGGCTCCGATTGACCTGCCTGCCGCTACCGGCCCGGTGCATTTCGTTGGTATTGGCGGGATCGGCATGAGCGGTATTGCCGAGGTGATGCTCAATCTGGGCTACCGGGTCTCCGGCTCGGACATCAAGGACAGTGCCAATGTGGAGCGCCTGCGGGCCAATGGCGCGGTCGTGCATATCGGCCATAAGGGCGAAAACGTGGAGGGCGCAGGCGCGCTCGTCGTCTCGTCGGCAGTAAAGCGCGACAATCCCGAACTGGTGGCTGCGCGCGCCAAGCGTATTCCGGTCGTGCGCCGGGCAGAGATGCTTGCCGAGCTGATGCGGCTGAAATACGCCGTGGCGGTGGGTGGCACGCATGGCAAGACGACGACGACCTCCCTCATCGCCGCGCTGATGGATGCGGCAGGCTTTGACCCGACCGTCATCAATGGCGGCATCATTTCGGCCTATGGCTCGAACGCTAAAATGGGCGAAGGCGAGTGGATGGTGGTGGAGGCCGATGAGAGCGACGGCTCCTTCCTCAAACTGCGCGGCACGGTCGCGCTCATCACCAATATCGATCCTGAACATATGGAGCATTACGGCGATTTCGATGCGCTGCGTGATGCCTTCGCCCAGTTCGTCGAGAACCTGCCCTTTTACGGGTTCGCTGCCCTTTGTACCGATCACCCCGAAGTGCAGGCGCTGGCCGCGCGTATCGAGGACCGGCGCATCATCACCTATGGCTTCAACCCGCAGGCCGATGTGCGCTGCATCAATCTGCGCACCAGCCCGCAAGGGGCCGTGTTCGACATCGCCTTCCAGCCGCCGGGCGAGGAACGCGTGGTCTGGAAAGACATCTCCCTGCCCATGATGGGTGAACACAATGTCCAGAACACAACCGGCGCAGTGGCCGTGGCACAGGCGCTGGGCTGTACGGAAAGTGCTGCCCGCGAAGCTCTGGGCGGTTTTGCGGGCGTGAAGCGCCGCTTCACCATCACCGGCACGGCCAAGGGCGTCACGGTGGTCGATGATTATGGCCACCACCCGGTCGAGATCGCCGCCGTGCTGAAAGCCGCGCGCCAGCGGGCAGGCGATGGCCGCGTGATCGCGGTCGTCCAGCCGCACCGCTATACCCGGCTCAATGATCTTTTCGAGGAATTCTGCACCTGCTTTAACGATGCAGACAGCGTGCTCGTCGCGGACGTGTATTCGGCAGGCGAAAGCCCGATTGAGGGCGCCGATCAGGACTCGCTCATCGCCGGCTTGCAGGCGCACGGCCATCGCGATGCGTCCGCCAGCTCGCGTGAAACGCTCGCCGATGACATCAAGCCGCGCGCGAAATCCGGCGATCTCGTCGTCTGCCTCGGCGCGGGCGACATTACCGCCTGGGCGGCGGAGCTTCCGGGACGTCTGGAGCAGGTGTTGTGATTGTCAGCTCGAAAGCTGCTGCTTCTTGTCCTCCCCCGTTTGCGGGGGAGGTGTCAGCGCAGCTGACGGAGGGGGGAGCTTTTTCTTTTCAAAATCCCCCCCTCGGCCCTGCGGGCCACTCCCCCCGCAGGCGGGGGGAGAAAGAGGGTGGCGGCAAATGACCTTCCCCTCTCTCCTCCCGCAACTGCCTGAAGTGCGCGGGCAGTACATAGAGAACGCGCCGCTGTCTGACATTACATGGCTGCGTGTAGGCGGGCCTGCGCAGGTGCTCTACCTGCCCGCAGATGAGGCGGACCTTGCGCGCTTCCTGGCCGAGACGCCTGAGGATATTCCCGTCCATGTGCTGGGTGCGGGCTCGAACACGCTTGTAAGGGATGGCGGGGTGCCGGGCGTGGTGATCCGCCTGACGCCAGCTTTTGCGCGCGCGCAAGTGCTGGAGGGCAACCGCATCCGCATTGGTACGGCACTGCTGGACAAGATGGCGGCCAAGGCCGCCGCAAAGGCAGGCATTGCGGGGCTGGAATTCTATGTCGGCGTACCGGGCACAATCGGCGGCGCGATCCGCATGAATGCGGGCTGCTATGGCAGCGAGACAAAGGACGTGCTGGTTGAGGCCATCGCGCTGGACAGGCGGGGCCGCCGCCTGATCGTGAAACCGGACGAGATGGGCCATGCCTACAGGCACTGCGCGGCGCCCGAGGACTTGATATTCACCGAAGCGGTGTTTGAAGGCCGCGCCGATGCGCCGGCCGCCATTCTGGAACGCATGGACGCGATCAGCGAGAAGCGCGCCGCCACCCAGCCTATCCGCGAAAAAACCTCCGGCTCCACCTTCAAGAACCCGGACCAGACCGCCAGCAAGGGCCGCTCGGCCTGGCAGCTGGTGGACGCGGTTGGCGGGCGCGGACGGCGCAAGGGCGGCGCGCGCTTTTCCGAGATGCACGCCAACTTCCTGATCAATGATGGCAGCGCCAGCGCGGCAGACCTTGAAGGGCTCGTGGAGGAAATCCGCGCCGAGATTGCGTCGAAGGAAAACGTCGAGATGCACTGGGAGGTCAAACGTATTGGCCTGCCCGCAGGAGAAAACGCATGAGCAAGCGCATCGCCCTTCTGCTCGGAGGCTTGAGCCCTGAGCGCGAGGTCTCGCTGGTTTCGGGCCGCGAATGCGCGAAGGGTCTGCGCGCCAAGGGGCATGAGGTCCATGAGATTGACCCCGCGAACGAGCGCTGGATCAATGACATCAAGGCGCTCAAACCCGATCTCGTGTTCAACGCGCTCCATGGCCTGTGGGGTGAGGACGGGCGTGTGCAGGGCGTGCTGGAATATCTGCGCATCCCCTACACGCATTCCGGCGTGCTGGCCTCGGCGCTGGCCATGGACAAGCAGAAGACCAAGGCGGTCTTGCGCCTTGCGGGCCTTAACTGCCCCGACGGAAAGATTGTCAGCCGGTTTGACGCTGCACGCGATCACGTCATGCCTGCGCCCTATGTGGCCAAGCCCAATGATCAGGGCTCGTCAGTGGGTGTGTTGATTGTGCGTGAGGGGGCGAACCGCCCGCCTGCGGAACTCGCCGCGGACAGCTGGCCCTATGGCGATGAAATCCTGATCGAAAAATTCATTCCGGGCCGCGAACTGACCGTCGCCGTAATGGGTGACCGCGCGCTGACCGTCACCGAGATCGTGCCCAAAACAGCCTTTTATGACTATGAGGCAAAATACGCAGATGGCGGCTCCACCCATCAGCTGCCCGCCGGCATCCCGGCCCATGTCTTTGACCAGGCGATGGAAGCGGCTGTCACCGCGCACCGCGAGCTTGGTTGCCGGGGGCTCACCCGGTCCGATTTCCGCTGGGATGAGGGCGGCGACGGCAAGCTTTGGTTACTCGAAATTAATACCCAGCCGGGCATGACTCCTACATCGCTTGCGCCCGAACAGGCCGCGCATTGCGGTATCGGATTTCCCGACCTTGTCGAATGGATAGCGGAGGATGCCAGTTGTCAGAGGTGAGGCGCTCTCGAACAGCTCCCACCCGTGCCGGAAGTTCCGGCGCAACGCGCTCCCGCACCCGCAAGCCACCCGCCTCCATCCCCCAGCGCCCCATGGTCAACTGGGCCAGCGCCCAGATACGCACCGCGCGCTACCGCACGATCACCGCGCTGCGTCTGGGCTTTTTTGCTGTCGCGGGCGTGACTGCGCTGGCATTCATCGGTCTGGCCATGACGGGCGGGCTGGGCCCGGCTGGCGACGGGCTGCGCACCGCCTTTGCTGATCACCTCACCCGCTCGGGCTATGTTGTACGCGCCGTGGATGTGGTGGGCGCCCGTGACGTGAGCGCCGCCGAGATTGCGCAGGTCATCGGCGCGCGGCCCGGCCGGGGTCTGATCGAGATTGATCCTGAGCAGGCGCGCGCCGCTATCGAAGCCATGAGCCGGGTTGAAAGCGCGCAGGTCATCCGCCTCTGGCCGGACAGGGTCAGCGTCATCATTACCGAGCGTGCGCCCTATGCGCTCTGGCAGAATGAAGGCGTGCACTATGTAATCGACCGGCGCGGCATCGTGCTCGCCGGAGAAAACCCGTCAGACCACGCCGCGCTGCCCCGCCTTGTCGGGGCCGGTGCCAATGAAGCGGCGGAGGAGATCATTACCGTGCTCGCCCGCCAGCCGGAACTTGCCGCTCTTGTAACCCATGCGGTGCGGGTGGGCGAGCGGCGCTGGAATCTGCGCCTGCAGTCAGGCAGCGACATCCTGCTTCCCGAAACCGGCGTCGCCAGCGCCGTGGCCCTGATCGCGGCCCTGCACGCCGACCAGCGCGTTCTGGAGCTGGACGCCCAGGCTTTTGATCTGCGCGGCGACGGCGAAATGGCGATCCGCGCCTGGCCGGAACGTGCAGGCGGTGCTTCGGCCCGTGAGCGGGGAGCCTGAGCCGAAATGGGCCTGTTTACGCGCAAGACTGCCGATGCAGCGAACGGCAAGCCGGGTATATACGCCGCGCTGGAGATAGGCGCCGCCAAGACCGTCTGCTTTATCGTCAAGATGGAAGCGACCCTGACGGGCCCCCGTCCGAGAGTGGTGGGTGTAGGCCATCATTCCAGCGCCGGCATGCGCGCGGGCGGCGTTGTCGATATCGACGCGGCGGCCAGCGTGATCCGGGCGGTCGTCGACAATGCCGAACGCATGGCGCGTCACGCGGTCAGCGAAGTCAGCCTTGTCACCACTGCCGGCAGCCCTGCGTCCGAACGCGTGTCGATCGAGGCACCTGTCTCGGGCCGCGAGGTGAGTGAACGTGACCGTAACCGCGTCCTGTCGGCCGGGCTGCAGCAGTGCGCGCGGCCGGGCCGCGCCATGCTGCACGCCATGCCCGTTGCCTGGCGGGTGGACGATAATCGCGGTGTGAAAGATCCACGCGGCATGGCCGGGCGCAGCCTGGCGGTGGATCTGCATGTCATCTCCGCTGACGCTGATCCGCTGCGCAATCTGATGAATGCTGTCGCCCAGTGCCGCCTGGAAGTGAGCGAAGTGATCGCCTCGCCTTATGCCGCTGCCCTGTCTGTTCTGGCGGGGGACGAGGCGCTGCTGGGTGCGACGGTGATCGATATGGGCGCGGACACGACAAGCCTTGCCGTGTTTGCAGATGGCGTGCCGGTGCATGTCGACATGATCCCGGTGGGTGGCAATCACGTCACGCGTGACATTGCACGCGGCCTGTCCACACCCGTTCATGCCGCTGAACGCATCAAGGCGCTTTACGGTTCGGCGCTCGACAGCCCCGACGATGACCGGGCGATGATCGAGGCCCCGCCGGTTGCTGCTGGCCCGGATGCCGGCATGAACCAGTATCCGCGTGCCATGCTCAACGCGATCATCCGGCCCCGGCTGGAAGAGATTTTCGAACTGATTCGCTACCGGCTGGACGCCGCCGGGCTCAGCGAAGCTTCAGGACGAATCCTTGTACTGACGGGCGGGGCAAGCCAGCTTCCCGGCGTGGTCGAACTGGCCGGACGCGTGCTGCGCCGCCAGACGCGGCTGGGCCGCCCGGCTGCGATCGCCGGGCTGGGCGATGCGCTGGCTGGACCCGGCTTCGCCGCCAGCACCGGCTCGCTTGCCCGTCACGCACGCGCACCGGCCGAGATACTATCCGGCCCGCCGCGCTTCATCACGGCCGCCTCCGCGCGCCGCGTGGCCCGGCCCGCCTCCCAAAGCGGACCGTCGGCGATCTGGCGCTG
>ERZ869909.2601-NODE-2601-length-11621-cov-30.565229_pt1 | contig 11621 bp, 10 predicted proteins | sample MGYA00520892_ERZ869909 | MGnify/ENA primary metagenome ERZ869909 (study PRJEB32215, sample SAMEA104723947) | bioreactor metagenome | biome: bioreactor; feature: anaerobic bioreactor; material: water | place: China | collected 2015-03-12 ... | reverse complement strand
GACGTGGATTTCGTCATCGAATCGCATAGTTCCCATCCTCGGGACATCATCTTGTTGCATGGGTCGCCCTGGGCCGTTTTCGGATCCGCGCGCCCTGCCGGAAAGCGGAGCTAGCCGCCATGTCTGAGCAAAGAGTGTCTGAGCAATCAGGGATCGAAACCGCACCGGAATCCGCCCTGGACGCGAGCGATGTGCCGCGCGTCGGCGCCCGCGAGCTCGCCCTCGCACTCAAGATCCTGTCTTCGGGCAATGGTCTGCTGCTGCCGTCGGTCACGCTGTCCGACGACGATCTCCGCCGCGTCGAGCAGGATTTCTGGCAGATCTCGCCGCGCGCGCGTGTCCGGAAGGTTGCGGTCCTTCTGCGCTTCCGCAGCTTTCTCGCGGCGTGTCAGTCGCGCCACGTGAGCGAGCTGATCGCGCGTCACGGCCAGCAGGCGCTGGTGTCCGCGCTCGAAGCGGCCGCTCATATGCGCCTGAACGCGAAGTGGGGCTTCAATCCGCACAAGATGGCCCGCGCCATCAGCGAGGCGCTCGCCGCCGCGACCGAGGGCTATCGCGGGGAGGGCCAGCCTGTCCCGGCCTGATTGCGGCGCCTGCAACGAACGAGCTTGGTTTTAGCCCCGCGCGCTCGCTGCCCGCGGGGCTTTTCCGTTCCGCCGCGTCCCGCCTCAGTACGCGTTCTCGGATTTGAGAAGGGCGAGCGGAGTCATCACCAGAATGTAGAGATCGAAGAACACCGACCAGTTGTCGATGTAGTAGAGGTCGTGCGCGACGCGCTGCTCGATCTTTTCCTCGGTATCCGTCTCGCCCCGCCACCCGCGGATCTGCGCCCAGCCGGTGATGCCGGGCTTCACTTTGTGGCGCGCGTAATAGCGCGAGACGACCTCGTTATAGAGGCGGTTCTGCGCCTTGGCCGAGACGGCGTGCGGGCGCGGACCGACAAGCGACAGATCGCCTTTGAGCACGTTGAAGAGCTGCGGCAGCTCGTCGAGGCTCGTCTTGCGGATGAAGCGGCCGACGCGCGTCACGCGCGGATCGTCCTTGGTGACGAGCCGGCTCGCGTCGTGATCGGTCGCGTCCGCATGCATGGAGCGGAATTTAAAGACCTCGATCAGCTCGTTGTTGAAGCCGTAGCGGCGCTGGCGGAAGAACACCGGGCCGCGGGAATCGAGCTTGATGGCGAGCGCGACCAGCGCCATGAGAGGGGCGAGCACCGCCACGGCCGCAAGTCCGATCGACTTGTCGAACAGCCATTTGGCCACGTAGCCCCAATCCGCGATCGGCCGGTCGTAGAGGTCGAGCATGGCAACGGAGCCGACGTGCGAATAGAGGCGCGGCGCGAGCCTGAGCTGCATCGCGCCCGCAGGCAGGCGAATGTCGGCGGGGAGCACGGAAAGCCGGCTCGCCACGTCATGCAGGCGCCGCTCGCCCGCGAACGGGATCGAAACGATCACGAGATCGACCCGCGCCGCACGCGCCACCTCGACCAGCTCGTCGAGCGTCCCGAGCCGCGCGTCGCCGCTCTTCGAGGATGCGCCGCGAGCCGCGCTGCGGTCGTCGAACACGCCGACGATGCGGATTTCCGATCCCTGCTCGTTCTCGAGCGTGTGAAGCAGATCGTCCGTCAGCGCGCCGGCTCCATAGATGACGGCCCGGCGTACCAGGCGCCCTGCGTTGCGCAGACGTGCCAGCGCGAGGCTGAGGGCGGCGCGTTCGAGCGCGAACGCCGCGCCGCCCGCAACCAGCCAGATCGCGAGCCACAGGCGCGAGAGTTCGTGACCGGCCTTGAGGAAGAACACGAACACGCCGGCGGCCGCGAGCGCCGCGACCCACCCCAGCATGAGACGCGGCAGGCTGAGCGGAAACGCGGCCAGCGCGCGCATGGAATAGAGGCCGAGCAGATCGAACGCGAGCACCGCGACGAGCGCGGCAATGACGACGACGGTGCCGTAGAGAAGGTTCTCCGTGACGGCGGGCGCGCCGACGTAGAGCACGGCGAGCGCAAGACCCGAGAGCACTGCGATCGCGAAATCGGCGAACCGCACGAGGCCCACGACGACCACAGGCGAGAGAAGATCGACCTTTCCGCTCGGCCGCAAACGCGAGGGCGCGTTCGACAGCATCTCGACGAGGGGCGCAGTGGACGAACTCGGGACAGTGGGCAGCATGGTGTGGCTCATATTGCGACAGACCCCGGCCATGCGGGGCCGGTGCTCACAACGAGTGCAGCGCCCATGCCACACAGCGCGCGTCTCTCGGGCCACGCGCGCAGGACGCCGTGGTGCTTAACGAAGTGTAAACGTGGGGAAGGGATCGAATGTGCGCTGAAGAGTGAGCCCGGGGGGCGCCATCACGCCGCTGTGACGCAGCCTTGCCTTAGAGGGCTTCCGGAAAAGTGGGAACCGGTTTTCCGGTAAGAAGCACGATAAAGCAAAAACTGAGAGCCGTTCTGCGATTCCACTAAAACCAGAACGGCTCTAGACGCTTCGGTAGAAGTCCAGAACGGCGTCCGTCATCGCGCCGACGGTGAAGCGGCGCTGGACTGCGGCGCGCAGTTCGTCGGCCCGCGCGCGCGCGCCGTCCGGATCGTCGAGCAGAGCCTCCATGGCACGGGCCAGATCGGGAACGGAGTTGGGCGGGATCAGCGTCGTTTGCGTGCCGGCGACGATCTCCGGGATCCCGCCGACGCAGGTCGCGATGAGCGGCTTCCCCGCGGCGCCCGCTTCGAGCACGACATAAGGGAAGCTCTCGGCCCGCGACGGAACGACGAGTGCACGCCCGAGCGGGAAGGCGCTTTCCGCCGGCATGGCGCCCGGAAACGTCACGTGCGTCTCCAGCCCGAGCCGCGCCGCCTCGGCCTTGAAAGCGTCGCCGTCCGGTCCCGCTCCGACGATCACGGCGCGCACCGGCCGCTGGCCGATCACCTCGGCCAGCGCCTTGAGCAGCACGTCGACACCCTTGAGCGCGCGCAGCTCGCCGATAAACAGAAAGTCCGCGGCATCGGGCGCAGCAGGGGTGACCGTGAAGTCGCGTGGCTGCAATCCGTTTGCAATGACGCGTCGCGGCGCGCCGCGCTCGCCGACGAGCCGGCCGTAAGCCTGGCGCGCGAAGCCGGATTCGAAGATCAGCCCGTCCGTCAGCCGCCCCATGATCCGCTCGAGCAGGCTGAAGACGACGCCTGCTGCGGTGCCGGGTCTGTAGTGCAGGCTCCCGCCATGCGGCGTGTAGAACACCCGCACGCGCCGGCCGCGCCGCGCAAAGAAGGGGCGCGCGAGCCGCGCATACGCCCCGCCCTTGGCGCCGTGTCCGTGCAAAACGTCGAGATCGAGCGTCGCCGCGAGATTGCGAACCGCACGCAGCGCGGAAAGATCGCCGAGGCCCGGGCGCCGGCTCATCGGGATCAGCGACAGGCCGAGCCGGAGCTGCGGCGCGATGGCGGCGAGCTTCTCGGCCGTGAGCTCGTCGGTTGCGTTCCGGTCGGCGACGAGGCCGACGAGGTGGCCACGCCGCGCCTGCTCGCCTGCAAGGTCGAGCACATGCCGGAACAGCCCGCCGACGGGTGCGCGCATGACATGGAGAATGCGAAGCGGGGCGGCCGCGTTTGTCACGAGAGGACGCTCCTCAGAGTGCTTCCGGAAAAGTGGGAACCGGTTTTCCGATAAGAAGCACGACAAGTAAAAAATCTAGGCCGCGTACTCATAAATGGATGGGACATTGATGAGTACGCGGTCTAGAAGAAGCGCTCGTTGACGTAGACCACGTCGCCCGGCTGCAGCGGATAGTCGCCCGGCGCTTCCATCTGGTCGACGATGCCGTTCTGACGGCGCGTGATGCGGAAGCTGCGCGTGCTGGCACGCTCGGAATAGCCGCCCGCAATGGCGATGGCGGTCTCCACCGTCATGCCCGAGACGAAGGGATACTGGCCGCCGGCCTTGACCTCGCCGTAAATGAAGAATGGCCGGTTCTGGAGAATATCCACCGTCACCTGCGGATCGCGTACGAACTCGGCGGCGAGCCGGCGGCGGATCGTCTCCTCGACATTGCGCGTCGTCCGCCCGCGTGCCTTGACGTCGCCAATAAGCGGCACTGTGATGAGGCCGTCATGATCGACGGTATAGGCACGCGACAGGTTGGGCTGTCCGTAGACGAAAACCCGAAGCCGGTCGCCGGTATCGAGCAGGTAGGCCCGGCTCGGCTCCGGCGCGCCGTAGGCTGCCGGATGAACGGTCGGCGCGCCCCAGGCGACGTCGTCGGCCGCGTACTCGCCGGAAAACTCCCGGTAGTGAGGGCGCCCCCCGCCGGTTTGCTGCTCGAAGTTGGTCAGCGCCGCGGCGATCACCGTGTCCGGATCGTGCGCACACGCACCGAGCCCGAACCCGAGCGCGACCGCGCAGGGCAGAAGACGGACCAGGACTGGGAAGCGGATGCGCATGATCGGCCGCTGGAACGGACTAAACATGCCTCAAGTGGTAGGGCCGCAGGGTTAAGAAAACCTAAGGATCTGCCCCTTAATGGGAAGCTTAACGAAATTCTAACGCTGATCCCGGTAATTCGATGAGGGATTGGCCGGGATGGCGGAACTGGGTGACATGGCTCACAGCAGAGAGCGGAGCGACGATATCGACTTGAGGTCGCTGTGGCAGGCCGCCGTCAGAAGCGTGCCGCGGCTGATCGTGCTCGGCCTCGTCTTCGGCGCGATCACCTACGGCGTGCTGAGCCTGATCGCGCCGCGCTACACGTCCGAGACGCAGCTCGCCATCGAATCGAAGAGCACCGCGAACCCCTTCACCGATCCGTCGCGCGCGAGCAACGACAGCGTCGCCGTGCGCATGGACCGCGAAGCCGTCAACACGCACGTGCGCGCGCTGATGTCGACGGATCTCGGCGAGCGGATCGTGCGCGAGATGAATCTTGCAGCGCTTCCCGAGTTCAATCCCCTGAAGGGCCCGCCGGACGCCATGGGCGCGCTCCTCAGATGGATCGGCATCGGCAAGCCGCGCCCCGGCATCAGCGATCAGGACTGGGCGCTCGAAGCCTACTTCGAGCGTCTCGACGTTTACGCCGTGCGCGACAGCCGCTTCATCGGCGTGCGCTTCACCTCGAACGACGCAGACCTCGCCGCCGCCGTTGCGAACCGGATCGCGGAGACCTACCGCCAGCACCTGGCGCAGCAAAGCCTGACCGAGACCGACGACGTGCAGCAGGCGCTCGCCCCGAAGATCGCGCGCTTGGCCGAGGAAGCCGCCGCGGCGGAAGCGGAGGTCGAGCGGTTCCGCGGCGAGGCCAACATCTTCAAGGGCGGCCAGCAGGCGACGGGCCTCAACGACCAGCAGCTCGCCGAGCTGAATGCGGAGCTCACCAAGATCAAGGCGGCCCGCAGCGAGGCCGAGGCGCGGGCCATACAGGCTCGCGAGATGCAGAAGGCCGGCACGTCCGAAACACTCGCCGACGTGCAGAAGTCGCCGCTCATTCAGAATCTGGTGCAGAGCCGCGTCCGCGTCGAGCGGCAGATCTCCGAGCTGTCGGCCACGTTGCTTCCCGGCCACCCGCGGATGCGTCAGCTTTCGGCGGATCTCGCCGGCCTCAAGCGCCAGATCGCGACTGAAGTCTCGAAGATCGTCGACGGGTTGGGCAAGGAGGCGCGCGTCACGGCCGCGCGCGAGGACGCCGTCCGCAAGAGCATCGACGAGATCAAGGCCCGCATCGTGAGCGCCGGACCCGAGGAAGCCAAGCTCCGCAGCCTCGAGGCGGACGCGAAGTCGAAGCGCGCCGAGCTGGACCGTCTGCGCGCGCAGTACGAGGCCAACCGCGTGCGCGCGGACGACAGCCGTACCATTCCCGTCGAGGCGCAGATCGTCTCGAGCGCGCGCCCGTCGAGCACCCCTGTGTTTCCGAAGAAGGGCGCGAGCGCCGTGCTCGTGGCCGTCGCCACCGTGCTGATCGGCCTGGCGCTGGTCGTCACGCGGGGTCTCCTCTCCGGAACGGGCGTGGCGGCGGGCCGCAAGGCCGCGCCCCTCCGACGGCGCAGGGAGATGCCCGTGCCGCCAAGGCTGCCCGAGCCGCCCTCGGAGACGCCGCCGCCCCGCGCAGCGGGACGCCAGGCGAAGCCGAAGACGCCACCTCCTCCGGCACCTCGCCCCGTGGAGACGCCGGCGCCCCGCACGGCTCAGGCTGCCCCCGTTGCGGAAGCCCCCGCCGTCGCAGCGGAGCGCGGGCCGGCCCCCCCGGCCCGCCCCGGTCCGGCGATGGTGGAAACGCCGCGCGCGATGGCGGACCGTCTCGAAAGCCAGCGCCAGGGCGGCCTCGGCGGGGCGCGGACGCTGCTCGTGGGCGCAGCGGATAGTTTCACCCTGGCCGCGGAAGCCTCGGCCCTGGGGCGCGCTCTGGCCGACAAGGGTCTCTCCGTCATCCTGATCGACTGGAGCCTGGATGCGTCGGGCATTTCGGAGGCGCTCGGCCAGCCGTCATGGCCCGGGTTCTCGGAGCTGCTGGAGGGGCAGGTGGGCTTCGAGGATATCGTCCGCGCGCTCGCCGACAGCGACGTTCAGCTCATTCCCTCCGGACGGGGCGTGGAGGCGCGCGACGAGGGTCTCGATGCCGACAGCCTCAACTTCGCGCTCGATGCGCTCGACGACGTCTACGACCACATCGTCGTCGTGGCGCGCACCGAGCCGGGCCGCGCCCTGTTCGAGGCGATCGAGGGCCGCTTCGACAATGGGATCATGCTCGTTGACGCCGCAGGTGGCGGCCAGCCGGCCGTGGCGCCGGCCGGATCGTTCCTCGGCTTCGAGGTCGACGGCATCTCGCTCTTCACGCTGAAGACGACCAGGGAAGCGTCTCACCGCCGGCCGCGCGCGGCGCTGACGCGGGCCGGCTGAGGACAGCTATCCGCAAAACGACGGAGCGGAAGACCCGGACCTCGGCAATTTGCAGATCTTAACATCTTCGGAACGAAGTTCTTCTTAGCTGGAACCCTTGGAAGAGGGGCCCGAGCGAGCGATGAGCCGCAAAACGATCGGAATGATGCAGGCGGGCCTGACGGCTCTCCACGCGAGCCGCCTCGGGGCGCTGTTCGCGCCGCTGACGCGTGGCAAGGGTATCGTCTTCACGCTTCACAGCGTGCATCCCGAGCCACCCTCGGCGTTCGATCCCAACGGCATGCTGAGGATCACGCCGGAGTTTCTCGAGACGGCAATCGGACTTGCCCGCAAGGCCGGCTATGACATCGTCTCGCTCGACGAGGCCGCGCGCCGTTTGAAGGCCGACGACGAGGGCCGCCCCTTCGCCGCTTTCACGCTCGACGACGGCTATCGCGACAACCGCGACCACGCCTATCCGATCTTCAAGAAGCACGACGTTCCCTTCGCGATCTACGTGCCGGCCGATTACGCGGACGGCAAGGGCGACCTTTGGTGGTACGTCCTCGAGCAGGCGCTTCGCCAGGCCGACAGCCTCCGCATCGGGTTTGCGGGCGCGCTGCGCGCGTTCGATCTTTCGACGCCGGAGGCCAAGACGCGCGCGTTCCGCGAGATCTACTGGCCGCTGCGGGATCTGCCGGAGCGAGAGCTCCGGGCGACCGTCCGCAAGATCGCGGACACGGTGGGCTACGACAGCTCGACGCTCTGCCGCGACCTCATCATGGATTGGGACGAGATCCGCGACTTGGCCGCCGACCCGCTGGTGACGATCGGCGCACACACCTGCAGCCACTTCGCCGTCGGCAAGCTCTCCGAGGACGAGGCGAGGAAAGAGATCGCAGCGAGCGTTGCGCGCATCGAGAAGGAGCTGGACCGCCCCTGCCGCCACTTCAGCTTCCCGTATGGCGATCCGGCAAGCTGTGGGCCGCGCGACTTCGCGCTCGCCGAGGAGTTGGGGCTCGAAACGGCGGTGACGACCCACAAGGACGTGCTGCGCGCGAGCTATCCCATGACCGGCCTGCCGCGCGTGTCGCTGAACGGCCGGTTCCAGGACGCGCGCTACCTGGAAATCATGATGACGGGGCTGCCGTTTCAGCTCGTCGACACGGCCGCATCGGCCTGGCGCGCCGTCAGGACGCCTTTCCGGGATGGGCGCCGCGAGGCGGGGGTGCCGGCGGGCTCGCGTCCGGGCGCTGCATCCACCTGACGAGCCACATCGCCGGCGGCAGCCAGGCGAGCCCCGCGACGGGGTAGTAGAGGATCTCGGCGAGCTTGCTGCCGCCGACCTGAAGCACCATCGCCACCATCATCGCGGCCAGGGCGTAAACGGCCAGAAAGACCAGGAGCGCGATCGCGCCGACGAATTTGCGTGTGCGAATGGTCATGAGCCCCGTCCGTTCCCGTAAGGGCGCCCGATCATCGCATTGATCGGCACGCGGCTTCGCCCTATCACATCCCGGCCCGTCGTGCCTGCCGAAAAGCGGATCTCTCGTGCGATCCCGGGCGACGCGGCGTCCAAGCGAAAGCAACGGGCCCGAGCCGGGCCTCACAAGGGATATGCGGGGCATGGCGGTGAGCAGCACGGCAAAGGAACGCGGCGGCGCGCTCGGATGGGACCAGGGATGGGACCGGGCCGTCGTGCTGTGGCTCTGGGTCATCGCGGGCCTGGTGCTGGCGATGATCACGGTCGGCGGTGCGACCCGCCTGACGGACTCGGGGCTCTCGATCACCGAATGGCAGCCGATCCTCGGCACGATCCCGCCGCTGACGGAGGCGCAGTGGCAGGAGGCGCTCGAAAAATACCGGCAGATCCCCCAGTACCAGCTCGTCAACAAGGGCATGAGCCTCGAGGAGTTCAAGTTCATCTTCTGGTGGGAATGGGGGCACCGCTTCCTCGGGCGGATCATCGGCCTCGCGTTCGCGCTGCCGCTGGCGGTGTTCTCGTTCGTCGGCGCCCTGAAGCCCGGCTACGGCCTGAAGTTCCTGGGCGTGCTGGCGCTGGGCGGCCTGCAGGGCGTCATCGGCTGGTACATGGTGAAGTCGGGCCTCGTCGACCGCGTGGACGTGAGCCAGTACCGCCTCGCCCTGCACCTCACGGTGGCGTTCGTCATCCTGGCGTGGGTGGTGTGGCTGGCGCTCGATCTCGCGAATCCGTCGCCGGCGTCCGCAGCGCGAAGCCTCGCGTCATCATCGCGACTGCCGGCCCTGATCGTGGCCGTGCTGTTCGTGCAGGTCGTGCTCGGCGCCTTCGTGGCCGGCTTGAAGGGCGGCCTCGTCTACAACACGTGGCCGAGCATGAACGGCGCGTTCGTGCCTTACGATCTGTGGGCCATCGAGCCGTGGTATCTCAACCCGTTCGAAAATCCGGTGATGGCGCAGTTCAACCACCGCCTCGTCGCCTATGCGATCACGGCGCTTGCCGCATTCGAGCTGTGGCGGACGCTGCGCAGCCGCGACGTCACCGCCACGGAAACGCGCTCGGCGGTTCTGTTGATGGCGGGCGTGCTGGCCCAGGTCGCGCTCGGCATCTGGACGCTGCTGGCCGCGGTGCCGATCGGTCTCGGCATCGTGCATCAGGCCGCCGCCGCCGTGCTGCTCGTCATCGCCGTGCGCCATCTCCACGTCACACGCCGCGGCGCGTGACGATGGCCAACGCGCGGGGGCTCAAAGCCCGAGCATGAGGCGGATGTTCTGGACTGCGGCGCCCGCCGCGCCCTTGCCGAGATTGTCGAGCCGGGCCACGAGCAGAGCCTGCCGGCCATCCGCGTCGGGGAACACGAAGATCTCAAGCTTGTCGGTGCCGTTGAGGGCAAGCGCGTCGAGCCGTCCGCCGAGCGCCGCGCGTTCCGCGCTCGGTACCACCCGGACAAGCTCTGCGTCGGCATAGTGCTCTGCGAGTGCCCGTTCGACGTCGGCCGGCGAGGGCTTGCCCGGCAGCGCATCGAGGTGCAAGGGAACGCTGACCAGCATCCCCTGGCGGAAGTTGCCGACCGACGGCACGAACATCGGCCGCCGCCTGAGGCGGCCGTACCGCTGGAGCTCGGGCACATGTTTGTGGGCGAGCCCGAGCCCGTAAAGCTCGAAGGCCGGCGCGGTCTTCTCGATCTCGTAGGCTTCGATCATCTGCCGGCCGCCGCCGGAATATCCCGAGACGGCGTTGACCGTCACCGGATGGTCCTGAGGCAGGAGGCCCGCGTCGACGAGCGGCCGGACGAGCGCGATCGCCCCCGTCGGGTAGCACCCGGGATTTGCAACACGGCGTGCGGCGCGGATCGCTTCGCTCTGCTGCGCGTCGAGCTCCGGAAACCCGTAGACCCAGCCCTCCGCCACGCGGTGGGCGGTGGAGGCATCGACGATGCGCGGCGCGCGGTTGCCGAGCCCGTCCGCCAGCGCCACCGCTTCGACGGCCGCGGGGTCCGGCAGGCAAAGGACGACGAGATCCACGTCCGCCATGAGAGCCTGGCGCGCCTCGGCGTCCTTGCGCTGTTCGGGCGCGATGCTCGCGACCGCGATCGCGGGCTCGGCCGCCAGCCGCTCGCGGATCTCGAGGCCGGTCGTGCCGGCCTCGCCGTCGATGAAGACGCGCGCCTGCGCGCCGGAGTGGGCCGTATCCGTCATCGTCAGTACCCGAAAGCCTCTTTGAGGCCCAGCCGGTTGAGCACGCCCTGGAACAGCGTTTCCGAGCAGCCGACGCCGTAAGTCGCGCAGAAGACCTTATGGGAGTCGGTGTAGATCATGTCGAGCGCGACCCACACGATGATGATGAGGCCGAGCCAGGCGATCCAGGGATAGTTTGCGAGCAGCTTCGCGATGTAGGTCGAGGCCACCGCCATGAGCACGATCGCGAGACCGAGACCGATGACGAGGATGGCCAGCGGCTCGCTGGTGCCCTGTGCGACGCCCGCGACAGCGAGCACGTTGTCGAGCGACATCGAGACGTCGGCGAGGATGATGGTCCAGAGCGCGCTCCAGAAGCTGACCTCGGTGCCCTTTGTGGGGGCATTCGCGGCGTTGGCCTCGATGTCGTGGATGGCGTGCATGTCGCCCTCCACGATCTGGCGATACATCTTCCAGGCGACGAACAGCAGCAGCAGGCCGCCGGCGAGCGTGAGGCCGATGATCTGCAGAAGCTGAACCGCGATGCCGGAGAAGAGAATGCGCAGCACCACCGCGCCGGTGATGCCCCAGAAGATGACCCGCGCCCGGTACTCCGGCGCCACCCGGGAGGCGGCCATGCCGACCACGATGGCGTTGTCGCCGGCGAGCGTTAAGTCGATGAGGATGATGTTGAAGAGCGCAACGGAGTGTTCGACAAACCAGTCGTAGAGCCAGTCCATATGATCCCTTGCGCTCCCAGCCAAATCCCGCGTGTCCTGAACAGGGAGGCATTAGGGGAGCGGCCGAGCCATAGTCAAGGTGCCCGAGCGGGCGCTGGCCACAAAGTCGCCCTTCTTTACCTTCCCGGCGCAGTGGGCGAATACCGAGGGAGCCGACGCGGCCGAGGAGGCAGGCCGCAAACGAAACAGCCCGCCTTATGGGCGGGCTGTCGCAAACGCGAGAAGCGTTCGATACTTAGCGCTTCGAGAACTGGAAGCTGCGGCGAGCCTTGGCCCGGCCGTACTTCTTGCGCTCGACGGTACGGCTGTCGCGCGTGAGGAAGCCGCCCTTCTTGAGCACGGTGCGCAGCTCCGGCTCGTAGTAGGT
>ERZ869909.2600-NODE-2600-length-11623-cov-3.637017_pt1 | contig 11623 bp, 8 predicted proteins | sample MGYA00520892_ERZ869909 | MGnify/ENA primary metagenome ERZ869909 (study PRJEB32215, sample SAMEA104723947) | bioreactor metagenome | biome: bioreactor; feature: anaerobic bioreactor; material: water | place: China | collected 2015-03-12 ... | reverse complement strand
GATGTTCTATAGAAAAGGTATCCATGAGGAATTTTTTGTTGATCTATTTGACGGGAAAAAGGAGGTTATCAGCCAAAACAACTCCAATAAAATTGTTCAAAAAACCATTGATTTTATCCATGAACACTATCATGAAAAAATTTCTTTGAAACATATAGGAAAAGGAATTGATATGAGTTCTGGGTACATAAGCCGTACATTCAAGGAAGTTACTTCATTTAATGTCAACGATTATATCAATCGATATCGAATTTTTAAATCGATTGAACTACTCAAAGAAGACCGATATCGTCTTTATGAGATTGCAGAGATGGTTGGATTTCGAGAGTACAAATATTTCCATCATGTGTTCACCCAGTACATGAAGTGTTCGCCTAAGGAATTCATGGTTGCTATTGAAAATATGTCATCTTATGATCAAAGTAAAAGGGCTGTGTAGGCCCTTTTAGTCATCAGTTTTTTTCGCAGTCACATAGTTAAGAAAAACGGTTTGACCATCCTCAAAAGTAACAGTTATAGGTTCACCTTGAGGATCCAGTATCTCCTTACGAATTACCGTCACGGATTTAATACCATTCACTTCCTCAATGTTCATGATGGCGAGGTAATTACCGTCTTTGACTGCATTCTTATTTGCTCGCACCTGATAGGTACCACTTGGCATATCCTCACCTATCAGATAGATGCCCAGAATATAACTGTCATTGACTTTCTCTTTAGGGGCAAGATCCTCCGAACGATAAATAATCATATCCTTGGAAATAAGCATTTGCTCCTTATATCCGGAGGGTGTAAATGTAGTGAAAATCTCAAAGTTTTCAGCGATAAGTAAGTTGCCCATCTTTCCGGAATCATCATTGTACTCATAGAGTTCAAATCGACCTGTTTTATCATATGGATAAGCGACCGCAATGTACTCGACAGCCGGTAAATCAGGACCAATCAAATCGCTTGAATCAAGACGCCACCAGATACGTGGCTGCTCCACAGTGATTGCTTCATCACTGGGGTCTGAAGGTGGATTTGGCTGAGGCTGAGTAATAGGGTTATTTTCATTTGGTTCAGGCTGATTTTTTGAACAGGAAAAAAGTGGAACGGAAATTAGCAATAAAAATAACAGACATTTCTTCATAAGGTTCCTCCATGACATTTAATGACAATATCATACACCCAATGAAGTTGGTTTTAAAGTACTATTCGCTAAGTTTATGAAATTACTTTTTGATTAGGTTTTCTTTTCCATATGTTTTCTCCACAAACTCGACAGTGCGCAAAATCATCTGTTTAAGCACATCCACATTGATATGATCAAGTTTTGAAACATAAACACAAGATACTCCATTCGTAGTTTTACCTAAGGCTTTCAGAAGATCATCATTTTCCTGTTCAATATAAAGGTAAAGGGTTAGTTTAGCTTTCCTTGGTGAAAATCCGGTAATCATGGCATCCCCAGAATGCTTGGTTTTATAAACATAGTGATACTGACCAAAGCCAATCATGGTTTCTCCCCACATGGTTGGTTGCATCCCGGTGGTCTCAGTATAGATATCCAAAAGCCTAAAAGCATCCTCGCGCTTCCACTCAGGCTCAATGGTCTGTAAAAACTCGGTCACCTTAGCATCGGTTGGTTTTGTTTTGCATTCGTACATAGAAATACCTCCATATAGTAATTATAAAGTATTCATTTGATTTGTAATTATATTTGCATTTTGATATCCATCATTAAAGTGTCTTGTTGGTTTTATGAATAAGTCATTTAGGGAAAATAAACACAAAAAAACACCAGTAATAGGTGTTAGTTTTTGCCTACTGGCAGGAGTAGCAGGAGTTGAACCCGCATTAACGGTTTTGGAGACCGCTGTTCTACCATTGAACTATACTCCTACATGGTGACCCGTACGGGATTCGAACCCGTGAATGCATGCGTGAAAGGCATGTGAGTTAACCGTTTCTCCAACGGGCCATGTCGGTAGGCTTTAAAATAATATCATATAGATGGAATGATTTCAATGTTTAATTTAAAAATGTTTGTGAATGTGTGATTGATTGCGTATAATTGAACTGAGGTGATGATGTGAAAGAAATCATGGATGCATTTGGAATGAAACGTTCACTTGTCCGAATGACGCATGAAATTATTGAACGAAACAAAGGAGTAGAAAATGTAGTTCTACTTGGAGTCAAGACTCGTGGAGCCACATTGGCCAATCGAGTGGCACAGCTTATTGAACAGTTTGAAGGGGTGAGTGTCTCGGTTGCTGCTTTTGACATTCGTTATTGGCGGGATGACATCGATACAACGGGACTCGACATTCCACAATTACCCATAGACATTAAAGATAAAGTGGTTGTACTCATTGATGATGTTCTTTTTAAAGGCAGAACAGCACGAGCTGCCATGGATGGTATTATGCATTATGGACGTGCTAAAGCGATACAACTGGCAGTCCTTGTGGATCGGGGGCATCGTGAACTGCCTATTCGAGCAGATGTGGTTGGGAAGAATGTACCCACAGCGATCAATGAGGATGTGAAAGTTTTCCTGATGGAAGACGATGGGCAAGAAGGAGTGTATATTATCACTCCATCGGAGGAATAAGAATGAAGATAAATCAAGAGTATATTAAAGAATTTTCTGCCAAACTTTTGGCTATCCCAAGTCCAACAGGATACTCCCATAAGGCGATTGAATTTCTTAAACAAGAAGCGGAATCTTTAGGGTTTGACTGCAAGGTCAATCCGAAGGGAAATCTGATGATTTATGTTTCAGGGAGCGACTCCCAAAAAACCGTAGGCATTAGTGGGCATGTGGATACCTTGGGATTAATGGTGCGATCCATCTCCTCTTCAGGAACCTTGAAGGTTACCAACCTAGGAGGGCCGATTATTCCTACACTTGATGGCGAGTACTGTACGGTCATCACCCGAGATGAAAAAATGTATAGTGGAACGATCCTATTTACTTCCCCATCTCAGCATGTACATAAGGATGCTTCAAGTGGCGTAAGAAATATTGATACCATTGAAGTTCGGCTTGATGAAAAAGTTAAGAATAAGGAAGATGTTGAGAAACTTGGTATTTTCAATGGTGACTTTGTGGCAATTGATCCAAAGACAACATGGACTGATAGTGGATTTATCAAATCCAGATTTCTAGATGATAAGATTTCAGTGGCTATTATGTTTGCGGTATTAAAACAGTTAAAGGAAGAATCCATTCAGCCAAAGAATAATCACATTTTCATCATTTCCACATTTGAGGAAGTGGGGCATGGAACCTCTTGGATTCCAGAAGAAATCGAAGAGATGCTTGCGGTGGATATGGGTTGTATTGGATTGGATCTTTCGTGCACTGAATATGATGTTTCCATCTGTGCAAAGGATTCCAGTGGTCCCTATGATTATCAGATGACCAGTGATCTGATTGACCTTGCCAAAAAGGAACAATGTTCCTATGCGGTAGATATTTATCCAATGTATGGTTCAGATGTCAGCGCTGCACTGCGAGCGGGACAAAACATTAAAGGAGCACTCATTGGTCCCGGTGTGCACGCATCGCATGGGATGGAACGCACCCATATGGATGCCATCATATCGACGATGAAACTTCTTTATGCTTATATAAAAAACTAAACGGCACCTTGATGCCGTTTTACTTTTAGATATAGTTTCTAAGATTTGCGTCTGGATTATATTTTGGAACAAGTGTTGAATTGCGACTTGTCAGAAGTACGGTGACTCCAGGACCATGACCGGCAATAAAGCTATCGCCATGAATGATAACTCCTAAAGTTCCTGAGCCCTTCAGGTAGTCTGGTCCATGATTGTTTGCGTGATCTTCAATAAAAACCAGATCTCCAAATCTTAACTGATCCAACTTCAAAGCTTCCAATGTCTTCGGATCGCGTGTCATAATGTCATAATCTCCAGACATCATGGTTGAACTTCCCAATCCAGATCCCATAAGGTAAGCAGGAATCACTGCCGCAACACCAACTTCAAGTTTTCCGTCTTTTTCACTGATATCCAGTTTATCCAACAGGCTTGGATCCAGATTCATACAGACTACATCCGGATAGTCGACCAGTTGTAATCCCTGACCAAACGATTTAATCAGGATCTTATCATCCACAGCCAACTGATCGAGAACAGAATCATCAAAATAGACCATGACATGATCTGCTCCACCATGCTTTCCAGTCACAACACCCAAGGCACCTTTGCCATCACCGGTAATCACCTTTGCCACATTCCCGACACAGGCTAAAACATTCAATGCAGCGTCTTCATTAGCATCCGCATTTTTCATACTCACACCTGGTTCGACATGATCTCCCATCAGTCCCATACACACATCGCCGATTTTTGCGTTGTACGTAATGGCGGCTGTCGCGGGGAGAATGCGTGGCACACCATCACTGCCGATACGATAACCCGGTTGTCTCATCACAGGATGGTGAATGCGTCCTTGAACGGATTGCATAACTAATTTTTCAATATTTGTTTTTAACATAATTTCACTCCTAACTCTTATGTATTATCATACTGAAAATGAGTGCAAATGAAAAGGGAAAGTCCTATAATAAAGATATAAAGTTTGAAAGGGTGATGATATGCCTTGGATTATCGGTGCCATACTACTGCTTTTTTTAATCATGTTACTACCAGCGAAACAAAGAAAAGACATGGTATGGATGAAAAAGTATACAGCTCATCGCGGCTGTTTTACACAGGATCAATCTATCCCGGAGAATAGTTTGGCTGCATTTAAAGAAGCCATAAACCGAAACATGAATATTGAATTGGATGTTCGCTTGGACAAAGATGGCGAGCTGATTGTTTTTCATGACGCTACCTTAGATCGCATGTGTGATGTTATTGGGCAAGTTGAGTCGCTGGATCATGCACAAATGAGCCAATGGTTTCTGAAGGATTCAATGGAAAAAATCCCAACATTGAAGCAGGTGCTGGATCTAGTGGATGGGAAAGTGGGCCTTATCATCGAAATTAAACCAACAAAGCAGATTGAGCGGGTATGCAAAAACGTATGTACCATGTTAGATCAGTATCCTGGGAAATTTGCGGTTTGCTCATTTCATCCTATGATTGTCTTTTATTTTAAGAAGCATCGGCCTCAGTATATTCGCGGACAGATCATTGAACCTTTCTTCGGCAAAAAGGATGTTAGTTTGTTCAATAAGTTTTTTCTGTTAATCAACGGCTATAATCTTATGACTCAGTGCAACTTTGTCAGCTATAAGTTCAATCTTGCTCCTTATTTTCGATGGATGAGATTTTTATCAGGATACATGATTGTTTGGGCAATCAAAGATGACCGGTGGTTAAAACGTCATGAAAAGAAGTATGATGGCATCATTGTGGAACATCTGAATTGATTCCTAGGGTAAATAAGCACGAAAGATGAAATATCGTTTTATCAATTGGATACAGTATTCACTTATTTTGGATAAGTGCTATAATAATGGCTGTTAGGCAGGATGAAACATGAGAACTCTTAAAAGTTTATTGTCTGTACAAGGCATATTACGTAAAGATCAGATTGTCGGACCGATACCTTCAAGTAAGGAAGTGTATAAGCGAACGTTCAAAATTGCGTGGCCAAGTGCCACCGAAGCAACACTTATCAGCTTGATTGGGGCTATCGACATGATGATGGTAGGGCAGCTTGGGGCAGGTGCCATTGCGGCAGTTGGAATTACCAATCAACCCAAGTTTATTTTAATGTCGGTTGTTTTAGCTCTTAACATCGGATTAACCGTGATTGTATCAAGACGTAAGGGACAAAAAGACCATGAATCCGCCAATCGCACCGTACGAAATGCGATTGTTATATCAACCGTATTATCCGCATTATTTATGACACTGGGCTTTGTTTTTGCGGAGCCCATTTTACGCTTTTCGGGAGCCACAAGTGATTATATCGGATTATCTGTTGATTACTTCCGGATTGTTATGGTTGGAACCTTTTTCTTCTGTATCTCATTGACCATCACTTCTGCCCAACGGGGGGCGGGCAACACAAAAATTTCCATGAAAACCAACATTACAGCGAATATTGTGAATGTGGTGCTGAACTATCTGCTAATCAATGGGATTTGGATTTTCCCAAGACTTGAGGTACGTGGGGCAGCTGTAGCTACAGCGATTGGAAATATCGTAGCGATGGTTATTGCCATCTATTCCATCAGTCACAGTAAGGATTTCCTTCGTTTGTCCTTAAAACAAGACTGGCGATTGGACAAAAAAACAGTTTGGTCGATTGTGGATATAAGTAAAACAGCGCTGGTTGAACAGATCTTTTTACGTATTGGCTTTTTAACCTATGCCAAGGCGGTTGCAGGACTGGGAACCATTGCCTTTGCGACGCATCAGGTGGCAATTAACGTGATGACCATTTCGTTTGCCATAGGGGACGGATTGTCCATTGCGAATTCATCGTTGGTTGGCCAAAGTTTGGGAGCAAGACGACCGGATATGGCAATTTTGTATGGGAAAGTGTCTCAACGCATTGGTGTACTCATTTCCATAGTGCTAGGTTTACTCATCGCTATATTCCGTTCGAACATTATTCAGTTATTCAATCGTGACCCGCAGATTGTGGAGTTAGGATCTCAGATTCTACTGGTACTGGCTGTGATTATGTTATTTCAGATTGCTCAGGTCATTACGATTGGTTCACTTCGAGGAGCAGGGGATGTTCGATTTGTGGCAATGATATCTTTAGTAAGTGTCACCTTTATGCGACCGATCCTGACATATTTATTTGCCTATACCATTGGACTTGGATTAATTGGGGCTTGGATCTCCGTTTTAATGGATCAGGTGATTCGCTATTTAATTGGTAAATGGCGGTTTACTCAGGCAAAGTGGACGAGGATAGAAGTGTAAGAAAGGGCTTAAGTTCACAATTTATCATAGAAATCTTATTGATAATGGGGTATAATAATAGAGGTTAAGAAAACAAATAGGAGGAAACAATGGCTAAGAAATTTATGACTATGGATGGTAATACAGCTACTTCACATATTGCATATGCATTTACAGAAGTTGCTGGTATTTATCCAATTACACCTTCGTCGACCATGGCTGAACTCGTTGATGCATGGGCTTCGCAAGGACGCAAGAACATTTTCGGTTCTGTTGTTAAAGTTATTGAAATGCAATCAGAAGGTGGCGCTTCTGCAGTAGTACATGGTGCTTTGCAAGCAGGTACTTTATCAACAACTTTCACAGCTTCTCAAGGTTTATTATTAATGATTCCAAACATGTACAAATGGGTTGGGGAACTTCTTCCTGGAGTTATCCACGTATCTGCTCGTGCATTAGCAACACGCGCATTGTCGATTTTTGGGGATCACCAGGATATTTATGCAGTTCGTCAAACCGGATTTACCATGATTGCTTCTCACTCAGTGCAAGAAGCCATGGACTTGGCAGGTGTAGCTCACCTGACAGCAATCAAGGCATCCGTTCCTTGTATGCATTTGTTTGATGGATTCCGTACATCACATGAGATTCAAAAGATTGAAGTGATTGATTATGAAGATTTAGGTAAAATGATTGATGAAGAGGCGTTGGAAAACTTTAGAGCTCGTGCCCTTAACCCTCATACCAACCCAATTACACGTGGTGGTGCTGAGAACGATGATATCTATTTCCAAGGTCGTGAAGCTCAAAATACTCACTATTCAAAAGTACCTGCAATCGTTGCGGATTACATGAAGAAGATTTCAGAGCTTACAGGTCGTCATTATGCGCCTTTTGTATACTATGGTGCTGAAGATGCTGAGCGCATTATTATTGCGATGGGATCAGTCACTGAAACAGCAGCAGAAGTTATTGATGCATTAAATGAGCGTGGCGAAAAAGTGGGTATGATTAAAGTTCACTTGTACCGTCCATTCTCGATTGAAATGCTTAAGGAAGTATTGCCTGCTTCAGTTAAAAAAGTGGCAGTGCTTGACCGTACCAAAGAAGTGGGTGCTTCTGGAGAACCTCTATACATGGATGTTCACCAGGCTCTACATGGTTACAACGGTATTGAAACCATTATTGGCGGTCGTTATGGTTTATCTTCAAAAGATACACAACCCGAAGACATTAAGGCCGTCTTTGATCATTTGACAAAGGACAATCCTTTCCATGGCTTCACTATCAGTATTAATGATGATGTTACGAACCTTTCACTATCAACAGATGCTGAGTTTACAGTAAAACACGATTACACATCATGCCTATTCTACGGTTTAGGTTCAGATGGTACTGTTTCTGCAAACAAAAACTCCATTAAGATTATTGGTGATCATACAGACTTGTATTCACAGGCTTACTTTGCCTATGACTCCAAGAAAGCCGGTGGAGCAACTCGTTCCTACCTGCGTTTTGGTAAAACACCCATCCGTTCAACCTACTATATTAAGAATGCGGACTTCATTTCCTGCTCACTTGAATCCTACCTCTTCCGTTATGATATGCTTCGTAATCTGAAGAAGGGTGGAACATTCTTATTAAGTACATCATTCCCAGTAGAAGAACTTGAAAAACATCTTCCAAATCGTGTGAAAGCACAGTTGGCGAAGAAAAATGCAAAATTCTATGTTATCGATGCGAACCACATTGCGGAATCCATCGGTATGGGTCGTCGTACCAATACGATTCTTCAATCTTCATTCTTTGCGTTGAATCCATCGATTCTTCCATATGAAGATGCAATTTCATACATGAAAGAAGCTGCGAAGAAATCCTATGGTAAAAAAGGTGATGAAATCGTAGAACTTAACTACAAAGCCATTGATATGGGTAAAGAAGGCTTGGTGGAAATCGAAGTTAAACCTGAATGGGCGGATCTTCCAGTAAGCAAGAACCGTCGTACTACCGGTGATGAGTACTTTGATGAACACGTAAGTGCTATCAATAACCTTGAAGGTTACGATTTGCCTGTTTCTGCATTTACAGAAAATGGCTTATTGGATGGTTCGATGCGCAATAACATTGCATTTAACGAAAAACGTACTATTGCAACTCAGGTGCCAAAGTGGATTCCTGAAAACTGTATCCAATGTGGATTCTGTTCATTCGTATGTCCTCATGCGACCATTCGTACATTCCTTCTTGATGAAGAAGAAGTTAAGAATGCTCCAATGGAATTTGAAACATTAACTCCTACGGGTAAAGGTGTAGATCATCTACGCTACCGTGTCATGGTTTCTCCTGACAACTGTGTGGGATGTGCTCTATGTTCCGTTGAATGTCCAGGTAAGGGGGGCAAGAAAGCTCTTGTAATGACTGATGTTGCTGAGCAATTGCATGAAGCACCTCTGGCTGATTACATATACAAAGAAACACGTTACAAATCCGAATACTTCCCAACAGACAGTATCAAGGGAACTCAGTTCCTTATGCCTTACTTTGAAGTGTCCGGAGCATGTGCTGGTTGTGGTGAAACACCTTACTACCGCCTAGTTACTCAATTGTACGGTTCTGATATGATGATTTCCAATGCTACAGGATGTTCATCCATCTATTGTGGATCAACTCCTTCAACTCCATTCGTAACTGATAAGAGTGGTAAGGGTGTAGCTTGGGCAAACTCCTTGTTTGAAGATAATGCTGAGTTTGGATTTGGTATGAAAGTCGCTCAAGAGTTTAAGGCGAAGCAATTAGTTGAACTATTTGAAAAAGGTCTTGAATCATTCGAAGGCGAGCTTAAAGAAACTGTGAAGGCATATCTTGATGCGAAGGGTGATCGTAATCAGGAGAAAGAAATTGCTCCAAAAATGGTCGAACTACTTGGTAAATCAGATTCGCCAATAGCGAAAAAACTCCTTGATAACCAACGTGATTTTGTAAGTAAATCGGTATGGATTATCGGTGGTGACGGATGGGCATATGATATCGGTTTCGGTGGTCTTGACCATGTTATCGCAAATAGCCTTGATGTAAATATCCTTATTTTAGATACTGAAGTATACTCAAATACTGGTGGTCAATCTTCCAAGGCGTCTCAAGCGGCTTCAATCGCTAAGTTCGCTGCAGGTGGTAAGCCTACAGGTAAGAAAGACTTAGGTCTAATGGCTATGATGTACGGTCATGTCTATGTAGCAAGTATTGCCATGGGTGCAAACCGCGTTCAAACCATTAAAGCTTTGAAAGAAGCTGAAGCATACAAAGGACCTTCAGTCATTATCGCGTACTCTCCATGTATCGAGCATGGTATTACAGGCGGTATGTCCAATCACCAAATCACACAAAAACGTGCGGTTGAATGTGGATACTGGACATTGTATCGTTACAATCCAGATGCTGAAAAACCACTAACAGTGGATTACACAAAACCAGACTTCTCCAAATTCCGTGACTTTGTTATGACTGAGACACGTTACAATCAGTTGCCAAATGCTAACCCATTTGACGCTGAGAAATTGCTTGAAAAAGCAGCGTCCGATGCTGAAAAACGCTTTGGTCGTTTGATGAAGTTGGCTAGAGACTAAAAACCAGGATTTAAAGCGGCAGGCAACTGCTGCTTTTTTTTCTTTCGACAGGTTTTATCTTGAATGTGTTGAAGTTAATTGTTTTTTTGACTATACTGTAATGAGAAAGGGCTTTGATACACCATGAAAGTATGCTTATATTTTGAAGGCGAAAACGTCATTTCGAAATCCGGGATTGGTCGTGCGATGAAACATCAGATGCGCGCATGTGAAATTGCCGGAATCGATTATACAACCGATCCAAAGGAGGATTATGATATTCTTCATATTAATACGGTCGGACTTACGAGTTCTTTGATGATTCACAATGCAAAAAACGAGGGAAAGAAAGTCATTTATCATGCTCATTCCACCGAAGAAGATTTTCGTAATTCATTTGTTCTGTCCAATCAGGTAGCGCCACTGTTTAAGATGCATTTAGTTAACTTATATTCCAGTGCAGACTATATACTGACACCTACACCCTATTCCAAATCATTGCTCGAGAGTTATGGAATTGAAGTTCCTATTCAAGCCATAAGTAATGGTGTTGATCTGAGCAAATATGAGTATGATGCGGATAAGGTGAAAGCCTATCGCAAGTATTTTCATCTGAAAGAAGAGGATAAAGTAGTTCTCTCTGTCGGACTCTATTTTGAACGAAAAGGAATTATTGATTTTATGGATGTGGCACGAAAACTGCCCCAATATAAGTTCATATGGTTTGGTCATACCAGCAAAGTCGCTTTACCCAAAAATGTCCGTCAAGCACTCGATGAAGCACCCTTCAACGTCATTCTTCCTGGATATGTCAAAGGGGGGATTATTGAAGGAGCATTCGCGGATAGTGATGTCTTCTTTTTCCCTTCTTTGGAAGAAACCGAAGGAATCGTGGTTCTTGAAGCATTGGCTGGAAAACAAGAAGTCATTGTAAGAGACATCGGAGTCTATGATCCTTGGCTTGTGGATAAGGTGAACTGCTATAAAGGAAATTCAGTTGAACAGTTTGCGCAACTGATTCATGGAGTTATTGAGAAGAAGTTGCCTAGTGTTAAAGAAGAAGGTTGGAAAACAGCGCAACAGCGCAGTTTAAAGGAAATTGGAGATCAGTTAAAAGAAGTGTATGAACGGGT
>ERZ869909.2599-NODE-2599-length-11632-cov-9.950238_pt1 | contig 11632 bp, 7 predicted proteins | sample MGYA00520892_ERZ869909 | MGnify/ENA primary metagenome ERZ869909 (study PRJEB32215, sample SAMEA104723947) | bioreactor metagenome | biome: bioreactor; feature: anaerobic bioreactor; material: water | place: China | collected 2015-03-12 ... | reverse complement strand
CCCAGACCCCCCTCTTTCAACATCATCATATCATTTAATTTTTAATGATTTCTGTCCTAACATTGGGGGGAATTATATTTTGACCTGAGTTTTTGATAACTATAGATTAGTTTTTCTATATTTTTACCAAAGCCCGCTGTAAAAAATTACAGTGGGCTTTTTGATTTTTATATAATATTCTTCTCTTGGTTACAAATACTTTATCGACCCTAATTGTAGCCTTTCCTATTTTCAGACAGCGGATAAATATAAAGATTCCTTTTTAGTTCAAGAATTAGAATAACTAACGGTTCTAATTGGGGGAAGCTTACATTTTTGCTTTACAATATTCTTTGCTGGAAATGAAAATTTAACAGTTTTTGGTCAAATACTACCAATCAATGCCCGGTTTTGACCAGTATCTATAGAAAGACAGCTACTACCTTTGGCTTGTTAGTTTAAAGTCAAAACCAATATTTCATTTATTTGAATATGCAATACAGGATTATCAACCAAACAATTGCTAAAAATGAAATTCAGTGCTTCCATAAAGAACAATATAGTAACAGGGATGTGTTACCTTTTTGTACTGCTTTTTGTTTATGCTGCTGTCAGTAAACTTCTTGACTTTAATACCTTTCAAAACCAGTTAGGGCAGTCACCATTACTAAGTGCTTATGCACACTGGGTTGTATGGGCTGTACCTGTATCTGAAATTCTTATTGCGATTTTACTATGTATCGATCGTTTCCGGATGCTTGGCCTGTATGGGTTTTACGGATTGATGGTGATGTTTACTACTTATATCATCATTATTTTAAACTTTACTTCTTTTGTTCCCTGCTCTTGTGGAGGTGTACTTGAAAAGCTCGGATGGACGGAACACCTGATTTTTAATATTGTCTTTATCGTACTATCGGGAATCTCAATATTATTTCTTTCTGTTAAAAAGAGTAAAACCCTACTGAAACTATCTGTACTGACCATTCTTAGTATTATCGTAGTAACCATTATTTTCCTAAGCTCTGAAAAACAGATAAAACGTAACAATGCTTTTATAAGAAGGTACATGCCGCACCCGATTGAGAAAATTGGAGAATACGACTTGGAATACAATTCCTATTACCTTGCAGGAATGGATGATGAAACTATTTATATAGGGAATTATAACGCACCACTTTTTATGATGAGTTTAGATATTTTACTTAAACATACAAATAAATTTCAGGTTGCTATAGATAGTATGCACTTACCTTACCGCAGGGTAAGAATATCAGTAAATCCACCCTATTTTTATGTAGGTGACGGCACTGTACCGGTACTATTTAGAGGAAAAATTGACGATTGGAAAGCAAGCGTATTATCTTATGACAAAGCCTATTTTACCCAGTTTGTTGTATCAGATTCAGTACATATTGGTATTACTACTGTAAGTAGTGAAACAATGAATAATGCATTAGGATTGATGCAAAAAGTTGAGGACTCCATTGTAACGATTTTGAATACGGACATTCTTGAAAAGCAAACAGACGATACATTTGGTTCTGACGGCATATTACTTTGGAGTGGTGCTCATCAACAATTTATATATACCTATTTCTATCAAAACAGTTATGAAGTGACCGATAAAGGTTTGTCCTATCAATTTACGGGTAAAACCATAGATACCATAAGCAGACCTATATTGGATATAGCCCATTATAAGACCACGGACGAATACAAATTAGGTGCAGCAAAGTCTATAAGGGTAAACAGGCAAAGTGCTACGTATGGTGATTATTTGTATATACATAGTGACCGGTTAGGAAGGTATGAGGAGGAAGAAGTATTGCAGGCTGCCGGGATTATTGATGTATATAATATAACAGACAACTCTTACGTATTTAGTTTTTATCTCTACCATCAGGCAGGCAAAGAACTAAGTGAATTTCTGATTTACAAGGATTTATTAGTAGCGATAGTAGATAATAGATTATGGTTATATCGTTTAAAGCCGGAATATTTTAACCCCGGTTCTAACACAAAACATACTGTGCAGTTTCAGGAAGAAGACCGAACACCTGTAGAAAAAAGTAGGTCACAAATCAAATAAAAAATTTAAGTCATGAGAACAAAAATTTTAAAAATCGGTATGCCTCTTATGGTATTTATGCTGGCAATAGTGTTTGCTTTTGCTACTCCAACAAAAGAGGAAAAAAACAGTGTTCAGATCGCAGGGTACATACAACAACCCAATGATTGTGTTCAGGTGCTTCACAATTGTAGCATTAGTCCAGGCCCTGTTTGTCAAATTGCAGGAAATACAGTCTTTAGGACTAAGGCAGGTACACTTTGCCTAAATCAAATGTTCTGGCAACCTTAGAAAGAAGAAGAAGAGGATAATTTATTATCCTCTTCTTATATCTTTACAATTTCTCATTTACAATATAAATCAAACCATTCTTTTATGGATTTTGATAAATATCTTCTATTTTCTATATTTAGTACAGTATGCTGTTCGTTTTCAAAAAGTAATAGTTTCCCTATTTTGTTGAGTCTTCTTAGTGCTAAGTAAAAACGGATACTTTCATTATAATTAACGTGTAAATCTTTTTTTCCTGCCCATAATAATAGTGGGGTAGAAATATTTTCAACTTGCTGAAAAGGAGAATTTCTCAAATAATTGTCTTCCAAATCATAATAAGAGCCTCCCATTCTCATTCCACCAGATTCAAATCTCCACATTTCTTCGTGTCCCACATCCCAATTGATAGTATGGTAAAAATTAACCATATCCGTAATAGCAGCTCCCGCCACCGCTGCAACAAACATATCTGTTTGAGTAATAATAAATGTAGTCTCATAGCCACCGAATGAATGACCTATTAAACCGATTCTATTTTTGTCTATTTTTACCTTTTTAGAAATATTATTGATACTTTCTTTAACATGCTGAAGTGCTGATATTCCCGGGTTTCCAATTTCAAAACTGATAAATGGATATAACACAAAATAACCATCTAAAGCATAATGAACAGGATTTAACCCCTCTTCAGAATACCAGGAAACAGGAAAAAATTCATGAAGTTTCCGAGGTTGCTTTTCATATATAGAAACGATCATTGGGTATTCTTTAGCCGAGTCGTAATTAGCAGGATAAATAAGTACGGATTTTGACGGTAAACCATTTTCCATAGCATATTCAATCATTTCAGCCTTACCCCAGTCGTTTATTGTTCTCCTGTTGTTTGATTCAACCATTAATAGGCTTGTACTATCTTTTTTAGAATAGAATAGAATTTTTGGAGGCATATCATAGCTTTGAATCCTATAGGTAAAATATTTCATATCTGAACTTCGTTTTAATTCATCAACCTGTGCAGCTTCAAATACTATTTTATCAATAAAATCAGGTGAATGCCAATAAAAATACCCGGACTTCATATCTTCATCCACTGCGTGTAATAAAAAACCTTTTTTAAGGTTCACAACATTCTGATTTGTTTTTTTAGGATTTAAATAATCCCTGTATATTCTATAGGTTCTTCTTAATTCCTTTCCTTTTGTCAACCGTTGTTTTATTTTCCCGTCTAAAGAAAATTTCCATATATCAAATTCATCGTATATTAGTATGGCATCTTTTCCCTCAACCCAAGAAATAAATGAACTGTAAGGTTTCTTTAAATCATCCTGGTCTTTGTTTACATTCAGAAAAGTACTATTCAGGCTTTCTGTTAAATTAATAAAGGTGTTATTGTTTACATTATAAACCCACCAGTCTTCCTTATCAAAAAAGACAATAGACTTACCGTTGGGAGACACAAACACCTCATCCAACCCCTTTTTGTTTAATAATAAACGGCTGTCTCCTGTTTTTAAATTGTACAAATACATATCCACATCCCCCCTGTATTTATACTGTGGTTCATAGGCGAGCTTATCGTATTTTAAAACAAGATCTTCGTTGACCTTTATTGTTTCCGGTAATGAAATGTCACTTATTGGTAAAACCTTATTAGCATAAGGTTCCCAATACCACATCAACGGAATTTCACTTATGAGGTTGTTAAATTTTCTCATAGGATATATCCATTTATCATTAGTGTTCCATACCTGAACATTTTCCGGTTCCCGATCATTGGTTAAATCCTGTTTGATAATAACGTTAAAATAAACCCGGTTGCCTTTTTGAGATAAATCCAAATAATTGCCTTCTATCTGATAGTTGCTATATAATTCAGTATTCTGATTAAAATCCAGTTCCCAATCACATTGTTTATCTTTACAATAATAGATTTTATAATTGATCGAATCTCCTGTTTTTGTTTCTCCAAAAAAGGACAGGTTAATTCCGTTGGAATCCCAAACTAAATTTTTAAGCTGGAACTTATCATTTTTCTTTAATTCCTTCAGTTTATTGGTCTTTAAATCCAATATATTTACAGTGTATGAACTTCCATCCTTTAAAATTAAAGCGACTTCATTATGTATAGGGTGAATCAGATATTCTTCAATATTAAGAACTGATATTTCCTTACCACTTAAAAGGTCTTTAATAATCAGGCTGTTTTCATCCTTTATAGTAGTTGAGATAATTAAAAAAGTTTCATCTGAAGTGTAGTTATATCTTTTTACATTATTTATATAGGTTAAAGTGTCGTTTTTCAAATCAATGACCTGAAGCCTGAAATCTTTCAAAAATGTGGTAAAACATCGACTATTATCTGAAAATTTTCCCCATCGCCCTTCAGGTATCTGGTACTTTTTATCCCCCGACGTGCTTAATACAACCAATGTATCCGGTACGGATTGATAGTGTGTCTCATAAAACATCCATTTACCATCATTTGATATATCTCCATTATATATGTACTCCCATATACCATAATCCAAAGTGTCTGTAACCTTCTGGGCAGAAACATTACAAACCAAAAACACTATAAATAATAAAAAATTATATCTCATAATTACGATGTGTTTTTAATACCCTGGATTTTGTGGATTTAGATTAGGGTTCATCAGCAATTCTGATTCCGGTATGGGTAAAAGTACATTAGTCGGTCTCCAATTGGGTTTAATGGGAGCCAATACTTCTCCGGCAACTCCAAACCTGCGTATATCAAACCAGCGATGCCCATGCTCCGTAAACAATTCAAACCGTCTTTCTTTCAGAATTGCTTGAAGTAATTCTTCTGTTGTAGAAGCTGATGTATTCTCTAATCCGGCACGTTGGCGTATAGCATTAATGTCTTGTTGTGCTCCGCCAATATTACTTTGCATGGTACGGGCTTCTGCCCGTATTAAGTACTGCTCTGCCAGTCGAAAAATAATGGAGTATTCCAAGCTCACCCCTGTATTTGTATTCTGTTTGTATTTGTTAGGATAATAGAAAATATTTGTACCATCGGTAACCAATCCTATCCAATGTTCTCTGCGTAAATCATCGGTTTCCATATCTTCTACCAAACTTTCGTTTAATGCTGCAAATGGAGGCATACCTGATGAAAATATAAAAATAGAGGCTTCAAGTGTGCTATCTCCCGCATTTTTAGGTGTTAGCTGTAAAATGGCTGAAAGGCTCTCTCTCAAAAATTCGTTTTCTATATTTGTTTCCAGGTTGAATAATAGGGAGTTGTTAATGAGTAAACTACTTTCATTTTCCGCATTTTCCCATTGTCCTATGTAGAGATATACTCTGGCAAGCAGTGCAGATACCGCCCAACGATTAGCACGAGTACGCTCACCAGAAACATAAGCATCACCAAGCAATAATTTAGCTTCGGTTAAATCTGTAATAATATTCTCGTACACTATATCCGCTGGCATCCTTGAAACCTGGCTGTTCACTTCATAGTCTGTTGTAGTAATATAAGGCACATCCCCATAAAGGTTTACGAGATAAAAATGAGCCAGTGCACGAATAAATAAAACCTCACCTTTTAGCTGATTTTTAACGGCTTCAGGCAGGGTTTCTGATGTATCGAGACCTTCTAAAGCTACATTACCCAAATAAATAAGATGATATGAATTGTTCCATGTGGATTCAACCACAGAATTAGAAGGTAAAACCTGGTGCTGGTATAGCAGTTCCAGTGCGTGCCCGGGTATATTGTAATAGTCCAGCTCATCTGCATAAAGTCCCATAGTAAACCCTACTCCGGAAAAATTACCTGTAAGCAGTATCTGGTCTCTAAGTTTACCGTAAAGTGTTGTAACAGCCGCTGTAGCGGTAGCTTCATCTTCAAAAACTTCCTGATGAGGTATCTGACCGAAAGGGTCGTCAACTTCCAGAAAGTCTTCACAACCTGACATCAGGAATAGGCAAACCGACAAACAAATGGTTTGTTTGATGATTTGAAATCGGCAAAATATATTTGTTGTATTCATAATCTGTTTTTTTAGTTGATTTATAAGTGTAGCTGTACTCCAAAAGTGATCCGTCTTAAAGGAGGTAAATAACCCATAGTTTGTTCAGGGTCTCCTCCTTTAAAGCGGGTAAAGGTCAATAGGTTTTGTCCCTGTACAGAAATCTGGCAGGAAGTATTATTAGATTTATCAAGCGGAAGTGTATAGGAAAGTGCCATAGACTTTAGCCTGATAAAAGAAGCATCCGATACAGCCCCGCTACTCTGGCTGAACTGGAAATAGGCAAGATAAGCATCATAATTACCCCCGGTTGTAAATTGTTGCATAGAGGCATTATCTCCTGTTTGCTGCCAACGGTCAAGTGCTTCAACCGGCTGATTGTACATCATTCCGGGTGGATTACTTGCAAAGAATTGATTGTACCCTTTCTTCTTAACAAATTGAAAAAATACATCAAGATTCCAATTCTTATAACTCAAAGTATTGGAGAAACCACCGTAAAATTTTGGCGTCAGGTCGGCGATATATTGCCGGTCTTCTGCACTTGTAATCATTCCGTCACCGTTATAATCTTCAAACTCAAAAAGCCCTGTATCAGCATTCACGCCGTTTAACTTGTATAGCCTGGCTATGGATAAGGGTTTACCTATGACAAAGCGATTGGCATAAGAAGAATCTTCTAACCCGGGAAACTCTAATAATTTATTCTTAGGAAATGATATATTAAAGGACGTGTCCCATTTAAGATCATTACCACGAATGATTGCTCCCGTCAGCTCAAATTCCCATCCTGAATTTTCGACTACAGCGTCTAAGTTGGCTTGAATGGAGGTAAACCCTGTAGTACCGGGCAGGGCATAATTAATCAGTTGGTTAGAAGAACGGTTGTTGTAATAGGCAGAAGACAACGATATTCGGTGATCCAGAAACCGTAATTCCAAGGCAGTTTCCGTCTTTTTATTTTCTTCCCATTTAAAATGTGGGTTGTAAAGGCGGGCAGGCTCTAAACCGATATTCCCGTCATAAGGGTAGTCACTGATAATATAAGTTTGCAGGTATTGATAATCCCCAATCTGGTCATTTCCTGTAATTCCATAGCTTCCCCGCAGCTTACCAAAACTCAGCCAAGATAAGTTCAGGTCTTCAGAGAAAAGCCAGGCTGCTCCCAAAGCTCCGAAATTTCCATATTTATTTCCTGTACCAAAACGACTCGATCCGTCACACCTTCCGGTGGCATTTAAAAATACTTTGTCCCGAAAAGTGTAATTTATCCTTGTATAAAAGGACTGGTAATTATAAACTATTTCATTTTCATCCAGAATTATAACAGTAGTTGCAGAACTTAGGTTATTAATAAAACTGTTATTAGGGAAGCCGATGCCTATAAATGATTCCTGTTCATTTATATTCTTTTGAAAGGTTGTTCCCATCAGGATACTAAGCCTGTCTTTTTTGAGTGTTTTTTTCCATTCTATCTGGGGTTCTGCTATCCAGTAATTATTTTCTCCTCTGTTCATAAACAGTTGCGATACACTACTGTCTAAACCAAAAGCCGGGTCAAGAACTGTATGTGGAGATGTATAACTTTCGTCCATTTTATTATTCCCATAGCCTAAATTTATTTTAGTTTCAAGATTAGGTATAGGAAGAAATGAAATTACAGCATTTGACAACAAACCGTTTATGTTGTTTTTATAAGGAGCCTGCAATCTTGCCACAGGATTTGTCCATGTGCTGTTTTCCCAATTAAGATTACCGTTTTCGTCATATAATGCAGGAGCATTAGGCGGTAGCAATATGGCATCAAAGGTCAAATCCTTCATCGGGAGGTTATTGTTCTCAATGTTATATCCTATGTTAAATAGCACATTAAACCGTTTATCAGAACTACTGTGCTGTATATTGGAATTAACATTGATCCTGTCATAATTAAAATCCCCAGGAAATACGGTGGTTTCATTCTGGTACATCCCGCTAAGTAAAAACTGGGTATGTTCATTTCCACCAGAAACGCTGGCTTGCATATTGTGTGTTCTTGCAGTTCCACCTATCAATACTTTCTGCCAGTCGGTATAGCGGTTTTGATCCCACGTCCCGTTTACATCATAAGCATAAAAAGGATAGTCGGTAAATCCATCATTTGCAAAGGCTTCACGCCGCATTTCCAAGTATTGTTCAGTATTCATCAAATCCATTTTCTGGGTAATATTGGCAACACCTGTGCTGCTGTTGATTGTAAAGCTGGTTTTCCCTTGTTTTCCCTTTTTTGTAGTAATCAGGACAACTCCGTTAGCACCTCTTGAACCGTATATGGCAGTAGCATCGGCATCCTTCAATACTTCAATACTCTCAATTGTAGCAGGGTTTATAGCATTTAAAGGGCTTACGTTTCCCATTGGGAGTATCTGAACCGAAACATTTGGGTTGCTGAATGATTTTGAATCGTAAGGCACACCGTCAATAATGTATAAAGGAGCATTACCAGTCATAATACTATTCAGACCACGTATTTTTATATCAAAACCACCTCCCGGTGCACCAGAGCTCTGTACAATATCCACTCCCGCCATACGCCCTTGAAGTGCTTCCAACGGGTTGTTGACAGGCTGTTTTTCAATTTCCTTAGCGGTAACCCTGGCAATACTACCGGTCCTTTCACGGTCTTTTACCGAGTAATAGCCGGCATTGATGATTATTTCACCTAATGCCATAGAGTCTTCTTCCAGCAACACATTGATCACTAATTTATCTTCTACAGGTATTTCAACGGTTTTGTAGCCGATATAGGAAAAAACAAGAATGTCACCGGAGGTTACCGAGATGGAAAAATAACCGTTTTCGTCTGTGACGGTTCCTGAAAGTTTTCCTTTGATCATAACAGTTACGCCGGGCAGGGCCCCCAACGCATCGGTTACTGTACCTGTAATGTGTTGTTGTTGTATTTGAAGTGTGGTTGTAAGTATAGGGTATCCACAGGCAGGCGAATGGGTAAGATATATTGCCCCTATAAGCGAATACCAAAGCAGCCCCCACCCTTTGATGGGTAAAAATTTCTTCATAATTTTGAATAGTTTAAATGAAACAATCGTTTTATTGACTTTAAGTCCTCTATACTGGTTTGCTGACGAGATAGAGGGCTTTTTTATGCCTATTTATAGCCTGCCACTGTACCGGCTAATTCATTTTAAGAGACAGCGCAGGCATTAAATAGCATATAGATTTTTTTCATAGGCACAATAGGTTATTTAGTTAAACACCGTATTGCGAAACTCTTGTAAACTATGAAGTATGCTAAGAATAGTAAGGAGAGTATTGCCTTGATTTTGGCCAAAAAATAGGCGTGAAACTCAACTTACCGAATAGGGGTACTGGCATACCTTGCAACGATAAGAGAGCCCACGCCCGGGTCGTGAGCATCCTTGCTTATCATCTCGTTGCAATTAAAAACGCCAGTTTTCTATTCGAGATTCAAAGCGAATGCTTCAATGTTTTTCTATTTGAAGAATCGCAAAATTACATTTTACAATGTAATTGAAAACAAATATAGCAAGTTTTTTTAAATACTGGGATATATCCCAATAATATTTTTATATAAATAATGCAATTTGCTTTGAAATAGAGTAAATATGGACATTAGCAAAGATTTACAAAAGCTTATTGGAGATAAATTAGCCGAAATAAGAGTAAAGAACAAGCAAACTCAACAGGATATTGAGTTTCTTACTGGAATTGACTCAGCTGAAGTGAGCAAATATGAACAAGGGAAAATAAATTTTACTGTAAAAACTTTGTCCAAATTTGCATTAGCTCTGAATGTACATCCCAAGGATTTATTTAGCTTTGAATTTGATATCAAAAAGTATAAAATGGATAACTAATCTATTATTCATAAAGTGTTTATGTAAAATTTTTGAGTGAAGATTAAAAGCTAGTTTAATTATCAGATTTCCAGAAGAAAGCATACTTATCAAGAAGCTTACCCTCCTCAGAACTTATTAGTTTTGTTATTTTATTTTCCGTTGTATTGTATTCAATTTCCACATAGAACATAAATACTGAATACAGGGCAAAATATTGGTTTCTATGTTGATCTAGTGAGATGTAGAAAGTAATTTTCTGCAAAATGATTAGATTTGTGATTCCGAACCATTATAAGTAAATCAAACAGATAGTAGATAAGCTAGCCTCGTAAAAACGAAAACCTAATGGTTTGAATTCATGGGTTTTGCTGAGATGGTATATTCGCTGTTTAAAACACCAAATTAATGGAAATAGTATTTACAATAGTTTCTTTTAAAAGCTCAAATTGGTGGGCTTACTTTGTTGACTCAATAAATATAATAATTGGGATTTTAACATTACTGATCGCACTTAAAATTTTTTACCGATTTTCTTTTAAAAACAAGGTTTTAGATAAACAATTTGAAACCGTATCTGAATTGGTTAATATTTTACAGCATTTTACAGTTTCTATTCATTCAAAAGGGCACAATGAACCAAAAGAAAATTATTTTAGTCTTGGATGGAGGGTTAAGTTTTTTGATTTTAAAAACTTGAAAGAAAGTGAAAATCATAAAGAATTGTTTTTTGATGAAAAACTATTGTTTACTCAGGCTTGGTTTGAACAAAATCCATTGATAGGATTAGATAATAATCCATTTATGCCAAAAGCTATAGCTAATAAAATTGAAAAATTTAGAATTTGGCTTCCTACCAAAGCCAATCTAGACCTGTATGACAAGGTAACGTATATAGATTTAGATCAATTTGACCCTAATTTTAAGAGAGGTGAGAAAAATACACAATTCATTTGTAATCCAAATGAACCTTGTTTTGAAAATTTTGAAACATTTTATATAATGTGTAAAGATTTAGTAGAGGAGGTTGAAAAATGGCTTAAAAAGTATGATGCAGATTACTTAAATTTAAAGTAAGTTATTGAAGTCATCTTGGCTTTTTAATTGCCTGATTGTATGCTACCATAACAAAGTTTTTAGATGAAAGAAGAGATTGAACTTGCCGGACCTCCTTATATTTTTCGCTATAGACCAAATAATGATTTCACATTGGATGAGTTGGAGGACAACTATATATATTTTTCTGATATAGATTCTTTAAATGACCCCTTTGACTCCAATCCAAAATTAATCAGGCTTACAGAAAACAAAGAAGAATGGGAAAATTTTCACCGTCTTATGAGCAATAATATTAAAGAAGAACTGACTCAATCCTATTTTCAGAGGAATTTTACTTCTGAGAATTTAGAAAAGTTTGTTCAGGAAAATATAGAAAGGTTTATAAAAAGATT